>Ga0209594_1000032_pt1 | contig 113052 bp, 104 predicted proteins | sample AshMeaCrysSpring_FD_184126 | JGI IMG/M metagenome (GOLD analysis project Ga0209594, IMG submission 184126) | Groundwater microbial communities from Big Spring, Nevada to study Microbial Dark Matter (Phase II) - Ash Meadows Crystal Spring... | ecosystem: Environmental > Aquatic > Deep...
TAAACTTGAGAGCGAAGTCACTAAGTTTTAACGGAATTTTCCAGCAAAGTTTGCTACAGAAACTCATGACAGATTTGACGGCATTTGACTACATTTGACTACATTTGCGTACAACGTTTATGATACTCAAGAAAAGTTCTTAACTGGTAAAAAGCCCAGGAATTAGAACGTCTACGTTCGGTTTTGTTTCTGGGTTTTGAGTTAGTTCTTTCTCGAATACCTGTTAAATTCTCAATTGCTACGAAAGATTGAGTCTCTTTGGCTTCAGCAATGATCGCTTTGCTGATGTTGTGGTTGAGCCACATCTGGTATCTTCTCTCACGTGCCGATAGCCGTTTCAAAGTCTGTCTCGCTCTACGCCTAGTTGACCTTGTGCCTTGGGATGCTTTTTTCTGGAGAGATGCCCGAACGCGACTAAATCTATCTCTAGTTTCTTGAATTTGTTGGCCAGACCATGATTTACCTATACTAGTAACAGCAATGTCTCGTCTACCAAAGTCTACCCCAATAACCTTATTTGTTTTCTTGGCTTTTGGTGCTTCTGACTTGAGCTGAATATGGACATACCAGTCGCCATCACGATGTAAGCAGACTTGAGCCGATGTCGGATGCGCGCCTTTGAGCTTGCCAATGTGGTAGTTGCTGACTCTAATTGGTGCGGTTAATCTTTTGCCCGTAGTGCTAACACTTACTGACCAATCCGACTCGATCAACCGAAAGGTTCTTGCGTCACAATCAAAGCTAGTCGGCTTAAAGTGTTTAACTTTTTTACCCTTTTGCTTTGCTGTTAGTCGATTAGCACCTACTCTGGCACAAGCTCTAACAACATGGTTGGCGGTTAATCCAAACTGCTGCTTAACATCTTGGTAGCAAACAGCCTGGATTGAATTTTTATTAGTTAGTTTTGGATTAACATTTTGATTAATCCAATTACAAGCTAACGCAAAAGTCTTAGCAGTATTGTCCAACAATTGCTGCTGCTTAATACTAGCTTGAAGCTTTACAACTAGCGTCAATACTTGTTTCATATACCATAAAAACTCACGACAGTGTATTGTATCATAAAGATGTTGCCAAGAGCGGGCGTTTATTTGTTGGCGCGTCGTTCCTCCCCATACTTAAAAGATAGGGGCTTCCCGACGCGCATTATCGGTGATTCGTTATTGGTTATTGGTGAGAACTAAGAAATATAGCCCTACGTTCTCTGGTTAGGATATTGTACTATTCCCTACACCCTACACCCTACACCCCCAATGACTTAAGCCAGTTTTGATAAGGCTTGGTCTACAGCTTGCGTGGCTTGATTGACTTCTGCTTCTGTAACAATTAAAGGGGGTACAAATCGTACCACTTTCGGCCCAGCCGGAACCAATAAAACACCCGCTTGCATGGCTGTTTTCACAATCTCAATGGAGGTTAACTCAATCTCGGCGTTGAGTTCAATTCCATTAATTAAACCCCATCCCCGCACTTCAGTGATTAAATTGGGATATTTCGCGGCAATTTCGGTTAGGTTTGCCCGCAATTGTTCCCCCCGTTGACGGACATTTTCTAGGAGATTTTCTTGTTCTAGGGTTTGACACACCCGCAACGCCACCGCGCAAGCAAAGGGGTTTCCACCAAAGGTACTGGCATGGTTACCGGGTTCAAATACATCACAGAACCCCTTACACATTAATGCCCCGATGGGAATGCCGCCTCCTAACCCTTTAGCTGAGGTCAAGATATCCGGTTCAATACCCAGGTTTTCATAACCCCAGAACTGACCGCTGCGGCCCATCCCCACCTGAACTTCATCTAAAATTAGTAAAATCCCTTTTTCGTTACAAATTTCCCGAACCCTGTGGAAATAGTCAAGTTGACCGGGACGCACGCCCCCTTCTCCCTGTAACGGTTCTAGCATAATCGCCGCCACTTGAGGGTGGGTTTGATCGAGTTCTGCAATGGTGGCTTCTAAAGCTGCAATATCATTATAGGGAACGTATGCAAAACCAGGAACCAAGGGACTAAAACCTTTTTGATATTTGGGTTGTCCGGTGGCGGTAATGGTGGCTAAGGTTCGGCCATGAAAACTGGCATGAGCGGTTAGAATAGTTGGGTTTTCAATACTTCGTTTGTCGTGGGCATATTTACGCGCCAGTTTAATTGCCCCTTCGTTGGCTTCAGCCCCAGAATTGCAGAAAAAGACTTTATCGGCACAAGAATGCTTCGTTAACCATTGGGCGAGTTCCCCTTGTACCGGGATATAGTACAAATTAGAAACATGGTGCAGGGTTTGAATTTGCTGGGTAACAGCCTCAATTAACGCCGGGTGAGCGTGTCCTAGGGTACAAGTTGCAATGCCCGCAACAAAATCAAGATATTCTCGCCCTTCTGTGTCCCAAACTCGGCAGCCTTGACCCCGTTCCAGGGCCAACGGAAAGCGGCCATAAGTTTGCATCACATAAGCATCAAAGTCTTCAGGATTATAGGGTTGTCCTTGCCCAGTTGAAGCGGATTTCACTAAAGTTTCTGTACTCATAAACAATTTATGATTAACACTAAATGTTGATTGTAGGCGATATCCTAAGACTCAGGGAGGGAATTCTAAATTCAGATCGTCAGTTCTGTTAACCTTTGCTGACATTCTCTGTAATTTTTTGAATCAATATTCGTGTGATGAACAATCCATTTTCTTTTCCAGCGTTAACGGTCAAAAGAGATCAGATCAAGATGCGAACCAATGGTGATACAGTTGATTTGTATTATCCCAACCATCATCCCGCCGCAGTTAACGCTCCGGATTATCCTCTAGCTCTATTTTTACCAGGATTTGAAATTGATAAATCCTACTATAGTCAATTTGCTACTCAGATTGCGAGTTCGGGTTTTATTGTCATGGTTCCCAACCATCGACCCGTCGGCAGAAGTTATTTAGCGCCCGAATTAAAGCAAATTATTGATATTTTTGAAGAAGTTAAACAAGATGTCAATCACTTCAAGTTTCCGTTTAGTTCATGGATTGATTTGCAAAAGTTAGTGTTGCTGGGTCATTCTTGTGGTGGCATTACGGGGATAGAAGCCATTTGTAATGAAACTCATATCGATCCGCTCACAGGCTATTGTTATCACAGACCCCCAGAATTGGCGGCAGGTGTATTTTTTGGAAGCAATGCCTTATCGAGACAAAACCCCTCAAGATCTCTCAAAAATCTAGAGATTCCCTTAGCATTAATTGTGGGGGATTTAGATACGATTGTTCCTCCAGAAATGACTCAGCAAGCTTATGAAAAAATTGAAATCTTACCGAAAGCGTATATGCTGATTAAAGGGGTCAATCATTATGGAATTACGGATGTTCCTCAACCCTTAGCTGGCTCAATTGAAAGTCAGCCTTCCACCGTTGAACAAAGCTTTGCCATTCAGACCATTGCCAATTGGACGACTCTGTTTTTAACCGCTTATCTGTTTAAAGAAATGAATTCTTCAAAGATCTTATCTAATTCAGCAGAAATGGATACAGAAAGGGTTAAAGTATATCTAGAATATCTTCTCGATATTTCTTAAAGATCAAAGGGTGATTTTTGAGGAACACCCCAGCCGGGAACCACTTCAGCCGCCTGCAGAATATAAGCGGCTAATTTTTCAGCAGTTGGTTGTGGCATCCAATTTTCTGAGACTTGGCGACACCAATAATTCGTATCACTCCCATCATAACTCAGGGGATATCTCATATAGCTAATGAAGCTGTCAATAGTATCTCTTGGGGGGGTAGCCGCGCGTAAATCTGCTAACGATAAAGAAACATCTGACCCTAGAAAAGTCAAACCTCCAGCATGACAGTTAACACAACTATTATCAAATAATTCTTTGCCCTCATTGAGTTCTTCTAGGGTAAATTGATGAGTAGTTCCTTGACGATCAAATTGAACGTCAACAGGTTCAGTCCCAAAATAACGACGAATGACCGGATCGACTGAAGCGGCATAAGCGGGTGAATTGGTCATTAAAAAATTCAGTCCAATCAGACAAATAATTAGGAATAATCGGATAATTTTGTGATAGTTCATAACGGGCAGTTGTTAATGATTTAATAATACAATAAAATATTAAATTAGAGTCGGATAGACTTTTACAAGAAAAAATTGAACTAATGACTCATTATTTTAATATAATAAAAACAGTCTGTTTTCTGATAATATTTTAGACTTTAGATCTCAGAATTTAAATATTATTTTCTCTTCAATATGAGTCAGATCGTCGAAGGATTAAAAGAATAAATTATTGCCTTCAGTCAATCCACTCTGACCCCCTCAAAAACAAACTCAATCTAAACCCCAAAATCTAAAGTCTAAAATTATATCATGATTTGTTTGAGATTAACGCAGGTATTTACCACCACCCCACTGAACGCCTCGAACCTTTGGTTCTAAGAGAATATAACCGGCAATGGAATAGAGATCATCTTCTGTTAAGTTTCTCATTTTCGGGTAAATATCAGCACTCTTAAGGCTGGGATGAACCTCAGAAATCTCTTCAAATCCATCATAGGTTGTGGGGTTTTTCATGTAGTCCACTAATCCTGCAATGTTATTGCGATTCGGAATCGCACCAGAGAGTGATTCTGGACTGAGGTTAACATCTGGATTCGTTTTGGTAACACCCAATGCATGACATTGAGCACAGGCATAGTTAAACAGTTTTTTCCCTTGTTTTAGTTCTTTTAAACTGATAACCGTTGTTTCCCCTTGTTCATTGACCGGAAACGTCCGAACTTCCTCTGTCAGTTCAATAGCAGACGCGCTATTGACAAACATTTGAAAGGTGAAAAATACAGTGGCAACAGCCAGCCAAATGCATCTTTTTAACATAGTTCTCCTTAAACAGTTTAAGCAAACACTCAACCGATTTGACTCAAAATGATCGCGCTTGTGAAACACCTCTCTAATCTGAGGAGTCAACGATCACAAATCAACAGTGATTAATCAATCGTCCTTTGTTATGGGTCGTTTGTCAAAACTCTGACATGGCTGTCAGAGACCAGCCCTCTGTAATTCAGGATTTTTTTCCCTATCTTGCTGGCAGCAACTAAGGATTTTGCATTCGCAATACTGAATTAACCTGTTGGACGGATGAAGTTTGAGTCTTGAGGTGCGAACAGAGATGTCAGAAACAGAGATTTTCAGAGGGGTTTAACCCGACTGAGATGGCTCAGACGATGATTGTCGAGCAATAATTTTTGACATAATTGCCTTAGCATCCTCTAGTGCCAAACGGGTTTGAGGATGTTTATAGGCAATTCCCAACTGATCGCACAGATTGAGGACATCTTCGACTGGGACGTTGTAATCCGCCGCAATTTCTGCGATGGATAAATCTGCAAAACCCATAGGAATCAGTTCCAATCGTTTGGAATCAAGATTAATTATAGGAAGGATTGGGAACCGTGAAAACCAGATTTTTGATTTGAGGAAGTAGGGTGCGGGGTTTAGGAGGTAGGGAGTTAGCAGTCAGGGGTTAGAATCTTTTCTCTTTTTATCTCCCCATCTCCTCCTCTGGCTTTTCCACACCCTACTCTCTACTCCCTACTTCCTACTGAACGGTCCACCAACCAAAGCCTGGCCCGATAAACCGAATCGTTATCCAAAAGACCACCAAAAAGCCAATCCCAACCCATGCTCCTCGGGTTGTCCATTTCATAAACTGTTCACTTTGGGTTTTGGTAATGGGGAGCCAAGGCAGGATATATTCTTCCTTGCCGTAATCTTCTCCCATCGCTTCTTTTCGTCGTTTTGCTTCACCCATAATGACCGATATCAAATAAAAATTGAGTTTTTCTGATGATGAACTGATCTGATCCTGATTTGACTGACATCCTCCCGACGCTGATGCTATGCATACAGTGCGTGGTTCCTACTTCACTGAAAGAGCTTGTCTACCAAGTTCTCGTTTGATAGATAGAGGCTCAACTCTCCATAGGCGTTTTCTAGCTCAAAGCTAGCAGTTTGGGATTGCCCACCTTTAGCCAAAATATTTAAGGCTGCTTTATGGTCGCGATCTCACTCACATGATACTGCATTCAAAGCCCATGAGGGTAGCATCCTTGCTTTAAGCGCGGTCTAGACCCTCACCCTGCGGGTAGAGTGCTAGATGAATCGCGACATCAAGGTAAATTCTAGGATGGGTTTAATAATTTTAGTAAATAGAGTGAAACTATTACGATTTTTTACAGAGGCAATGGGTAGAGCAAGCGCCTTTAAATTTTGGTAGAATGCGCCCTGCTGGAATCGAACCAGCCTGAAGGCGAATTATGAGTTCGCTGCCTCCCCAATCGGCCAAGGGCGCTCAGCAATACCACTGAGGCTATCGTTTGATTAAAATATAGCATGAATCGAACCCTTCGATCCCTTAAATTCCAGTCAATTCCGTCTTCGCTGCATCTGATCTAAAAACATCACAACTTGTCGATGCATTTGATTCAACAGGCTGCTAAGATACTTATGAAAATAGGCAGTTAGGACAATATATGGACACAGACATAGGGAGGAAGACGGGATTGAACTCTACTGTCATACTTACGGTTGTTCTGCTTGTGTTAATGTTTGGGGCAGGACTATTCAGTTCCAGTTGGGGATACAAATTAGGGCGGGAAGCATTAAAGGAAATTAGCCAACCCGATATGCGTCCCAGTCATCTTACGGGTAATAAAGGGAATGGTGAACGCAAAGAAAGCCTGCAAATGCTAAAAGAGGATGATATTCTGAAAAATGTGAAACAGCGGATGGCAGGCAAAGGGGATGAAACCACCCTGCAAGCTGCATCCAGCCCCAAGCCAGAGACGCAATCCCAACCGCAAGCAACAGAAACTCCCAGTTCTCAGTCTGTTTTTCCCATTGTCAGCCGAGATGGAGGAATCACCATGCAAGTCACTTCCGCCAGTCGCAAAGGCAGTTCCTTGCTGTTGAAAGTCAGCCTCAAAAATGAGGGAGAACAGTCAGTTCGCTTTCTGTACAGTTTTCTCAATGTGACGGATGATAAAGGTCGCGCCTTGAGTGCCAGTGTGGATGAACTGCCGGGACAAGTTCCACCGGATAATAAAGTTTATACTGGGGTGGTCACGATTCCGACGGTGCTGTTAGATAATGCTTCGGAGCTAGCCATGAGCTTAACAGATTATCCCGATCAGAACTTACAGTTACAAATGTCTGGAATTCCCATTGTTAAATAAGTCCCTCTGATCAATCCCCCGATACAGATTTGTGCCAGACTGGTAAGCATTCCTATTAGAGATGAATCTTTGGAGACTGGCAAGATGGCCCTTAGGGGGCTACTGATTCAACTATGACCCTCACACTCAAGGATATGCTGGTGCGATTGCTTGCAGTATTTTTACTGATCGCCATTAATGCGTTTTTTGTGACGGCTGAGTTTTCCATGGTGTCAGTACGGCGATCGCGTATCAGTCAGCTTGTGGAAGCTGGAGATGCCCCAGCCCGTAGTGTTCAAAAACTGCAACGACGCATTGATTTATTACTCTCAACCACTCAATTTGGGATTACCCTCTCTAGTTTGGCGTTGGGATGGATAGCAGAAGGAACCGTTGCCGTTGCCCTCAGAAGTTGGCTGTCCTATCTTCCCATTGCCCCCCAAATTCAGGCGACCTTATCCCATTCGGTCGCGATCCCGTTACTCACCTTTTTTGCCATTGCTTACCTGCAAATTGTCTTAGGAGAACTTTATCCTAAATCTGTTGCCTTACTCTATCCAGAACAGTTGGCGCGGATGCTTGCCCCGCCTAGTTTAGCGATCGCCCGCTTTTTCCGACCGTTTGTGTGGGCGTTAAACCAGTCTACTCGTTGGTTACTGAAGTTAGGGGGCATGACGTTTACGGGGGAACCCTACACCCGTGTGACCCCAGAAGAATTACAGTTAATTATTGCCACCTCTACCGAGTCTACGGGTCTAGAAGCCGAAGAACGACAACTGTTAAATAATGTGTTTGAATTTGGGGATGTGGTGGCCGAAGAAGTGATGATTCCCCGTACCAGTATTGTTGCCCTGCCTAGAACCGCCACGTTTCAAACCCTATTAGATGAAACCGCCGTTTCCGGCCATTCTCGCTATCCGGTGATGGGAGAATCTTTAGATGATATTGTCGGCATTGTAGACTTTAAGGACTTGGCAAAACCATTAGCAGAAGGGATTTTGTCTGCTGATACTCCCCTTGAACCTTGGGTGCGTCCCGCCCGGTTTATCTCTGAACAAATTCTTCTCAGTGAATTGTTGCCATTAATGCAGCGGGCGCATACGGAAATGGTGATTATTGTAGATGAATTTGGCGGGACTGCTGGGTTAGTCACTATTCAAGATTTAGTGGCGGAGATTATTGGGGAAAGCGCCGAACCGACTCAAACCGAGGAATTCAAACTTCAATATCTGGATGAACAAACCTTCCTAGTGCAAGCCCAGTTAGATATTGAAGAAGTCAATGAATTGTTAAACTTGAACTTACCCTTAACAGAAGAGTATCAAACTTTAGCTGGATTCATGATTGATCAACTGCAAAAAATTCCGGCTGAAGGGGAAGTTTTAAACTATCACAACCTTGAACTCACAGTGGCTGCGACTGAAGGCCCTCGGTTAGATAAAATTCAAATTTGCTTGATTGAAACGGAAGCAGATACTGAACTTTTAACTGAGATGATGGATCACTCCGATGCCGATGAGACATTAGCAAACTCAGCAGAAGCAGTTTATGCTTCAGACAATCCGGTAGACAATTTATCTGAGTTAGACTTAAAGGAAGATGGGGAAACCGAAAAAGGGGAGTAGGGTGTAGGGAAAGCAAAATCAGCTAGTGACCCGTTGCTGATTCTTTATTCTCCGTTCCCCACATCTTTGTTACCTACAAATAACCAATAACCAATAACAAATCACCATGGTACTCAATCGAGTTCGGATTGCCAAGGACAAGGCAGAATTTGTTAAATCTTTAACAGAATCTGAGAATAAATTTGGGCCGTTTCAAACTTATGCAGATGTGATTATTTTTGCTGCAATGTTAGGCTTAAAACGGAAAAAACGAGTGGCTGTAGAAACAGTATCGAAACGAGAACCTGCGCCGATTTCAATGGAAGTCTTTATGTCCAGAGGGTATGAGTTAGCGATTAAATTAATGGCATTCTCTGAAATACAAGACACTGCCATTTTATCCCCGTTTAACTTAGAGGCTGATAACCAAAAAACTCAGATTTTGGAAGAATATGCCAATGGCGGATTAGAAATTTTACGAGAAGAATTTCGCGGATGTGTAGATTATACCAATCAGATTCTATTACTATTAATGGCAGAACGGGATGCCGAAGGTCGGCGGCTATGCCATCGCGCCAATTCCAATACTGAAGAATTTGACTTAACTCGCTTTCTCTGAAGATGTTAAGATAATATATTACCAATATGCTGTTAATTTAAAAATTCCTGTGAGTGAAAAACAAATTTTAATTTGGTATCGTAACGATTTACGCCTTCACGATCATGAACCTCTACATTTAGCCATTAAAGCAAACGCTGAAATTATTCCGGTTTATTGTTTTGATCCTCGGCAATTTGGAAAAACATCTTATGGTTTTCCGAAAACAGGAGCATTTCGTGCTCAATTTTTATTAGAAAGTATTGCAAATTTGCGTCAATCTCTACAAAATTTAGGGAGTGATTTAATCATTCGTCAAGGGTTACCGGAAGAGGTCATTCCCGAAATTGTTAAAGCATTAGAGATTGATAGTGTTTATTATTATCAAGAAGTTACAGCGGAAGAATTAGCTGTAGAAACCGCGTTAGCCAATGCTTTAGAACCGTTAGGCATTCCTTTAAAATCTTATTGGGGCGCAACCCTCTATGATTTGAAAGAATTACCTTTTGAGATTCAAGATTTACCAGAAGTTTTTACGCAATTTCGGAAACAAGTTGAAAATAAAAGTAGTGTTTATGAATCTTTTCCCACTCCGGAAAAGTTACCCAAATTGCCTGAGATAGAATTAGGTGAATTACCAACATTACAAACTTTAGGGTTAGAATCACCGCCTCAAGATAAACGGGCTGTTTTACAATTTCAGGGCGGAGAAATAGCAGGAATTGAACGGCTTAAAGATTATTTTTGGCAACAGGATTGTTTAAAAGATTACAAACAAACCCGCAATGGCTTATTAGGAGCAAATTATTCTTCTAAGTTTTCATCTTGGTTAGCATTAGGGTGTTTATCGCCTCGTTATATTTATGACCAAGTAGAACAATATGAAGAAAAACGAGTTAAAAATGATTCAACTTATTGGCTAATCTTTGAGTTATTATGGCGGGATTATTTTCGGTTTATTTGCCTCAAACATGGAAATAAAATATTTTATCAATCTGGGTTACAAGGGATTGATATTCCTTGGCAAGAAAATGAGAAACAATTTGAACAGTGGCGGACGGGGATGACAGGTTTTCCCTTTGTCGATGCCAATATGCGAGAAATAGCCGCAACGGGATTTATGTCAAACCGAGGACGGCAAAATGTCGCCAGTTTTTTAACTAAAAATTTAGGCATTAATTGGCAAATGGGGGCAGAATGGTTTGAATCGGTTTTGATTGATTACGATGTTTGTAGTAATTGGGGAAATTGGAATTATACAGCGGGTGTAGGAAATGATGCCAGAGGTTTTCGTTATTTTAATATTCCCAAGCAAGCCAAAGATTATGATCCCAAAGGAGATTATGTCAGGTATTGGTTACCGGAGTTAGCAGCAATTCCAGGAGATAAAGTTCATGCCCCCTGGAAACTATCTTCGGATGAACAAAAGCGGTTTAATGTGCGTTTAGGGGTGGATTATCCTAACCCGATGGTAGACTTAGAAAAGTCGGTGAAGGCTAATCAAAAGGTGTATGAAGCGGCAACCTCTAAGAGATAAAACCGTCGCGAACTAACAAACTGGGTTAGTGTTGTAGTAAAGTGATCGGTAGCTGCTGAATCGCAACGTTAGATCCCATGACGATGACCAATAGTATTTCTCCAATTGGCGTTATCCGCACGCCTTTTAAATCTAAAGCTGAATGTCCAGTCCAAGGGGTCAGTGCTCAGGGGGCGCTCGGTCAAGTGGAGGTATATCCTGAATTCCAAGAGGGGTTGCTTGATATCGAATCATTCTCTCATGTGTATCTTCTGTATCAATTTCACTTGGCGGGTGAGGTGAAGCTGGTCAGGACTCCTTTTTTGGATGAGACTCGCCACGGTTTATTTGCCACGCGCCATCCTTGCCGTCCGAATGGTATTGGTTTGTCTATCGTCAGAATATTGGGCAGAGAAGGGGGTGTATTGTCTGTCCAAGATGTCGATATGATTGATCAATCCCCTTTGATTGACATTAAACCCTATGTGCCTAAATTTGATGCTAGACCCGATGCCAATAATGGCTGGGTTGAAGTGGATGATTTTTCCCTGAAGCCTTCTGGTCGGGAATAATAGCTGATAATATTTAGCTGATAAGATGAAGGTAATCCATTAATTGAGTTATTTCGTAAGTCGCTTATGTCCTCGCCTGCTATCACTACAATCGTCAAGATGGTCGAATCCTTGCCAGATGACTTGCAAGAGCAAGTTTCAGAGCATATTCGGGAGTACATCGCTGATTTGGAGGAAGAAAAACGCTGGGATACATCATTTAAGCAAACTCAGGATAAATTAGTCGCTGCGGCTCGCAAAGCCAAGCAAGAAATTGCAGCAGGTCAATCCATCCCGTTGCACACTGAGCGTATTAAGGTTATCAGTTGAGCTTGAGAGATTGTCTGTGGGGGATGAGATTCGGTGTATCGGTAAAGGCTATCTGTCAGTAATCAACTTTTCATCAACGAGCGTTGCTTTATTTTTTTGGAAATGTTCGATTAGTCAAGTCCCATCTTGTATTTGGTATTTTTGTAAAATCGGCTCGAAAGTTTCGATTCAACCGGAACGTTAGAGATCTGGCTATACGATGGTTGGTTAGGGTATGATGCGAGTCAGGAATGACTATAGTTTGACAGCTATATAATGAATTATGACTGAACTTCTTCAAAAAGCGATCGCAGCGGTTTCAAAGCTATCGGACGAGCAACAGGATGCGATCGCAGTGCGACTCTTGGCTGAGTTGGAAGATGAGCAAGCATGGCAAGTGTGCTTTGATGCCACGACAGATACTCAATGGGATAACTTAGCCTCTTTGGTAAGGCAAGAAATTGCAGCAAACAAAGTCGTACCACTTGATGAAGTTTTTCCAATTGATCCATGAAGTCGAGTACTACCAGAGACTTCCGTAAACAGCTTAACCAGTTGCCAATTGCAGTCCGTGACCCCAACAAAGCATATAGTCTTTGGAAAGCCGATCCATATCATCCTAGCCTTCAATTCAAGCGAGTGAGCCAACGTCAGCCCATCTATTCAGTTCGGGTTAGCCTCAATTACAGAACATTAGGATTACTAGAAAATGATCACGTTTACTGGTTTTGGATTGGAACTCATACTGAATATGACGAGTTGCTGAAACGACTGTGATGCCGTCGCATAACACTGCATGAATTTCATTTTATAGTAATAAATTCGTTATTATGATCGTTGAAAATAGTCCAACGTTTCCGTTTTTACTTAAAACAAAGTTATATGAATTTTTGACTCAAGCAGTTGTTGATGAAATTGCAGCCGAACAACAGTTGCGACAATGGATCACTAACCTGTAGACTCTATCACCGTACTTTAATAAAGTAATAATCTATCTAAAGCGATCGCAATCTGAGGAAAAGCCTTAGGAGAAACTGTTCCTACTGTATATTCTATAATTCGAGCATAACCATTGTTTTCTACCTGGGTGTGAACAATTAGTTTTTTGTTAACTAAATCAATGACCCAATATTCAGGGATACCATTACGAGCATAGATAGTAGATTTTTGATTGAGATCTATTTTTAAAGTTCGATTGGAGATTTCTATCAACCAATAAATATCTTGGGGATAGGGATGATGATTTCGATAAATCGTTTCGGGCAGACGAACGATAGCAACATCTGGCTCAGGTTCGCTATTATCAAGGGTAATAGGATGAGATTCTTTAACATAAGCTAAATTATTCAATACACCCCGTAAATAATTAGCTACGCTTTCATTGGTGTAACTATGTTCGATACCTTCTGGACTCATAGAGATGATTTCTCCTGACAAAAATTCAACGGGTTTTCCCTCTAATAATCCAGAATTAACGATCTCGTGCCATTCTTCAATCGACCATTTATAAGTGGTTAACGTCATAACTTTTGTCTAAGTTCGCTTATTGAATAATTTTAGATCGCGATCACTTTTAATTTAAGCAGATTATTGTCTGCATCACCAATCATGACTTATCTGGCACAATAGAGCTTGGAGCAAGTAAACTCTCTCAATCACTTGAATGGCAGTTAATCTCGATAAACCTTATCTTTGGAAAGCAGATATTTCACAGTCGGTAGATATGTACAACGACTGGTTTATGAATTTTGCTCCAAATGCTTTTCAGGAAACAAGAGTTGAGGTTACTAAGGATGTTGAGGAAACACTCAGAGCAACAGATCACTTGACAAACATTACCCCTGATATTCTTCGGAGGCATCCTGAAGTACTACCTACCTTAAGAATGTCTACGTGTCCACCTCTTGCAGTTGATCGACTAATTGGTCTTGCATCAGTTCCAAGTAGTCTTGTCAAACGAATGGAGAAAGAGAAAAAATTGCCTGTACGGCTTCAAGGGGATGCGTTAGATATTGAACTTCGGAAAATTGGTAAAATTATAGAAAGAATGGCTGATCGAGATATTTTTACTTGGCTTAAGCGATCTGAATCTCCCTCACGAGCAGACATATACCGTGCTGCTACGATTGTAGCAGATCGCCTTTGTGGGTCAGTCACTAATCCAATTATCCGCAATGCACAGGAGCGAAGACAGCTAGCAGCTATCCAAAATTGGCTAGAAGCTCGCCAGTATACGAAACTGGTAGGACAAGATGGTATAAGATTTAATGAAATGCCCCCTGGCACTTTTAGTTTTCGTATGAACGTGCCTGTCAATTTAGAAACAGGAAAAGTGATTAATATACCTGTTGATACTGTTATAAAGCCAAAGTCTTCATCGATGGATGATTTGCCTATTTTTCTGGAGGCTAAATCTGCTGGAGACTTCGCCAATGTCAATAAAAGGCGAAAAGAAGAGGCGATTAAAATGTCTCAGCTACGAAGTACATATGGAAATAAAGTAAAATTCAATTTATTTTTATGTGGTTATTTTGACAGTGGCTACTTAGGATATGAAGCTGCTGAAGGAATTGATTGGGTTTGGGAACATAGGATTAACGATTTAGCTGGATTTGGTTTGTAATAACTTTGAAAACTATAGATTTTGAAAAAAACCGCTTATTGCTGCAATGTCAGTTAGATCGAGAAAAAACGCAGAAGGAACGTAATAAGTTAGGACAATTTGCAACGCCTACAGCACTTGCAAAAAGTATAGTTGAACATGGTATATCTCTTCTAGGCGATCAAACTAATATTTATTTCTTAGATCCTGCTTTTGGTACAGGGGCTTTTTTCTCTGCTTTGCTCAGTATTAAAGAACCAAAAAGTATTGTAAGAGTACAAGGTTTTGAAATTGACTTATGTTATGAAGACAGTGTAAGGGAGTTATGGCGAGATACATCTTTAGACTTAGATATTGTAGACTTCACCAGTCTAACTCCGCCAGATCAAAATTCTGAACTGTTCAATTTGATTATTTGCAACCCTCCTTATATTCGCCATCATCATATGAGTAGTGAGGAGAAAGTTAGACTACAGGAACTCACTCTCAAAACCTGTGGGATGCGTATGAGTGGTCTAGCAGGTTTATACTGCTATTTTTTATGTCTTGCTCATTCCTGGATGATGGAAGGAGGAATTGCAGGTTGGCTTATCCCGAGTGAATTTATGGATGTTAATTATGGTAAAGCCATCAAAAATTACCTGCTAAAAAAGGTGACTCTTATACAAATTCATCGATTTGATCCAGAAGATGTCAAGTTTGATGATGCCTTAGTATCATCTGTAGTAGTCTGGATCAAAAATATACCTCCCCCCCCCAAACATAAAGTATTGTTCACTTTTGGGGATTCGTTATCTTTCCCAAAGTCATCAAAATTAGTTAATTCATCAATTCTGAGGAACGAACGAAAATGGACTCGATTTCCTTCTTTAGAAATTCGTAGTAGCTCTCATAACTTTTGTTTGTCCGATCTATTTGATATAAAACGTGGAATAGCGACTGGAGATAATAATTTTTTTATTCTTACTGAAAATAAAATTAAAGAACATCAACTCCCAAATGATTTTCTCAAGCCAATTCTACCTAGTCCAAGATATCTGCATACAGATGAGATCGAAGCAGATGATGAGGGTATTCCGATATTAGAACGTCGCCTTTTCCTTTTAGACTGTAATTTTCCTGAAGAAGAGGTTGAAAGAAATTATCCTAAATTATGGGAATATCTCAAGACTGGTAAAGGTACTGTATCAGAGCGTTATCTATGCCGTCATCGGAAAGTTTGGTATTCACAGGAAAGGCGCAGTCCAGCACCGCTTCTTTGTACTTATCTTGGAAGAAACAGAGGCAATAATAGTCGAACGTTCAGATTTATTTTAAACTCGTCAAATGCTATTGCTTCCAATGTTTATCTACTTATGTATCCCTGTAAAAAAATAGCTAATTATCTCTCGTCAAATCCTTCTGAAATCCGCAAGATATGGAAAATTCTAAATACTCTTGATCCGACTTCTATCCTGGAAGAAGGAAGAGTATACGGAGGAGGACTACATAAGATTGAACCTAAAGAATTAGGTAAAGTAGATGCGGCAAGCATCATTGATAGTCTCCCTACAATAGCTAAACCTACCAAGATAATTCAACACAGTTTGTTTGAAAGTTGAGATCAAACAGCTAATACTACATTGCAGCAGAATAACAGTTGCGACAGTGGATCGCTAAGCTGTAGACTTTAGAATGCTATTGCTGCATTTTCCCTAACTTATGCAATTAATTGATTGGCTGATTGTCCTATTATACCTGATTTTAACGATGGGGATGGGGTTATACCTCTCTCGACAAGGATCGAAAAGTTTGGCAGACTTTTTTGTATCGGGGCGATCGCTTCCTTGGTGGTTAGCAGGCATCAGTATGGCAGCCACAACGTTTTCTATTGATACGCCGCTATATATTACCGGAGTGGTGGCAAACCGAGGAATTGCCGGAAACTGGGAATGGTGGACGTTTGGCATTTCTCATGTGATTATGATTTATATCTTTGCCCGCATGTGGCGACGTTCAGAAGTACTCACCGATGCAGAGTTAACGGAATTACGCTATGGCGGCAATATGGGGGCGGTTTTACGGGGGGTAAAAGCGTTTATTTTTGCCGTCCCGATGAATTGTATTGCCATTGGATATGCCATGTTAGCAATGGTAAAAGTGGTAGATGCATTGGAAATTTGGCAAACTTTAGGATTTAGCGCAGATGAAACCAATTTAAAGCTTTTAAGTGTGGTTGGTGTCAGTATTTTTGTGTTAATTTATGCTGGGTTAGCGGGATTATGGGGAGTGGTTGCAACCGATTTCTTTCAATTTTTCCTGGCATTATTGGGAGCGATTATTGTTGCAATTTTTGCCTTAGGAAGTGTCGGAGGAATTGAAGCGTTAGTGGAAAAAGTGGCGGTTGCTTCACCGGATAAAGATGTTTTATCGTTGTTTCCCGTAACCTTTGGCGGAGACAATAATTTCATTAGTTTTAGCAAAACAGCCGGAATTTCTGCCAGTACCTTTTTTGCTTATATTGCCATTCAATGGTGGTCTTGGCGACGGAGTGATGGGGGTGGAGAATTTGTGCAACGGTTTGCAGCGGCAAAAAATGAAATTGAAGCCGAAAAAGCCGCCTGGACGTTTAATATTATGCATTATGTGATTCGGACTTGGCCGTGGATTTTAGTGGCATTAGCTTCCATTATTCTCTATCCCAATTTAGCCGATAAAGAGTTAGGTTATCCCAAATTAATGATGGATTTTCTGCCACCAGGAATTTTAGGAATTGTCGTGGCTTCATTGTTAGCGGCGTTTATGAGTACGGTTTCCACTTCCATTAATTGGGGCGCTTCTTTTATTACCAATGACTTATATTTACGGTTTATCAAACCCGATGCCAGTCAATCAGAATTAGTGTTTATTGGGCGATTATCCTCTGTTTTAGTCACTGCTTTGGGGGCAGTTGCCGCCTTTTTTGCCACCGATGTAGCCACGGTTTTCCGTCTCGTCATTGCCATTGGAACGGGTTCAGGCTTGATTTTGATGTTGCGTTGGTTTTGGTGGAGAATTAACGCTGCGGCGGAATTAACAGCCATTGTGGCAAGCTTTTTAGTGGGGATGGCAACCAGTTTAGTTCCCGCATTAAAAATCGAAGATTTTGGCTTAAGAATTCTATTTATTACCGTGTGTGTAACGGCATTATGGGTCATTGTCCTACTTTTAACACCACCGGAGTCTGAAGCAACCTTAGAAGCGTTTTATCGTCATGCCCGTCCAGGGGGCATCGGTTGGCACACTCAACGACAACAAACAGGAGTCTTACCCGCCCAAGATTTAACCACAGATATTCAGAAAGTATTGGCTGCTATTTTATTATTATTTGGCGCATTATTTGCCGCAGGAGGCTTCCTTTTATTACAACCCACTGTGGGTTGGGTAGCGTTAATTTTGGCTGTTATTGGTGGTATGAGTTTACGTCAATTGAATAAAGTTAAAATTCGTCCCATGCCTCGTCCTGGTTTAGAGGATGAAGAGATTTAGAACTGAATGAATGAGCCTCAAAACAGATGAGTAAACTAATCGCCTTTGGTTGGTATGGAGGAAAATATAGCCATCTTAATTGGCTGTTACCTCTACTCCCAAAAACCACTCACTATTGTGAACCTTTTGGCGGTTCAGCCGCCGTTTTAATTAATCGAGAACCTGCACCTGTTGAAACTTATAATGATATTGATGGAGAATTAGTCAATTTTTTTCAGGTGTTAAGAGATCAGAAAAATGAACTGATTAGAGCCATTGCATTTACCCCATTTTCTCGGAAAGAATTTGAACTTTCTATTTCTCAACCCATTACAAAATTATCGAATTTAGAAAGAGCCAGACGCTTTTTTATTCGGGCAAGACAAGTGAGAACAGGACTCGCTCAAACCGCCAGTTCAGGACGATGGGCGCATTGTGTTTTAACCAGTCGAGCCGGGATGGCAGGAGCCGTTTCACGCTGGCTTGGCAGTATTGATGACCTCTCTAAAATTGTGCAAAGATTACAACGGGTTCAAATCGAAAATCAGTCAGCCATTGAAGTGATTCAACGATATGATTCTGAAGAAACATTATTTTATTGTGACCCGCCTTATCCTCACAATTCTCGCGGAGATAGCAAAGCATTAATTGTTGCAGCAGCTTATCAAGTGGCTTCTCAACAATTAGGAGAAAAATATTTACCCCTACAACATCATACCGCCGCCGATAAACAAACGGGTGCTTTAGGAGATCTAGAAATTACACTGATTAACGATGATCGGGTAGTAACAAGCTATGAGATGAAAATGAAGCGGGTAACTATAAATGATATTAATAACGCGGTTAACAAAATCTCAACAAGAGTAAAGGAAACGGGCGAAAAAATTGATAACTATATTTTGATCACCACTGAAGTTATTGATCAAGCAGTGAAAGACTATGCCGCGACAATGTATGAAAGAACTGGGGGAATTGAAATTGTTGTTTTAGATTGTTTAGACTTCCTACGTCATTTCTTGCACTTATTCCACCGTTTACGGATGCAATTTATCGAAGCATATCAAAAACTGATTTTAGCTGAACCCGATAGTGCCGTCAGTCAACCGTTAAAAGAAGCCTTTTTAGTTTTGCGTCAAGCGGCGGAAAGTATAGAAGTAGAATAAATGACAAAGATTTCTTATTTCAATATTTATGCAACCTATTAACGCCGCGATCGCCCTCGGAAGTAACCTGGGAGACTCCCTGACAACCGTTAAAACGGCTATAGAAATTCTCGATAATATCCCAACAATTACGGTAAAATCTCATTCCAGTTGGTATCAAACTGCCCCTGTTGGCCCTCCTCAGCCGGACTATATCAACGGTTGTGCCATCCTCCAAATTGAACCGCAATATGAGACCTTAGAACAGAATGCTCACGCTTTACACCAGGTATTATTGGAAACAGAGGCAAAATTTGGACGAGTCAGGCGGGAACGATGGGGGCCAAGAACGTTAGACTTAGATTTGTTATTGTTTGATCAACTGATTTTAGATACCCCGACCCTACAAATTCCCCATCCTCGTATGGCTGAAAGGGCGTTTGTTTTGATACCTTTAGCCGAAATTGCCCCGGAATGGACTCATCCCATTCATAAAAAAGCGATCGCACAACTCTTAGAAACGGTAGACTGTACGGGAGTCAAAAAAATACACTATTAAACTGCTGCCGTTTAGCTTATGAAACCCGGTTCTGAACCGCCAACTATTTTACAAAACCGCCTATTTTATCGGGGGCGAAAATTCAACTTTGATGTCAACCGTTTGCGCCTGCCAAATGGCGCTGAGGGGGACTGGGAATGTATTCGGCATCCGGGGGGTGCGCTGGTGGTTCCCGTGACTCCTGAGGGCAAATTAGTGCTGGTGAGACAGTATCGCTTCGCCGTCCAAGGTCGGACGTTAGAGTTTCCCGCCGGAACCGTTGAACCGGATGAAGACCCGGCAGAAACTATTAAGCGAGAAGTGGAAGAAGAAACGGGTTATCGCGCCCATAAATGGCAAAATTTAGGACAATTTATATTAGCGCCGGGATATTCCGATGAAATTATTTATGCATTTTTAGCCCAAGATTTAGAGAAGTTAGAACAACCTCCCGAACAGGACGAAGACGAGGATATTGATGTTGTATTAATGACTCCTGAAGAATTAGAAAAAGCGATTTTATCCGGAGAACCTGTGGATGCCAAATCTATTTCTAGTTTTTTACTGGCTAAGCCGTTTTTAGGATAAATTAATTTCTATCTGGAGATACATTGCAGGACTAGGAAATTAGGAGAAAATAGGAACCAATAACCAATAACGAATAACCAATAACCAATAACAAATGACTAACTTAATTTTATTTTGGCATCGTCGAGATCTTAGAGTTTCGGATAACATTGGACTCTATCACGCCACTCAGAAGAGTTCAAAATTGGTGGGTGTATTTTGTCTCGATCCTAATATTTTAGAGAATGATGATGTCGCACCCGCCCGTGTTACTTATATGATTGGTTGTTTGGAAAAACTACAAGAACGCTATCAGGAAAAAGGCAGTAAACTGTTAATTTTGCAAGGTAAACCTGAGAAAGTCATCCCTGAATTAGCGACAACTTTAGAAGCAACGGCAGTTTATTGGAATAAAGATGTTGAACCTTATGCAAAACAACGGGATGAACAAGTTCAACAAGCTTTAGAAAAAGCTGATATTACAGTTGAAACCTTTTGGGATCAGTTGTTACACGCCCCTGATTCTATTTTCACCAATGCGGGCGATCCCTATAAAGTCTATACGCCTTATTGGAAGAAATGGAAGGATGAAGAAAAAAGTGCTTCGGTTCCTGCGTTTGAGAAAAAAGGGGAAGGATTAACGAAATCTGAACAAGAAAAAGCAGAGAAAGCGGGTATTATAGAATTACCTACAGCAAAAGATTTAGGGTTTGAATGGGACGGGGAATTAATATTAGAACCTGGAGAAGATGCAGCAATAGAACGCTTAGAAACGTTTTGCGATCGCGCCCTTTATGAATATGATGAACAGCGTGATTTTCCTAATGTTGATGGCACTTCTCAACTCAGTCCAGCCCTCAAATTTGGGGTAATTGGCATCAGGACAGTCTGGGAAAAGACAGTAGAAGCGATGGAAAATACTCGCAGTGACGAAGCCCGAAATAATATTCAAGCTTGGCAACAAGAATTAGCTTGGCGAGAATTTTATCAACAGGCAATGTATCATTTTCCCGACCTGGCAAAAGGGCCTTACCGAAAACCTTTTAATGAGTTTCCTTGGGAGAATAACGAAGATTATTTTCAAGCCTGGTGTGAAGGTAAAACGGGATATCCTATTGTGGATGCTGCCATGCGACAATTAAACGAAATAGGCTGGATGCATAACCGTTGTCGGATGATTGTTGCTAGCTTTTTAACCAAAGATTTAATTATTAATTGGCAATGGGGAGAAAAGTATTTTATGCAACAGTTAATTGATGGAGATTTATCATCAAATAATGGCGGGTGGCAGTGGAGTGCCTCCAGTGGCATGGACCCGAAACCGTTACGCATTTTTAACCCCGCTAGTCAAGCGCAAAAATACGATCCCGAAGCCGAATATATTCGTCAATGGATACCGGAATTACGGAATTTAGAGACAGAAGTATTAGTCACGGGAAAGATTTCTGCTGAAGATCGAGAAGCTTGTGATTATCCTGAACCTATTGTTAATCATAAACAGCAACAACATCAATTTAAACAGCTTTACCAAGAACAAAAATAAGGATATTTTAAAGTATAAAAATTAGTCCTTGATTGAACCTTAAACCCATGAATACTACCTCAGATGTTGCCCCCAAAACGGATATCTTGATTGTAGATGATACCCCCAATAACCTCAAAATTTTATCCAGTATGTTGATTGATCAAGGGTATAAAGTTCGCAAAGCAATTAACGGAACAATGGCATTGCGTTCGGCTTTGGCAGAACCTCCCGACTTAATTTTACTGGATATTAGAATGCCAGATATGAATGGTTATGAAGTCTGTACTCAACTAAAAGCTGAACCAAAAACTAAAGATATTCCGATTATTTTTCTAAGTGCCTTAGATGATGAAAAAGATAAAGTTACAGCCTTTGAAGTGGGTGGGGTAGATTATGTCACGAAACCTCTACAACTTCAGGAAGTGTTAGTGCGGGTAAAAACCCATTTAACCTTACAAAGACAGCAACAACAACTCAAAGAACAAAATGCTCGTTTACAACAGGAAGTTCAAGCTAGGGCGGCGGCTGAATTGGCATTACAAAAAGCCAACCGAGAATTACAACGTCTTGCTCATCTTGATAGTGTAACTCATGTAGCCAATCGTTTAAGATTTGAGGAATATTTAGCATTTTTGTGGCAAAAATTGGCGGAAAAACAGCAAACTTTATCTTTGATTTTATGTGAAGTTGATCATTTTGAAAATGATCTTGAAACTCAGGATAATTCAGTAATTGAGGAGAGTTTACGAACCATTGCTTGGGCAATCAACCGTCGAATTAAACTACAAAAAGATTTAGTTGCCCGTTATAGTGACTTTAAATTTGCCATTCTTTTCCCTAATAAATCATTAGATGCAGTGTTGCAATGGGTAGATATTCTCAGAACAGAAATTGCTCAGTTAGAACTGGTCTCTTTATCTTCCCCAGAACATCAAAATATCACTTTAAGTTTAGGGGTAACCAGCCAAATTCCTAACCCAAGCCTGGAACCTAAAACATTAGTCAATCAGGCAGATCGAGCCTTACAAAATGCCATTGAACAAGGACGCGATCGCGTGATAATTTCTAATGTGAATGATGAACGATAATATTAGTACTCTATTTTATGTCTCATCAAATTCTAGTTTGTCAAAATCGTACCTGTCGCAAACAGGGTTCTGCCCAGGTTCTCAAAGCATTTCAAACTGCTACTACTTCAGATATCAATATTCAAGCAACAGGCTGTTTAGGACAATGTGGCAACGGGCCAATAGTGGTGATTTTACCGGAGGAAATTTGGTACAATCAAGTTCACTCAAAAGACGCAGGGACTGTTATTCAAGTGGTTAAAGATCTTTAAAACTGATTCTCTGTCTACTTGAATCTTCCGATTTCTTTTACAGCAAATTTGAAACGGACAGGCGATGATAGAAAGAGTCCGTCAATGATCGAAGGAGAACACAATCTTATGATGGCTGCGACCTCACTTAAATATGCTTATTTTCCCGGTTGTGTTGCCCAGGGGGCTTGCCGTGAATTATATCAATCCACTCAGCTTTTAACGCAAACTTTAGGCATTGAACTGATAGAATTAAAAAAAGCCTCATGCTGTGGTTCTGGAACGTTTAAAGAAGATTCTCAACTTCTCGAAGATACCGTCAACGCCCGTAATATTGCCCTGGCTGAAGAACTGAATCTGCCTCTGCTCACCCACTGTAGCACCTGTCAGGGGGTGATTGGTCGGGTGGATGAACGCCTCAAAGGATTTCAACAAAGCGATCCGGGTTATATTGAACAGGTGAATACCTTGCTACAACAGGAAAGCTGTTCCCCTTACAAAGGGGCAACGGAGGTTAAACATTTATTGTGGGCGTTGGTGGCTGACTATGGACTGGAGGAAATTGAACGTCGGGTGACTCGCAAACTCTCCGGACTCAAATGTGCCGCGTTTTATGGCTGTTATTTGTTGAGAGTACAAACCCATTTACCCTATGATGATCCCTATCAACCGGAGTCGATGGAAAACGTGTTTCGGGCGGTGGGGGCCACTCCCGTTTATTATCGCGGACGCACCCAATGTTGTGGCTGGCCGTTGTCAAGTTATGCTACAGACCAGTCTTTTAAAATGGCAGGAAACCACATTCAGGAAGCCATAGAGGGCGGTGCAGACTGCATTGTGACTCCATGCCCGTTATGCCATCTCAACCTGGATTCTCGTCAACCTGAGGTGGAAAACGTGATCGGAAAATCCCTCGGTTTACCCATTTTACATCTGCCTCAACTGGTGGCATTGGCGTTAGGAGTTGATCCCAAAGCCTTAGGTTTAGACCGACATATTGTGTCAACGAAACCCGTGTTAGAAAAGTTAGGCTATTAGAAGGCAGGAGTAGAGAGTAGGGAGTTATTTCTTAAAATCGACTCGGAGAACACTGTTGAATTACATCATCAGTTTTTCCGGTGATGGATTTGGCAAAGCGTTTCGCTAAGGGGGGAATAAACACTAAAGGGTTGCTAAATCCTGAAAAGATATAAATGCCTTCATAATTCGGAATTGCACCCACTAAGGGCAAACCATCATGGGTAAAGGCAACTAAACAGTGAAACCAAGTGGCGGGTAAATGTTCTAAATCCGGTAAAATTTCACCAATCGCTTGACGAATCATAAACTCACTTTCGGTGGGATTAATTTTGGCGTAGGGGTTGGTTAAAATGCGAGAGGGTTGACCCATTCTGATCCGACCCTCTAAAAATTGAGCCGCACTGCGATCAATAATTAAGGGTACAATTTCATTACCGGGTTGCTCCCATAAATATTCTAATTCTGGTTTGGTGGCATCGGCTTCCAGTTGAAACCGTTCCATCCCGGCTGACATAATAATTGTACTTAATTTAACGTCAACCGGTGGCGTTTCTAATACTTCAGTATGGGTAAAATGAACTCTGACATGAATATCCGCCGATTTTAATAATTGACGACTCAGTCCCCCTGCACAAATTAACACGTTGTCGCTGTGATAATCTCCCTGGGAAGTTTTTACGCCAAAAATCCGGTTTTCTGTTTGCAAGAACCCCGTGACTTCAGCAATTTTGATGTCACCTCCAAGGCGTTTTAAGGCTTGTAGATAAGCGGCATTGGTTTTGTTGGGTGAAATTTGTCCATGACGGACTGTCAATGCACCAGAAATGGCGTCTGGGTTGAGTAAGGGTTCCAGTTCACAGGCTTCTGCCACGGTTAATAATTGCGGGGGGGTGGTAAACGCCGGATAGCTGGCTGCCAGAGACTGGGGATCTTCTTCACAGGGAATGGTTAAGACTAAATCTACCTCTCGAAATTGAGTGTCTGCTTCCAATTCTTGAGATAATCTGTGATGGCGATCGCGTCCCTCTTGACAAAGTTGACGGGTGAGTTTTGTGGTCCCTGACCAATAAGCCAGTCCGCCGTAGCTGTAACGGGTCGCCCCCCGTAGATGCTGATCTTTTTCCAGCAGGAGAACGTTAAACCCCTGTTGAACGAGTTCGTAACTGATAGCTGCGCCGGTAATGCCTGCACCGACTACCACCCAATCATAGGTTTTCATGGAGAAAAGTGTGCTTATACAATCTGCTACTTTTTCAATTCTCAGTTTACTCTAATCGTTAGATCGGCTTGGGATTCTCGTGAATTTTTATCTATTCGTTATCCCTTTGGGACTGAAAATCGTGATAATTGATACCGTGTCTGTTGAATTCAGCCGGATTAAATATTGGACAATCTCTGGAGAGATTAAGCGGTTAATCTTTTCCTCAGACTGAATCAACTCGACATAATATAATCATAAACTTTAATGTTTTTCCCTGCTGCAAGAGAACGACACGATGACTCAAAATTTGCTTTCAATCCTCGGAACTTATCAATCGGGTACAACTTTGAGTAGTAAAGCGACTGCTTATGATGAGACTACTCAACAGTTATATGTCGTCAATGAAGCCAGTATCAGCATTGATATTTTAGATGGGAGTAACCCGAGTAATCCAACGTTAACGCAATCGGTTTCTCTAGCCGATTTTGGTGGTTTTGTCAATAGTATTGCCATTAATAATAATCTAATTGCGGTGGCGATCGCGGCTGCAGACCGACAAGCCAATGGCCAAGTGGTATTCCTAAACCCCCAGGGGGAAATTCAAGGGTCAGTGGAAGTCGGGCCGCTACCGGATATGTTAACTTTTACTCCGGATGGGACAACCCTTTTAGTAGCAAATGAAGGGGAACCCAACAATGAATATACGACCGATCCTGAAGGGTCAATTAGTTTGATTGATGTAGCCACCCAAACGGTTAACACGGCTGATTTTACTGCATTTAACGATCAAATTGAGGAATTACGCAATGCTGGCGTGAGAATATTTGGGTTAAATGCCAGCGTTGCCCAAGATGTTGAACCGGAATATATTGCTGTTACAGAAGATTCTAGTACTGCCTATATTACCTTGCAAGAAAATAACGCTGTTGCCGTTATGGATATTAATTCCGCAACCCTTACGGATATTTTACCCCTCGGCTTTAAAGATAATAGTGTGGCAGGCAATGGCTTAGATACCAGTGATCGCGATGATGGGATTAATATTACGAATCCTGCTAACTTATTCGCAATGTACCAGCCGGATGCCATCAGCGTTTATGAAGCAGAAGGAGTGACTTATTTACTCACCGCCAATGAAGGAGAAAACCGCAATTATGATGGATTTAGTGAAGAATTTCGCATCAAAGATTTAATCCTCGATCCAGAAGCATTTCCCAATGCTGCTACCTTACAACTGGATGAAAATTTAGGTCGTTTAGAAGTGACAAATAGGTTGGGAGATGGGGATGGAGATGGGGATTTTGATCAACTGTATACCTTTGGCAGTCGTTCTTTTTCAATATGGCAAGTTGGAGGAGATGGCTTAACCTTAGTGTTTGATAGTGGGGATGAATTTGAACAAACCATTGCCCAACAATTCCCCAACTTTTTCAACTCTGATAATGATGAAAATACCTTTGACACCCGCAGCGAGAACCGGGGTTCTGAACCCGAACCCTTAGAAATTGCCACAATTGAAGATAAAACTTATGCTTTTATTGGGTTAGAACGGATGGGGGGAGTTTTTGCCTACGATATTACCGATCCCAATAATCCTGTACAGATTCAATATATTAATAATCGTGACTTTACCATAGAACCGTTTGACCCCGATACTGAAGCCTTAAACCCTGCTGTAGGTGATTTAGGGCCGGAAGAAATTACTTATATTGGCAATAATTTACTGGTCGTTAATAACGATATTAGTGGCAGTACCACAATTTATCAAATTACCCCGTTAAATAATGCCCCTGTTTTAGAGAATAGCGGCGAGACTCGTTTAGATCCAGTGGATAGTACCGCTACAGAAAACCCTGGAACGTTAGTCTCTCAATTTAGCGAAAATATTGTCACAGATGTCGATAATGATCCGTTAGGAATTGCCGTTATTGCTGTTGATAATACCAACGGAACTTGGGAATATTCTCTTAATAATGGCGCAACCTGGACAGCCTTTAATACCCCTACTGAAACCACGGCGCGGTTATTGGCAGCCGATGCTACAGTTCGGTTTATTCCCAATAATAATTTTAGCAGCGGAACAGTTGATCAAGGGATTACATTCCGGGGTTGGGACGGGACTTCGGGAGTCAACGGAGAAGTTGCCGATACCACAGAAAATGGTGGGAATACAGCCTTTAGTAGCGAAGTTGAAACGGCTTCAGTGAGGGTGAATGAAGGGCCGCCCAATATTCCCCCCACAGTGGTCGAACCCATCGGAGATCAAGCCGCGTTAGTCCAGTCGGGGTTTAGTTTAGAAGTGGATGATAATTTTAGCGATGAAGATGGGGATATTCTCACCTTTACCAGTAGCGGTTTACCCCCTGGAATAAGTTTAAATGAACAAACGGGAGTCATTATTGGATCAACCACAACTTCAGGTAATTTTAGTGTAACCGTTACTGCCGATGATGGGGAAGAAACGATTACGGATGAATTTGTGTTGACGGTCTCGGAATTAAATTTACCCGATATTCCGGAAATTCCACCCTTACCGGGAGATGGGGACGGAGACGGCGGCAGTGAACCCCCAGAAATTGACATTCCAATTCGTCCGCCTAATTCTGTGATCAATAGCATTATTGGCAATAACCAAGCCAATAGCTTAACCGGAACTCCTGAGAATGATGAGTTAGTAGGAGTTCAAGGAGATGATACTCTCACCGGACTGGAAGCCAATGATAATCTCTACGGCAATTTAGAGGATGACTTATTATTTGCCCGTCAAGGAGATGATAACCTCTACGGTAATGATGGCAATGATACCCTGTTTGGCGGGGTGGGAGAAACGTTACCAGACGATAATCTCAGTGATATCGATTTTATTCGCGGGGGTCAAGGTAATGATCTGTTATTTGGAAATCGGGGAGAAGATACTATTTTAGGCAGCGAAGGAGATGATACGATTTATGGTGGAAAAGACAATGATTTAATTGCTGGTGAAACAGGCGATGATTTCATTGTTGGAGACTTAGGGAATGATACCCTGGTTGGCGGAGAAGGAAGCGATCGCTTTTTACTCGTCGCGACAGCTGGAACCGATTTAATTGCAGATTTTGAACCGGGTTTAGATGGGTTGAGTTTAATTGGACTGAGTTTCAATCAACTGAATATTACAACAGTCAATCAACAGACTCAAATTCAAGTCACTGCTACGGGTGAAATTTTAGCTATTGTTTCAGGAATAACAGCCAATCAAATGGGTGAAGAAAATTTTAGCACATTCTCTGAAGTTTAAGCCAAAATATTGATTATATCAATATAAAGATTTGGAACCGGTTCAGACAATTCACGAAAATGTTATAGCGATCATCAATGAGAGGTGAAAAGATCACAGTGTGGGCATCTGGCCCACTGGGTCAAAATTCTGACTTGACGTTCACAAGTGATTAAGGATTGCTATATAACTTTTTTCTCCTGGCAAAACTACGATTAAAAATCAATGCTTGACAAGATACGGACGAAAAACGGCTATAGAACAATAATCGCTAGCATTATTTTAGGAATTTTTTTGCTGTTTTTTGTAATTGGCAAATCCACCCTAGCACAAAATTATCAAATTGATCAAATTCGAGGAAACGTTTATCGTTATGATACCTATTCGAGTCGGAATTATTGGTAGCGGATATGTGGCGAAAACACGGGCAGAAGTCTTTCAAGCCGATGCGCGATCGCAATTAATGACTGTTGCAGGTCATAACCCAGAAACGACTCAAGCATTTGCGCAACAGTTTAATATAACCACAGCCGTCTCTTGGCGAAAACTAATTGAACGGGATGATATTGATTTAGTGGTTATTTGTTCAGTTAACCGAGATCATGATGTCATGACTCAGGCAGCCTTAGAGACTGATAAACACGTTATTGTCGAATATCCCCTTAGTTTAAATCCTCAAACCGCCAATGATTTAATCACGTTAGCCCAACAAAAACAAAAATTACTTCATGTTGAACATATCGAACTGTTAGGGGGATTACACAATAGCATTAAAGCGGCTTTAGACCCAATTGGTCAAGTCTTTTATGTGCGTTATATTACCCTCAACCCCAAACATCCTGCCCCCAAAAAATGGACCTATCAACCCAGTTTATTTGGATTTCCGTTTGTGGGGGCGCTGTCTCGGTTGCATCGGTTAGTTGATTTATTCGGTACAGTCAATACCGTGCAATGTTACAGTCAATTTTGGCAAACTGAACCGGATTATTATCGGGCTTGTTTGTGTAACGCCAAATTGCAGTTTAATAATGGGGTGATGGCAGAATCAGTTTATGGCAAAGGGGATGTATTTTGGCAGTCTGAAAACACATTTACCTTGTATGGTGAACAAGGTACTTTAATATTTACCCCCAAACAAGGTCAATTATTTCAAGGAGAGACCGCAACCCCCATCGAAGTCGGGACTCGTCGCGGTTCTTTTGCCAAGGATACCCAGGCGGTTTTAGACTTTCTCTGTGAAGGCACGCCCCTTTATATTACCCCAGAGGAAAGTGCCTATACCCTCAAAGTAGCAGATACTGCCAGACAGTCTTCTGAGACAGGACAAATCATTATGTTAGAAGATCGATAAAATAAAATTATTCTTGCTACCGTTTATTTTGAGGAGTCTGTTGTGGTCAAGTTTAATCCCCTAGCGATCATTACTTTAACATTCAGTCTCATTGTTCCTTTACCTGTGACTGCCGAAAATCTGCAACATACTCAACAGCTTCTCGCCACCAAACAATGTCCTAACTGTGACTTAAGTGGGGCGGGTTTAGTGTTAGCCAACTTAGCGGGGGCTAACTTAGCGGGGGCTAACTTGGCGCGGGCAAACCTGAGTCGGGCAGACTTAACAGGGGCAGACTTAACGGGGGCTAATTTAGCGGGAACCAGTTTAAACGGGGCAAACCTAGCAGGGGCAAACTTAACGGGGGCGAATTTAACCGGAACAGACTTACGGGACGCTTATCTAACAGGGGCAATTTTAACCGAAACCCCCCTTAATAATGCCCAACTGTTGGGGGTGAGGGGACTACCCAGCAACGTGGGTTCGGCGGTGGATTTTTATCGCTTGGGTATTGAAGAAGCCAAAGCCGGTAATTATGTCGATGCCATTAATCATTATAATCAAGCCATTCGTTTAGAACCCAGGTTAGCCGCTGCCTTTTTTGCCCGGAGTATGGCAAAAGCAGATTTAGGGGACTTACAAGGGGCGGTTGCTGATGCCAAACAGGCGCAAGAATTGTATGGGCGGTTAAGAAGTCCAGAAGGGGTACAAGTTTCAACGGAATTGGTACAAGTGTTAGAAGCGCGACTCAACCCGGAAGACAATCAACCCAAGGGAGGCTTTTTAGGGGTTCTGGAAAGCGCTGCCCCTTTGCTGCTGAGATTGTTATTTTAAGATTGCCTAACGATGCAAAATTGACGAATGAGTAGACAGTATTGAAGGAGTTTATCACAATGGGAAAGCAACAACAATCGTTTTGGGATTCGATTAAAAAAAAAGCATCCGAAACGGGTAAAACGGTGACTCAAAAAACCTCCGAAGTCGCCAAGAAAACCGTTAGCCAAATAGGAGATGCGGTAAGTCAGCAGGCGGCAAAAGTCGGAAAAACGGTTCAAGATAAAGCCACAGAAGTGAAGGAATCTATCGCCCACCAAGCCACAACAACCGGGAAAAATATTATCGATACCGCAACAGAGTCTGTAGAATCCGTTGCTAAAACCTCTCAATATTGGGAGAATCACACTCCTGAGGATGAGGAAGAATTGGGGGAGGCTCATTCAATTCCTGATTGGAGTTTAGATGAACTTTATCATATTTTCTTGAGTTCTCAACTCGCTTATAACGGTGGATATCAAACGGTGACGCTGAAAACTGGAAAAAGCTATGATGTTAAAATTCCCCCCAAACAAACTGAAGGGGCTAATTTACGTTTAAAAGGCTGCGGACTGCAAGGCAATGATGTATTTTTAGTGTTGCATACATTAGTCAATCCCTATTTTAATGTTGATCGTAAAATTAATCAATTAATTGCTCAAGCTCCCATTTATGATCGCAGTAAAATTCGTTGTTTAGAAGCTTATAATCAAATTAATTCACCCCAAGGGATTGATGATCTCCCCGCTTTAGATTTACTCGATTGTCTGGTGAACCTTTCTAAACTGACGACAGAAATTGGTCAACATTACACCATTGCCAGTCAAAATGCCCGGTTAATTCGATTAAAACGTGGTTTGGAAACCGCCTTATCTGCCTCTAATTTGAGCAAACCTGAACAACAGCTGATTAAAGCCACTTTTCAATATATTGTAGCTGGGGAAGCCGTTCCCAACTTGCACGCTTTAACTACATTAGATGGGATAATTCTCAATGCAGCTCTGCCAAGCCGATTGAAAAAGTATTATCTTTATAACAGTGTGGTTTCTCGGGTGGTGACTATAGATTTGATGTTGATTAATGCCATGCATCAGTCCCCAACCATTCAACAGAATAATCCAGATCGGTGGTTATCTGTTTATACTCGATTTCGAGAAGATAAAGAGGTGATGGATGCGATTACATTAAATGAGTTTGATCAATGGATACCGACTGCTCCATTACCCGATAGTGGCAAAGCCATTTATCAATTAATGCGCCATCATCGTTTGGCGTTAAATGAAGAATTTGAAGCGGAGGACTATCAAGAAAACTTTAAGTTAATTCAATCCGTTTTACAGTCTTTTAAACCGCCAAAAGAGGCGGGGTCAATGACGGAAAATCAATCGATTAATCCCGCCAATATTCCCCCTAAAGCTTTGGCTGAAAATACCTATCAGTCTGTATCTAGAGGGGGATTAGGCTTACTCAGTGGGTTAAAGATGATTACAGGGGTGAATTTATTTTTAGAAATGGCTGCACGGGTAGCGATCGCTCAAGTATGTTTAATGAATTACTCGGATAAAGTTAACCTGGGAATTCCGAGCATGAGTCAATCTGGACAGTCTTCTGTGGCGGGTTTAAATTGGCAGGCTGTGGGCGCTTTTGGAATGTTTGAAACCGATATTAATCAACTCTCGGAAGAAAAAGCGTATCAAGCCATTCTGACACAGATTGACGGAATAACTGGACTGATTGAATCGGGTTTTAGTTCTAAAAAATTGCAAGAAAAAAATATTTTAAATGTTTTGCAAAGTAAAAAAAATCAACAACAAATCATCAAAGATTTAGAAACAAGAATGTATTCTTAATATAGATCGGCTTAAAATTTATAAGTGAGTTATTTTTTTCAGTTTTTTTACTCAAAAATATAGAGGAAAGGTCATGAAGAAACGAGTCACTTTAACTTTTACACAACGTTCAGTGCAGATGCCAGTGACTTATCGATTAGCGAAAGAGTTTAACGTTGCTGCCAATATTATCCGTGCTCAGGTTGCTCCCAATCAAGTGGGAAAGTTAGTGATAGAATTATCCGGTGATATTGATCAACTTGAAGCTGCAATTGACTGGATGCAATCTCAAGATATTGAAGTGTCCTTAGCGAGTCGAGAAATTTTAATTGATGAAATGAATTGTGTCGATTGTGGTTTGTGTACGGGGATTTGTCCGACTCAAGCTTTAACCTTAAATCCAGATACCTTTTATTTAACATTTAACCGTTCTCGCTGCATTGTTTGTGAGCAATGTATCCCTGCTTGTCCAGTACAAGCCATCTCGACCAATTTATAAGTGCATCAATGTGAAAGCAACAACCTGGCTGGCTTTATTTCTATTAGTGCTGACCTATTTTACTCTGGGTTGGGCTTTATTTCGGGCTGAATTTTCTTTATTGATGTGGGGATTCATTATTTTAAGTATTGCATTATTAGTGTTCTGCTTGACAACCCCCTTAGAAAATTTAAAAGGGCCAGTGATGAAGTGGTTTCGTTCTAATGTAGGAACCTTTATGGCGGTAATATTTGCGGCTTTTTTATTGGTGCTCTTAGCCACTTGGATTGACATTTTTTTCAAGATTTTATTGATGCTCTCATCGATGATTTTAGCCCGAACCGAATTACAAACCATTGGGGTTAAACACTGGTTGGCGTTTCTAATTCTGATGACGATTTCCCTGATGGGGTTAGTGTTGGGATGGGAACTGCATTATTACACCTTTTTTGGAGAGCACCCCTCATTCTATCAATCCTCTCCCAACATTTAGCCAAAGATAGCTTAACATCGAGGCGCAATCACCGCTTCCGGTAAAATTAACATAGCATCCCCAAACGAATAAAATCGATAGGGGCGTTCAAACCCATCATCGGATTGATTTAAGGCATCTTGATATAAATCCAGCAACCGTTGGCGACCCACTAACGCAGAAACTAGCATCAGTAAACTAGAACGGGGTAAATGAAAGTTGGTAATTAGTCCATCCACGACTCGCCACGGATAACCTGGGTAAATAAATATATTCGTTTTGCCACAGTAAGGCTTCAGCTCTGGGGTATCATTGGGATAGTTTAACGCGATCGCTGCCCCTTCTAGAGCACGTACCGCAGTGGTTCCCACCGCAATCACTCGGCCGCCTTGTTCACGGGTTTGTTGAATCTGTTCAATGGTGTGGGGCGGAACTTCAATCCATTCTGCGTGCATTTGATGATGAGTAATCTGTTCCACTTCCACAGGGCGAAAGGTTCCTACCCCAACGTGTAAGGTAATAAATGCTTTGTTTATCCCTTTATCCTCTAACCGTTGGAACAGTTCATCGGTGAAGTGTAAACCGGCTGTAGGGGCAGCTACCGCCCCAGGTTGTTGAGCATAAATGGTTTGATACTGTTCTGGTTGGGCTTGGGAGCGGGTAACATAAGGGGGGAAAGGGATGTGACCATAATGCGGTAAGAGTTCCAGCAAGGACTGTCCAGCCGGAACCTCAAACTGTAACCATCGTCCTCCCGTCTTCGGGTCGTGATTCAACACTGTTGCCCTTAACAGAGGTTTACCCGTCTGGTCCCGAGGCTCAAATTGTAGGGTTGTCCCGAGTTTAAACCGCTTTCCTGGCTTCACTAATGCCAGCCAACAGTTGGGTTGAGCTTCTTCCAAAAGTAGAATTTCAATAGCAGCACCACTGGTTTTGTGACCATACAGACGCGCTGCAATGACTTGAGTATTATTGAGAACGAGCAGATCATGAGGTTGTAAAAAATGACAGAGATCTCGAAATAACCCATGATGATGAGAACTGGGAGCATCGACAATCAGCAAACGGGAGTGATCTCTAGGAACCACAGGGGTTTGAGCAATTCGCTCTTCGGGAAGTTCATAAGTATAAGCACTTAACTCCCAATCTGATGTGTGAGTCGTCTCAGTATCCCTAAACATAATCGATCACTTGACTTAGTTGTTCAGTTGGGTAGAACTCCCCATTCTAAATCGGGGGCTTCTCCCCTAGCTAAAACCCGTTGATTCTGCAAACATATAAGTATAGCTTGACTTTATAGTCCTGGAAGCCAATCGATCTTGTAAGTTGTTCGTTAAGACACTGAGTCCGTTGACGAACAGAGAGCGTGAAACTAACAGATCGCATTGCCCTCTCTGAACTGAGTTAGAGAGGTGTATCAGTGTGACATCAATTTTTTTCCAGTGAACTAGCCACAAGCCGACAAAGGGGAAGTACAAGCCCCATGATGACTTGCTCCCAGTTGCAGGTTCCTAGGGCTTGATTCTTTTCAAACTAGATCACCAGAGTACGATGCAGGAGAAAGCCAATGGAATACCTTTACTGTCTTGCCAATACCAGCCTTACGTTGAGAGTGGTTGATTATCTGTGTCAAAACACTCAACAATTTCCGGTTCAGTCGATTACTGTGATTCATCAAATCGATTGCTGGATTATGAAAGTTAAAATGGGGTCATCGATCACAGCCGAACAACATGGTAATTTCAGGGCTTACATGAGTGAGTTGGGTATCCCTTACCAACCCAATATCCGAATTCAAATGGCACTTTGGGGTTTAGAAACGGGACAATCTCCTCTGAGTGTGATGCGTCGCTACCAAGTTGCGGTTGTTTCTCATGGGAAACCTAATCGAGAGGATATTGAAACATTTCGGACTCAATTTGTCAAGGGATTGGGCTACTGTCCCGAAGCTTTGGCTTGAGAGAAATGAACTCAAATTAACTCATCCAAAAGGCAGATTCAATATAGTGTTGTAGAGCCACACAGCCTTGAGGAAGGTTCACCGGTTGACCCAACGTAATGGGATGAGAAAATTCTCCCGTGGGGAAAGCTGCTTGATGTCGTAAAGTGGAGTGATGGACAGGTAAATTTAACTGATCCCATCGCACCAGCGCCACATCAAATCGGCAAGGATGATTTGCCAGTTCTGGAAACTGACTCAAAAAATATTGGGCTGATGTAATTAACTTTTCTTGTTTTGTCGATGTAATGGCTAGTAAACCTTCGTTATCCCAATTGCGGCGACTACGAGTTTTAACCTCCACAAAAATGAGTGTTGCTTCGCGGGAAACATCAGCCATCTCTGGGCGAAGGGCAATCAGATCAATTTCTCCCCAACGAGTCCGATATTGATGTTGTAAAATTTGCCAACCCTGACTACACAGCCATTGGGCTACCAACTGTTCACCCCAAGTCCCAATTTGTTGGGTGTTAGGGGTTTGAGAAGAATCAGATAAGAAACGACTCATACCCAATTCGGTTGTGATATTTCAACTTAACGTTTCGGTGAGGCAGGAGGCAGAAGGTGGCTTTGCTGGAGAATTTTGAGGGAATTACAAAAAGTGTATTTTGAGATCAGTTGCCTACACCCCATACCCAACACCCAACACCCCACCACCTACACCCTATTGCCCAGAATATGAAATTACAAACCCAATCCACTGTAGGATCAGGGTTGTGTGTAAAAATTTGCTTTCACTGAAGCCATGGGACTGCTAAATCAATACCAATTAAAAAGAACTCCCTCAACTTTCTCCCGTCTGTATGGGATCATTTTAACGATACTGTTTGGGTTTTGGATGTTGGTCTCTATGATGATAACCGCTCCAGCCTGGGCTGAGAACTACGAAAAACGAGATCTGGCGAATTCAGACTTCTCGGGTCAAGTCCTCACGGACTCAGAATTTGATTTTGCAGATCTTAAAGGCAGTAATTTTAGTCATGCCGACTTGCGGGGAGTCAGTTTGTTTGGTGCGAAAATGCAATTTGCGAATTTTGAGGGGGCTGATCTGCGATACGCTACCCTAGATACAGCACGCTTCAATAAAGCCAATTTAACCAACGCTATTCTTGAAGGGGCGTTTGCCTACAGAACAGATTTTAGCTCGGCTACCATTGATGGTGCTGATTTTACCGATGTTGTGTTGCGTCAAGATACAGAAAAAGAGTTGTGTGCCGTTGCCAAAGGAACTAATCCTGTCACGGGACGCAATACCCGAGAGACTTTATTTTGTGATTAGTTATTTGTTGTGGGTCATTTGTTGTGGGTCATTTGTTGTGGGTCATTGGTTATTCATGAGCAGAGGGAGTGGGCAACAGGCACTCTTGCTATAGGCAACAGTTTATCTCCCTTGTCCTCTTGTCCTGCTTGTCTCTCCCATCTCCCCATCTCCTGGCGACGAATAACAAGTGAAAAATGACCAATGACCGAAAATTGGGGAGAAAGAATAGCGCGTTGCGTAATCCTGTCTAACGATATGGTCGCCTACGAAGATTTAAGGATTAAAAACTTAGTTAAAAATCATACCCACCCCCATCCCCTCCTGGGAGGGGAGCCAGAGGGGTGGGTTAATGATGCAGGTTGGTATCAGTTCAGAAAGTGGTTAGAGTATTTTGGGACTAAATTCGGTAAGGTAACAGTAGCAGTTAACCCGGCTTATACGTCTCAAAATTGCTCTAATTGTGGTGCAACAGTTAAAAAATCATTATCAACCCGGACTCATGTTTGTCAATGTGGGTGTGAGTTAGATAGGGATCATAATGCAGCCATTAATATTCTGATTTCTGCCTTGGGTACGGTAGGGCATACCGGAACCTGGATTAATCATCCGAACGCTTCGGGAGATCTGTCCTCTACTGAGGTTGGTGAAAACCTGTCTCAGCAAGTCGGGTCATAGAACGAAGAATCCCCCGGTTTCTAACCGTGGGGAGTGTCAATAGCCTAAATACTATCGGTGATACTGCTAAAGTTAAAGGCTTTTACCCTCACACCTGGTACGACACTACTGCCATGACGGTGGGCTTGACTGAGACCATCTACATCTCTAAGCAGATCTGGTAAGCTCTGGTTAAACCGCATATTTTTAATCGGATCAGCAATTTTCCCGTCTTCAATCCAAAATGTGCCATCCCGTGTCATACCCGTCACTTCTAACGTCCGAGGATTGACATAGCGAACATACCAGGCGCGGTTAACTAAAATACCCCGTTCGGTTTGGGCAATTAAATCGGCAATAGTTTGTTCTGAACCCTGCATCACCACTGGATACATTGATCCTCGGGGTTCAACTCCTTTTTGACTCGCCCAATAACGGCTATAAGATAAGGTTTGGGGAATCCCCGCTTTAATAATTTCCAAATGGTCTTTTTTCAAGCCATCCCCAAAAAAGGTTGATCCTTGAATTAAGGGATGGGCGGGGTTGCGGTCAACCTGTACCATCGGACTAAACAGTTGTTCCCCAATATGATTTCCTACAGGTTTACCCTTTTCATCCAAACGGGACATAAATGAGCGCCCTTCATCGGCTGCCCTAGCATCGAGGTTAAACATCACCCACATTAACAGCTCTGCAAACGCTGCCCCGTCAAAAATGACCGGATACACTCCCGGCTGAATTTCACGAGGATTACGGGCAGCAAACGCCCGCTGAATGATGGTTTCGGTAATCGGTTCGATAGGTAATTGTTTCACACTCCAAGCGCTGCGACGACCCCAAGCTGAACCATTATCGATTTTTGCTGTAAACCCAAAATCTGTGCTGGTGAGGCGATTACAAGCCCGTAACCCGTTAGAATTACCTATAGCCAACAGTTCTACATCTGTACTCAAAGTACCTGAACCTTCCACTTTGGCTTCAGTACAGCGTTGACAAACTGTTTGAATCAGTTCTCCACGGGCGAGGGGCGATAAATTAGCTGTTGCCTCATCAAATGCCGGAACTCGATGATCATAAGTTTGCGGGTCTAATAATGGTATCCATTCTGGATCTTCAGGGGCGATACGAGCCAGATCTTCAGAACGTCGCACTGTTTCTAGAATCCCATCAATCTCTAATTCTGTGGTGGACGTGGTCGCGCTACGTTGACCAAAATAGCTGGTGATAGAGACTTTAACCCGAGTACTACTGACATTTTGAGTAATTTGATTTTCCGAATAACGGGTTAGGGTCTCTTCGCTATTACTGAGGCTGACTTCAACTGCCTCCGCCTCGGATTGTTGCACAACTTGATCGATCAAGGATAATGCTTCGTCTTCACGAATGAGAGTCAATGCAGTGGCTACAGTCATAACCTATTTCAAGACGTTTATTAGACAATTTTAACGTCTATTGCGAATCATGTTGCTGATGGCAGAGAAAGTTGAGGTGCTTTGACGGGTCAATGGTTTGATGGAAGAGGGGTTTAGTGGAAGTCCTACTGGAATATCTCGCAACCCACAGATAATGTAATCGGCTATAATATTCACTTTGGACCTCATCAATTCATCCCTTATTTCTCAAAATTAGCAGGTTAAAGCAATATAGACTATCAATGCTGTGTCCCTGTGAAACTTTATATCGTCCTTCATTTTTGTCTCCTGATCTTATGACCCTTTTCCATCAGTTGCAGTTTCCGCTTTCAATGCTTCAGCGTTTGACTCCACGACGCTATCGTCAATCTTTAAGTTATGCATTATTGGGTATCGTTTTTAGTGGTGTGATGGGGTTTGGTTCATCTGCCGTTCAAGCCCAATCTCCAGATACTGCGCCTGCTGAATTAACGACGTTCTTGGATGAAGTTGAAACCGCAGCCAATCGTCAGGATATTGAGTCTGTGATGGAGTTTTATAGCTCTGATTTTACCAATACTGATGGATTAAACCGTCAAAGTTTACAGCAGTTTTTAACTGAATTTTGGAAACAATTTTCGGATGTCAATTATGAAATGGAATTGCAATCTTGGGAACAAGACGGTTCAGCAATTCTTGCCACAATTGTCACGCGCATTACGGGGACTCAAACCCTGAATCATCGAGAATTTCAGTTAGAATCAACCATTACGTCCCAACAGCGGATTGATAACCAACAAATTATTCAGCAAGAGATTTTAGCTGAAAAAAATCAACTGACTTCTGGTGAAGCCCCACCCACAGTTACTTTTAATGTTCCTGAAACGGTTCCTGTTCAACAACCCTACAATGTGGATGCGATTGTGCAAGAACCGTTAGGTGAAGATATTATGATTGGGGCAGCAGTAGACCAAACAATTGATCCCAGCATTTACTTTTCACCTGAAACATTAGAGATGGAATTGCTCAATACTGGCGGTTTATTTAAAATCGGAGAAGCGCCCCCTACTCCCGACCAAAAGTGGATTTCTGCAGTGTTGATGCGAAAGGGCGGCATTGTCAGTGTCACCCAACGGGTTCGCTTTACGCCATAAAACCACAATTGTTAGTCATTGCTGGATATTCACAGCAATTTAAACCCCTGTAGAGACGTTTAAACTAACATCTCTACAGGGCCGTTTATGAATCCTTTTCGGGTTCATAAGTTGAAACAACGTGCAATTCCTTCAACTGTTTATCATCCACATCTGAAGGGGCATTCGTGAGTAAACAACGGGCTTGTTGGGTCTTCGGAAAGGCAATTACATCCCGAATAGATTCTTCTTCTGCTAACAGCATCACCAACCGATCTAAACCATAGGCAATACCACCATGGGGCGGTGTGCCATATTCAAACGCATCCATTAAAAAGCCGAATTTATTGTAAGCTTCTTCTATGGATAAACCAATGGCAGAAAAGACTTTTTCTTGAATATCCCGTTGATAAATCCGCAGACTCCCGCCGCCAATTTCTGTGCCATTCAGCACCATATCATAAGCCACTGCCCGGGCTGTTTTAATATCATCAATATCTTCAGGGTTTGGGGCTGTAAAGGGGTGATGGAGGGCTTCTAAGCGCTTCTCATCTTCATTCCATTCAAACATGGGGAAATCGGTGATCCACAGTAAATTAATTTTCTTGGAATCAATTAATCCCAGTTCATTGCCGATGACTAACCGGAGTCGATCTAAGGTTTTATTGACAGTTGGTATATCGGCGGCGGCAAATAACAGTAAATGTCCCGGTTGGGCTTGAGTCCGTTGCAGAATTTCCTGTTTTTGTTCCTCGCTTAAATTGTCTTTAATTGCGCCAATGGTATCGAGTTTTCCCCCTTCTTTAACTCGAATATAGGCTAATCCTTTTGCACCCGCTTCGCTGGCTTCTTTAAATAAGTCTCCACCGGGTTTAATTCTGACATTAGAAATGGCTTCATTGCCCCCAGGAATGGGTAAAATTTTCACAATTCCCCCCGATTTTACCGCCCCAGAAAATACCTTAAATCCGCAATCTTTGACCAGATCAGACACATCCACTAACTCTAAGCCAAAGCGGGTATCGGGTCGATCTGTCCCATAGCGATCCATGGCTTCTGCGTAGGTTAAACGAGGAAAGGGATGGGGTAAATCAATGCCTTTAACTTCTTTATAAATATGCACTATTAACGCTTCATTTAAAGCGATAATTTCTTCTTGAGACATGAAACTCATTTCCATGTCTAACTGAGTAAATTCCGGTTGGCGATCGGCCCGTAAATCTTCATCGCGGAAACAACGGGCAATTTGATAATAGCGATCAAACCCCGATACCATCAACAGTTGTTTAAAAATTTGGGGGGACTGGGGCAACGCAAACCATTCCCCTGGGTTTGCCCGACTAGGGAGAATATAATCTCGCGCCCCTTCTGGGGTAGAACGGGTTAGAATGGGGGTTTCTACTTCGATAAACTGTTCTTGATCTTCCAGGAAACGCCGCATGGCTTTAACCACCTGATGCCGCAGTTGCAGGTTGCGAGTCATGCGATCGCGTCGCAGATCCAAATAACGATATTTTAGCCGTAAATCTTCCCGAACGGCTTCTGTCTCTGTTGTGGAGACTTGAAACGGTAGGGGCTTGCCTAAACCATTGAGTAACTCAATTTCATCGGCATAAATTTCTACCTCACCTGTCGCCAGTTTAGGGTTAAGGGAGTCGTCAGGACGTTGAGACACGCGCCCGGTAATGCGAACCACATATTCATTGCGGACGCGATTAGCAATATTGTATGATGCAGGCGTACGTTCCGGATCGCTAACAATTTGCACGATACCGGTGCGATCTCGCAAGTCCAAAAAGATCACGCCACCATGATCTCGTCGCCGATCAACCCAACCACAGAGGGTTACAGTTTTATCAATGTGAATCGTTCTGAGTTGACCACAATAGTGAGTTCGCATAGCCGTTTGTCTCAGATGTTAGGAGGTTATTTCCAGGTTAGCAGCCATTCCAGTTTGACATTCTCTCTGACCAATCGCAAGCAATATAACGAAAGTCTGCCGAGGAACATCGATCCTAGCCCGAAGCCCCAGTTTCTTCTCTAGGTTCATGACTTATTTCCCAGGATGTCACATTCTTTACCCAGTGAACCGCCATTTTGGCAACTCTTTGGATGAAGCTCAAATGAATCTTTTAAAATAGGGATGATAAATAATTATACAAAACAATGGCGCATTATCAACAAATAATACAAGTTCAAACCTGGGGAAAATCTTTATCGAAAATTACGAATCAAATTGAACAAGTGGTCAAAGCATCTGGTATTGAAACCGGACTTTGTACGCTGTTTATTCGTCATACTTCTGCCAGTTTAATTATCCAAGAAAATGCCGATCCGGATGTATTAGTTGATTTAGAAAATTTCTTATCAAAATTAGTGCCCGAAGGGGATGATTATGTCCATAGTACAGAAGGGCCGGATGATATGCCTGCACATATTCGCAGTGTTTTAACTCAAACGTCTGAACAAATTCCCGTTACAAAAGGACGATTAGCTTTAGGAACCTGGCAAGGAATTTATCTTTGGGAACATCGCAGCCATCGGCATCAGCGAGAAATTGTTGTACATATTTTGGGGGAATGATTTAAAACTGCATAAGTTCTCTGCTGCTAGAAATATGTCTAATTAAACAAATGACCCTGAGTTGCAATTGCATCCTCCCCTACTTTTGCCGGTAGGGGATTTTTATGTCAGAGAACAGGCAACGGGCAACAGGGAATAAAAAACTTAATCAATTCTTGCCCCTTTGACATCAATTTCAAGTGATCGCACGTCTGCCTCAACCCCCTGTTGTTTCCAGGCAGCAGTCATGGCATTGGCAACGGTCACAGCCGTCTCTGTGTCCGTTAAAGCCAGTAATGTCGGACCTGCACCGCTAATCACTACACCCATAGCCCCCGCCTTTCTAGCGGCAATTTGAACCGTCTCATAGCCATGAATGAGAGAGTAGCGATAGGGTTGATGAATGCGATCAGCTAAAGCCACCTGTAACCACTGACGGTTTCCGGTTTCTAACCCCCGCACTAACAGTCCAAAATGAGCTGTATTAAAAATAGCATCGGCTTTACTATAGGCTGTAGGTAACACCCGTCGGGCTTCTACTGTGGATAACTCAAAGTTGGGAATGGCAACGACGGGGATAATGTCAGAGTGCCAAGGAATTTGACAAATTTCCCAGCGGTTTCCTTCCGCAACAGACAGTTGACAGTTGCCCAGTAAAGCAGGAACAACATTATCCGGATGTCCTTCGATGGCGATCGCCAGTTCTGTAACTTCTGCTAAACTTAGGGGATTTCCAGCCAATGCATTGGCACCGAGTAGACCACTGACAATGGCTGTAGCTGAACTCCCAAGTCCCCGCGCCAAGGGCACCCCTAACTGAATCTGAATCTGGACAGGGGGCGGAGATTTGTCCAAATGTTGATAGAGTTTAACAAAGGATTGATAAGCCAGGTTATCTGAATTCAAACTGACTCGATCCGCTTCTGCCCCAGTAACTGAAATCTCAACCATTGGGGTTTCAGTGGAAGCAGAGGGCTGCATCCGAGAAAAGGTGACAGAATTATATAACTTTAAGGCGGCTCCGATACAATCAAATCCTGGCCCTAAGTTTGCCGTGGTAGCCGGAACCGTTACTGTTACAGAATCAGACATAGATTTTGCAGTTGCGATCGCGCCAGATTGCTGCATCATATCAGAATCCGGATGACTTAGCTAACCCGGCGGGAAACCCCGTGCCTTACTACTGGTCAGCATCGGGAGTCGTCACTGTTTGTTCCAAAGACAAATAACTAACAACTAATGACTATAGCTAATCTTGCAAAAACCTCTCGACCTCAGCTGCTGTAGGTTGTGCAGAGATCGCCCCAGGCTGAGTAACTGTTAAAGCCGCCACCGCAGTGGCATAACGCACCAGTTGGATCACGGCTTGAGGTGTTGAAAAAGCGCCCAGTCCTTGTTGACATAACTGATGTAAAATCCCTGCGGTGAAGCTATCCCCTGCCCCGGTGGTATCCACCACTGGCACTGTAAATGCAGGGACTCTTCCAGAATGTCCCATCATCCAATAGCGACAACCTTGTTCTGCGTCTGTGATAAACACACCCAGTATTTTACGAGATTTTGAAGCGATCGCTGCTGGGTCAGTGGTGTGAAACAGCCATTCAGCTTCGGCTGCTGTTAACTTTAAAAAATCAGCAAATTGAACCATATCCCGGATCACTGCCAAGGAAGACTGACCCTCTAGCCAAAAGACATCTCGGCGATTAATATCAATAAAAACTCGTGTTCCGTACTGTTGAGCGGATAAAATAGCTTGGGCGATCGCTTCTCGACTGGCAGGGTAAGCTAAACCGAGGGTTCCTGATACGATAAATTCGGCTTGCTGTAAACTCTTCATCGGCAACCGAGTCCCTTGCAGTTGGGCATCGGCGAAGCTGTCGGGGCGATAATTGCCAAACCCTGCAAACGTGGGATTTCCTTCGAGATCGCGGGTCACGTAAACGATACGAGTGGGGGCAGTTGGATGGCGTTGAATTCCCGTTTGATCCACCCCTACCCCCTGTAAAACTTGAATTAAACCATTGCCTGCGGCATCTTGTCCAATGCACCCGATCACTCCCGCAGGCGTTCCCAATTTAACCAGACTACAAACAACATTGGCTGGTGCCCCGCCCGGATAGTCTGTCCAAGACTCAACGGCCTCTAAGGGTTTTCCCACTTGATCCGCTAGTCGATCCCATAAGATCTCTCCGATCCCAAGAACGCGAGGATAAGCCATACTGTTTCCTTTTAATGTTCAGCAGCATTAATTAAAGGATACTCCTGCAGATGATTCAGTCCCACTGAGGCTAAAAACTCTTTCCAGATTTGAGGATAAGTGGAGCGGATTTGGCTTAAAATCTCTAATGTTTCATTCCAAATCCCTGCTTCTGCATACAGTTGGGCGATCGCTAAGGGTTGTTGTTGCAGTCGTTGCAGTTGGGCTTGTTTTTGGCTGGGTAAAGTCACCCGTTCTAACCACCCATTGACATATTGAGCCGCTTGAGTGAAGTTGGAGTCACAATAAATGGTAAAATTCCAAATATAAGTTTGATTGGATTTTAATTCAACCGTTTTGGGTACAGCCACTTTTACAATTCCAGAGGTTTGTGGCAAGGTGAATCGAGTTTGATAAACGGGTGCTCGTTCTTTCTGAGTCAAGTTATAAATCGTTAACTCTGCTGGCGTTTGCTCAGTTGCAGGCACATAAAAATATAGAGTTGGATGGGGATTAACAGTCGTGCTGATATTATTTAGGGGGGTTAAAGCAGTTAGTTTGCTGCTTTCTAAAGAGGCTACCGATTCACCACAATCACCCCGACTGCCTGAACCCGTCGTTCTCGAAGGGGCACCGCGATCTTCTGTGGGGGGATAAACCACTTGAGCGATTGCATCTAATTCAACAGGCATTTGAGCCAGAGTTGTGTGTTGTGAACCGAAAATCACAACAGAGAGCATTAACAGGAAGAATCGAAACCATCGAACCGAGAGTTGAAGTCTATTCATGATCCTGAGTGATGCAACAGTAAATTAGCATTTCCAATATAGCTGATGGGATACAGACGGTCTCTCACCCCCATGCCCCCCGCCTACACGGAATAACATAACTTCTGACTTTCCCTAACACCCCACCCCCTACTCCCTACTCCCATATTTAAAACCATTGACCCGCCAAAATACTTTTAACCCCCGTGGCAATTCGACTTAAATCTTCCCTTAATAGAGGCGGCCACTGTACCCCCTGATTTTTTCCGGCTTCAAATTTCTGATGGCTCTCAATTGCCAGTAGATAAAGGGCTAAGACCAGTTCTCGATCAAGGGTTGCCTCCTGTTTCAACACATCATCAGTAATTTTAAGGGCGAGTAAAATAGAAGTCACTTGTCCAGGAATGGGGGGTTGACCCTGTTCGAGATGAATCAGGAACGCATCTGAACGGTTTCGAGTTTCCAATGCAGTGCCTTGATCAATGAGAAAGTTGCGAGCTGTTTTATAATCCATCGTAATTTTTGATCAATATTATCCCAGAAAAACGGAAATAATCGCAGCTTAACTTGATCAATTCTAGAATAGTTTTCCACATCAATCGACAGTTTTTCCACATAAACGGCAGGGTTTTCCACAGGTTACTGTATAACTTAATCTTTTGATTAAAAAACCATAACGTTGAACACCGGCTTGTGATGACCACAGTATTCCAGATCAACTCTGGGTGGTCGTTCCCTAGCATCTCCCCTGTTTCCTCACTTTCTGCCTCTCGTCACCTGGCTTAAATGAAGCGATTCAGGAATTTTGTAGTCTAGATAACTGTTTTTAGAATAAATTTGTTTGTAATGTCAATGACAATTAAATATTCAGGTCAGTTTGAATCAGATTAGTCAAGTTCTTAAAATCTTGTAGAACCATAGACTGTTAAGGAATCTAGCATTATAGTAACAACCATTAACCTCTTAAGTCGCTTCCTGTCTTCAGATGCACTGTTCTCAAGCGGCTAATGTTAAGATGTCAAAATGTTATTTAATCTAATGGTTTAATTCAGAGGTATTGCAGATGCAGACTAAATATGATCCTTCCTCAAATCCCTATGCTCAGCCCAATCCAGAAATAGAGTCCATCGCCCAGTCTGAGTTACCCCCTGCAGTGAAAACGGGTTCTCTGGTTGCCCTGATTGCTGTTATCCTCGGAACCCTAATTGGCTCATTATTAGCAAGTCCTGATCCGGCAGAAATTGCGGCTCAGCAAGAAGATGCTGAAGTGACAACTACAGAGTTATCGTCTGAACCCGAATCAACAACTTTTGAATCCTCCACCTCAACGCTAACCCCCCCTATCACAACACCAGCGAGTCCCACAACGAATACCACCTCAACCCCTTCAATCGCAGAACCCACTGCTCCGGCAACCGATCCCACCAGTTCGATTACTCTTGACTCTAATTTAACCAACTCTGACACAGCAACACCCTTAGCCGCAACTCCTGGGGCTGATACAACGACAGCAACCATTGAACCGGAAAGTGCTGCACCCATTACCACGCCTTCTCCAACGGCGGAAATCGAAACTCCTGCTACCCCTGCTACGCCTGAAACCTCTCAAAACCCTATGACTTCCAGTTCTGTAGCAACGCCAACGACTCCGGATACTGCCACGGGTAACTCTATGCCTGAGATTAAACCCACGACTCCAGAAACTACTACAGCAGTTGATCCGACTCCTTTAGCAACAACGGGGTCAGAAGATATGGCAGCCTCAACGACTCCCGATCCGGCAAAATTAGAACAGTTGAGTCAGAGTGTTTATCAAACTATTAATCAGGCTTGGATTACTACCCCTGTGACGGAAGAATCGGTTTATCGGGTGAAAGTGGATGAAAATGGCTCCATTTTATCCTTTGAACCCAAATCTCAAGTTGCCTCAGAGAATGTTGATAATACACCGCTAGCAGACTTAGCGACTTCTAAGGATGTCACAACTGCTCCATCTTTTGCAGAGTTTGATGTCATTTTTCTGCCTTCAGGACTGTTAGAAGTGAACCAAGCGGAATAATCAAGCAACCAGGAGTCAGCGAAAAGTAATGAGTTATGAGTGAGAGTGATGATTAGAATTAGGGGAATATAGCTCCTGACTCATTACTCATTACTTATATTCAAGGTTAAGGTTGCAGAACTAATTGCCATTCCTGTCCTTCTGGAACCCACAAGGGTAAGTCAGTTTCTCCAACAACATAGGGTCCCCAATAGCGTCGAGAACCATCTTGAGCAAAACCTACCAGCACATCCCCAGGCTGTAAATCTAGGCTTTGTTCGGGTAATGATAGCAATAAGCCAGTTTGACTACCTTCCTGAGGCGCAAAATCCCAATGGGCTGAGGTGGAAACCTCAACTGCACTGCTGGATCGACTTAATAAGGCAACTCGAATGGGATGTTGAGTAGGGTTACTGACTCGTAATGCGCCTGTGGTTGTGCTAGAGGAAACTTCTGAGGGTAAGCGCGAAGCAGTCGGTTGAATCACAGAAGGACTCGAAACGGTTGGAGACGGCACTACTGAGGGAGTCATACTGGGTTCTGCAACCGGATAAGAAGATGGATTTGATGGCATTAAAGCAATACAAGCTCTGAGTAAAATCGGTCTAATACTCAAAACCGCCAGTAGAATTACCCCGATTATCCCAAAAACTAGATAAACTCTGGATTTCATGGTTTCAAATCGTGTACCTTAAAGATAGATTGAGGGCTAAGTCCTATCCCTGAAGCGATGCAGAACACTCGTCTAAATCAACTGTTTGATATCTTCTTAGCACGACTGGGACAGTGGCTACAAAACCCCTGGCGACGGATATCCGTGTTAGTTATTAGCTTGCTGTTCGGTACATTTTTAGGGATTGCTATTTCTACGATAGCGGGACAAGAAGCAAGTTGGGATATTAGTGTGGCGTTTATTTTGCTATTGTTAACTGAGTTAATCAGTGTACTCGCGTACCGTCGGCGATCGCCTGATTCTAATAAATCGATTTGGATTGAAAGTCTCAATGCCCTTAAAATTGGCTTAAGTTATAGTTTGTTCTTATTGGCATTTTTGCTGGGATCATAAAGGGGATGAAAGCAATTCTACAAACTTGGGAAATGGGAAGCCCACCTCAACCCGATGAACTGAAACAATTAGCTGTAGAAGAACTCGCCGATATTCAACGCGCCCATGTATTTAACATTACCCCAGAAACTGTAACGGATGTGATTGCTGAGCGATCGCAACTGTTTCAATCCTTACTACAACAGCGTCGGAACTTACCCAATATTCCCAACCGTTTAGAACTGTTATGGAAGTTGTGGTTACCCTTGGCAACCCAATTAACGACCCATTATCAAGCCTTAGGCCGTCCCCTGGTTCAAGGAATTTTAGGAGGACAAGGAACGGGTAAAACCACCTTAGGTCAAGCCTTAACCACGATTTTAGAACATCTCGGTTATCGTCCCCTCAGTCTATCAATTGATGATCTTTACAAAACCCATGCCGATCGCAAACAACTCCGTCAAGTCGATTCCCGCTTCATCTGGCGTGGCCCCCCTGGAACCCATGATGTAGACTTGGGTTTAAAGGTCTTAGATCAACTACAGCATCCGGTTACAGGGCAATCTGTCGCAGTCCCTCGCTTTGATAAATCCCTATGGAATGGTAGTGGGGATCGGACTCAACCCGAAATAGTCAGCGGAATTGATATTATCTTATTTGAAGGCTGGTTTGTCGGTTGTCAACCGATTGACCCAGCAGTGTTTGACACTGCTCCCCCACCCATAGTCAGTGAAGCTGACAAACAATTTGCCCAGGATATCAATCATCAATTACAAAATTATATCCCCTTGTGGGAGCGTTTGGATCGATTAATGGTACTTAATCCCGTTGATTATCGCCTCTCAAAACAATGGCGCAAACAAGCCGAACAGGAAATGATTGCCAGGGGAAAATTGGGAATGACCGATGCAGAAATTGAACAATTTGTCGATTATTTTTGGAAGTCTCTCCACCCTAAATTGTTTATTCTTCCCCTGATTCAGAATCCTCAATTAACGGATTTAGTAGTTGATATTAATGCTGATCATTCCGTGGGTAATATCTATATACCACACAACTGATTTGTTATTAGTCATTTGTTATTTGTCATGCAGAGATTTTACCATGTTTTTTTGAGGGTTAATCCGCTTCCCTCGTAAATGCTCCGGTTTGTGACTGGGTTAAACACTCTATTAAACCATCAATTAAGCGATCGCTATCCATGGGCAGAATATCTTCACCGTGGAGTAACTTTTGAATAATCACAAAATGAGCCAATGTCCCGACAAAAATTCGGGCAGCCACTTCTGGATCTTTAATACAAAATTCAGGAGAGTTTGCAAATAAATCCCTAATTGCCTGAAAAGCAGTGGCTTGGACTGTCCGCACAAAAGCGCGGGCTAATTGCGGAAACCGTTTAGATTCTCCTAATATAATCCGCATAAAGTCCAGAAATTGGGGTTCATGGGCGGTATTGTTGACAATTTTTTCCGCTAACTGACGTAAAATGATTTTTCCGTTATCTGACGGAATGGCTGGACGCTTTTGCTGCGGAGTGAATAAATGCTGAAATTTACTTTCCACTAATTTTTCGATCAAGGCAATAAATAAGCTTTCTTTATCCTGGAAGTAATTGTACAGCGTCGGTTTTGACACCCCAGCGGCTGCCGCAATTCGATCCATACTGGCGGCAGCATAGCCGGATGCCATAAATTCTTGCATCGCCCCTTCTAAAATCACTTCGGCTTTGTCGGTGCGACGGGAAGAGGGTTTTTGCTTTACGGATTTCATCTGTTTCTCGTGGTTGACGATTTCTTTTATTTTAACTAAACTGTTTAGTAAGCAAACTAAACGGTTCCGTTAAAAAAAGCCAGAAAGGAGTCCCTCTGATGCAAGATACCGCCAGCCTTGATCAAAGCTTTCCCGCAGTAAATTCCGATCGCAATAGTTTTTTTGGTTTAGCCTAGACTAAACGGTTCCGTTAAAAAAAGCCAGAAAGGAGTCCCTCTGATGCAAGATACCGCCAGACTTAATCAAAATTTTCCCCGCAGTTGGTTTACCATCGCAATAGTTTTGTTGTTAGGGGCTGGAGGGATTGCAATTTATCTCCCCACCCGCACCCCTTCTGAGACTACCGAAATCACTACCGTAACCCCTCAAATTCGCACCGTGACAGCCTTAGGGCGTTTAGAACCTGATGGGGAAATCATTCACCTGAAAGCCTCCACCGCCACCCAGGAAAGCCGCATTGCAGAATTATTGGTTAAAGAAGGAGATCGGGTGGAAGCGGGAGAAATTATCGCCATTTTAGATTCCCGCGATCGCCTCCAAGCCGAGTTAGAAAAAGCCAAAGAAGATGTGCGTGTCTACCAAGCCCGCCTCGCCCAAGTTGAAGCCGGGGCAAAGTCAGGGGACTTAGCCGCCCAGACCGCTCAAATTAGCCGTCTACAGGCGCAACTGCAAGGAGACGAAGCCGCTCAAATTGCTAATATTCAGCGGTTACAGGCGCAATGGCAAGGGGAAAAAGCGGCAGCCGAAGCCACCCTGAGTCGGTTAAAAGCGCAATGGGAAGGGGAACGCAGCGCCCAAACCGCAACAATCGGTAAAATTGAAGCCGAATTAAATAATGCCGAAGCCGAATATCAACGTTATCAACAGTTATACAATACTGGGGCTATTTCTCAATCGTTATTTGATGAGAAACGGTTAAAAGTGGAAACCACTCGTCAGCAAATAATAGAAGCACAAGCCAATTTAGACAGAATTAACCGCACTTATCGTCAACAAATTACCGAAGCCGAAGTCAATTTAGACCGCATTAACCGCACTTATCGTCAACAAATTGCTGAGGCTGAAGTGATTTTAGAACGGATTAGAAATACTGGAAACCAACAAATTTCTCAAGCGCGATCACAGTTAGAGAGTTTAGCAGAAGTGCGTCCCGTGGATGTGCAATTGGCGCAAGCGGAGGTGGATCGGGCAATAGCAGCGGTTAAACAAGCACAAGTGAATTTAGATCAAGCTTATGTGAAATCGCCTCAAAATGGAATAGTAATGGATATTCATACTCGTCCGGGGGAAGTGATAGCAAATGAAGGCATTGTTGAGATCGGACAAACCCAACAAATGTATGCGATCGCAGAAGTTTATCAAAGTGATATTCAGAAAATACAAGTTGGGCAAACGGCAAAGATTACCAGTGAAGCCTTGCCAAAACAACTAACCGGAACTGTTGAACAAATTGATAATAAAGTGCAACGACAAACCGTAGTTAATACAGATCCCAGTGAAAATATTGACGCAAGAGTTGTAGAAGTTCGGGTGCGTTTAGATGAAACCTCCAATCAAATTGCTGCCCAATTTACTAACTTACAAGTGGAAGTTCAGGTAGAATTATAGTGTTAGGGAATAGGGAGTAGGGAGTAGGGAGTAGGGAGTAGGCAATTTTGCTATAGAGATTTTAAACACTGATTTTATGTAGTTATTTAAAATGAAAATATTTCAACAGTTACAACGGCGAACATCTCTCGGTTGGCTACAACTGACTCATAGTAAAAGCCGCTTATTAGTCGCCATTGCAGGAATTGCTTTTGCTGATGTTTTGATGTTCATGCAGTTAGGATTTCAGGAATCACTTTATGATAGTAATACTAAGATTCGACGGGCATTAAATGCAGATATTGTATTAGTTAGTCCGAAGGCGAGAAATACTCAGAATTTATCCACATTTAGCCGACGGCGGTTGTATCAATCCATGGATATTCCCGGAGTAGAATCAGCTCATGCCTTTTATTCTCGCATAATAACTTGGAAAAACCCCCAAACCAGAGAAGATAATTCATTACAGTTAATTGGGTTTAATCCGGATTATCAGGCATTTAACTTACCCGAATTAAATCAACAGCTTGATCAAGTTAAAATACCCGATACGGTATTATTTGATCGCACCTCTCGCGGTGAATACGATCAGTTAATTGCCACACTGAGTCAAGGCAATTGGGTATCTACAGAAGCAGAAGGACGAACGATAACAGTTAAAGGATTGTTTTCTTTGGGGGCTTCGTTTGGTACAGATGGGATTTTAATGACTAGCGATCAAACCTTTTTAATGTTGTTTCCTCGCCGGGAAGCAGGTAGTGTGAGTTTAGGGTTAATTGATGTTAAACCAGGAGCCGATCCTATTGCTGTTGCTGAAGCCTTAAAAATGCATTTGCCTGAGGATGTAAACGTGATGACAATGGCGGAATTCATTGAAGATGAACAGAAGTATTGGCGGGAAGAAAGCCCGATTGGATTTATTTTTACGTTAGGAACTGCAATGGCATTTATTGTCGGGGTAGTGATTGTTTATCAAATTTTATCTACCGATGTCAGCGCTCATTTACAGGAATATGCCACATTTAAAGCCATGGGTTATCGCCATCGTTACTTATTAATGGTGGTATTTGAAGAAGCAATAATTTTAGCCTTTTTAGGATTTATTCCCGGATTAGTGTTACCGATAGGGTTATATCATTTAGCCGCAAAAGCCACAGCCTTACCCATTTATATGACAATCTCACGGGCAATTATGGTGTTTATTTTAACGTTATTCATGTGTAATTTTTCCGGAGCGATCGCCACCCAAAAATTACAATCTGCCGACCCAGCGGATATGTTTTGAAGAAGTAGAAAACAGGGAACATAAGAAAGAGATACATTCTTCCAACAAAGAACTAACAACTAATAACGAATAACCAATAACCAATAACCAATAACCAATAACCATGAACAATTCTGTCATTTCTATTCAACACATTAACCATTTTTTTGGTTCTGGAGAACAGCGAAAACAGGCTTTATTTGATATTAATTTAGAGATTAAAGCCGGGGAAATTGTGATTATGACCGGGCCGTCAGGTTCAGGAAAAACAACGCTATTAACGTTAATTGGGGGGTTAAGAACAGTACAGTCAGGGAGTTTGAAGTTTTTAGGGCAGGAGTTGTGTCAGGCGACTTCTGAACAGTTAGTGCAAGTCCGTCAGCGAGTAGGATATATCTTTCAAGCCCATAATTTGCATCATAGCTTGACAGCCCTGCATAACGTCCGTATGGGGTTAGAAATTCATCCAGAGTATTCTTTAGTACAAATGCAGGAAATGGCGGCTAATATGCTCAATCATGTCGGGCTGGGTGAACGTTTGAACTATTACCCAGATAACCTTTCAGGGGGGCAAAAACAGCGGGTAGCTATTGCCAGGGCGTTAGTCAGTCATCCTCGGTTGGTGTTAGCAGATGAACCGACAGCAGCGTTAGATAGTAAGTCAGGACGGGATGTGGTGGAATTGATGCAAAAATTAGCAAAAGAACAAGGTTGTACCATTTTTATCGTTACCCATGATAACCGGATTTTGGATGTAGCCGATCGCATTGTTCACATGGAAGATGGAATGTTGAAACAGGATAAAATCATGACAAAAGTATCGTAATGATGAGTATACAAAATAGTACAGGCACAGGGATTTTACTGTTTTATATCATTCAGGCGTGTTATAACAAGACCTATCCCCTCAACACAATAAACAGGCAGTAGTGGGCTGCTGAAATGGAGTGAGCGCAGAATGATTACAGGCGAATTAAAATCAAAAATTGATAAACTCTGGACAACGTTTTGGAATAATGGCATCAGTAACCCGCTGTCAGTCATTGAGCAAATTTCCTACTTATTATTCATCAAACGCCTGGATGATTTAGAATTAGCCAAAGAACGTAAAGCCCAACGACTGGGACGCGCCTTAGAAAACCCTGTATTTTCGCCCCAGCAACAGCATATCCGTTGGTCGCACTTCAAAAACCTAGATGATGCTGAAACCATGCTGACTATTGTCCGGGATGAAGCATTCCCGTTTATCAAAACCCTGGGTAACGCCACGGGCGGCACATACGCCCAACACATGAAAGATGCAGTATTCTTAATTGGCTCCCCGGCGCTGCTAGCGGCTATTATTGACCAGCTAGAGCAAATTCCCATGGAAGACCGGGATACCAAAGGAGATTTATATGAATATATGCTCTCTAAGCTCAGCACAGCAGGCACTAACGGGCAGTTTCGTACGCCACGCCATATTATTAAGATGATGGTAGAATTACTCGCTCCTGGCCCCCGTGATATTGTCTGTGACCCCGCTTGTGGCACAGGCGGCTTTTTGGTGGCGGTAGCCGAATATATTCGTGAGTTGAAAGACCAAGAAGGCAACCAATTACTCAACGCTCCCGGTAACCGAGAGCATTTTAATCATCAGATGTTTCACGGGTTTGATTTTGATGCCACCATGCTGCGAATTGGTAGCATGAACTTAATGTTACACGGAATTGAACAGCCAATTATTGAAGCCCGTGATTCTTTATCGGAAGACCATGCCGCTGTTGAGGATAATTTTACCCTGATTTTGGCAAACCCACCTTTTAAAGGGTCAGTGGAAAAATCGACTATTGCCAAAGATTTAACCAAAACCATCAGCACCACCAAAACCGAGTTACTGTTTATTCCTTTATTTCTGCGCTTACTCAAAACAGGGGGAAAAGGGGCGGTCATTGTGCCAGATGGGGTGTTATTTGGCTCGTCTAAAGCTCATAAAACCATTCGTAATATTTTAGTAGAAGAACATAAACTTGACGGGGTAATTTCCATGCCGTCCGGGGTGTTTAAGCCTTATGCCGGGGTTTCAACCGCTATTTTAATTTTTACTAAAGTGGGTGTAACCGAAAAAGGCACGGATTTTGTCTGGTTTTACGATATGCAAGCTGACGGCTATTCCCTCGATGACAAACGCCAACAAGTTGCCGATAACGATATTCCCGATATTATCCAGCGCTGGCAACAACGGAATACCGCCAAAGATACCAACCGTAAAGATAAAGCCTTTTTTGTCCCCCGTGAAGAAATTGCTGCCAATGCTTATGATCTTTCAATTAACCGTTACAAGGAAATTGAATACGAAGAAGTCGAATATGACCCGCCAAAAGTGATTTTACAAAAACTACGAACATTAGAAAATGAAATTAGCCAAGATTTAGATGCCTTGGAGAAGATGTTATATATGTAGAGACGTTATATATAACGTCTCTACAGAAGCCTGCCCTTTTACCAATGTCCTAAGGAATAATATTAATTACGCTCTTAATTAGTTAATCTTGAAATATCACTGAATGGACTAAAATTCTATGACAACTGCAACTAAACCGATGAGCCTTGAGGAATTCTTTGCTTATGATGACGGCACAGATAGCCGCTATGAATTAGAATACGGAGAATTATTAATAATGCCCCCCGAAAGCTATCTCAATCAAAATATTGCTATTGCTTTGCTCGTCTATTTTGCTCAGAGTGGTATTTTGCCTCAATATCTGAGTATGAAAACAGAAATCGTAGTATCTGGAGCCAGATCAACAGTAAGACTTCCGGATTTATTAATATTATCAGAAGTGGGAGCGCAAGCATTAGAAGGAGCAACACGTTCCACGATAACATTAGAAATGCCGCCGCCTCGGTTAGTCGTTGAAGTAGTTTCTCCGGGGACAGAAAACATTAAACGAGATTATCGTTATAAAAAATCTCAATACGAAGCCAGGGGAATAGATGAATATTGGATTATCGATCCAATGGAAAAAAAAGTGACTGTTTTAGTGCGGGTTGAGGGTTTATATGAATCACAAGTTTTTACCGATGAGCAAGTGATTAATTCACCTTTTTTAAAGCAATTACAGTCTGAGGAAAGTTTGACAGCAATACAAGTTTTGAGTGGAAAAATATGATGTTTTGGGATTTTGATAAATTGGAGGAGATTTTGGGGTGAATTCAGTATTACTTCAAGAAGTTTGTTTTATCACGATGGGACAAGCACCTCCAAGTTCTTCCTATAATAAAAAAGAATTAGGTTTTCCATTAATTGCGGGAGCTGGAGATTTTGGTATTAAAACTCCTGATTACAAGCAATTTACAACATCAGCAACACGTATTTCAAAACCGGGAGACATTATTCTTTGCATTAGAGCAACTATTGGGAATTGCAATTGGTCTAATAAAGAATATTGTCTTGGTCGCGGTGTTGCAGGATTGAGAGCAATTGAGGGCAAACTTAACAAAGAGTATTTATGGTATTGGCTTGAAATTGCAAAACCAGAACTCATAAAAAAGGCTAAGGGATCAACTTTTAAACAAGTTGATAAAGCAACTATTCAAAACCTTAAAATCCCCCTACCTCCCCTTGAAGAACAGCGACGAATTGCGGCAATTTTGGATAAAGCGGATGAAATACGACGTAAACGTAAAGAAGCTATCCGCCTCACTGATGAGTTGCTTCGTTCAGTTTTCCTCGATATGTTCGGTGATCCTGTTACTAATCCGAAGGGTTGGGAGGTTGTAGAATTAGGAAAAATTTCAAAGATTCAAGGAGGATTACAAGTAACATCAAAGAGAAAGAATAATCCCCTAGAAATCCCTTATTTGCGGGTTGCAAATGTTTACAGAGACAAACTACTTCTTGATGAAATAAAACTTTTACGTGTCACTCCTGATGAATTAGAAAGGGTAAAGTTACAAGTAGGAGACCTACTTGTTGTTGAAGGTCATGGGAATAATCAAGAGATTGGAAGGTCATGTGTTTGGGATGGTTCTATTCGTGATTGTATCCATCAAAATCACCTAATTCGTGTCAGGATTGATCCCAAAAGAGCAGAACCAACATTCATAAGTGCTTACCTTAATTCTGCTGGTGGTCGTCGCCAATTAACTAAATTTGGTAAAACAACATCTGGCCTTAACACTATCAGTACTTCAAATGTAAAAGCTACAAAAGTTATATGTCCACCGATTGAAATGCAGAGAAAATATTTAACTTTTCAAAAAAAAATAATAATAAAGACACAGAACGATTATGTTCAGTATCTCAAGAGCATTGACAACCTTTTCAATGCCCTGATGCAACGCGCCTTTAAAGGGGAACTGTAGAGGCTGCGATCGCTTATTGGTTGGGGTGCTGGGGTTTGTCCCACCCCGCCCTGTCGGGCACCCCTCCGAGGAGGGGATGGTGTGGGGGAGTAGAGGGGATGTTATGGGGAGGAGTGGGTGATAATCCAGGATTCAATTGCATCGACAACAGCATCTGTGTTGTTACACACTTCTGACTCACGGAAGCGGAGAAATCGAACACCCAGAGATTCTAGACGGCTTTGTCTTTCGCGATCGCGCTGTTGAGCCTGTTCGCTATCATGGGAAGAGCCATCAATTTCGATAGCCAGCATCAATTGTTTGCAGTAGAAATCAACGATAAACTGATCAATAGGACGTTGGCGATCAAAATCATATCCTCGAACTTGCTTACATTTGAGTCGTTGCCAGAGTATCACCTCCCCCCGAGTCATATTTTTACGAAGCCGTCGAGCCAACTCTTTCAACTTAGGATTGTAGGGAAGAAATTGATAGCGCATAAACTAGAAGAAATAACTCAGTTATCTTCAGACTTCCCCACAAAACCCCAACTCTCCACATCCCATCCCCTCCTCGGAGGGGTGCCCGACAGGGCGGGGTGGGTCACTCTCGGCAGTCAGCAACTCTCAGCAAGGGTGCCCGACAGGGCGGGGTGGGTCACTCTCGGCAGTCAGCAACTCTCAGCAGCGATACCCGACAGGGCGGGGTGGGCAACTCCGGGGAGTGGGTAACTCCGGGGAGTGGGTAACTCTCGGCAGTAGGCAACTCTCAGCAGCAATACCCAACAGGGCGGGGTAAAACTCCCCTCCTCGGAGGGGTGCCCGATAGGGCGGGGTGGGAATGCTCCATCTCTGACTTCAATTGGGAACACTCAGCATAAAACGCGCTCAATGGCAGAATAGTTATGACCTCAAACTTTACCTTTCTCCGTCCTACCTTTCCCAAACTATGCGACCATGCAGTACAAGCCGAGGGATTAATCTTTACTGCGCCCCGTGCAAGCTGTTTTTATGCCCGCTTTGCCTTAGAGCAAACGGTATTGTGGCTGTATGAAAATGACCCCCATCTGCGCCTGCCTTATGAAAATAGCCTCGGGGCACTCATTCATGAGTCAACCTTTCAAAAACGGCTTAAAGCTGGCTTATTCCCTAAAATTAGCCTCATTCATAAATTGGGTAATAAAGCGGTACATCACTCTGGCAATGTGGAAACAAAAGACGCATTGCGGTTAGTAGAAGAATTGTTTCATCTGTTGTATTGGTTGCGCCGTACCTATTGCAAAGACGGGCAAACTTTACCTAACTTGGTATTTGATCAAGCTAAAGTACCCAGACTGGCCGCCCCAGAAGAACAGGCACTCACTAAGGCCCAACTTAAAGAATTAGAAGCGGAATTATCCCAAAGTGATGCCCTACGCCGCATTGAAGCTGAGCGTCGCCAGAAAACTGAAGCTGAATTAGCAGCCGTCCGCGCAGAAATTGCCGCCATTCGTCGCGCTAATGAAGCCGTTACAGACCCCCATGACTACAATGAAGCCGATACCCGCCGCCTACTGATTGATGTGTTGCTGAAAGAAGCCGGATGGGATGCTGATGCAGCGGGGGCGACAGAAGTAGAAGTGATGGGAATGCCGATACAAAAACCGGGAGATACTGGGCGCGGCTTTGTCGATTATGTATTATGGGGGGAAGATGGTAAACCCCTGGCTTTGGTGGAAGCCAAACGCACCAGTAAACGCCCTGAGTCGGGGCAACAGCAGGCTAAACTGTATGCGGACTGTCTGCAACAGCGTTATGGACAGCGGCCAGTCATTTTCTACAGCAATGGGTATAAAACCTGGTTATGGGATGATACTTTATACCCGCCCCGTACTGTTTTGGGTTTCTTGAAAAAAGAAGAACTAGAACGGATAATATTTCGCCGCCGCTACCGCAAATCATTAACCGCTGTTACGATTAATGAAAATATCGCTGGATACAAACGCTGTTATCAAAAAGAAGCCATTCGCCGCATTACCGAAGCGTTTGAAGCGGCTCATCTGCGTAAAGCCTTGCTGGTGATGGCAACCGGGACAGGGAAAACCCGCACTGCTATTGCTTTAATTGATTTACTCAAAAGAGCCAATTGGGTGCAGCGGGTGCTATTTTTGGCTGACCGTAACGCCCTGTTAACCCAAGCCTACCGCGCCTTTAAAAGCCATTTACCCACGGTTACCCCCGTTGACCTGACTGAAACCAAATCAGTTGAGGGGGCAAATATCATTCTCTCAACCTATAAAACGATGCTGAATGCAACCAACCGTATGAAGGGGAATGAGCGACTATTTGGGGCGGGATATTTTGATTTGGTAATTGTCGATGAGGCCCACCGCTCCATTTACCGTAAATATGGCGAGATTTTTGATTATTTTGATGCCCTATTGGTGGGGTTGACCGCCACACCCCGCTCGGAAGTGGACCGCGATACTTATCAGATTTTCCAGCTTCCGCAAGGTGTGCCCACATTTGCTTATGAGTTAGATGATGCGGTCAAAGATGGGCATTTAGTTCCGCCAAAAGGGGTAGATGTACCCTTTCGATTTTTACGAACCGGAGTAAAATATAGTGAATTATCCCCAGAAGAACAATTAGAGTATGAAGAAAAATTCCGCGATTTAGAAACAGGAGAATTACCGACTGAAATTAACGCCGCCGCCCTGAATAAATGGCTATTTAATATTAATACAGTCGATCAAGCGCTGGAACTTTTAATGGAGCGGGGGCTGAAAGTTAATAGTGGCGATCGCTTGGGGAAAACGATTATATTTGCTCGGAGTCATGACCATGCGGCGTTTATTCAAGAGCGGTTTAATCTGAATTATCCTCATTACAAAGGACAGTTTGCTAAAGTAATTGATAGTCGTGATGCTTATGCTCAAAGTCTGTTAGATGACTTTTCTGAGGTGAATAAACAGCCCACCATTGCCATTTCAGTTGATATGCTCGATACTGGGGTGGATGTGCCGGAAGTGGTGAATTTAGTATTTTTTAAACCTGTATTTTCACGGGTTAAATTTAATCAAATGATTGGCCGAGGCACTCGCCTCGGCCAAGATTTATTCGGCCCTGGTAAAGATAAAAGTGAATTTTTAGTATTTGATTTATGCGGTAATTTTGACTATTTCCAGCAAGATATTCCTGAAAATAACCAAAAGCCTCCTGAAACCCTAACCACACGGCTGGTAAAGCATCGCCTAGAATTAACTGGATTAATTAATACACAGGAGACTTTACACACATCCCTCCTGGATGCCTTGCATCAACACGTTGAAACCATGCCCCGTGATAATTTTATTGTGCGCCGTCGTTTGCAACAAGTTGAAACATTTGCCGAGCGCGATCGCTGGGATAATTTAACAGAAGATGATAGAGTAATGATTGCAGAGAATTTAGCCAGTTTACCCAATGGCTTGCCTGCTGAAGATACCCTCGCCAAAGAGTTTGACTTACTCTGTTTAAAGCTGCAATTGGCATTCGCCAAAACCTCAAATCGTTATCAGGGTTTGCGGGATAAAGTGCGGGATGCTCTCAGCCAATTGGAAACTAAATCTAATATTCCCATGATTCAGGCTGAACTAGGGTTTATTCAGGAAGTCCAGAATGAGAATTGGTGGCAGGATGTCACATTGCCAATGGTGGAAGAGATTCGCCTTCGTATCCGCGAATTGGTGAAATTCATTGACCGCAGCCAACAGAAAACCGTGATTACAGATTTTGCGGATGAACTCGGAGAAATCCAGGATGTAACCGTACCCACCTATCAAACTGGCTTTAGTCCTTATCAATATCGCAAAAAAGTAGAAGCCTATATTTTAGCTCATCAAGATCATATCACGATTGCTAAGCTCAAACGCAATATCCCGCTGACTGATAGTGATTTAACTGCTTTGGAAGAGATGCTGTTTTCAGCCGAAGCCATTGAAAGCCGCGCCCGTTTTAAAGAAGTATTTGGACAAACTAAAAGCCTCAAGCGCCTTATCCGTCAAATTGTCGGGCTTGACCGCGCCGCTGCTAAAGAAGCATTTTCTATTTATCTGGAAGGAGAAAACCTGTCAGCGGCTCAAATCCGCTTTGTTGAAAATATTATCGATTATCTGACGCAAAATGGTATTATGAACCCAGGAATGCTCTATGAGCCACCGTTTACTGAGGCGCATCCTGAAGGGCTAGATGGTATTTTTGAGGATGATGCGGCTGATAATATTGTTTCCATTATCGGCTCATTTAATATTGGTGTGGATGTAGATTTTTCCAAGCAGGAGGCGTTAGGCTACAAAAAATCCTACCCAATTGTGTAGCGTTTGGATAGGATTTTAGCGTTTTGAAGGGATTAATTTAAAGTAATCCGGTATTGCTGCCGACTTTACCTGTAGCCAGTTCCACCTTAACGATTTTACCCCCCATTTTCATAATCCGTTGCTGTTCTTTGAACCAGTTGTCAAAGGGAACTAACTTTGTAAAATAAGTATTTTGTAATTCCCGTTGGGTGCGAATACGGGTTTGGCTAGGAACACAAGCAGTCACTCTAAACATTCTCATGGGTTGCGGATCTCCTGAATTAAATTTTTACCTTTAAGCAACAGATGATTAATGATTGATTAACGTTCTGTTTGGAAATTTATTAAAAGGCAAAGCCGGGAGTCAAGGATCAATACTAATTCGTTAAAACTCATCGGTTAGTTCAGATCAGCCTTTGACGCTCTAGCATTCACCCCAGACTTCCCTGGCTTTATCAAAGATGAACTGACAGAAGAATCAATGGCTTCATCCTTCTCAATTTCATCTGGGAAACAGTCTAGCTTAAGCCAGAGCTGATGTAGTCGAAGTAAACGCCCATTTCTTTACCAGCATCAGCGCCGACTAAACCAGCGGTAACTTCTTTCATGGCTTGGATAGCGTTAACAGTGTTACCGATGGGTACACCCAGAGAGTTGTAGGTTTCTTTTAAACCATTGAGCACGCGCTCATCGAGAATGGAAGGATCTCCCGCTAACATTGCGTAGGTCGCATAACGGAGATAGTAGTCTAAGTCACGAATGCAAGCAGCATAGCGACGAGTGGTGTACATATTACCACCAGGACGAGTCACATCAGAGTACAGCAGAGACTTAGCAACTGCTTCTTTAACGATATTTGCTGCGTTAGCACTGATAGTGGTTGCCGCCCGCACCCGCAGTTCACCAGTGGCGAAGTAACCTTTGAGTTTGTCTAAGGCTGAAGAATCAAGGTACTTTCCTTGAACGTCAGAGGAATTAATAACAGAGGTAATTGCGTCTTGCATGATGATTTAGTTAGCTTTCTTCAAAAAGTTGCTGAGTTTAGAATGGTTCGTAGTTGAGAAATGAAGGTACTCATCCTAAAACTAGGACATTGCACCAATCACGTAATCAAAGTAAGCACCGGCTTCAGCAGCATCGTCACCGGATAATAAACCCGTTGCAACGCTCTTCATTGCCCGAACACCTTCTACAACCGCATCAATGGGAGTACCCAGAGACTTGTACATTTCGCGAACACCGACAATGCCGATTTCTTCAATGGGAGTGGTGTCACCGGCAACAATTCCGTAGGTAATTAGACGGAGATAGTAATCTAAGTCCCGTAAGCAGGTGGCTGTCATTTCTTGACCATAAGCATTTCCGCCGGGAGAAACAACATCAGGGCGCTTCTGGAACAGTTGGTTTCCAGCTTCTTTAACGATGCGCTCACGAGCACCAGTCATGGTTTCAGCGATGCGGACACGAGCTGCACCACTAGTCACGAAAGACTTGATCCGGTCTAACTCACCGGGGCTGAGATAACGAGCCTCAGCATCAGCATTCACGATGGATTTTGTAACGATACTCATTTTTTACCAAAACGTTTAGCTAACGTGTTCATTTTTAAACCGACCACTCAGCGAGGAACCGCAGGAGCTGGGGTTTACTTTTCAGTGTCTTTTGAATCAAAAAACACTCTCTACGCGATGACACAAAGTGTAGCTGTGTCTGAAACACAACTTTATCCTCTGCTACACCGAACTTCACTGAATTGTACCACTTGCTGGGAAGTTAACCGCACTTCTAACAAATCGTTAAGAGTCGGATAACAACCCATGATTGCCAGGGGCAGTTCAGGTATGCGTCCGGAAATGGCTAGCTGTGACATCACTACCTATCGCATGTATTTTCAGGCATGATGCTCACAATATGAGTCAGTTTGTAATAGTTTTTAACATTTATTCTCAGGAGAAGGGTGATTTGTCGTTGGTTATTAGAGGAGGTAGGGTGTGGGGGATAGGGTGTAGGGGATAGACAACAGGCAATAGAGTATCAGGATTTGATCTTTAACTTCTAACCCCCGCCTAAGCATTTCATGCAGGCTACGCCAACGCTCTTGGCAGGCTTCTGACTCCCTACACCCCACACCCTACTCCCTACCCCCTCAAACAACCAATGACGAATAACGATACAATACATCAGAGCAAGGATTAACCTTACAGATTCAACTGCATAATTTCATGATGCTCAAGCTCAGTTTTTTTCGTCGATCTCAGTCTGTTATTTGGACTCGTGTCCTCTTCAGTGGTTTGACACTGGTGATGGGACTGATGATTATGGCTCAACCCGTTTGGGCGAGCATGAATGATGATCGCTTTGATGGTAATATTTTTGCCTTATATGCGGGGAATGGTTCTTTAGTCCCCCCAAAGGTGACCTTAGCTGAGTCAAGAGCGCGATCGCGAGTGGCTTTATTGGTGTTTTTTCTGGATGACAGTAAAGACTGTAAACAGTTTGTCGATACCATCTCCCAACTGCAACGCTATTATGGCGTAGCGGCTGACTTTATTCCAGTCAACGTAGATGCTCTGCCAATGAATGCGGCGAAGAATGCCTTAAACGTGGGCGATTATTACAGCGGTTATGTGCCTCAAACTGTGATGATTAATCAAGCGGGTGAAGTCGTGCTTGATGAAGTGGGACAGGTATCCTATGAAGCGATTGATGATGTCTTTCGAGAAGTGTTTGATTTATTGCCTCGTTCAGAATCTGTTGAATTGAAGCGTCGATCTTTCAATGAGTTTAACTCCGAATTAGTTCCGACGAACTAGCAGAAAAAGGGATCAGACAACCGGGCACTATACGAAACTTAACAGATTTGCTACAATAATTCAGACTAGATAAACTTTGTTTAGCCTCATCACTTGCTCATGTCACCTTATTTTTCTCTAAACGCCCTCAGAGATGGCAAGATTTTCAGCCAGTGCAGAGGTTGTTTTTTTTGGATTTTACACTGAATCTATGAATCCTCAATCCTCGACTCCAACACCCACAGAAGCCCCTGACCCCCCCAGTCAACTGGGTGAACCTCAACCAAGTTATGTCAAACTTGCCATGCGAAATATGGTGAGAAAAAAGGGAAAATCATTATTTCACTTTACCCTAACAACAGTCGCCTTGTTGGGGTTATTGATCGGCGTTTCTTACCTAACTCGTTGAGGCAGTGCCGATGGATGGGTGGGTGGAAGTCAATGTTGAGCATGAGTTTTGGCAACAACCGTCTGCTAGTCGGGATGACTCAAGTCTGCGGTTACGTTATCCTCAGCCTCCTATTTCAGATTCCCTGTGGGAACAATGGTGGACTCAATGGCTGAAGTTAGTCTCCACTGATTTACCACCAGCATCTAGCTATGAACTCAGTCTGCGTCTCACCGATGACTCAGGAATTCACACCCTCAACGCTCAATATCGCCATCAGGATCAACCCACGGATGTGTTAGCATTTGCTGCCTTAGAAGCCCATTTTCCCCAGTCTCCAGAACTCCTCCAGTCTCAACCCCTCTACTTAGGGGATATTGTGATCTCAGTAGAAACGGCTGACCGACAAGCGCAACAACAAGGGCATTCTTTGAAAACAGAACTAGCCTGGTTAGCAAGTCATGGCTGCTTGCATCTGCTGGGCTGGGATCATCCCGATTTAGAGAGTCTCAAGCGAATGCTCAATCAACAAGTTACTTTGCTACAAGCGATCAATTTGGAAATTACTTTGGAGGGTTTACGGGCAATGATCAACGAGTCAGAAATCGTTGGATGAATTAACTTTCAAAAGATAGAGGCGGAGTAACCCCATCGGAGCGATGATTATGTTAGATTTCAACCAGAATTGATCAAGCTGTTCTCGTTCTCCCTGTGCAGACTTAAAAATTTCTCAATAATGGATTTAAACAAACCCACCCTTTCCCCTTTGCCAACCCAGTTTTTCTCCCAATCTCAGGAACCCAAAAAATCCGTTTCTGTTTCCCCGGAGTCTGGTTCCTCCAGTACGGACAATCGATCGCAATCTTGGCAAGTGGCAACGAATTTACTCGTCAGTTTCCAGTATGCTTGGACTGGCATTACTTATGCATTTAAGACTCAGCGTAACTTTCGTATTCATACCATCATTGGTAGCTTAGCAATTAGCTTAAGTCTAGTTCTGAATCTGAGTCCGGTGGAAATTTCCATTATCGGACTCACCATTGGGGCGGTGATGGCGATGGAACTCTTAAATACAGCCATTGAATCGATTGTAGACTTAAGCGTGGGACAGTCTTTTCATGAATTGGCTAAAATTGCCAAAGATTGTGCGGCTGGGGCGGTGATGATCTTTGCATTAGCGGCTGTACTCGTGGCTGGAGTCTTATTATTACCGCCGCTACTGACTGTAATGACACAATATGTTCAAGGAGTCGGAATTTAGATGATTATCGTGATCGATAATTATGATAGTTTCACCTACAATATTGTTCAATATTTAGGGGAATTGGGTACGGAGTTGCCAGTGGCGGCTGAGGTGAAAGTCTATCGCAATGATCAAATTTCTGTTGAGGACATTCGTCAGCTTCAACCCGATGGCATTGTGATTTCCCCAGGGCCGGGTCGTCCAGAGGATGCCGGCATCTCTTTAGTTTTAATTGAACAGTTAGGGCCAACTGTTCCCATTTTAGGAGTCTGTTTAGGACATCAAAGTATTGGTCAGGTGTTTAACGGTAACGTTGTTTCTGCCCCAGAATTAATGCATGGTAAAACCTCGCAAGTCCATCATACGGGTGTTGGGGTATTTCAGAATTTAGACAATCCTTTTAGCGCTACTCGTTATCATAGTTTGGTGATAGATCGGCCAAGCTGTCCGGATGTGTTAGAAATTACAGCATGGGTCGAGGATGGCACAATTATGGGGGTTCGACACCGAGATTATCCCCACATTCAAGGGGTGCAGTTTCATCCAGAAAGTATCCTCACCCACAGCGGTAAACAATTGCTGCGAAATTTCTTAACTGCTTTGTCCAAAAAACCTGTAGGATAGATTACTGGAATATTATCTCTCGTTCGTGTGACTGGTCGTTGCAGCAATAGTAATTGAGCATCTTTGAAATTATGAAACGACGACAGTTTATCCAGTTTGCTCAGATTAGCGCCCTGAGTGCGATCGCTTCTAGTTTGATCTTTCCAGTGAACCGTTCTAGCGCTCAAACTGCTAATCAGCTTACCATTCAGTGGCTGGGTCACACCTGTTTTTATTTTACAGGCGGTGGATTACGAGTGTTAGTCAATCCTTTCCGAAAAGTCGGGTGTACAGCAGGTTATCGTAATCCTAAAATTGATACTCAGTTAGTGCTAATTAGCAGTCGTTTACTGGATGAAGGGTCTGTAGATGGGTTTGCGGGTAACCCAGCATTATTACATGAACCAGGCGTTTATCAATTTGACGGTACTCAAATTCAAGGCATTCGAACCGTTAAAGATCGGACTCAAGGACAACGATTTGGGACGAATGTTGCCTGGATGTGGAAGCAAGCCGACATTAAAATTTTACACTTGGGGGGACTGGCAGGGCCAATTGAAATTGAAGAACGGATTTTAATTGGTCGTCCGGATGTGATGTTGGTTCCCGTTGGTGGTGGACCGAAGTCTTACACGCCAGATGAAGCCAAAGCAGCTATTGAAACATTAAATCCTAAAATTGTGATTCCGACCCACTATAAAACCCAGGCTGCCGATGCAGCTACCTGTGATTTAGTTCCGATTGATCCCTTTTTACAAGTAATGGAGGGGAATACCATCCGTCAAGTACCGGGAGATACTCTAACATTAACACCAGAGGGTTTACCAGAACAAGGAACGACTGTAGAAGTTCTCACGTACAATTTTGGGTCTGCTGCTTGAGAAACCAGCGTTTTTTCCATTGAGAGGTGGGTTCTAACCGAGACAATTGTTGTTCTTGTTGTCGGCGTTGCAGAATCACTTCTTTAGAATCAGATAAATTTGGGTCACGATAGGGAACCGCAGCGCGAGTTTGTAAATGTTCCTGTTCTTGTTGGGACAAAGGGGGTAAGCCCACGGCGGAAAAACTGGCAACGGTTCCAGGGGTTCGTCGTCCTACCGGAGTGGTAGAACTGATGTTTAAACCAGCCGCCATCAGCGCGGTTCTAGCGGCTGCTGAACAGACGTAAGTGGCTAAATGACCATTTGGGGTCAGACAGTGAGCTAGCAGGGTTAGAAACTCAACTGTCCATAGCTGAGGACAAGTTGGGGGGGAAAAGGGATCGAGAAAAACAGCATCGGCTTGAAACCCGGAATGATGAACTTGTTGTAAGGTTTGTCTGGCATCTCCGATTAACAATTGGGCTTGAATTTTGTCCGTTTGTAATTGATGGGTTGTGGCTAAGGTGGTTAAATAGTCGGGAATGGGATCGGGATAACTGTTTAAGAGATTATAGGCGATCGCGGTTTGAGGTACAGTTGAATCGAGTTCTAAACCGATGCAATGAATTTGACAGTTGGGATTAATTTGCCAGATTGCAGTTAAGGCGGCGGCAGTGTTGTAACCTAAGCCGTAACAGATATCGAGTAAATAGAGTTGGGGTTGTTGGGCTTTTTGGCGCAGTTGTAAGGGTTCAACAAATTTAAATTCTGCTTCTTGTTTAGCCCCAAAATTGCTGTGAAAGGCTTCGTTAAATTCAGCAGAAAAGAAGGTGTAGGAACCATCGGCGGTAGGTTGGGGGGTGAAGGTTGGCATTTTAAAAGAAGTGAGAATGAACTACAAAGACACAAAGGACACAAAGCGTTGTCATTAAACTTCTGGTTCAATTCCAGCAGCGCGTAATTGTGCGGCTAAACGTTCTACTTTTTGACGTTCTTGTTCGAGTTGATTTTGAGATTCTGCTGCTTTTTCATGACCCGTTAACAGTAAATTTCCTTGCTGATCCCACCAACGTAACCAAGGTAATTCTATTGTATCTGTTAAAAGTAAGCTTTGAGGATGTTCTTGAAAATTTTTCACAAATGTCCCATCAGATTCTGGCAGTTGAGTATGGTCAGGAAAGGGTTGAATTTGTTGCTGTGAATGAGTAGCAGAAGTCATGATACAAAACTAGAAAGTAGGAGTCACTTAGAAGTCAGGAGTCAGGAATGGTTTCTATCCCTGTTGCCTGTTGCCTATTACAGAGAGATTGTTTTACAACTTAGATAAGATTGCTATATCTATCAATTGTAGCTTATTGAAACATCACCGTCACGAGTTGTTTAACGATGTGTTTCCAGGTGTAGCGTTCTGCAACATATTTTGTCCCAAGTTGTTGAGTTTTGGTTCTGAGGTGTGGATTTTTGATCATCGTTCTCATCAGTTCAATTAAGTGATTTTGACTGGGGATAAGTTGATAATTAATATCACCGTTTTGTTGTTGTTTAATTTGCAGTTTGCTTTCAATTTTCCAAGCAAATTCGGAACGGATAAAGTCATCGGTTGGGCCGCCATCGGTACAAATCACGGGTAAACCACAGGCAATGGCTTCGAGGACAGGAAGGTTAAAGCCTTCGGCGGAATAGGGGGAAACATAGCAATCAGCAGCTTGATACAGTTCTGCCATTTCTTGCGCTGATAAACTATCGCCAATATAGCCAATTTTGGGTTTAATTCGCTCATATTCTGCATCGGTTAAAATAGTTTTACTGGCAGATTGAATGGAGGCTTTGGAGGGAAAAATAGCATCTCTGCCTTTAAGGACTAAGCGAATATGGGGATGGATTTCTGTTAAAATTGCAAATGCTTTTAAGAGTCGATCAATGCCTTGTCGTTCATTCCACATCACGCCAATATTTAAGAAAACAAAGTAGTCTGTCCATCCTTTTTTTTGTCGCAGAGTTAGACGTTGATGATCAGAAAGGGGATAATAAACTTGAGGATCATATCCTAAGGGAATGACAACCACTCGTTTCGGATCAGCGCCACTATTAATAAATCCTTGTTTAGACCATTGAGAAGCCGTAATAATGGTTGTATTAGAAGCTAAATGAGCATCTCGGAAGGAAGCCACTCTCATGCCTCGCAGAATAGACTGAGGTACAATTCCCCATTCTGTACAACCAAACATCAAGGTTTTTGGACTGGAAGAGGAGGCTAAGTTAAACGGACAATAAACCCGTAAAGTGACATCCGCCCGAATCATTTCTGATGAATTAATGACGACTGGGATATGATTTAAAGTCGCTTCATTTTGGGGGGAGAGTAATCCTTTTGTCGCTTTCCAATCTTCGGTCACATAAGGCATATCTTGATGCCAAATTTTTAAGTTAGGATATTGAGCAAGTTCTACCAGTTGATGGCTATTAATTAAGGCGTAAGAGTGAGGAATATAACGCCATCCTTGCACCAATAATGTATGAGAAGAAAATTCAATAGAGTGATAAGGATAGGGGTTGAGTTTATCGGGTTCTTTAATCACGGCAAAAATCCGATCAACGGTCTGTTTCCAAGTATAGTGTTTAGCAACAAATTGAGGAGTAACTTGACGAACTGTCTGACAAAACATGGGCTGTGCGATCACAGATTTCATTAAATCTACTAAATGTTCCCAGTCGGGATGGAGAAAAAAGCGAAGCTGATTTTGAATCAGTTTTCCTCTAAATTTGCTATTAATTTTTAAGGTTAAATCAGGATGAATAAAGTCATCGGTTGCGCCTCCAGCGGTACAAATAACAGGGAGTCCTGTTGCCATAGCTTCTAAAATGGGTAAATTAAAACTGGAAGCAATATAAGGGGAGACATAAGTATCCGCTGCTTGATACAATTGAGCTAATTGATCAAAGGATAAAGTATTGCCAATATAAGCAATTTTAGGTTGAACACGAGAGACTTCAGCTTCTGTTAAAATCCCTCGACTGGCAGTCGCTAGAAACTGTTGAGATGAATATAAATCATCACACCCTTTAAGCACTAATCTGGCTTCTGGATATCGTTCAACTAATGCAGCAAAGGCTTTTAATAAGGGTCGAATTCCAGTCCAGTCGGCTAAACTTCCGACATGAAGAAAAATAAAATGATTATTCCAACCGAGTTTTTTTCTTAATTGGGTTCGGTCTTGATCTGGGAGAGGAAAATAAATTTGAGGATCAACTCCTAAAGGAATGACTTTAATTTGATCGGCATTCATTCCCGATCGCAGAAATCCATCTTTTGACCAGTGGGAGGGTGTGATCAGAGTCAGGTTTGCTGGCAGTTTAATGGTTTTAATGCCAGAAATTCCAATTCTTTTAAGAATATTATTAGGAATAAATCCCCATTCTGTGGCACTAAAAACTAACGTTTTTTGACTCTGGCTTTGGCTCAGATTGATGGGTTCATAATATCGTAAGGTTACATCCGTATTAGGTAAATAATTAACAAATTGATTTTTGTAAAGGTTGATTGAACTGGAATGAGATAAGCAGGGAGCAGAAAACCAGTTAGAATTGGGATAGGGAACTGATATAAAACCTGGAAAAACATCAGGTCGTTTCAGCATTTCTGCAAAGATAAACTGGCTAGAAATCGAATAAGAGTGAGGAAGGTTTTGCCAAGCTTCAATCTTGATTTTCATGGAATTATAGATGATATGTGATTGACGAATAGAGTGAAATACTCGAAATGAGTCTCAGCGAATTTACAGTCAACAGCTCTCTGGTCTAAAAACTTAAATAAAACAGGAATGGGATCTTTTTAACATCCAAGCGAATGGCTTATCAAAATCTTAAAAAAGAATGCCCTGCGTCGTTTTTAAATTGATATCACTGATCTCAACAAATTTATTTTTTTAAGGCTAAAAAACACCGTGACATGATAAGATTGTAATAATTATTTTAAATGTTAAACTGAGGGAGATTCTGTAAAAACTTACAGAGGGAACTCTCACTATTCAATTGACCCCTGTGACCCATGACTGAAGATCCTCAACTGATCTCTAATCGTCGGATTACCCTGTCTTTATCTAATGTGCTGTTAGTGATTGCAGCCGTTCTGTTGCTGGTCTTGCTTTGGCAACTCCAGGGTCTAATTATACTGCTGATGATCTCAGTTGTACTAGCCGCTTCGATTGTTCCCGTCGTCAACTGGGCAGAAACCAGGCGAGTCCCCCGATGGTTAGCAGTGATTTTAGTGTATTTAACCCTAATTGCTGGATTAACGGGATTAGGCTTAATTATCGGCCCGAGTGTGTTTGACCAAATTAGTACTTTAGCGCGTCAATTGCCCATTTTTGCAGAACGCATTGTTGATATTTTGACAGACTGGTCGATCCGTTTAGGGGAAGATACCCCCCAACTGATTGATCGGTTAATTGATACTCAATCCGTTACTAGCTGGGTCATTCGCTCCAGTCAACAACTCATTTTACGTTCTTACGGCATCACTCGAGGGATTTTGGGGGGAGTCGCCAGTCTGATTTTGGCCCTGTTCCTCTCTGGCTATATGGTTGCTGATAGCAAAAAGCTTATTCACAGTTTGGTGCAACTGTTTCCCTATCCTTGGAATGAGCGACTCGATAGCCAAGTTAAACCGATGAGTCAACGCATGGGAGGGTATATTCGAGGACGGTTATTGGTCTCAGGAATTTTAGGCGTTGCTACCACCACAGGACTCGGATTTTTAGGTTTGCGGGAATTCTCCCTCGGTTTAGGGGCAATTGCAGCAGTGACGAATTTAATCCCGTTTCTTGGCCCCTTTTTAGGCGCAATTCCTGCCTTGGTGGTCGCTTTAGCCAAAGGCGGCTTTTTAGTGGTTTGGGTGTTGTTATTGTATGTGATTCTACAAAATATCGAAACCTATATTCTCGATCCCTTTTTAGTCGGAACATCCGTAGGTGTGCACCCGTTGTATCAGCTTTTATCCGTTTTAGGTGGCATTCAAGTCTTAGGTATTCTGGGCGCGTTAATTGTTCCCCCCTGGTTTGCTGGGGTTTCAGCCTTAATTGAAAACCTTTATTTACAACCTAAACTCAGCGCCGAACAGCAACAGCTACAGGCGATGGCTGCAACAACTGACAATACACCTCAAATCCCCCCTCATGCCTCTTAAGTTTCCTCACAGAGGATCAGGAGCAACTCACAACAATCGATAATGAACAATTATCAATTGACCCCTGTTGTTCCCTGTTCCTGACAATAAACAATCACAAATGACTATTTCTGCCTTCTACACTAGATCAATATTCGTGAATATCTAGGCAATGCTCAGGCTCAGGCTCTGTTCCCTATTCCCGCGCGCGCGTAGCACTATACAATCAAACTATGAGCAGGATCACAATCTGCCAAAATATAAATAATATGAAAAAATTTGCTTTGAATCGGTTACTCATCCAGAGGTTGTCTTGAAACCTTTGCCGTTGGTTTTTTAACAAGGTTCAACCTAGAGTGGCTCATTGGCGAACTAACCTTACATCCACCTACTCTCCTGAATATGAGATTATGCACCCTCTGCTCCAGCGTCAACTCAAACGACTTGGTCTTCAGACGGATCATCTACCCAACGATTTTGTGGCTTGGCAAGAACTGCTAAGGCAGATTAGCCAAAGATATACGGAAGCCGATCAGGAGCGCTTCCAGGGGTCTGAGCCAGCTCAAAACCTAGCTCAGTTAGTCGCTGAACGGGACTCTCTGCTAGGGGTCATTAGCGCCCTTGGAGCCGGATTATGTATCCTGGATAGCCGGGGATATTTACTCTCAATGAATTCAGAGGCGGAACGATTTCTCGGATGGTCGGAAGCAGAACTTCTAGAACAACAACTATTTCAACAGATTGCGCCCCAAACTCAACTGTCTCAATTCAATTTTCAACGCTATTTTTCTGATAGCGAAGCTCCTCTTTTAGAGGCTCCTGAAATTCATCCTGCTTTTCAATCCAGTGACGCTCAATTTATTCAAAAACATGGCAACATTTTACCGGTTTCTTATGTTATCCATCCGATTCAGAATCATCAAGATTTAATGGGGATTGTTTTAATTTTCTTTGACATGAGTGAACGGAAACAAGCTCAAGTTGAAGCTGAACAATCCCTCTCTTTATTACAAGCGACGTTTAATGCTACAGATGCCGGAATTTTAGCTTTAGATCGGCAAGGAAACGTCTGTAATTTTAATCAAAAATTTGTGGAAATGTGGGATATTCCCCAGAGTTTGCTGGAATCTTCTCCCAATCAATCTGTGCTGGCTTATGTCTTAAGACAACTGAAAAATCCGCCTCAGTTTCTGCGAACGATTATGCAACTTTCGGCAGAACCCCAAATTCCTACCTATGACATTGTAGAATTTAAAGATCATCGCATTTTTGAGGTGTATTCTCATCCTTCAAAAGTGGGTCATAAATCCGTGGGCAGAGTCTGGAGTTTTCGAGATATCACGGAACGAAAACGAGTAGAACGGGCGCTGCAATATCGGGTTGAATTTGAAAAACTGATTACTAATTTATCAACTTATTTTATCAGTCTGAGTACCAAAGAAATTGATCAGGGTATTGAGCAAGCGCTGCAAAAAATTAGTCTCTTTTTGGAAGTTGATCAAAGTTATATTTATATTTTTTCTGATCCAGAAATGCCCATGCGTTCCATTTATGAGTGGACAGGAACATCTGAACTAACGATGGCAGATGGAAAGCTTCCTAGTCCTCAAGCTTCATCTGAAAATTTGATACAGTTAATTGAAACACGTCTAGAAGCAGCGATCATGCAGCTTTATCCTGAGAATATTCCCTGGATTATGGAGCAATTGCAACAATTCAAAAACATTCATTTATATATGGATGCTATCCCAGATTCAGCACAAGCCGATCTGCAATATTTACAACGCTTTCATCGCCATAATTATCGGTTCGGGGATGAAGATTCAGACCCTTTACAAGGGCTACAATACCTCACTATTGTTCCCCTAATTTGTCGTAAATCTTTAGTTGGCTTTATTCGATTTGATTTACATTCAGCCTATTTGTGGTCGTCTGACCGCATCACCTTGCTGAAAATGGTGGCAGAAATGTTTTCTAATACGATTGAACGTAAGCGGACAGAAGCGGTGCTGAGACGAACAGAAGCGAAGTATCGCAGTATCTTTGAGCATGCGGCTGAAGGCATCTGTCAAACCACTATTGAGGGTCATTATCTGAGTGCCAACCCGGCTCTGGCTAAAATTTTAGGTTATGATTCCCCAGAAGATCTGATTCAGAATTTAACTGATATTAATACTCAATTCTATGTTCAACCCCAGCGACGGGCTGAATTTATTGCGGCTATTGATGGGGAGAAATCCATTACCGGGTTTGAATCTCAAGTGTACCGCAAAGATGGGCAGAAAATTTGGATTTCTGAAAATGCTCGGGGCGTACGGGATATAACGGGGCGAATTGTGTGTTATGAAGGGACAGTCGAAGACATTACTGAAAGCAAGCAGGCTGCAGAAGAACTGAAACAAGCCAAAGAAGCGGCGATCGCCGCCAACCGGGCTAAAAGTACATTTCTCGCCAACATGAGCCATGAATTACGCACTCCCCTCAATGCCATCATTGGCTACAGTGAGATTTTAGCAGAAGAATTCGAAGACTTAGGGTATAGCGATTTAGTCCCCGACTTAGAACGAATTCGCAGCGCTGGCCGCAATTTATTAACCTTGATTAACGATATTTTAGATATTTCCAAAATTGAAGCGGGTCGGATGGATCTGTATATTGAGCGGTTTAGCATTCCTGCTCTGGTTGAAAGTGTGGTCAATACAGCTCAACCCTTAATTGATAAAAACCGTAACCAATTGACGGTGGATTGTCAAGCCGACTTAAGCAGTATGAGTGCCGATGTCACCAAAGTCCGTCAAGTTTTATTGAATTTGCTGAGTAATGCGGCTAAATTTACCACTGAAGGTCAGATTACCTTAACAACCCGTTGGTATGATAGAGAATTGTCTCCCCTCGGTCATGTACCACTTTCTTCCAAGACGGAAGAACGGTTGATTCAATTTCAAGTTCGGGATAATGGGATTGGTATGAGTGTCGAACAACAAAAGCAATTATTCCAACCCTTTACCCAAGGAGATGCATCTACCACTCGTCGATATGGGGGAACGGGCTTAGGCTTAACCATTAGCCAGCGCTTTTGTCAAATGATGGGAGGCTATATTACAGTCAAAAGTGAGCTGAATCAGGGATCAACCTTTACGGTGATTTTACCCCTTGAAGTCCAGAATTCCACCCCAGCGCCGGCTGAGGAGGAGAGGCGTTGTGATTCTGTGGTGGCAACGGCTGATGAAAAGCCAGCACCCCTGTCTGTTGTCAGTCAACCCCCCCTGGTTGCTTCTCAACCTGTGGATTCTGTTGCCTCTAAAAGAGGAGCTTCGCTATCGACTGTAACGGTGTTGGTGATTGATGATGATCCCATTTCTCAGGATTTAATTATGCGATCGCTCAACATCGAGTCCTTTGACATTCAAGTGGCATCCTCTGGACAAGAGGGTTTAGATTTGGCTCGCTCATTACAGCCTGATGTGATTACCCTGGATATTATGATGCCGGATATGGATGGCTGGAGTGTGTTATCCCATCTCAAAGCCGATCCCAATTTGGCAGATATTCCAGTGATTGTCATTTCTTTTATGGGGGATGAAAGCCGAGGGTTTGCCTTAGGGGCAGCAGACTACCTAACTAAACCAGTTGATGGTAAGCGTTTGGGGAGTTTGTTACAGAAATATCAACCCCCTCGGAATGGGAAGCTTGCTCATACTGTTGGGGAAATTCTGGTGGTAGAAGACGACGAAATCACTCGTTGGACACTGCGGCAACTGCTTGAACAGGATGGCTGGCAAGTGACAGAAGCCTGCAATAGCCTCACAGCATTGGAACAGTTGAACCAACATCTACCTCATCTGATTTTGATGGATTTGGTTTTGCCTGAAATGGATGGTTTGGAACTGATTAGCCAAATCAAACAACAATCTCAATGGCGACAAATTCCAATCCTTGTGATTACAGCCGCTGACCTCAAACCAGAAGAACGTTCCCAACTCACCGGATATGTTGAACAGGTTCTCCAGAAAGGAAGTTATCAACCGGATGAGCTGTTACTAGATATTCGGGAGTTGGTCAATGCGCGTCTCAAGACACCCTCGACTGACTCCCTTGATGTTAACCCTCTCTCTGTCAACACTCAATTGTGATCATGGCTAAGATTCTATTGGTTGAAGATAATGAAATGAATCGAGATATGCTGAAACGCCGTTTAGAACGTAAGGGATATGACGTATTCATTGCCATCGATGGTGCAGAAGGGGTGGAATTGAGTCAAACTCAACACCCGGATTTAATTTTGATGGATATGAGTCTTCCCGTTATGGATGGCTGGCAAGCCACCCAAAAAATTAAAGCCAATCCGAAAACCAAACGTATTCCTGTGATTGCCTTAACGGCTCATGCAATGGCGGGTGATCGGGAAAAATGTCTGGCGGCTGGATGTAACGATTACGATACGAAACCGATTGAGTTTCCTCGATTATTACAAAAAATCGAAGCACTCTTGCAGCAAAGTAGCCCACTCTAGCGCTTGCCCGGTCAGTGACGGGATTTGGGTTAAGAAGCAAGATCGCTCAAGTTTGATCACAGTGTCCTGCGACGCTTTCCAGTCAATCCCTGGGCTGATATGAAGGATAACGCTAGCGCTTTGCCTATCCTAACGGGAAGGTTCAAGTCGCACAGTGAAGGCAGCAATCTGAAGGTTCACCCCTAACCCATTCCTCTTGGCTAATAACCACTCTCCCCTTCTGCGAGGACAGTTATACTTTTTGTGAGGCTATCGATTTTCTGTCTGCTACCCCCTGAATCGGATCGACAAGCACCAGAGTGTTCATTTGTTTGATCGACCCATCCAATTGTTAATCGTGAAGTTAGATGAACGTTGACCCAAATACTGTTCTAGTTGTAGATGATAATGAAGTGAACCGTGACTTGCTAGCTCGGCGAATTCAGCGAGAAGGTTATGCGGTCAAAGTGGCTTGTGATGGTTTTGAAGCATTAGAGATTGTTCGTTCTGATTCTTTAGATTTGATTTTATTGGATATCATGATGCCTCAAATGAATGGGTATCAAGTCCTCGAAACCTTAAAAGCTGACCCATTACTCCGCTATATTCCAGTGATTATGATTTCAGCGGTCAACGATATTGATAGTGTGGTTCGCTGTATTGAACTGGGGGCAGAAGATTATTTATCTAAACCGTTTAATCCCGTATTGCTTAGGGCTAGAATTAATGCTTGTCTGGAAAAGAAACGGCTACGAGATCAAGAACAAGCCTATTTAAAAAAGCTGGCGGCAGAACAAGAAAAATCGGAAAGCTTATTACTAAATATTCTACCACAGCCTATTGCTCAACGACTGAAGCAAGGAGAAAAAAATATTGCTGATAGCTTTTCAGATGTGACGGTACTCTTTGCGGATATTGTTGATTTTACTAAACTTTCTGCGAATTTATCTCCTGATAAACTGGTGGAAACCCTCAATCAAATTTTTTCAAATTTTGATGAATTGGCAGAAAAATATGGCTTGGAAAAAATTAAAACGATTGGGGATGCTTACATGGTAGTAGGGGGATTACCCACTCCTCGACCGGATCATGCTGAAGCGATCGCAGAAATGGCGCTGGATATGCAAAATAAAATTTGTCATTTTAGTTTAAACTATAAAGACCCTTTACAGATGCGAATTGGTATTCATACGGGGCCTGTAGAGGCGGGAGTGATTGGCACGAAAAAATTTGCTTATGATTTGTGGGGAGATACGGTAAATACCGCAAACCGCATGGAATCCTACGGAGTTCCGGGAAAAATTCAAGTGACGATGGAGACTTATGAACGGTTAAAACATAAGTATTTGTTAGAGAAACGGCATCTGATTACGGTTAAAGGAAAAGGGGAAATGAAGACTTACTTTTTGTTAGGACGACAAGAATAAGGGTGGTTTTTAATCAGATCAAGTCTGGATCATTAGCGATTATCAAAAGAAGAAAGTTGATGAACTGAATTTTTTTGATCCTACACCCCACACCCCACTCCCGACTCCCGATTTCCAGAAGATGTGTATAGTGTTCAGCCGGACATGATATCAGAAACGGATGTAGAGACATTCCAGGGAACGTCTCTACAGAATCATGAATCCCTCACAGAGATTCGATATCCTTAATATTGCCCAAAAGCAAAGTAAGAGAAACTTTGATCCTCTCCATAAGCAGTATCTTGGAAAGAGAAGGAACTTCCGTAGTCACCATCGCTTCCGAAATATTTGGGGTAATCAATAGTACCATAATCCTTGCCATCACCGATGATAAAGTCAGAGTAATCTTTACCATCTTTGAAGCTAAAGCCAACACCCGTGTAATTGGCGGCATCAGTGTCTGTTTCATCCGGTAAACCGAGGGAATTACCTTTGCGATCAACAGGAGTCCCTTTTGCTGTTCCAATATTGGTTTGTAGACCTTTTTTAGCAAATTCTGACGCTGTATAGATCCACTTTTCACCAGGGTTTAACAGCTTGTCTTTATTCGTGTCGCCGACATTATAACTCCCATAAAAACTCCACTTCTCTTCTGCTTTAGGCCATACTTTATCGTCAGTGACTTTAATATTTTTGAGATCTGTCTCACCGGGATTGGTCACCACATATTTAAACTCAACATGAGTTCCAATCAAAGCATCGGGGCCAGGGGGATTATCGGCATCTTGGTAATCAGCTTTCCAATAATCCCAAATACTACTGTAGGCTTTGACATATTTTTCAATGTCAATGTCTGCCTTAATATCCTTGAAGAAACCCGCATCAATTGTGCTATCGTTTTCCCCAGAACTTAAGCTGACTACATCAGACATTAAACCATTATTGGGATTGGCATCCGAGTCAACGGCGGAGTTATTACCGGCTTGGAAGGGACTGACACTATCAAAGCCATTGGGTTTAGTGAACATGACTTTGTATTCATCTGGTGTTAAGCCACCAAACATATACATCCCATTGCTATCGGTAGTTGTAGTTTCTAGGGTAGTACCGTTAGGAGATTGCAATTTAACTTGGACTCCTGCAATACCCGGTTCATTGCTATCCTGAATTCCATCTTTGTCAAGATCATTGAAGACGAAGTCTCCCAGTTTAGCAAACTTGTAGAAACCGGCATCAATGGTCTTGTCAAACTCTCCCGGAGAAAGACTAACCACATCAGACATTAAACCATTATTGGGATTGGCATCCGAGTCTACTGCTGAGTTATTACCCGCTTGGAAAGGACTGACCGCATCAAACCCAGCAGGTTTGGTGAACATCACCTTATAGTCGCCTGGAGTGAGGTCACTAAACATATACATCCCACTGTTATCTGTGGTTGTAGTTTCTAAGGTTTGACCACTGGGAGATTGTAATTTAACAGTGACTCCAGCAATACCCGGTTCGTTGCTATCTTGGATGCCGTCAGCATCGAGATCTTCAAAGACATAGTCACCCAACTTCGCAGGTTCAACAGGTTTGTTGAAGAAGCCAGCATCAATGGTCTTGTTAAACTCACCAGCAGATAAAGTGACCACATCGGACATTAAGCCATTATTGGGGTTAGCATCGGAGTCAACCGCCGGGTTGTTACCTGCTTGGAAAGGACTCACCGAGTCAAACCCACTGGGTTGAGTGAACATCACCTTGTAGTCGCCTGGTGTGAGGTCACTAAACATATACATCCCACTGTTATCTGTGGTTGTAGTTTCTAAGGTTTGACCATTGGGAGATTGTAACTTCACTTGTACCCCACCAATACCGGGTTCGTTGCTATCCTGAATCCCATCTTGGTCTAAATCTTCAAAGACATAGTCACCCAACTTCGCAGGTTCAACAGGTTTGTTGTAGAAGCCAGCATCAATAGTCCTATTGAATTCTCCGGCTGCGAGGCTTACCACATCGGACATTAAGCCATTATTGGGGTTAGCATCGGAGTCAACCGCCGGGTTGTTACCCGCTTGGAAAGGACTCACTGAGTCAAACCCACTGGGTTGAGTGAACATCACCTTGTAGTCGCCTGGTGTGAGGTCACTAAACATATACATCCCACTGTTATCTGTGGTTGTGGTGGCTAAGGTTTGACCACTGGGGTTCTGTAACTTCACTTGTACCCCACCAATACCGGGTTCATTACTATCCTGAATCCCATCTTGGTCTAAATCTTCAAAGACATAGTCACCCAACTTTGCTTTTTGAGGTGGGGTATCCTTGCGAATGAGTCCGGTATCGATAGTATCATTAGGGGCAAAGGGTTCTACGTGAAATACATCACTCATCGGCCCGTCGCTATCAATGGTTGGGTCATTTCCCACCTGACGAGGACTGAACATATAGACCGAGTCATCCGGGTTGTTAAACATGATTTTGTAACCCCCAGAGTTATGGGGATTGACCCAAAACGCATATTTACCGTCACTGTCAGTGAATGTGGTTTCTACCACAGTGTTATCGTGGCCATCGAGTAATTTCACCTCGACATTGGCAATACCCGGTTCGTTAGCATCTTGGATACCATCTTGGTCGAGATCTTCAAAGACAAAATCACCAACCAGGGGATTGTAGCTATTGTAGTCAGCCATTTCTACATTGATCCTCTTAAAGTTACTTCACCGCAACAATTCCCACAAACACGCCCTTTAAGAAGATGATTTACCCTATCAACTTTAACCACAGATTTTTTTAACCATAATGAATCTGTCACAAGAGAAAATCTATAGAAAATCTCTCTAATTATCTCTTGTGAATAGGTAAATCAGTTGATAGAAATCTAAGCAATCATCCGAAATAAAACTATTTACTTCAGTAAAAAATATCTGGAAAAAAGCGTTTAATGTTGCCAGATTGGCAAAGTTTCAAAAATAATTGAATCATAAAATACATTGTATATTTCATGTTTCAGTTAATTGATTATACTTTAACTATTCAAGATGATCTGGCTCATGCCAATATTCAAAATACAGTGAGATACACACAGCTTTCAGCAGCTCGATTTGAAGGATTGTGGGATTGAAGGAAAAATGTCGTACCTGAAATACTTCTGGGCTAAGAGTTTCAAGCTAGATTACCCCGCATGACAGCTTCGCTAGTTCTACCCCATCCTGTCAGGCTCACCCCTTTTGTGCATAAGTTCCCCCCTTCCAGAACTATGTAGAGATACAGCGTTGAGATGAAGAAGTACAACGCCGGGACAGTATGTATTGGACTCAATGCATCTGATCCCAAATGAAGTCCAAACTTAACCGTGAGAGGAGTTGGCTTTTATTGACTAATAAACTTAATGACATTTGCATACTGAATCCAGCAGCTTCTTCAAGAATTAACCCAGTTAATCTCTGTGAAATAACTGACAGATTTCAGAGCAGATTAATCCAACTCTAGCCATTCCTTCTAACGGTTTTAATCATTAAATTCCCATTTTTATCAATTTATATAAAACAGAAGTAATGCCAAAAGAGATGGGTTAATCACCTTAATGCTGAAGTACAATAGACTTGAGTTTTTAATAAAGGGTGCAGTATTCATGTTAAATTCATTAGTTTCTTCTGACGTTAATAGTAACAAAGAATATACAGCGCTGAACACTCATGATTGCCAGCGAAAAATTTATTATTTTTTTATTCAGATTGTGAACAGTTGGCAACCCGATCAAGTAATTGATGAATTTGAACGGATGTTTTTGCACTTGTCTTCTGCCAGCCATCCCAAAAATATTGAAGCGTTAAACTGGATTTTAATTGAGAAGAATGAAGAGATCTTCCAAGAAACCCTGAAACGTTGTATTTATATTCTAATCAACAATTGGAATATCAATCGCAATTTTGAGGCAAATCAACAACTGATTCAAGCCATAGAATTATCAATTCAACAAAACAAACACTATATTTCTCCAAGTATTAATTGTTTGAGAAAATGGGTCAATAACTTTATCCAAACCCAAGACTATCAGAAAATTCGTCACTTTGCTTTGAGTCATACACAAAGTTGGACTCATCGTTATGAATCTTATTTATTGACTCCCTCTCTTCTCAATCCAGATATTTCTCAAGATCAACGGAAAGCAGCCATTCAGTTAGCACAAGAAATTAAGGAAAAATATAAACATGACTTAGCCATGTATGTGACTCGTTCTGAGTCTCCCGCCTCATTATCTGAGTTACAAAAGAATCCCACACAGCTTGGCAAGGAAGTGATTACTTTAATTAAAAAAACACTTTCAACTCAAAAACTAATCAGTTATGAGAATCAAGCAAAGCTATTTATTGAACAGGCTAAAAACTGGAATTATTCAATCTTTAAAGAGGCTTTGCTGAATTACCTGATGCTGTCATCAGAACGACAATACCCGATTTCATATATTCGAGATAAGTTTTGTCAAAAACTAGAGAAGCTAGAGTCAACTTATTCCGAGCAACTGATGAATAAGTTGATGATTTCTAGAGCTTGTCAACAACTGATTCAAGTCCTCACTACAGAGAATGATCAATCTCCTTCCAGTTGTTTCTGCTTACTAGCTTCTCAAAACAATCATCTCACTTTGATACTCTTATTACTCAAGCTCATTCTCATTAGTCGCTCTTGCCAAAACTATCTAGATCAAAAAATTGCTAATCTCATTCATTATTATCAAGGTTTAGAAGAACAAAAATGTCAAAAGTTTATTCAATTTTTAGAGATTTTTAACCTGGTTTTTACCCTATTCACAACAAACCTACAATTTCATCTCGTTAAAGTTAATCCTCAAGATGCTCCAAACTATCAAGATTTAGATGGTTATCGGCTTTTTTGTCAATTGAAAGGCCCTGACTTGAGACAGGCAAACCTGAAAACGGCTAACTTTAATAACCAGGATTTAAGAGGGGCAGATTTGCGAAAAACGGATTTAAAAGGACGGGAATTCATTCAAGCCGATTTACGACTGGCTAATTTAAGTGAGGCGAACTTAAGCCAAAGTGTTTTAAATGAAGCTCGTCTCCTGATTGCTAATTTATCATTAGCTGATTTAAGTGGAGCCAGTTTGAATAAAGCCAATTTACATCGTGCCAACTTACAACAAGCCAATTTAATCAAAGCCTGTTTAACCAGCGCTCAATTAAATTATACAAACCTGTCTCAGGCAAATTTAAGTCAAGCCAATTTAATGGCAGCGTCTTGTCAACAAGCTGATTTTAGGAATGCTAACTTGTCGGGAGCAAACCTTGAATATGCTGATTTAGCACAAGTTGATTTAAGTGGTGCGAATTTAAGTGGTGCCTATTTAAAGGGAGCCAATTTGATAGGAGCAAATTTACAACAAGCCAATCTCAACGGTGCAGATTTAAGAGAAACAAATTTGAGTCAAACTAATCTTTATCAAGCAAACTTGAGTTCTATTAATCTCTATCGTGCTAACTTAACGCGAGCTAATTTAAAAGCCGTGAATTTAACACAAGCTAACTTGAATCAAGCCAATCTTACTCAGGTTGATGCCATCGCAGCTAATCTTAGAAGTGCTTCATTACGCCGCACCCGTTTAATGAATGCTTGCTTTGTCAATGCGGAATTAGGGGGCTGTGATTTAACCCGCGCTAATTTAAAAAATGCAGACTTTAGTGGCGCAAATTTAAAAGGTGCTTGCATTCGTCACACTCTCCTGAATCAAACTAACTTATCTGATACGAATCTTCAAGGGGCGAATTTGTTTGGTAGCAATCTACAGAAAGCCATCCTAAATAGTACTCAGTTTGGTGATAATTCAGGATTATCTGATAATTTGAAACATTATTTGAAACACGCACTGCATCAAGAAATGCAATAGATGCAATCCAATCTATTCCCCTAAAATTTGAGTTTCTGAAACACCATTCCTTGATGATTCTTGAAACAGATTAATCCGGGTTCTATGAGGGGATAGAATGGCATTTATCTGCCCTGTTTAACTGAATTCAACACCCCCTCAAAGCATTGATGTAGAGATGTTTCATAGAACGTCTCTACATCGATACTAATCCTACAACACTGAAAGTCTTTTCAGGTTAGTTAAAAGACCATAGATAATCAGCACCTGTACCAGGACGATACCAAAGAATATCGGTGTAACCGTTACTATCAAAGTCTTCTACAACCGGAGTATAAACCCCATTAACAGTAAACTTCTCACTGTCGTAACTGCCACCCGTTTTAAACGCCCAAATATAATCTTGACCTGGCCCTGGACTGTACCAGAGGATATCATCGATATCATCACCGTTGAAATCTCCTTCTACAGCTTCATAAGTACCATTCACCGTAAATTGTTCACTCTCATAAGTCCCATCCCCATTGAAAGACCACAAGAAGTCATTCCCAGTCCCCGGACGATACCAAAGAATATCAGTGACATTATTACCATCAAAATCTCCGGTTACTGGGGTATAAGTGCCATTTACCGTAAATGGACTGCTATTGTATGTTCCGTTTTGGTTGAAAGACCACAAGAAGTCTGCACCAATTCCGGGACGATACCAGAGAATATCGGTTGTGCCACTGCCATCAAAATCTCCGGTAACCGGGGTATAAGTGCCATTGACTGTAAAGGCTTTACTGTCATAACTGCCATCACTGTTAAATGACCAGATAAAGTCTGCCCCCACTCCCGGACGATACCACAGAATATCAGTTGTGCCGCTGCCGTCAAAATCTCCCGGTATAGGAGTATAGTCTCCGTTAACGGTGAAAGCTTTACTCTCGTAACCGTTATTATCGTTAAATGACCAGATGTAGTCTGCACCTGTTCCCGGACGATACCAAAGAACATCACCATTACCATCGCCGTTAAAGTCTCCTGCAATGGGTTCATAAACGCCGTTAACTGTGAAGGCTTGGCTATCGTACTCAATACTATCGTCAGGGGGTTCAGGAGTGCCAGGGGCGATGGTTGTTAGGGTGTAACCTGTATTGGCATCGCTGTCAGCAGTATAAACCAGAATGGCATAAGTTCCAGGGGAAAGACTGGCGCTAATACGACGATCAGCAGTAGAATTTAGGTAACTTCCCTCAAGATATTCATTGCCATCTAAGACCCCATCATTATCTAGATCTTGAACAATATACAGTTGAGCCGGTTCTGTGAGTCCTGTCAAACTCACCTCTATATCTGTAGAGGTAGTTTGATTTAATGTAAATTCATAGTAGTCACTACGGTCTACACTACCGACAGCATCAGTAAAGGTTTGAGTGCCACCCAGACGACCTAAGTCTAAAGCTGAGTTAAAATCTTCACCTGGGTCTGTTGCGTTTGTAGAAGGTTGTTCCGTAGCTGAAGCTGTTAAATTATAACTGGTATTATCGTAGCTGTAGTAAGCCTCAACGAGAATTGCATAAGTACCAGGAACCAGAATTTCATTCAGACTTTTATCGGCAGTAGAATTTGAGAAATTTCCTTCAATGACTTCATTGTTATCTAAGACACCATCGTTGTCGAGGTCTGTAACAAGATACATTTGAGCTGGTTCTACAAGTCCAGTTAGGGTTAAATCAACTTGGCTAATTTCGTCAAGGGTAAATTCGTAATAATCACGTCGGTCGCGACTACCAACTACATCAGTAAAGGTTTGAGTAGTCTCGAGAGAACCAATATCAAGAGCGGCAACAAAGCTATTACCGGGATCAGTGGTAGTAGTAGTGGGTAACTCTGTAGCTGAGGCTGTTAGAGTGTAATTAGTATTATCGTCGCTGTAGTAAGTCTCAACGAGAATTGCATAAGTACCAGGAACCAGAATTTCATTCAGACTTTTATCGGCAGTAGAATTTGAGAAATCTCCTTCAATGACTTCATTGTTATCTAAGACACCATCGTTGTCGAGGTCTGCGACAAGATACATTTGAGCTGCTTCTTCTAGTCCTGTGAGATTGAGATTGACTTGACTAATTTCATCAAGCGTGAATTCGTAGTAATCACGACGGTCAGACGTACCAACAAAATCATTAAAAGTCCGAGTTGCACCAAGAACACCGATATCTTGAGCGGTTACAAAGCTGTTATTCGGCTCTGTAAATAAACCTGAATAACTCTCTAAAATTGCCTCAGTAAAAATAGAGGATTCAGTAACGTTTCCAATTTGATGTTCTAATTCCCAATTGCTGTAATTTTCCTCATTCCCCACATAGTGAGAAGAAGCTGCAATATTGGCTCCAGTGAGTTGATGGAGTATATTAAGAAAGTCTGTATTTCCTGCCGCAACTTCACAAGACCACAGCAGAATATTTTTAACGTTCCATTCTGCTAAAAGATGATGATATTGATGAATATTTGCGGTAGTTAAAGCTGTTTTTCCGAGTTGGAGAACTCCTGGCGATCCATGACAGATAATTTGAAGATTTGAAGCGGAATAATGGGTCAGGGCTGCTGTGATTTGTTCAACTCCATCACGCTTTTCATCGATAATAATGATATTTGCACTGGGTTGAATTCCTGATACGATTAAATCGTAGTCTTTGATATTGGATGCGATCGCTACCAATGTTTGATTGGTTTTTAACCAATTTTGTGAAAAAGCTGAATGTTTTAAACTAGACAGACCATAAGAGGTTGAATTTTCTATTTTATGGTTGATTTTCATGGTAAATACTTCAGTTTTCTCACAACAAAATTATTAGTTAAAACTCTGATTTGTTGAGTTTTAACTTACCTCCCATTTTATTCTCAAAAAAAATGAGTCACTATATGTTTTGTTATAGTTTTACAGTATCTTTAAAAAAAAATATAATAGGCATTTCTTAAATTATTAACTTCCTTAATTGAGGTTATAAAAAACTCAGTTAAGTTTATAAAAAGTTTAGGTTGAGTCCGTGTTATAGCGCTACGTTCTATGGTGTTTGACAGTTCTAAATCCTGGAATTCTCTCAGGCGTGCGCGTTCGCGATTCGGCTTACGTTGACGTAGCCTCTCCGCAGGAGATAGCCGCAGGGCTTCTACGTGAGCGCTCAGCCGAACGGTCGCACCGCTTTCACAGTCTGCTGTTCCCTGTTCTAAGAGCGCGTAGCGCTATAATAATAGTCTAAGAGAACAGGAAGCAGGGAGTAAAACTGTTATAAACATAAAAAACAGGGGCTTAGCCCCAGTTCTATTTAGACTAATATTAGGTTAAAGAGAAGATTAAGCCACTGCCACAGAATTCAATTCACCTTGGAGGTAACGTAACACTGAATCTACTGTTTTTTGTTTCACCCAACCGTTACGAACGGCAATTTCACCAAACCGCAATTGCAGATGGCTTTGTTCCGCTAAGATAGTGTTAATTTGTTCATCATTTAAGAGTTTGGCAGCTTTTAAATAATATCCAATGGGGTTTTTATGGGCTGCAGTTGCCAGTTGAGGGAGTTGATCGGCAAAAAAGTCAACGGTCTCTTGAGAAACCCAACCCCACTCTGCTAAAATTTCGCCAAACCGCATATTTTGACCGTTTGCTTGAGCGTCTAATACTAAGCTCACTTGTTTGGCAGTAATTAAGCCAGCTTCTAGTAAAACTTGACCGAGTAAAGGCATTTTAACCGCAGTTGAAGCCATTAATATTGACTCGGTGGCAAAAGGTGCTTTATACAAATTCAACTTTTGTTGAATCAGTAACCAAACAAAGGGTAAATCTTCAACTAAGTAACGCTTCCATAATCGTTTGGGTTCAGTTACCAATCGATATAACCATTCCATTCCCGCCACACTCACCCATTGCGGCGAACGGGGTTTTTCTCCGGCTTCAAAGTCAATTGTTGCCCCAATGGCAAGAAAGATTTTAATTTGTTGAAGTTGATGACGATATTGAGCAATCCATTTTTCTTGTTTGGGCGCACCGAGTCCCACCGCTAGAACTGTAGCACCGGATTGCCGAATGCGATCAATGATATATTGACATTCTGCCTCATCCTGTTCAAAGCCAAACGGCGGTGAATAGCAATCAACAATGATCTCACGCCCTACCAACTGATTAATTCTTGTTTGGGCACGATGGGCAACCCCTTCAGCCGCCCCGAGTAGGAAAATTTTGGTGTTAGGACAGCGTCTGTAATACTGATAAAAGGCCGGAAACAAATCTGAACCCGAAATTTTTTCCCGAATCGGTTGACCGAGTAATCGGGAAGCATAGTATAGAATTTGACTATCACAGACTCGGTAATTACAGGTTTGATACACTTGATAAAATTCTGGATCTTTTTGCAACTTCATCAAGTGATCCACATTGGGTGTAAACACCACACCCCCGTATGCCCCTAATCGCTTCAGTAACTCTTCTGTCGATAAATTATCGATAGACACATTCAGGATCTGAACTGTACTCATAAGACTCAACCCAGCAGCTTGATACAACCTTGGATGACATCCAGCTCGGTGCTACTCCAGTTGACGGGTTTGTTGAACCAGCCCCCAGTGTTGTTGGGGTTGAATTAATATCTCTAGTACAGCATGGTTGGGTAGACTCGTCACACCATTGACCGTTTAAATAGAGAGAAACAATAATTCAGCCTTTCTGAAAAAACACTGAAAATTAGTTTTAATCCGGAAACAGCCCAGTCAAGTTTGGATGACAAATTATATTTTTCATAGATTCTACTGATTAGAGCCTGTAAAATTCTAGGGTTTTTTGTAAAACTTGTATGAAACCGTGTAAAGCTTTGGTAAAGCTTTCGCAAAAATACAGGGTCTGGCTCCGTTTAATCTCTAAATGATTTCGTATATTCAGGGATATAGCGCTTCGCGCGCGCGGGAACGGGGAACGGGGAACAGGGGAGTAGGGTGTGGGGTGTGGGGTGTAGGCAATAGGGAGATGGGGAGATGGGGAGACAAGGGGGATAAGGGGGACAAGGAAGATGAGGAAAAATCTAAAATTCCTTGTTGCCGATTGCCGTAAGCATAGCCCTTTGGGGGGAAGTATGCCTTCTGATTTATAGCCAATCTTCTTGTTCTTGACTCCGACTGCGGTCCACTTGGCCCTGAGCATAAATTTCGCGAGTGGCGGCAAAGAGTGTTTCTTCTGTGAAGTTCCAACGTTGTAGTGTTTTTTCTAAATCCTCTTGAATATCCCTTGCGCCTGGAAACCCACGATAACGAATTTTTAATCGTGCCAGTTCCAATAAATTGAAGTTTGTGCGCTCAGCCGTCAACAAATGATTGACAATTGCTCGATCTTTTTGATATTGAGGGTGTTTTTGTTCTTGTCCCATTATGACTACAAAAATCTCTCGACTTAAAATTCAATTAAGATTTATAATTTAAAATTTTTGCCTGATTTGAGAAAGTGATCGCTGTATGAAAAAGTGGACACTTTTATAACGGACATTAGTTATGGGGCTTTATCACGCTCTCCTTTACTCAAGTCTGCTATTCTTCAGTTCTACGAGTCTAGTACAATCTGTTTCTTTTCCTCTAGAATCTACTATTTCTAGTCAACTTCAGTCAACCTTGCTGGGTCAAACTGATTCTGAAGACGATTCCTCACCCCATCATCGAGGGAGTGGACGTTAGAGCCATTTTGAACAAGATACTTATCTAACGATATAGGGATGATCTTAACCTGATTTTCCACTAATGATTATATCGGAAAAAATCCGATTTTTCAACCCCCTAAATCCGATCAATCTCCTCACAAACTATTCTAGATTGTGAGGTTGGTTGTGATTTAGTTGGCTTGAATATGTGAAAACTGATATTCCGGATCAGTGAGGGAAATTAAAGCGGAATATCAGTTTTCTGCTGGCGAAAAACTCTAGATTGTCGTCTATCAAGTCAGCATTATATAGTACTAGCCCATCGAGAGATTAGCTGCAATCAGACACAAAAACTTCTAAAAAACTACAGATTTTTTCCGGATAACCCAATCCATTCACCGGACTAAAGAAGTATGACATTACCCTCAAAAACTGTAGCTATGTTAAACGTAATTTCCCTTTCGATGTGTGGTGTACTTTCTTCTGGTGTAGTGTTAACCTCTACCCCTTCATCCCAACCGTTGCCTGTCTCTTTTGATCTAAATGGCTCTACCCATCTGGCAACCGTCAGCCAAGAGCCTGTTGAGACACCGATTCACTTAACAGATGCTGATGGGAGTTCAGGGGATGGTGATCGCCGAGGGGCAGGCCGTCGGAACTAAGCATTGACGTGAGGAACACCGTTACGGGTTCATGGCTTCACCCCCAACAATCACATTCCGAATTCTCAAACTTGGCCCCCCACAGCCGACAGGTAAGCCATTTTGTCCGCCTTTTCCACAACCGCCAGACTCATCCCAATAAAAATCATTACCAATGCCTTCAATATCGGCTAAGGTGGTGAAGACATTGCCGGAAAGGGTAACATCCCGTACGGGTTCAGCTAGTTTGCCATTGCGGATCATCCAGGCTTCACCTGCACTAAAAGTAAACATTTCTCCATTGGTCATCCCCTCTAACCAGTTGCGAGCATAAACCCCGAGTGGAATATCACTGAATAAGTCTTCTACTGGGGTTTTACCCGCTTCGATCCAGGTGTTCGTCATCCGGACGAGGGGGGGATAATGATAATTCAAACAGCGGGCATTGCCTGTGGGGGGTTCCCCTAGCTTGCCTGCGGTTTCCCGTGAATGCAACCGCCCTACCAATGCCCCATCTTGAATCAATTGAGTGGTCTTGGCAGGGGTGCCTTCATCATCATACAGATAACTGCCGCGATGCTCCGCTGGGGCTGCCCCATCAAAAATTTGCAATTCGGAGGGGCCAAATTGACGACCCAAGGTCATGACTTCCAATAAATCGGGGTTTTCGTAGGTCATATCCGCTTCGGATAAATGACCAAAGGCTTCATGAACAAACAATCCTGTCAAAATCGGATCAATCACAACGGTATAGGTATTGCCTTTGACAGAGGGTAAATTTAAAGCATTCACTGCCCGCACCGCTGCCCCTCGTATTTGTTCATCGAGTTGGGTTAAATCTTCATAAGCTTTACGGGAACCCGTGGTTTCTCGTCCGGTTTGCACCGTTTCTCCATTCCGGGCAGTGGCGGCAAACCGCATTTCCATATCCACCCAAGCTTGTTCCAGGACGGTCCCTTCGGAGGTGGCTAACAAAATCCGTTGGCTGCTGTCGTTATAGCGCACAGAAACAGTGGTAATTTTTGGATCAACCTGACGCAGAATTTTCCCGTAGTGATCGCACAATTCCTTTTTCTGACTTAGGGGAATGGTTCGGGGATTTGTGCCAGTTAACGGTAGAATAAAAGTATCTTGAATAATGGGAATCTCAGCCAGTAAAGTTTCTTCTGTTCCAATAAACTGAGCCGCTGCAATCACTTCAGTAATGCGTTCTTCTAAGTCTGACAGTTGGTTGAAACTGGCAAATCCCCAACCGCCTTTGTAACAAGCCCGAACTTGCCCGCCAACGGACAATCCCTCACTCAGGGTTTCAATGCGATCGCCTCGGAGTAAAATATCTGTTTCTTCTGCTTCCTCGAGTCGAATGGCTAAATAATCGACTCTTGACTGATACCGTTTGATCAGATCTGTGATTTGATTTTTAGCATCGCTGAGCACAGTCGGCATCATGGGTGTCTATCTCAAAAACGTTCCCCCTATTTTATAAAACAGCGTGCATTTTACTGAGGGGTCTCTGTGAATCTGAGGACTAGAAACGCTATGCTTGAGGGGGAATCAGTCCCACATTTTCTGACATCTTCTCTAAAACTCAGTATGCGGCTGCAACGCCAGTTTACCGGACAACCCATCACCCTCGATCCCAGCAGCATTATTGGCAGTGGTGGGGAAGGACGAATTTATGGCGTTCGCGAAGAACCCAACTGGGTGGCGAAGATTTATCATCACCCGACAGATGAAGATGCGGAAAAACTCACGGTCATGTACAACCATCCCCCCACCACAGTGATGGCAATGCCGGGAGGGACATCGATTGCTTGGCCAGTTGACCTGTTGCATACCCTCGATCAACAACGGCAAATTGTTGGGTTTCTGATGCCTCGGGTGAACAAAGCTTCTCCTATTCATACGTTTTACACCCCCAAAACCCGACGAGAACAAAAACCCTTATTTAATTATCTTTATCTTCATCGCACTGCCCGTAATTTAGTGGCCGCCGTGGGAGATTTACACGCCAGTGGTTATGTGATTGGGGATGTGAATGAGTCCAATATCCTGGTGACGGATACTGCTTTGGTGATGTTGGTGGATACGGATTCGTTTCAAGTCCGGGATCTCGAAACCGGGCGAATTTACCGCTGTCCCGTGGGTAAAGCTGAATTTACTCCGCCAGAACTTCAAGGTCAATCTTTTCGAGAGTTGGATCGCACCTCTCAACAGGATCGCTTTGGTTTAGCGGTGTTAATCTTTCAACTGTTGATGGAAGGGACTCACCCTTTTTCTGGGGTTTACAAAGGCAGTGGCGATCCTCCCGCCATAGAAAGCCGAATTCGGGCGGGTCATTTTGTCTATGGTAGTAAATCGGTTCCCTACCAACCGATGCCCTTTGCACCTCCCTTTAATTTACTGCATCCTCGCCTGCAACAGTTATTTATTCGGTGTTTTGAGGAAGGACACTACAACCCCAATGCCCGTCCGGATGCTAAAACCTGGTTTAATGCCCTCAAAGAAGCCGAAGCCGCGTTAATGAGCTGTCCAAAATATAGTCAACATCGCTACGGTAATCATCTCAGTTCCTGTCCTTGGTGCGATCGCACGGTGCAACTGGGGGGACGCGATCCCTTTCCGTCTCGGGAGGCGGTGGAACAAGGAGAGCATTTACAACCCCTCAAACGCAAAAAACGACGGCGACTGGCGGCTGCTTCTCCTTTGTCTCCAAACCGAGGTTTGAACCGTTCTCCGGCGGTGTATCTTCCTCCTGTCAAGCGATCGCCCACTCGGCGGAGTCCTCGTCCGTCTCAGGCGTTTCCAGGTTTACCGAAAACGATTCAGTTGGGGTTATGGCATTGGACTCAAGGGATGGTTCTCGGCAGCGTTTGGGGCGTGGTTTGTACATCCGCCATCATTGCTTTGATTTTTGGTATTTTCCAAGGAACCAGTGGCATTTTAGGAGGAATGTTTGTGGGCTTGATCTGGGGAGGGTTTTTTGGGGCGACGTTTAACTTGTTTATGCCGCCCCATCGGAAATTAGCGCAATTAATGTCACTGTTTTGGGGAGGAATTTGTGGGGGATTTATTGCGGCGGCAATCGCTGGTATCCTCTATGGGATTCTGACGGGAGTTGAGGGGATTGGTCAAGGAATTGGCGCTGGCGGAGTCCTAGGCGGGGTTTGGGGCGGCTTCTGGAACCTAATTAAACCCCCCCTCTCTCTCCCCACTCCCGCACGCTTACGGGGCAGCAGAGGGGCAATCCTAGGCAGTGTGTGGGGAGCCTTTCTCGGAACATTAGCTGGGGCAGTGTTGGCTGTAATTGCCATTGGATGGCGAGAATTTAACTTAGGAAACCCAATTTCAACAGCGATTGTCTCTGAATTATTGGTGACAACGGTGGTTGCCAGTGGGTTAGGGGCTGTAGGAGGAGTCATTTCGGGCACGGTAATTGGTGCCATTGGGGGGGTTCCTCCTTTGCCCAATGCTTTACAACTCTCTGGACGGCGGGGCGCGTTTGTGGGAACAATTTGGGGTAACTTTTTGGGGGTGATCAGCGGTTCGGTATTGGGAGTGTTAGCCTCACCCTTTTTAGCTCAGTTGCTCGATAGTGGCGCAACGACACAAAGCACGCCAGTGATGATTGGCGCAATGGTGACAACGGCGGGGATTGGTGCGATTTGGGGCAGTTTCTCCGGGATTGTTTGGGGCGCATTCGGACGATTTTGAGGTGTGTATTAGCTGATTTGATTGAATCTCTCAAACCGAATCAGAGATTACTATTTCATCGAACTCACGTTCTAACAAGATAATTTCTGTTTCTGAGGTGTCAATATTGCGGAAATTCTCCCGTAACGTTCGGTAGGCAATTTCAGCTAGTGCGCCAGCGAGTTCGACCCTGCTTGGGCCACCGCCTACTACGACAAATGTCAGTAAGGCTTTGCGTTTTTCTGGATCAGATTCTTTTTCAGCCGCCTCAAAAGCGGAAACGTATCTTTTCGGCATTTATACGGCATCTTCAACAGTTTGTAAAGGACGCTTTCAAAAGTGAGAAATACTACCGGTTTTCCCCTGAACAGCCCGCAGATAATCATCGGGTTTCAGCCAAATCATGGTTCCTCGAATGCCGGCGGAAACGGCAATATAATCAAAAACTGTTGCGATTTCATCAACATAAACGGGATAGTCTTTTTTACTGGCTAAAGCGGTGACTCCGCCCCGAATATATCCAGTTAACGGCTGAACTTCTTTGAGAGACGCTAACTCAATTTTCCGGTTCTCTGAAAGTTGGGCTAATGCTTTTAAATCCAGGGCGGCATTGGCGGGAATCACCGCAAAACAAACCCCCTGGCGATCGCCCTTTGCTATTAATGTTTTAAATACTTGTTCATGGGGTAAACTGAGTTTATCGGCTGTGCTCTCTGCCGTCAGATCATTAATATCAACTTCATAATTTAGGAGTTCATACTGTATTTTTAAATTCTCTAATATCCGAACAGCATTCGTTTTTTTCATCATCTTTGACGTTGACTAAATTGTGATTAAACAGCAATCAATAATTTGAGAAACTCAAAATATCATTATTTATGAGAAATATTGGCTCGAGTCTGTGAATTTTTAATAAAAATTAAGAAAGAGTTGGCATTAACCATGTCTATCCTTTTTTAAGAGATTATATAGAATAATCACTAGAATCATCAGGAGGCTTTCCCATGTCATTGATTAACGGTACAATGATGCAATACTTCCATTGGTATGTAACGAATGATGGCAACTTCTGGAACGACGTAAAAAATCACGCCAAAGATCTTTCAGATGTGGGTTTTACTGCGCTTTGGCTGCCCCCAGCCTACAAAGGCTTAAGCGGCGTATACGACGTAGGGTATGGTGTGTATGATCTATATGATTTAGGGGAGTTTGATCAAAAAGGAACGGTTCGGACTAAATATGGCACTCGTCAACAATATTTAGATGCCATTGAGACCTTACAAGGATACGGAATGCAGGTCTATGCAGATACGGTTTTAAACCATCGTATGGGGGCTGATGCCACAGAAGAAATGTGGGCAATTCCGTTTTCTCAAGAGGATCGAATTCATGCCATCGGAGAAGCACGAAGAATTAAAGCCTACACCCATTATACGTTTCCAGGACGAAATAAAAACTACTCTGATTTTGAATGGCATTGGTGGCATTTTGATGGGGTTGATTATGATGATTATACCAAAAACTCCAGCAGCATCTATCTATTAGAAGGTAAACAATTTGATGATTATGTTGCTTTAGAAAAAGGTAACTTTGCTTATTTAATGGGATGCGACGTTGACTTTCAACATCATGAAATCCGAGAAGAAGCATTGCGATGGGGGAAATGGTATCTTGATACAACAAAAGTCGATGGTTTTCGTCTGGATGCCATTAAACATATTTCCTCTTGGTTTTTCCCAATTTGGTTGGATGAATTAGAGAAATATATTGACCAGGATTTATTTGTTATGGGTGAATATTGGTTTAATGATGTTCACACCCTGCATTGGTATCTAGATGCCGTAGGGGGCAGAATGTCAGTATTTGATGTACCGCTACATTACAACTTTCATTACGCTAGTAAAGCAGGGGGACATTATGATATGCGGCGGATTTTAGATAACACGATGATGCAACAACGCCCCACCCATGCGGTGACATTTGTCGAAAATCATGATTCTCAACCGTTACAAGCCTTAGAAGCCCCCGTAGAACCCTGGTTTAAACCCTTAGCCTATGCCATTATTTTATTGCGGGCAGAAGGTTATCCCTGTGTCTTTTATGCTGATTATTATGGGGCAGAATACGAAGATTATGGCCGGGATGGGAACCGTTATCATATCTATTTACCCTCTCATCGTTGGTTAATTGATAAGTTTTTGTATGCCCGTAGCCATTATGCTTATGGGGCACAATATGACTATTTTGATCACTTTAATACTATTGGCTGGACAAGACTGGGAAATGCAGACCATCCGAAAGCAATGGCAGTCATTATGAGTGATGGGGCGGAGGGTGATAAATGGATGGAAGTGGGTAAACCTCATACCCAATTTATAGACTTAACAGAACACATTAAAGAACCCGTTTATACGAACGAATGGGGTTGGGGACAGTTTCGGTGTAACGGGGGTTCAGTCTCCGTTTGGGTGGAGGGATAATTCAGGTTTCCGAGGTGGGTGAGACAAGAAAAAAGCCTCAAAAGTAATCCTCCACATAGTTATAGTAGTACAAGATTAGTTTAGGACATCGCGGATTGTCTATTAGGGGTGTAGGGTGTGGAGTGTGGGGTGTAGGGTGTAGTAACCTGTCCTAACTATAGAACTTCGTGCGATAAGAATCTAAATCTACGCAATCACCAAGAATTACCTTAAATGCGAAATGAAAGCCCGCGCTCTACCGCAGGTGAGCGACGGGATGAATTTTCGCAATAAACAACTATATGGATATGAATTTGGGAGGAATAATCTAGTACATGAGGTTCTCCCGTACTGATGGTGATCATAAAATCTGATATTGTGTAGGGTGGGTTAGGTGCAGCAGGACTTTTGATCAGAAACTGATGGGTTTTGATCACCACCGTCACCCACATTGCTGAACATTTGTAGATCTTTATACATTTTACACCTAGATGTCGAGAGAGCCAAAACCTGAAACATTTATTTTGATTTTGAATTGATCCACTCACAACAATTTTTCTGTAAACTGTTTTATTAGTTTAAATCAAACTGCGCTGTTTAAGGGGATCGCCAAATTTTGATTTCTCCATCACTGCTACTACTAATTAACCCGTTGCCATCCTCACTAAAAACCATCTGATTTATTTCGTTTTGATGTCCTGTTAAAGTTTTGATTAAGTTCCCCGTTTCCAGACATCGAATCTGAATGGCTTGATCACTACTTTTGCTGGCAATCCAGCGCCTATCTAAACTCATTGCCATAAAGTTTTCTTGTGCATCTCCTGGAATCATTCGTTGCAATTCTCCCGTTGCAACGGACCAAATTTTGATCCAGTTATCCCAACTAAAACTTAAGATCCACTGTCCATCTTGACTGATTAAAACAGACTTGATCAGTTTTGCCCGATACATTAAGGTCTCTTCATTTTCTCCCGTTGCAACCGACCAAATTTTAATCGTATTATCTGCACTTTCACTGATCACAAACTGACCATTTTGATTGATTTTAACAGCAGTGATACTGTTTGTATGACCCACTAAAGTTCGTTGTAGTTCACCGGTTTCAATCGACCAAATTTTAATCGTATTATCTGCACTACCACTGGCAATCAATTGAGCATTTGAACTCACTGCTAGTGCCGTCACAGCATCAGAATGTCCGAGTAAGGTTTGATGGAGTTGTTGAGATTTAACCGACCAAATTTTAATGGTATGATCAACACTACCACTCACAAGCCAATCTCCAAAAGAATCAACGGCTAATGATGTAACAGCATTGACATGACCCAAAAGCGTCATTTGTAATTTTCCCGTTTCAACAGACCAAACTTTAATCATATTATCCCAACTTCCGCTTGTAATCCATTGATTATTAGGAAAAATTGCTAGAGCATCAATCCGATCTTCATGGGCAAAAATTGTCTTAGCATTTTTCCAATTTTCTGGATTATTGTGAGCATTAAATTCTTGCAGTTGCATTGAATTATTCAGGATTAATTTAATTTTATACTCATGTTTATTTCGTTGTTCTTTTTGAATTTTTTGAATAATAGCTATATAATCTTGTATCAATTCTTGAGAAAATTCCTGAGTCAGGTTTAAGAGTTCAGGGGAATAGTTAGGATCAATGGTTAAATAATACCAATCAATTAATAAAGCGGCTAAAATTTGATGGAGTGTAACAATGAATTGTCGAACTTGACGAAGTGCTTGGGAGTGAGAATGTCCTTCTATTTGTAATTTTTCTACCCCTGCTTCCCAGTTCCAAGGATGAATCGGAATTAATGAAATACTTTGATAGTTAATACTTAAAAATCCAATATGAATGTTCATTTCATAATCATTCATATCACTATATAGAACTACAGTGGGAACAGGAGACAATACTGCTTGCAGTTTACGCACTTCAATATCTCCTAAAGGACGAGTAAAATAATCGGCATAAAATTCCACAGGTCGTAACGGATGAGTTTCGGGATAATGCTGATTTAAAAACCGTCTTAAACCATTAGCAATATCTTTTTTAAGATGTTGTTTAAAAGCCTCTGGACAATCTGAACTAATATCAGGGGGTGCAGCCAACATTAACAGTTTATGATGTTGAGTTCCCTCCACCAAAATCCGTTCTGTTTCTTGACGACTTAAATTAGAAAACCACTTTTCCCGGTTCCAAATTTCATCCAATTCTTGTAGCTTAACTTGAATAGCTTGGCTTTGTAAATCCCGTATTAACTCCCGCTGTAGCTGGCTAATTTCTTGGCGTTCTTGTAGTTCTTGCTGTTGAATTTCGATCTGACGTTGGGTTTGAGTTAATGCCAAAGATTGAACCTCTAAAATCCGTTCGGCTTTCCGCTGAGAATAATCAATAATTGCTTCAATATAGCGCGGATCATTATAGATTTTTTCAGTTAAATTAGATACATTTAACAAAGATTGAGGCGATGATCGAGAACTTCCCATCAAGTTCATTAGTTGTTGACCCAATTGACGAGCAACAGGAATTAAAAAAGGGGCTGCTAAGGGATAAAAATAGGAGGGTATTGTCATCAGATAATCGCTCATTGATCTCGAATATATTAAAACCTCTAAGCTGACGGCTGATTGACTTCAGTCCTATGCTCAAAGTTCCTTTATCGTGAATGTTTATTCAAATGTTTCATGTTTTAATCTGAGCTGTTCTATAACAGCTTTATGCTTAATCTGAAACAGTGATTCAGTCTTTTCGAGATTGACAGTAATTTTTCAATTTTAAAGGGAAATGCCATCCCCATCAAGATCAATCTGATAGGGGTGAGAGACTCGTGGTATTTGAACCCTGATTGTCGTTAAAATTGAATCCAAAAAGTTACTCTGATTCATCTTCTTCACTAAATACTTTAAGTTGTAAGTCAACCAAAATTAAAGCAATGATTAACAGCAAAGTGGCAGCGGCTGCTGCATATCCAAAGTCAAATTGGGCAAAGGCTTGTTCGTAAATATAATATACTAATAAATTGGTAGAGTTGAGCGGCCCTCCTCCCGTGATTACATAAACTTGTTCAAAACTTCTGAGGGTAAAAATCACAGTTGTAACTGTTACAAATACTAAAGTGGGTCTTAATCCCGGTAAGGTAATATACCAAAATTGTTGCAAATGATTTGCCCCATCGAGTTCTGCGGCTTCATAACGATTGTGGGGAATCGCTTGTAACCCCGCTAAGAAAACCACTAAATTAAATCCTAACTGTTTCCAAATGCTGAGTAAAATTAATACAGACATTGCCCAAATTGTACTACTTAACCACGGAATTGGATCAATACCTAAATAGGCTAAAAACTGATTAATCGGTCTATCAGTTTGAAACAACCAACGCCACCCTAAACCGACTGCCACTAAAGAGGTAATTGAAGGAATAAAATAAGCGGTTCGTAATACTCCTCGGAAGCGAATTGCCTGATTTAATAAAACGGCTAATCCTAATGGAATGATTAAGCTAGGAATGACAGTAGCTAGGGTAAAATAAACGGTATTGAATAAAACTTGCCAAAAATCAGGACTAATAATTAAACGCCAATAATTGGTGAGTCCCACAAACTGAACCCCAGATAAAGTAAAACTACCACGGGTTAAACTGAGGTAGGCTAAATACACAATCGGCCCTATAATAAATAAGCCCATGAGTATCAAAGCTGGCGCGAGGAAAATCCAAGCGGCAACTTCTTCTTGATCCAGCACGGATTGACGGGACTGAGGAAACAGGGTCATAATCGGTTTTAGGATTGATATGAGGTTAATCTATTTTACCGTTGAACTGTCTTGCAGAAGCTTGGATAATAGTAACATTAACCCATCTACAAGGGTGGGTTATTAATGATTAAACTCCCTTTGATCCCGAACTCACCCGACAAAATATAAGATTTTATGATCATCACCCGTACAGGAGAAACAATCACAGTAAAATAAAAACGACCTATTTTTAGATCTGCTTCAACGGCTTATGATAGCTTCTACCGCATTGACTCAAACTTTAATTTCTCCCCCTTTGCCGGATTCTTTATTTGTACCTGGAGAACCCTTAAAGTTAGGAATTTTAGCCTCAGGAAGTGGTAGTAATTTTGAGGCGATCGCCCAAGCCATTCAACAACAGCAACTGAATGCCCAAATTGAAGTTCTGATTTATAATAACCCTAAGGCAAAAGTATTAGAACGAGCAAAAAAATATAATATTCCTGCAATTTTACTGAATCACCGTCACTACAAAAAACGGGAAGATTTAGATCAAAAAATTGCTGAAACTTTAAAACAGTTTGATGTTAAACTGGTGGTAATGGCAGGTTGGATGAGAATTGTGACTCCGGTCTTAATTGATGCCTTTCCGCAACAAATGATTAATCTGCATCCCAGTTTATTGCCTAGCTTTCCGGGAATTCATGCCGTTGAACAAGCGTTGGCAGCCCATGTTAAAATTACAGGTTGTACCGTTCACTGGGTAGAACCTGCTGTTGATAGCGGGCCAATTATTCTACAAGCTGCTGTTCCTGTTTTGCCTGAAGATACCCCTGATACCCTTCATGGTCGCATCCAGGCTCAAGAACATCAAATTATGGTGGGGGCGATCGCTAAAATACAGAGGAGTATGAGAGGGAACAGGCAATAGGTACTCTTGCAATAGGCAACGGGCAACAGGCAACGGGCAACAGAGAGAAGTAATGGAATGAGTCGAGATTTATGACTCTAGTCAGAGAGTTATACTCCTGACTCCTGACTTCTGACTTCAACTCCCTATATCCCTACAGGTAATATTAAGCCTTCTCGCGCCATAATTGCTTTAGGAAATTTAGCTTGAACTTCTTGAGCAATTCCATCCAGCATATCATCACTATGAGTCGGGTCATGATGAAAAATCACCACCCGTTTCACCCCAGCCGCTTCTGCCATCTTAATTGCCTCTTGCCAGGTAGAATGCCCCCAACCCACCTTGGGAGATTTGGGGTTATGATATTCCTCATCGGTGTACATGGCATCATAAATTAGGACATCTGCGTCATGGGCCAGATTGAGAACATTTTCATCCAACCCCTCTGGGAAATGTTCTGTATCGGAACAATAAACGACGCTACGTCCATTCCAAGTAACGCGATATCCAATCGCCGTATTGGGATGGTTCAGTGAGCCAGTTTGAATGGTAACATCCCCCAACATCACTTTATCCCCAGCTTTGAGGGTATGGAACTTTAAGTCTGCTTTCATGCCTTTCATCGGCACAGGGGAATTGGGGTGTAAGACTCGTTCAATGAAGTGTTGTTTCATTGATTGTCCTTCGGGGGGAATGGTGCCGTAAATCTCAAAGTGGTTGCCAGCAGTAAAGGCTGGGGTAAACAGGGGAAAACCCTGGATATGATCCCAGTGATAATGGGTAAAGAAAATATATCCTTCTACCGGGAGTTGCTGCATGAGAGATTCTCCCAACAGCCGCAGACCGGTGCCCCCATCAAAAATCAAACGTTTTCCGGCAACTCGGACTTCCAGACAGGAGGTATTTCCCCCATAGCGAATGGTTTCCTCTCCAGGAGTGGGAATACTCCCCCTCACGCCCCAGAATTGAACGACAAACTCCTCAGGGTCGTGAGTGGAAAATTGAGGGTTAGATTGAGTTTGGGGAACAGCCCCAAGCGACGATGGGCTAGTGTGCATATTCATTTCCAGGTTCCAAGGTTCCACACTGAGCGTGATGACGTAACAAGTGGTCACATAACACCAGCGCAACCATTGCTTCTACCATCGGAACAGCTCTAGGCAAAACACAAGGATCATGTCTACCCTTTGCTGCTAGCAGTGTTGCCTCTCCCTGCTGGGTAACTGTGCGCTGCTCTTTCCGAATTGTAGCAGTTGGTTTAAACGCTGCTCGTAAGATAATATTTTCACCATTAGAAATGCCACCCTGTACGCCGCCAGAACGGTTGGTGACTGTACGAATCACACCCTGTTCGTCGGTATAAAATTCATCATTATGCTCGGACCCGGTCAGCAAAGTACCGGCAAAACCAGAACCAATTTCAAATCCTTTACTGGCGGGTAAAGACATGACACCTTTTGCCAAATCTGCTTCTAGTTTATCAAATACAGGGCTACCCAGTCCTTTGGGTAAATTACGGGCGACGCACTCAACCACGCCCCCAATGGAATCTCCTTGATCTCGCACTTGTTCGATTAATTCAATCATCCGTTCGGCGCATTCTGCATCCGGACAGCGCACAATATTACTTTCCACCTCAGCTAAGGTGACTGTACTAGGATCAACAATTCCTTCTAGGGTTTGAATGCGCTTCACGTAACCGACAATTTCTACCCCAGCCACCTGCTTCAGAATCTTTTTAGCAATTGCCCCAGCCGCTACCCGACCAATGGTTTCGCGGGCTGAAGAGCGTCCTCCCCCTTGCCAATTGCGAATGCCATATTTCGCGTCATAAGTGGCATCGGCATGGGATGGGCGATAAGTTGATGCCATCTCCTGATAATCTTGCGGGCGTGTATCTTTGTTGCGAACTAAGATCTGAATGGGTGTACCCAGGGTTTTTCCTTGAAAGACTCCGCTTAAAATCTCACAAGTATCGGCTTCTTTACGAGGTGTGGTAATTTTACTCTGTCCGGGTCGTCGTCTATCCAATTCGGCTTGAATTTCAGCCACATCAATTTCAAGGCTCGGTGGACAACCATCAATCACAACACCCACTCCACCCCCATGGGATTCACCAAATGTTGTAATCCGAAATAAATGTCCAAACGTATTTCCCATTACAGCTCAATATAACCGAGTAGACTTTCTAGTTTAGCAGAATTCGTTGTTGGTTATGCGTTGTTAGTCACTAGAGCGTTAGAGGCAGTGGGGGGGTAGAACATAGAGTTTGAGAGAGAAACAGGGGGAGAAGGTTTCTTGATTTTAATTCATTGGATTGTTTGAGTGGCTGTATTCGTCAATTGATTATATAATCAAGACAGCAATTTTCTGTTTGTGTACTAATATGACAAAAGAAAAAACAGAAGATGAAATCTTACTGATTAAACTCTGTAAAGGATTGATGGATATATGCGATCGCATTCATCGAAACGAACCTGCTTATTTAGTTGAAAATTCTCAACCTTTTCCTCAACCTTTATATGAGGCATTTGAAAAACTAAGCATTAAATGGATATTGCGTGATGGAAAAATGCGTCATCTTTCCATATTAAATTTAGTGGAAGCAGCTAGAGAGTCAGTAGAGGCAGTTGAACCGGAGTTTTGTGAATATTTTGATTATCCCGATGAACCTTTAATTGAGGAAATGACCCGACCCTCTGACGAATGCGAATCTTATGCAAGTAAATATAGTCTGAGTTTAGAAATTGATAATAATCAAAGCTATATTAAACAATTGATGGCAGAGATACAAAAACAGGATTTACCGAATAGTACTTACACTATATTTCGTCGTTTTATCGCAGAAAATCCTTAATTAAAATGAGAGATTCAAAGAGTTGGCTTAAAAGACTGAGTAGGCAGTTTCCGGATAGTATTTCTCAACGGACTAATTTAATTCGGACTGAATTAATGCTTTATGCTTTACAAGCTTATTTTCCTCGGCAGTCAATAGGCAAAGCGCATTTGTTGATGCAAGGTTATCGAGAACCAGGAATAAGCGATAATCAATGGGACATTATTAAGCATTTACGTCATTTAGCACCAGAGTTTAGAAGTTCAATTAGTTGGGAAATTGCCCTGCGTAATTATAATGAGATGGCGAGTAGTTCTCTAGCTAGCTGGTTAGGTTTTGAACTGGATTATGATAATAACCGTATTGATTTAACTAATAACCATATTATTAATCGTTATGATATTTACGAAAATGTATTAACAAAAAAACCGCTTGATTTTTCTAAACAAAAATATAATCCAGCGCCTCAAGGAGATTATCAATTTAAGATTAGTTCAGATCAAACAAGATTAGTTAGTATTTCAGAGGCGATACGTGCAAGCACAGGCTTCGCCAACGCGAACATAGGAGAACGAAATAACACTAATATTCCTAGTATTAATCTAAGTTACAATCGTACGCCTGTTCAGATATCTTTACAACAACTCATTCAAAAAGGACGAGATTTACAGTCTGTTTTAGGTTACGATGCCGGAGAAATTATTGAGCAATCACGTTATTGGGATATCAAGCAAAATCGGGAAGCTGATGAAATTTATATTGAGGGTGAAAGTCATATTTTAGGGCCGACTGGAAGTGGGAAATCTACATTAATTGAAAGTTTGATGACTTTGTTAATTAAACAAGGTAAAAGAATTGCGATCGCAACCAATAGTATTGGAGAAGTTCAAGATTGGTTAGAGTTTGCTGAAAAAGTAGATATTAAAGCAGTTCCTATTATTGGTAATTCCGAACGTCATAAACATCTGAGTCGGTTAAATCAAGCGGTGATGTTTGGTAATAAACAACAACCTTTTACTCATCCTGGGTTTAAATGGTTGAGTCAATGTTGTCCTCTATTTGCATTAGCAACACCATCAATTTCTCAATCTACTAATCAAAAACGTAATAAAACACCATGTTTTAATCAATTAGAAGATATTAATGATCCTAAGCGTAAAAAATATGATTGTCCTTTAGTGGTTTTTTGTCCCCAACATATTACACCTGAAGAATTAGAAGAAGCTCAATTAATCGTCGGAACATTACCCGGATTTATCCATAAGAAAGTATCGCGTCACCATTTAAAAGAAAATATTACAGTTTTGGAATACTTAGCTTTGACAACTGATTTATTTGTAGTCGATGAAGTCGATATCGCTCAACCTAAATTAGATGAAATGTTTTATCCGATAGTTCCGATTGAATCTTTTAAGCTAACCCAAGAAACTTGGGCAAGATCCGAATCAAGCCAGCACGTTAATGGTGTTTTGCAAGGTGCAATTGTTGTACCTGATCTACACCGTGATTCTTATCTTGAACAATCAGAACAATGGCGACAGATAGCAAATGGAGCATTTACTAAGTTAATGTATTCTCTTAGAGAGATTGCTCATGTCTATCAAGGAAAACAACCTACACAAGAAATTGAAAAACTGCTCAAAGCATACGCTCAAGAAGGTAAATTATTTGCAGCTTGGTCTTTATTTGATAGTCTTGCCGAACACCTTTCAGGCAAAATAAAGTTACGTTTAGGTCAAAAAATACGCAAACCAACGGCAAATAAATACGAACGCAGTTATCAAAGATATCGTCAGATATTTAAACCGATACAAGATGACCCCATCCTTCCTAATTTGACAGGATTAAATACTAAACATAGTAAAATTGTGGATAAACTAGCTAAGATAGTAAGTTTATTATTAAACCAACCCTTTTATAAGATTCCCCATCCTAAATGTGTTGAATTTATTAAAGAAACTAAATGGGATACAGAATTAAGCATATTAGAATCAGATGTTGAACAATTTATCCATAACTTAGCAACGCTATTACAACTCTCTATTTTTGCAACTCAGGCTTTGGGTGCATTAGGCAAATATATTTCGACCAGAAGACAATCTAATAGCGAACTTCAATCTAATTTACCATTAATTCCTCCAGTCGATTTTGAACGTTTATTACCCGCTTCCCCTGTCGGCGCAGTCACCAGCGCCCAATATCAAGATGGAGACCTTAAAATACATCGAGGTATTTGTATGGGGCGGTCGCTTTTGAGTCAGTGGCGAGACATTTTTAGCGTGGATGGGTTAACACCGTCGCATTTATTAGTCACTTCAGCAACGAGTTATTCAGGAGAGACTAAACAATCATATCCTTTTCACGTTCAAAAACAACCTAGCTTATTAATTGAACCTCCATCAGAAAAGGTCAAAACAGTTACTGAGGAAAGTGAATTTTTCTTTTGTCCTGTAGCTGATGACGCTGGCTATCCGGTTTGGGTATCTGGTTCCTATGGAGATAAACGTCACGATAATATCGGCAGAATGGTATCCGGTTTATGTCGTCCTCCAGCACATGGTAAACCCTTAATTGAACAGTTTCAAGATTATTTAACTGATCAAATCCGAATGCATTTATTTCATTGGAAGCTAAAAATTTTAAAATAGCAGATAATAATAATGAAAAAAATCAAGAAATACCAGAAAATAGTAATAAATTTGAGCGTCGCTGGAAAGATAAAAAAGTTCTAGAAATTTTAGAAAAATTATCTGTACAACTTCCTGATGTTGAAGATGTACTTCAAAATCCTCTTAATTATATAGAAACAGAGAAAACAGATATTCTAATTCCTGCTAAAGCCTCACAAAAAGTCGGATGGGGAACAGGATTTACAATTGTGGATACTAGACTATTACTCCAGCAAATTATTGGCTATTTACCTAGTGATGTAACTTTAACTAAACCTTGGAAAAAGATATCCACAATTAAAGACAATGACGTAATAAAAAAACAAGTCAAAGATGCTGATCAATCAATTAAAAATAAATTTATTAAACACCCGGTTATAAAAAAGCCATCTAAAAATCAGCTACGAGAATTACCTGAAGAACTTAAAGACTTCTTAAAACAACGAGCTAATAATAGAACGCTTCATATTTGTACTCGAACCCCTGAAGTTAAAATCGCTATAGAAGAAGTGGCTAATCATTATTTTGGAGACAGTTTAAAACTAAATTTTATTCCTTCACAGGGTTTAGCTGATCCAATACAGTATACAAACTCTAAAAAACCGAATTATAAGAACAATAAAAAACCTAACATAAAACATATCAAAGAGTTTAGAAGATATTCCATCGACTCAAACTATATTGAGTATTGCAACTAAACCACAAACACTGAGTAATCAAATTAAAACTACAAGTCGTTTTGACTCTTATACTTCTAACACAGGGAAAAGTTTTAATCCCAGCTCCGAGTCTTATTGGAAATCACCTCAACCCCGCGCTCATAATATATTAACAACGCCGTCGCCAGAAGACTTTATTTTACATCATACCATCGCTCATGAACTGCGCTCTTGTTATTGGTGGAGTGCGGATGAATGTGAATATCCCTTACCCCTTTCTCTAGCTAGAAAAATTAAAGAGTGGTGTTTTAGTGAATAAGAATATCAGATATTTCGCTAAAATATGGGCAAGTTTTTCGAGCACTGGACTACCATGACAAATCCAACGACTCGACGACAATTTCTGCTCACCAGTGTTGCTGTTGCTGGTGGTATTGTCGGTCATGCCGCATTGAAACAACAGGGTACAGAAATTGCCGCCACTTCTGAGGTGCAACTCCCCCCAACAACCCCCTTACCCCAACGAATATTAGGGAAAACAGGACTCAATGTACCGATTTTTGGCTTAGGGGGAGCCGGACAAACTCCATTATCAAAACAGGGACAAGAAGCTGAGGCAATAGCACAAATTGAAGCCGCGTTAAATTTAGGCATTCGTTATTTTGATACCGCTGCCAGTTATGGCCCTAGCGAAGAAAATTTAGGCAAGGTTTTACCGCCGTATCGTTCTCAAGTCATTTTAGCGACAAAAACAGCCCAACGGGATCGAGATGGCGCTTGGCGAGAATTAGAGCGATCGCTTCAACGCCTGAATACAGATTACCTGGATTTATGGCAATTGCATCATGTTTCTTTCCATGAAGAATTAGACCAGATTTTAGGTCAAAATGGAGCGATTAAAGCCATTGAAGAAGCGAAAGAACAAGATATTATTAAATACGCAGGGATTACCGGACACCACGAACCGGATGTGATTGCGGCAGGGTTACAACGTTATCCGTTTGATACGACGTTAATTGCGTTAAATGCCGCTGATCCTCATCATCCACGCCCTTTTGCCTCAACAGTATTACCAGTGGCACAACAGCAAAATGCCGGGGTTATTGCGATGAAAATCCCCGCTTATGGGCGATTATTTCGTAATGGAATTTTAGAGGGTATGGAACAGGCGATGGGTTATGTTTTGTCTCTAGCGGGTGTGCATTGTTGTATTATTGCCGCAGAATCTGTAGAACAGTTAACGGCTAACTTTAGAGTCGCTCAACAATTTCAACCTCTTAATTCTGACCAAATGGCAGCTATTGAAGCGCGAACCGCCCAAGCTTGGCAAGAAAATACGTTTTTCCGGGCGTGGACGTAATTTGACTTGAATCCTCAGGATATCCGTCTGGTGAGATACTATAACAAGTAGAGAGAGTCAGCGCAGGCTGTTGCGGACTCAACAGAGTCTGAGGAAAGTCCGGACTCCCGAAAGACCAGACTTGCTGGATAACGCCCAGTGCGAGTGATCGTGAGGAGAGTGCCACAGAAACATACCGCCGATGGAATGGGGAAAAGTGTCTATTCTCCTTCACAGGTAAGGGTGCAAAGGTGCGGTAAGAGCGCACCAGCAGTGTCGTGAGGCACTGGCTCGGTAAACCCCGGTTGGGAGCAAGGTCGCAGGAACAACGGTTGGTCTTTTACCAGTTCCGTTCATGGAGGTACCGCTTGAGGTGTTTGGTAACAAACATCCCAGATAGATAACAGCCATCTTCTCTATACCAGAGAGGATAACAGAATCCGGCTTATGTCTGGCTCTCTCTTTCATTCACAGCGTTTGCATAATCTTCTCACTCCATGTCTAATGGCTATCCGAAGCGCCAGCAACAACTCGAACAACTCGTAGAACGGTTGGGTATTACTTCCACCTCATCCATTCAATGGCATTTGTTAGATCTAGCTCTAACTCATCCAACCATTGATAGTAAAGCCAATTATGAACAGCTAGAATTTATCGGGGATGCTGTAGTGCGGTTAGCGGCTTCTGAATTGTTGTACGAAGTTTATCCAGAATTACCGGTTGGCGATTTTGCCGCCATTCGTTCAGTACTCGTTAGCGATCAAGTTTTAGCTGAAATTGCTAATTCTTATGGGTTTGATCGGTACTTACTGATTGCTGATAGTTTGCGCCGGGATTCAATTGCTTTAGAATCGACTGTAGCGGATTGTTTTGAAGCCATCCTGGCTGCGCTCTATTTAGGGACTCATACCCTGGCTTTAATTCGTCCTTGGCTTGATCCCCATTTTCAACAACGTGCTACAGATATTATCCGCGACCCAGCCCGTCAAAATTATAAAGCAGCCTTGCAGGAATGGACACAAAACTATTATAAAGCCTTACCGGAATATCAGGTGCAAGAAGTCGGGTTAACCAATCATGATGAACGGTTTTATGCTCAAGTTTGGTTTAAAGGACATAAGTTGGGTGAAGGCAAAGGACGTTCCATTAAACGAGCCGAACAAGCTGCGGCAAAACAGGCTTATTTATTATTAGAATCACAGCCAGAAATTCTGAAGTATTAGTTTTCAAAAACAGCAAATTTAAAGCTTTGTACCTCTAGGGCTTTTAGCTCATACTTATCATACAGACCGAGAAAATCTGCTTGTGCTACCCTCAGGAAACTTTACGATTGCAAAAGTGCTTGTAAAAAATTATGATGTCTTCAACTGATAATGAATAACAATCTCTATAATGTAAAGCTTTTGTAAAACTTTTGTAAAACTTTTGTAAAGCCCCATTTAATTTTAATTTTTAAGTTAATCAATTTTAAATCAAATTTAGCATAATCTATCTAAAGACAGAGGTGATTGTTCGAGTAAAATAAGCTAGGATAGACAGCGAAATTTATTATTGATAGATCAGCAGAAAACACCAGGAAAGCCATTCATTAATAGCTGATTTATTCTCAAAATAAAAGTAACGATTTTCAAATTGAGCCATGAAAAACGCATTGTCTATACTGAAAACAATTGCTATTCAACTCAGATCCTTAATCAAACCTCTAGTGATTCTATTGATTCTAATGGGATCAATTAGCTTTGCAACACCAGTTTTAAGTCAGTTTAATCTGCTCAATTCTCCCAATCCTTTAGAATTAGCAAAGCCAGATTTTAAGAAATATCAAACCGGAGATTTATCTTATGCTGATATTACTTTAGATGGTCGAAAGTTATTTCAGATTGCTGTTAAAAATGCAACCGAATCAGACTCAGGCGAAGCACCCAGTCCGATTCACAAACGAGTGCAAGTTATTGAAAACACATTAAATAGAATTATTGAAGCGGGTTTTGAACCCGAGTCTTTATCCGTGAGCGTGAAGAGTTTAAATAATCAAACGGTGATTATAGCTCAGGATAACCAACAATTATCTCAGCAAGTTGTTTTAACGGTGACTCAAGCTGATGCTCAACTGGCTCAAAAATCGGTTGCAGATTTAGCCCAGGAATGGACAGGAATTATTCGCAAAAACCTGATTATATCCTGGAAAGAGCGTCTGTCAGTCAATCGAAAACAAGATATTACTCAAGGAGCTAAAATTGCTGTAGCAACATTAACAGTTAGCCTAATAATTACAGCCATTCAAAAAGGATTAAAGCATCGATATAAGCACTTAAAAGAACAGTCTGAAAAAGATTCAGAATTTCACAACAGCTATCTATCTGAGCAATTTTTTTCAGCCTTGTCCATCCCCCTGAGTTTTGGTAAATCATTGAGCCGTAAATTGAAGCTAGAAAGGCGAATCGATATTAATCTTTTGCTACAACGGCTGCTACAAATGGGGCAAGCTTTAGTATGGATAGGGGGTATCGCCTGGATTTTGAGTTTGTTTCCAGAAACCCGAGCACAGGGAAAATGGTTCTTTTCATTACCGCTACAAATCATCACCATTTGGGTGATGGTTACCTTAGCCAATCAAATTGCCCATGTTTTAATTAATAAATATATTCGAGAGTGGGTTGAACAAAGTACAGTGATACAAACGAATTCTCAACGATTGCTGTTACGAGCACCCACAATTTCTGGAATTCTCAAAGGCATTTCTAACTTTATTTCCCTTGTGGTTGCCTTGATTTGGTTTTTAGTATGGCAACAAGTTCCTTTGGGTTCTGTCTTAGCGGGTGCCGGGGTTTTTGGGGCTGCTTTAAGCTTGATTTTTCAAAGCTTAATTAAAGATTGGATTAACGGAATTCTAATTATCTTTGAAGATCAATATGGTGTGGGGGATGTGATTGAATTGAATGACACGACAGGATTTGTTGAAAATATGAGTTTGCGAGTCACTCAGTTAAGATCTGATGGAGGACGTTTAAGTACAGTGCCTCACAGTCAAATTACAACGGTTCATAATCTCACTAAAGATTGGTCACGGATTGATTTGAGAATTGAAGTGGCTTATGAGTCAGATGTAACGGATGCAATTCATATTATGAAAGATGTGGCTGAAGCGATGCATCAAGATCCTCAATGGCAGGATGATATTTTAGAACCCACTGTTTTAATTGGCGTGGATCAACTTAATCATATTGGCAGTCAGATTTTGATGTGGATGAAAACCAAGCGGTTACGCCAATGGGATGTGGCACGAGAATATCGGCGACGGTTGAAACAAGCGTTTGATCAAAAAGGGATTCAAATTGGTAAGCCTCAACAGTTGCTGTCGCTTAATTGGCAAAAGGGAGATGGGGATACAGAGAGTAGGGTGTAGGGTGTAGGGTGTAGGTTATATTTTTGCCCCCAACCTAATACCCTGTAATCTATGTCTGTAACTGTATCCATTTAACAAAATGAGGGAGCTTGAGGGAGCTATAATTCCCCCACTATATTCTGTGAATGAGTGGCGGGATACACTGGACTCCCTCAAGCATAACACAAGGGTTCGATACTTGTGTGTTATGCGTTTACCAAGAGTTTAGAATGTGGTATCATTATTTGTATGAGACTCAACTACACTTATCGTATATAGTTCATAAAAATATAGTCAAATGTGACACACCTTTATTTAGTCGGTGTTACCCGAACGGGGTGAACTACAACACCCTCTATCCCATAGCCTAAAGCATTTGGGACTGCTTTTCTCATGATGTTCAAAGAACCGTTCACATCGGCATTAACCAATCGTCCACAAGCTGTGCGATACAAACCCCGTTTGACTCTTTTTCCACTGAAAGTCCACTGATTTTTCTCACCCTTTTTGTACACCGGAATGGGATCATTATCAATAAAACTGGCTTTTGAGGTATAAGATTCTTCAGTTAAAATCACCT
>Ga0209594_1000033_pt1 | contig 112450 bp, 104 predicted proteins | sample AshMeaCrysSpring_FD_184126 | JGI IMG/M metagenome (GOLD analysis project Ga0209594, IMG submission 184126) | Groundwater microbial communities from Big Spring, Nevada to study Microbial Dark Matter (Phase II) - Ash Meadows Crystal Spring... | ecosystem: Environmental > Aquatic > Deep...
GAAGACCTCGCGCAGGGCGGGGCTGACGACCTGGTCGGCGGCCGCTGCATAGTCCTGGGCGCTGACTCCGGGGCCGCCGGGGTTGACCAGCAACGAACCGACCCGGCGATCGGGGTCGCGGGCCGGGACCCGCAGCAGGGCCAGATCGATGACCGCACCATCGGGGTCGGCGTAGTCGAGCGGCACCTGGACGGTCGCACACTGCAGCTGGCCGCGGCACGGCTGCCACGCCACCTGCTGGGCGTAGAACGGCTCGAGCCCCGCGGGGACCGCGACCTGCGACGCCGAAGCCCCCGCGGCGGTCGGCTCCACCCGCGGAAGGGGCTCGGCGTCGGCACCTCCCCCCAGCAGCGAGCACGCGGCCAGCATCGGGGCGAGTGCGAGCAGGGCGCCTGGGGGCACCGGCCGTCGAAGCAGGGGGCGACCCGGCAGCCTCACGGCTCGTCCGCCGTGTCGCCGCCGAGCACCGGTCGAGTAGCCGCGGCCGCAGACGTGGCGAAGCGGTCGAGGGTGGGGCACACCTCGGCACGCGGGCAGGCGCAGCGTCGTCCCGACTCGTCGTCGCGCACGAGCACCCGGTCGGCCGGCACGTTGTACCCGACGACGCGGCCGGTGACGCTTGCGTCGCTGGTGCTGACCTGCTCGCCCAGCCGGGGGGCCGAGCGGCGGAACTCGGCGTACAGCGGATGCTCGTAGGCCAGGCAGCACATGAGCTTGCCGCACGCCCCAGCGATCTTGAGCGGGTTGAGCGGCAGGTCCTGGTCCTTGGCCAGCCGGGCGCTCACCGGCTCGAAGTCGGTGAGGAAGGTGGCGCAGCACAGCTCGCGCCCGCACGGCCCGATGCCGCCGATGAGCCGGGCCTCATCCCGGGCGCCGACCTGTCGCAGCTCGACCCGCGCCTGCACCGCCCGCGCGAGGTCGCGCACCAGGGCGCGGAAGTCGACCCGGTGCGGCGCGGTGAAGTACACGATCATCAGCCGGTCGACGTCGGGCCGGGTGTCGACCAGGTCGACGGCGACGACCTTCATCGGCAGGCCGGCAGCCGCGACCAGCCGCCGAGCGGTGGTCTTGGCCTGGGCTCGCTCGGCCCGGTTGCGCTCGTCCCGCCGCAGGTGCTCCTCGCCGGCGGGCCCGGCGCAGACAGGCAGCCCCCCGATGTGCTCGCTCACCGTGGTCGGCGGCCACACCACGGTGGCCACCTCGGGGCCGTCGTCGCTGGGCACCAGCACCCGGTCACCGACCGCGTAGGAGCCCTGCCCCGGGTCGAGGTAGTACAGCCGACCGTGCCGGCTGAACTCGACGGCCATCACCGCACCCACGGACGGCGAGCCTACGTGGACGAGCCGCCCCCCGGGCCGCCGTCCGCCGGGCCCTCGTCCGCGGGGCCCTCGTCCGCGGGGCCGCGCAGGGCCAGCGCCAGCGCCTCGAGGGTCAGCAGCGGGGCGGCATTGGCCGCCAGCGCCTCGCGCGCGGCCACCACGGCGGCCATCCGCCGTCCGGTCACGGTGGGCGTGCTGGCCCTCGCCAGGCGCTGCAGCGACGGTCGCATCTCGTCGTTGACCAGGTCGCCGCCCGAGCCCGCCTGCAGTCGCAGCACGTCCCGGTAGAAGCCGAGGACGTCGACCAGGGCCCGGTCGAGCACGTCACGGGTGACCCGGGTCCGCCGGCTCTTCTGAGCCCTCTCCAGGTCCTTGGCCATGCCGGCACTGCCGCGCACCTTCGAGCGGCCGGAGCCGATGATGGCGGCGAGGTTCTCGGCCTCGGCCGCGTCGAGGGCGTCGCAGTGGGCGGCCGCGTCGGCCTCGGCGGCCTCCAGCAGGGCCGCGGCCGCTTCCAGTGCCGAGGCGACGTCGCCCAGCCGCGTGGGCAGCCGCAGCACCTCACCCCGCCGCAGCCGGGCCTGCTCGTCGGTGGCAAGCGCCCGGGCCCGGCCGATGTGCCCCTGGGCGGCTCGTGCCGCGAAGGCCGCCATCGCCGGATCGACACCCTCGCAGACGAGGAAGGCCGCCACGTCGGCGACCGGCGGGGTGCGCAGCGCCACCACCCGGCAGCGGGAGCGGATCGTCGGTGGGATGTCGGCCGACGCCGGCGCGCAGAGCACCCAGACCGTGCGCGGTGGGGGCTCCTCCACCGACAGCAGCAGCGCGTCGGCTGCCTCCTCGGTGAGCCGGTCGGCGTCCTCCACCACGATCACCTGCCAGCGGCCCTCCGCCGGCCGCAGCGCCGCTCGGCGCACGAGATCGCGCACCAGGTCGACCTTGAGCGCGAGCGCCTCAGTGCTGACCAGCTCGACGTCGGGGTGCGAGCCGGCAAGCGCGGTCCGGCACGCGGTGCAGTGCCCGCACCCCGGCGGCTGCTGCCGACACTGCAGCGCCGCCGCGAAAGCGCGGGCCAGCACCGAACGGCCCGACCCCGGCGGCCCGGTCACCAGCCAGGCGTGCGTCATGGCCGCCCCTCCGCCCTCGGCGTCCAGCGCGGCGTCGACGACCGCCGCCTGCATGACCGGGACGACCGTCTGGCCCACCACGACGTCCCAGACGCTCACGGCCTCACTCCGGCGTCTGCGAGCAGCGGGGCGAGCCGGGCCTGGACCTCGGCCTGCACCGACTGAGGGTCCGCCGCGGCGTCCAGCACGAGGTAGTGGTCGGGGTCGGCGGCGGCGCGGTCGAGGAAGGCCTGGCGCACCTGGCGGTGGAAGACCAACGGCAGGCTCTCCAGCCGGTCGGCCGGGTCGGGCGAGCGGGCCAGCGCCACGGCCGGGTCGAGGTCGAGCAGCACCGTCAGGTGCGGGCGCAGGCCCTCGGTGGCCCACTGCGACACCTGGGCGACGCGCTGGGCACCCAGGCCTCGGCTCACCCCCTGGTAGGCCACGGAGGAATCGATGTAGCGGTCGCTCACCACCACGGCGCCACGAGCCAGCGCCGGCCGGACCACGCCCGCCACGTGCTCGGCGCGGTCGGCGGCGTACAGCAGCGCCTCGGCCCACGGCGAGGACAGCGGGGAGTCCCGGTCCAGCAGCAGCGCCCGCACCGTGGGGCCGATCGCCGAGGCACCCGGCTCGTGCGTGCGCAGGGCCTCCCGCCCCTCGGCGCGCAGCCAGGTCACGAGCAGGTCGGCCTGGGTCGACTTGCCGACCCCGTCCCCGCCCTCGAACACGACGAACACGCCCGGGGACGGCGGTGCGCTCACTTGGCCCTCTTCGCCGCCAGCAGCTCGGCGGCGCGCTCGAGGGTGATCGCGTCGGGGTCCTCGCTCTTGGGGATGGTGGCGTTGACCGGGCCCGCCTTCACGTAGGGGCCGAACCGGCCGCTGCGCACCGAGACCGCCTCTCCGGTGGCCGGGTCGTCACCGAGCAGCCGGCCCGCCGGCGCCCTCGAGCCGGGACCCCGGCCACCGCGACCGGCCTTCGGCTGGGCGAACAGCGCCTGCGCCTGCTCGAGGCTCACCGTGAGCGGCGACACCTCGGCGGGCAGCGACCGCGTCTCGGTGCCCTTGCGCAGGTAGGGGCCGTAGCGGCCGTTGCTGGCCGTCACCTCCTCACCCTCCAGCATGCCGACGACCCGGGGCAGGGCCAGCAGGGCCAGCGCGTCGTCCAGGGTGAGCGTGGCCGGGTCCATGCCGGCGAGCAGGCTCGCCCGCCGGGGCTTGGCCTTCTTCGGCGCGTCGGCCTCCAGCACCTCGCCGACGAACGGCCCGTAGCGGCCGACCTTCACCTCGATGGCCCGGTTGGTGGCCGGGTCGGTGCCCAGCACCCGCTCGCCGGACTCCTTGGCGGCGATGAGGTCGCGGGCCACCTGCGCGGTCAGCTCGTCCGGGGCGAGGTCGTCGGGCACGTCACCGCGCCGGCCCTGCCCGTCCTCGACGTAGGTGCCGTACCGCCCGACGCGCACGTCGACGCCGCCGGCCTCGCTGCCGCCGGCCAGGGCGAAGGTGGACAGCCGCCGGGCGTCGATGTCGGGCAGCGCGGTCACCAGCGGCTGAACGCCGGGGAACCCGTCGTCGCCGGTCCAGAACTCGCGGAGCACCGCGAGCCGGTCGAGCTCGCCGGCGGCGATGCGGTCCAGCTCGTCCTCGAGGCGGGCGGTGAAGTCGTAGTCGACCAGCGCGGTGAAGTGCTCCTCGAGCAGGCGGGTGACGGCGAACGCCAGCCAGGTGGGTACCAGCGCGCTGCCCTTCTTCCAGGCGTAGCCGCGGTCGAGGATCGTGCGGATGATCGAGGCGTAGGTGGACGGCCGGCCGATCTCCTTCTCCTCCAGCACCCGCACCAGCGTCGCCTCGGTGTAGCGCGGCGGCGGCTTGGTCTCGTGCCCGTCCGGGGTGGCGGCGAGGACGGCCAGCGGCTGACCCTCGGCCACCTCCGGCAGCCGCCGCTCGGAGGCGTCGGTCTGCTCGTCGTCGGAGTCGCGGCCCTCGACGTAGGCCTTGAGGAAGCCGGAGAAGGTGATGACCCGGCCGCTGGCCGAGAGGGTCGCCGTCGCCGCCGGGGCGTCGGGACCGGCCAGCGGCGCGTCCACCGTGACCGTCACGCTCTGCCCGACCGCGTCGCGCATCTGGCTGGCCACCGTGCGCATCCAGACCAGCTCGTAGAGCCGGAACTCCTCCCCGGACAGGCCGGTCTCGGCGGGCGTGCGGAACGACTCGCCCGCCGGCCGGATCGCCTCGTGGGCCTCCTGGGCGTTCTTGACCTTGCTCGCGTACACCCGCGGCTGCTCGGCGAGGTATCCCTCGCCGTACAGCGCCCGCACCTGCGCCCGGGCGGCCGCCAGCGCTGCCTGCGACAGGGTGGTGGAGTCGGTGCGCATGTAGGTGATGTGGCCGGCCTCGTACAGCCGCTGCGCGACCGACATCGTGCGCGAGGCCGTCCAGCCGAGCTTGCGGCTGGCCTCCTGCTGCAGCGTGGTGGTGCGGAAGGGTGCGTACGGGCTGCGCCGGTACGGCTTGGCCTCCACCGCGCGCACCACCGCCCGGTCGCCCAGCGCGGCGGCGACCGCGTGCGCGGCCGCCTCGTCCAGCACCCGCACCTGAGTGCTCTGCAGCGACGCGGTGGCGTCGAAGTCGCGTCCGGTCGCCACCCGCAAGCCGTCCAGGGCCACCAGCCGCGCGTCGAACGCCTCTGCCGCCAGCGGCGCGTCGCCGTCCAACGGCGCGAGCGAGGCCAGCAGGTCCCAGTACGACGCGGAGCAGAACGCGATGCGCTCCCTCTCCCGGTCCACCAGCAGCCGGGTGGCGACGCTCTGCACCCGTCCGGCCGACAGCCCGGACTTCACCTTGCGCCAGACCACCTCCGATACGGGGTAGCCGTAGAGCCGGTCGACCAGGCGCCGGGTCTCCTGCGCCTGCACCAGGTCGAGGTCGATGTCACGGGTCTGCTGCACCGCCTGCTCGATCGCCTGCCGGGTGATCTCGTGGAACACCATCCGGCGCACCGGAACCGTGGGCTTGAGCTCCTGCTGCAGGTGCCAGGCGATCGACTCGCCCTCGCGGTCCTCGTCCGTCGCCAGGTACAGCTCCTGGGCGCCCTGGAGGGCCTCCTTCAGCTTCTTGATGCGCGGACGCGCGTCGGGTGACACCCGGTACAGCGGCTCGAAGCCGCCGGCGACATCCACGCCCACCGGGTCGGAGAAGCGGGCCTTCTTCGCCGCGGGCACGTCCTTGGCCCCGGCGGGCAGGTCGCGCACGTGGCCGTAGGACGACTCCACGGTCCAGCCGCGCCCCAGGAAGCCGGCGATCGTCTTCGCCTTGGCCGGGGACTCCACGATCACGAGGCGGTGCGGGGTGGCGGCCACGGGCTCCAGTCCGGTCGTTCGGCGGTGGGTGGGAGCCGCCACGGTAACCCGACGGCTCCCGGCCGGGGACCGCGTGGTCCCCAGCCGGGAGCCGGGTCGGGTCGCCGCCAGCGGCGCGGACGGCTCAGCCGACCAGCTCCCCCTCGGGGGTGGGGGCGGTGTCGATGGAGTTGGAGCGCCGCTTGGCCACGACGATCGCGACCACGATCACCGCGACCGCGACCAGCGCGATCGCCAGGCTGGCCGGCCGGTTGGCCGAGTCGCCGAAGGTGAGCTGGACGACGGCGGGCGCGATCAGCACCGACACCAGGTTCATCACCTTGAGCAGCGGGTTGATGGCCGGGCCCGCGGTGTCCTTGAACGGGTCGCCGACCGTGTCGCCGGTGACGGTGGCGGCGTGGGCCTCCGAGCCCTTGCCGCCGTACATGCCGTCCTCGATGGTCTTCTTGGCGTTGTCCCAGGCACCGCCCGAGTTGGCCAGGTAGACCGCCATGAGCGCACCGGTGCCGATGGCGCCGGCGAGGAAGCCCGCGAGCGGGCCCACGCCCAGGCCGAAGCCGACGGCGATCGGTGTCAGCACGGCCAGCAGCCCGGGGGTGACCAGCTCGCGCAGCGAGTCCCGGGTGCAGATGTCGACCACCCGGCCGTACTCCGGCTTCTGGGTGTAGTCCATGATCCCCGGCCGTTCCTTGAACTGGCGGCGCACCTCGTAGACCACGGCGCCGGCCGCTCGGCCGACGGCGTTGATGGCCAGGCCGGAGAACATGAACACCACCGCGGCGCCGATGAGCACGCCGACGAGGATGTTCGGCGCGTCGACGTTGCGAACGAAGGCGTCCGCGCTCTCCCCCACCGAGGCCAGTGCCGCGAGGATCGAGTCGTTGTAGGACCCGAACAGCGCGGTGGCGGCCAGGACGGCGGTCGCGATCGCGATGCCCTTGGTGATGGCCTTGGTGGTGTTGCCCACCGCGTCGAGCTCGGTGAGGATCTTCGCGCCGTCCTCGTCCACGTCGCCGGACATCTCCGCGATGCCCTGGGCGTTGTCGCTGACCGGGCCGAAGGTGTCCATGGCCACGATGACACCCACGGTGGTGAGCAGGCCGGTGCCGGCCAGGGCCACCAGGAACAGCGCCAGCGCGATGCTCCCGCCGCCGAGCAGGAAGGTGCCGTAGACGGCGCCGGCGATGATGAGCGCGGTGTAGACGGCCGACTCGTAGCCGACCGAGACGCCCGCCAGGATGACGGTGGCGTGACCGGTCAGCGAGGTGCGGGCCACGTCCTGCACCGGCTTGTGCTCGGTGCCGGTGTAGTAGCCGGTGAGCCACAGGATGATCGCGGCGAGCACGATCCCGATGGCCACTGCCACGCTGGCCAGCATCGCCGGGTTGGTGGACAGCGCGGCGATGTCGTCACGCTCGGTCAGCTCGGCGAAGCTGTCGGGCAGGTACACGAACGCCGCCACTGCCGAGAGCACGGCCGAGATCGCCGCCGAGATGTAGAAGGCGCGGTTGATCGTCTTCAGGCCGCCCTCGCCGGCGCGCGGCCGGGTGAGGAAGATGCCGATGATGGCGGTGAGGACGCCGACGGCGGGGATGATCAGCGGGAAGACCAGGCCGGCCTCGCCGATGGCGGCCTTGCCCAGGATCAGCGCGGCGACCAGCGTCACCGCGTAGGACTCGAAGAGGTCGGCAGCCATGCCGGCGCAGTCGCCGACGTTGTCGCCCACGTTGTCGGCGATGGTCGCGGCGTTGCGCGGGTCGTCCTCGGGGATGCCCTGCTCGACCTTGCCGACCAGGTCGGCGCCCACGTCGGCGGCCTTGGTGAAGATGCCCCCGCCGACCCGCATGAACATCGCCAGCAGCGCGGCGCCGAAGCCGAAGCCCTCGAGCACCGCGGGGGCGTCCCCGCGGTAGATCAGCACGACGGTGGCCGCGCCGAGCAGGCCCAGGCCGACGGTGGCCATGCCGACCGTGCCGCCGGTGCGGAAGGCGATCTGCATGGCGGCGTCGCGGCCCTCGTTCTGGGCCGCCGAGGCCACGCGCACGTTGGCGCGCACCGCCAGCCACATGCCGAGGTAGCCGATGGCCGCGGAGAACAGCGCCCCGACCACGAAGAAGACCGACCGGCCGATCTTGACGTCGAGGGCTCCCGGCAGCAGGAACAGCAGGCCGAACACGAGCACGACGAAGATGCCGAGGGTACGGAACTGCCGGCTGAGGTAGGCCGCGGCGCCCTCCTGCACGCCGTGGGCGATCTCTTGCATGCGTTCGGTGCCCTCGCCGGCGGCGAGCACCTGCCGCCGGAAGTTGAACGCCATCCCCAGCGCGACGAGCGCGATCACGGCCACGATCACCACGTAGGTGACGTTCGCGCTGCTCAGCTCGATAGGGGTGGCGGTGTCGGCTACGACCAACCCGCTCATCCGTCCTCCTTGTGGCGTGACTGACTCCGGGCGCCTGGGCAGCCGGGCGAAGGCCGGTAGAGGACCGGCCACCTGGTTGGGACCCCCGGGTACAGGCGCCGCAGTCTACGTAGCCTCAGGGTGGCTTCCGGACGCCCGGAAGGGCCGTCCGGCCCGGGCCCGGTGAGAGATGGGTCACTGCGCGGCGACGGCGGCCAGCGCCTCGGCCCGATCGGGGTGCACGACCAGCACGTCCGCCAGGCCGGTGATGCGCAGCAGCCGTCCCACTCGGTCGTGGGCCACCACCAGGTGCAGCCGGCCCCCGGAGGCCGCCAGCGCCTTGTGTGCCGCCACCAGCTCACCCAGCCCGGTCGAGTCGAGGAAACCGACCTGTGCCAGGTCCACCACGACGGCGCGCGAGTCCTGGCCGGCTTGGACGACCGCCTGGTCCAGGGCGGCTCGCAGCCCAGGCGCGGTGTGCAGGTCGACCTCCCCCGATACGACGACCAGCACCGCACCCGGAACGGGCGAGCTGACCACACCCAGCTGGTCCACGGCCCCCTCCGTCCACCCGTGACTCCCCGCACCGGCCCGCTGCCCCGGCCAGCGCATTCAACCACCGGAAGGGCGCGGTCGGGCGGACGGCAGCGAGACTGGGTGGGTGCACGAGCCCGCCGACATCGCCGCCGCCAGGCTGGGGCGGGCGCTGGCCCACCGGCGCGCCGTCCCCGGGCGCGACGCCCGGACGGCGCCGTGGCCGCTGTGGGTGGACCCGGTGGTGCGGGACCGGTTCGCCGCGGCCGGGGTGCAGCGGCCGTGGGCGCACCAGGTGCAGGCCGCCGACCTGCTGTGGGACGGCCGGGACGTCGTCGTCGCGACCGGCACCGCCTCGGGCAAGTCCCTGGCCTACCAGCTGCCGGCGCTGACCTGGGCGCGCTCGGCGCCGACGCGCAGACGGGCGAGCACGGTGTACCTCGCCCCGACCAAGGCACTGGCCGCTGACCAGGCGGCCCGGCTCGAGGCGCTGGGAGTGCCCGACGTGCGGGTCAGCGTGGTCGACGGCGACACCCCCCGCGACGAGCGGGACTGGGCTCGGCGGCACGCCCACCTGCTGCTCACCAACCCCGACATGGTGCACCGCTCGCTGCTGCCGGGGCACCGCCGCTGGGCCGAGGTGTGGGCCGGGCTCGAGCTCGTGGTCGTCGACGAGTGCCACCACTACCGCGGCGTGTTCGGTTCGCAGGTCGCCTGGGTGCTGCGGCGGCTGCTGCGGGTGGCGTCCAGCTACGGCGCGACGCCGAGGGTGCTGCTGATGTCGGCGACCACAGCCGAGCCCGAGCGCAGCGCCGAGGTGCTGACCGGTCGCCGGGTCCTCGTGGTGGACGACGACGCCTCGCCGTCCGGCCCGCGGGAGCTGCTGCTCGTGGACACCTTGGCCGCGGGCGAGCACGAGCCCCGTGGCGTCCCCGCCTGGGCCGCGGAGCTGCTGGCCACGCTGACCGCACGAAACGCCCGGGTGATCGCCTTCGTCCGTTCCCGCCGGGGCACCGAGTCGGTCGCGCAGCGGGCCCGCCGCCGGCTGGCCGCCGAGCACTCGCCGGCCACCGTGGCCGCCTACCGCGGCGGCTACCTGCCCGAGGAGCGCCGGGCCCTCGAGTCGGCCCTGCGCTCCGGGCGGCTGAGGGGAGTCGCCGCCACCAACGCGCTCGAGCTGGGGATCGACCTGGTGGGCGTGGACGCCGTGCTGGTCGGCGGGTGGCCGGGCACCCGGGCCACCTTCTGGCAGCAGGTGGGTCGGGCCGGGCGGGACGGCAGGCAGGCCATGGCGGCGTTCCTCGCCGGGGAGGACCCGCTGGAGCGCTACGTCGTCAGCCATCCGGAGGTCCTCGTCGACGCACCCGTCGAACGCACTGTGCTCGACCCGTCCAACCCGTACGTGCTCGAGCCGCAGCTGTGCGCCGCGGCCGCGGAGTCGCCGCTGCGGCCCGGGGAGGTCGACGGCCTCGGCCCACAGGTGCGGGCCGCCCTCGACCGGCTGTCGAGCGCCGGGACGCTGCGCGCCCGGCCCGACGGGTGGTTCTGGCCGCGACGGGAGTCGGCCGCCGCCCGCACCGACCTGCGCGGGGGCGGCGGGCCCGCGGTGCGACTGGTGGAGGCCGACACCGGACGGCTGCTGGGCACCGTCGACGCGGCGAGGGCGCCGGCGACGGTGCACGCGGGGGCGGTGTACGTGCACCAGGGCACCGCGTACGGGGTGAGCGAGCTCGACCTGGACGATGCGGTCGCCTTCGTCGTCCCCGCTACCGGCGACTACGACACGGTCGCGCGCAGCGTCTCGTCCGTGCGCGTCGTGCACGAGCAGCGGCGGCTGGCCTGGGGGGAGGCCACGGTGTCGCTCGGGGTGGTCGACGTGACCTCGCAGGTCCTCAGCTACCAGCGGCGGCGGTGGGAGACCGGGACGGTGCTGGCCGAGGTGCCCCTCGACCTGCCGGAGCAGCGGCTGCGCACCGCCGGCTGCTGGTGGACGCTGCCCGCCGGACGGGTCGAGTCCGCCGGGCTGGCCCCGAGTCGGCTGCCGGGCGCCGCCCACGCCGCCGAGCACGCCTCGATCGGGTTGCTCCCGCTGTTCGCCACCTGCGACCGCTGGGACGTCGGTGGGGTCTCCACCGACCTGCACCCGGACACCGGCCGGCTGACCGTCGTGGTGCACGACGCCCATCCGGGCGGGGCCGGCTTCGCCGCCCGGGCGTTCGAGGCGGCCCACGGGTGGCTCACCGCGACCCGGGACCTGGTGGCCTCCTGCCCGTGCGCGGACGGCTGCCCGGCGTGCGTGCAGAGCCCCAAGTGCGGCAACGGCAACCACCCGCTCGACAAGGCCGGCGCGGTGACGCTGCTCACCACACTGCTGGACCAGGCGCCGGCGCAGGACCCGCCCTCGCCCGCGCCGTCGCAGTCACCGGAAGGTCCCGACCGAGCAGCGGAATTCGGGCGTCCAGGCCGACCACCACCTCGAGAGCCTCGCCGTTGACGATGCACCCCCGTGCGGTCGCCCCGTTGGCTGCCGCCAGCGCGGCCGCCTGACCGCACCCGTCCCCGCCCTGCGCCAGCGCGCCCGCACCGGCCAGTGCTGCCAGGTCGGCGGCCACCCGTGCTCGGTGACGCGCGTCGACGGCACCCACCCAGGCTGCTGCTGAGCCGGCCGCGGCGAGCACGACCATGGTGAGGGCAGCGGCCAGCACGGTGGCCGAGCCCCGCTCCGCATGACCGTGCCGGCCCGGCCGGACCGGTGACCGACCCGTCACGGCTCCACCACCGCGACGGCCTGACCGCGGACGGTCAACGAGCCCAGCCCCCAGGGGCCGACGGCCACCTCGTGCACGACCTGGACCCGCACGAGCGAGCCCTGGTGGGCGGCGTCCACAGCGGCTCCCGGCAGCAACGCCGCCACGATCGCCGCCGCCTGGGCCTCGGGCCCGCCGCGGGCGAGCACAAGCGCGACCTCCCGGGCCGCGTCCGAAGCCGCGACGCGGGCCCCCACCAGCGCCGGCAGCGACGCCGCGACCAGCGCGACGAGCAGCAGCACGGGCACGGCGAGCGCGGTCTCCATGGTGACCATGCCCCGCTCGGGGGCTGGGCGGGGCCGGTGCCCCGCCCAGCCCCGCCCTCGAGCGCAGCTCATCCGAGGAACGGACGGGCCGCGGCCCGGATGAGGTCGGTCAGCAGCTCCATCACGGTCGGGCTGGTCAGCACCTTGTAGAGCAGGCCACCCATGCCGCAGGTGGCGATGGTGCCGACGGCGTACTCGGCCGTGGTCATCCCCTGCTCCTGCCCGGCCCGAGCGGCGATCGCGACCAGTCGGTGCATGCTGGGTCACTCCCCTTCCTCCGGCTTGTCCGGCCGGTTCGGGTCACCGCCCTGGACGGCGACACGACGAGGCTCACGGGCCCAGCCGGGGGCGGTCACGAGCCGGTTCGACGGCTGGGGACGACGCGCCGGGGCCCGGCGCGCTGTGCACGACCCGGCTGTGCCTCGCGGCCAGGCCGCCGAGGGGCCTCAGCTGCCTGACAGCACCGCGCCGAGCCCACCGAGCACCACCGGCACGACCGCGACCAGCACGAAGGCGGGCAGGAAGCACAGCGACAGCGGCAGCGCGGCGCGGCTGCCCAGGCCACGGGCCCGCCGCAGCCGGGCCGAGCGGGCCCGCTCGCGCTGGGACCCGGCAGCCGCCTCGAGCAGCGGGACCGGCGAGGCACCGGACTCCAGCGCAGCCCTCACCGCGCGTGCCACCGGTGCGGCGGCGGGCTGGTCGAGCAGGGATGACAGCGCGGCTGACGGCGCGGCGCCGACCGTCAGCAGCCGGGCCGCGGCGCGCAGGCTCGCACCGACCGGCCCCGGCAGCAGGCCTGCCACCGCCTGCACAGCAGCCGGCAGTGGGACTCCCGCCTCGACGACGGCGACCAGCAGGTCGGCGGCGAGCGCGACGTCGTGCTCGTCCAAGCGCTGCACACCAGCCCGGCGCCGGCCTCGCACGGCGGCCAGCCCAGCGGCTCGGACGGCTCCACCGCGACCCGGTGGCCCCTCGTCTCGATCCTCCCTGGGGCCGCGCCGCCGCGGCACGAGTGGTGGTGGCGCGGGGAGCAGGAGGCCGACAGCCGCCGCCAGCAGCCCGGCGAGCACTGCGGCCCTCACCGCAGGGCTGCCCGGGTCAGCAGGTCCAGCCACGCCAGCCCGGCACCGACGAGAACCACGGCGAGCAGCAGGCAGACCTGGCCCCAGCCGCTGGTCGTCAGCAGCCGCACCCCGTCGACCCCGAGGGCACCGGAGAGCCCGAGCCCGAGCACGGGTAGCAGCGCCAGCACCCGACCGGTCGCATGGACGGGCGCCAGCTGCTCGGCCACCTCCCGGTCGGCTGCAGCGCGCCCGGCGACGACCTGCCGGACCCGGCGCACCACCGGGGTCAGCGGCGCTCCGGTGCCTGCCGCGACTCCCCAGGCCACCGCCAGGTCGGCCAGCGGCCCGGCACCCGGGCCCAGCGAGGCCTGCCTCAGCGCCGGCACCGGGTCGGCGCCGAGCGCGGCGAGGCGGGCGGCCTCCCCCAGCTCGGGGGCGACGGCGGCGGCTGCCGCCAGCCCGGCCGGCGGCGATCGTCCCGCGGCGAGCTCGGCCGCGAGCACGGCGAGCCCTTCGTCGACCCGGTCGCGCACCCGGGCCTGCTCGGCACGCCGCCTCCCGCGAGCCCGTTCGGCGACCACCACCACCACGGCCAGGGCGCCGGCAGCCAGCGCCACAGTGCCGATCGACCCACGGCCCAGCAGCAGCACGGCACCCAGGCCGACCGCGACCGCCAGCGCGCGCGCGGACGCGGTGGACGGCACCCGAGGAGGCCGACGAGGCGGCACGCGGGCGGGGACGCGTGCCTGCACCCTGCGCGCAGGCACAAGCAGCAGCAGCCCCGCCAAGAGACAGCCAGCGACGAGCGCAGCAGACGTCACGGGCCACCCAGCAACGCCGCGAGTCGGTCGGCACCGGGTCCCTCCGACACCCGGCCGTCGGCCTCGTGCACCAGCGCAGGCTGCACCCGCACCCAGCCGTCGGTCGCCTCCAGCACCCCGATCTCGGCGACCCGCCGCCTGCCGTCGGAACGAGCCAGGTGCACCACGACCTGCACCGCCGAGGCGAGCTGGCTGTGCACCGCCGACCGGTCCAGGCCGGCTGCGGTGCCCAGAGCCTCCAGCCGGGCGGGGAGGTCGGGGCTGCTGTTGGCGTGCACGGTGCCGCAGCCACCGTCATGGCCGGTGTTGAGCGCGGCGAGAAGGTCCACGACCTCCGCACCGCGCACCTCGCCCACCACGAGCCGGTCCGGGCGCATCCGCAGCGCCTGTCGCACCAGCACGTCCAGGCCCACCGCGCCCACGCCCTCCACGTTCGCGGCCCTCGTGACGAGCCGCACCACGTGCGGGTGGGAGGGCTGGAGCTCGGGCGTGTCCTCCACCAGCACCAGCCGCTCGTCCGGCGGGACGAGGGAGAGCAGGGCAGCCAGCACCGTCGTCTTGCCGGCCCCGGTCCCTCCGGTGACCAGGAACGACGTCCGTCCCGCCACGAGCCGACGCAGCCACGGCTGGACGTCCGCGGGCACCGCCCCGGCGGCCACCAGGTCGGCCAGCCCGAGCGCCCGGCGGCGCAGCACGCGTAACGACAGCAACGGCCCGTCGGGGGCCAGCGGCGGCAGCACGGCGTGCACGCGGGTGCCGTCCGGCAGGCTCGCGTCCACCCACGGCACGGCGTCATCGAGGCGGCGACCGCAGGCGCTGGCGAGCCGGACGGCCAGCGCCCGTAGGGCCGCGGCGTCGCCGAAGCGCAGGTCGGTCTGCTCCAGCCCCTGCCCCCGGTCCACGTACACCAGACCGGGTCCGTTGACCAGGACGTCGGTGACGCTCGGGTCCCGCAGCAGCGGATCCAGCGGCCCGGCTCCCACCAGCTCGGCTCGCAGCGCCTCTGCCAGCCCCAGCACCTCGGTCTGGCCACGCACACCAGGCTGCTCGGCCAGCGCAGCGAGCAACGCATGGTCGGTGACGGCCGAGCCGCGGGCAGCCAGCACGGACCGGACCCGGGCGACGACCTCGTCTGGCACCTCCACGCTCATGCGTCCTCGACCCCCACCGGCGCGAGCGCTCCCAGCAGCCCGCGACAGGTCCGGCCCAGCCACGGGCGTCGAGGCAGCGGGTCACCCTCCCTGTCGTGCCGGGCCAGGCGCGGGTCGTGGCGCAGCACGCCCGCCACCGGGCAGCCGAGCACCCGCTCGACCTCCTGCGGGTCGCCACCCGCAGCGCGTACCGCCAGGCGCACGTCTGCGCAGTCGGCGGCCAGCGCCGGTGCCAGCAGTGCCGCGCCGGCGACCGACCGCGGGTCGGCGGGCACCACGAGCAGCGTGGTGCGGCAGCGGCGCAACGCGGCCCGGGCCGGGTCGTCGAGCCGGCGCGGCAGGTCCACCAGCACCAGGTCGTGACCACGTGCCAGCGCCGGCAGCACCGTGCCGAGTGCCGCCGACGAGGGCTCGGCGGGACGACCGGGGGCGGCGGTGAGCAGCGCGAGGCCGTCCGCCCTCGGCAACGCCTCAGCGAGGCTGCCCGACGGCAGCCGTCCCTGCGTGAGCGCCAGGTCGTGCCAGCGCAGCCCGGGTTCGTCCCCCGAGTCCAGCAGCAGGTCCAGACCCGCCCCCAGCGGGTCGGCGTCCACCAGCACGGTGGCCAGACCCGCTCCGACCGCGGCCCGGCCCAGGGCCGCGAGCAGCGTCGTGGCCCCTACGCCGCCGCGGGCTCCGAGCACCGCCACCACCGGACCGGCGCGCACCCCCTCAGCCGCGTCCGCCATTCGCTGCACCAGCCAACCGGCAGCCTCGGGCAGCACCGCCACGTGCTCGGCGCCGACCGCGACAGCCAGCCGGTAGTCCTCCGGGCTGCCGTGCTCGCTGAGCAGCACGACACCGCCACGCCGGCTGGGTGCCTGCCGCAGGGACGCGGCCACGTCGCCTCCTACCAGCACCAGCGGTGCCTGCGTCCAGCGCCGGCGGGCCTCCGCCGGGGCCGTCGCCACCTCGACCCTCGCGCGGGCGACGACAGCCGCCCGGCTGACCTGTTCCCCCAGCGACGACGACGCTGTCAGCAGCAGGCAGTCTGCGCTCTCGCCGCTCCCCCTGCGCGCCCGGGCAACCACGACGCTCACCGTGCCCCCGACGGCGCGCGGCCGCGACGGGCGCCGCCATCGGTGGGGACGACACGCCGCGACCGGTGAGCCTGTGGACGGCCACGCCCGGGGCCCCGGTTCCGCAGTGCCCCGGTACCCCGGCCGTTATCGTCGAGCGGTGACCAGCCCGGCCACCCCGGCGGCGCCGCGGCCCCGTCGGCGGCGGGCCCGGCCGCGTCCTGCCGCCTTCTTCGACCTCGACAAGACGATCATCGCCCGCTCCAGCGCCCTGGCCTTCTCCCGCCCCTTCTACCGCGGCGGGCTCATCAACCGTCGGTCGGTGCTGCGCAGCGCCTATGCCCAGTTCGTGTTCCTGGTGGGCGGCGCCGACCACGACCAGATGGAGCGGATGCGCGAGTACATGTCCGCCCTGGTGGTCGGCTGGCCGGTGAGCACCGTGCACGACATCGTCGCCGAGACGCTGCACACCATCGTCGACCCGCTCGTGTACGCCGAGGCGGTGCGCCTCATCGACGAGCACCACCTGGCCGGCCGCGACGTCGTCATCGTCTCCTCCTCCGGGCAGGAGCTCGTCGAACCCATCGGCGCGATGCTCGGCGCGGATGTGTCGCTCGGTACCCGGATGCAGGTGGCGGACGGCCGCTACACCGGCGAGATCACCCGCTACCTGTACGCCGAGGGCAAGGCGCAGGCCATCACCGAGCTGGCCGCCGCCGAGGGGTACGACCTGGCCCGCAGCTACGCCTACTCCGACTCGGTCACCGACCTGCCCATGCTGGAGGTCGTCGGCCACCCCTACGCGGTCAACCCCGACCGTGCGCTGCGCCGTGAAGCCGCGGAGCGAGGCTGGCCGGTGCTGGTCTTCAGCCAGCCGGTGGCGTTGCAGCACGGTCGGCTGCGCAAGCAGCTGGACCGCCGCCGGCTCGCGCTGGCCGCCGCCCTCGGCGCCGTCCTGGCTGCTGCCGGAGCGGGCTGGTACGTCGGCCGCCGCCCTCGGTGACCCCGCGCCGACGGCCGCGAGGTCTCAGCCGCCCGCGCCGGCTGCCCCCGGCAGCGCCGTCCCGGGCACGCCGGCCTCGACGGCCAGCAGCGCGGTCTGCTCTGCGGCGTAGGTGTAGGCACGGCAGCAGCGCTCGGTCCACCGGGCCGGGCCGGCGAGCAGGCCGCTGACCGCATCGGCCCTCTCGGAGAGGTAGCCCTCGGCCGCGGCCAGGTGCCCCGCCTCGGGCACGAGCAGGTTCTGCGGGTCCAGGCCGGTGGCCACCAGCACCACCCGCTCGGCGGCCCGCCCGACGATGCCGCCGGCAGGGGCGAAAGCCTCCGCCACCGTGGCGTGCACGAGCGCGGCCACCACCAGGGCGGGCGCCGTCGTCCCGGCGGCCAGGTCGGCGGTCATCTCGGTGAGCCGGCGAGCGGCCTCGGCGTCCACGGGGCGGCCCAGCTGCTCGGACCCGACGAGGTCGGCCGCCACCAGCACGTGCAACCGGGCCAGCACCTGCAGCGGGGCCCGGGACCAGGTGGGGGCGAGCTCGAGCACGGCCCCGGTGGCCCGCAGCGCTCCCAGCCAGAGCGGGTCGTCACGGTCGGGCGCCGCCACCGTTGGCCCGGGGGTGGCGACGCCACTGCCGCTCCAGGCCTCCAGCGCAGCCGAGGCGTCGGCGCCTCGCACCGCCGCCGCAGCAGCGATGCGTCCGGCTCGGCGGCGCACGTCGGGCTGGCGCAGGACGACGTCGATGCCGTCGCGTGCCGACGCCGCGGCCTGGCCGATCCCCGAGAGCCCCGCCACGCGCGCGAACCTGTCCACCTGACCACGCTACGTGGGTCGCGAAGCCGGTACGTTCCCTCGTCATGCCGCAATGGCTGCTGGCCGGTCTGGTTGCCGCCGGGGCGATCCTCGCCGCGCTGCTGGTCGCCCGGGTGGTGGTGGGCCGCAACGAGCTGGCCCACCCCGCCGACGTGGCAACCCACCGCACCCTGCACACCGCGAGCCTCGCCGCGCCGTCGTTGCGGGCAGGGCTGACGGCCGACAGCGCCACCACGGCCGTCAAGCGGCTGCGCTCGCTGCTGGCCGCGGACGCGCTGGCGATCACCGACACCCACCGCACCCTGGCCTGGGACGGCATCGGCGCCGACAGCGCCTCGGCCGCCGCCGGCCATGCCGCGCCGGCCATGCGCACCAACCGCACCCAGGTGCTCGGCGCCGACGACCTGACGGGTGCGCCGGCCCTGCTGCGCCATGCCACCGCGGCCCCGCTGCGCACCGACGGGAGGGTGGTCGGGGCCCTGATCAGCTACGACCGGACCCGCCCGAGCGCCATCTCGATCAAGGCCACCGAGGAGGTGGCGACCTTCATCTCCGGCCAGCTGGACCTGGCCGAGCTCGACCGGTCACGCACCCGGATGGCCGAGGCGGAGGTGCTGGCGCTGCGGGCCCAGATCTCGCCGCACTTCGTCTACAACTCCCTCACCGCCATCGCCTCGTTCGTGCGCACCGACCCGGACCGGGCCCGCGAGCTGCTGCTGGAGTTCGCCGACTTCACCCGCTACTCCTTCCGCCGCCACGGCGAGTTCACGACGCTGGCCGACGAGCTGCGCTCCATCGAGCAGTACCTGCTGCTGGAGAAGGCCCGGTTCGGCGACCGGCTCGACGTCACCTTGCGGGTGGCGCCGGAGGTCCTCGGGGTGACCGTGCCCTTCCTGTGCATCCAGCCCCTGGTGGAGAACGCCGTCCGGCACGGGCTGGAGGGCCGCCCCGGCGTCGGGCACGTGAGCATCCGGGCCGAGGACCTCGGGGCCGAGGCGCTCATCTCGGTGGAGGACGACGGGACGGGCATCGACCCCGACCGGGTGCGGGCCACCCTGGCCGGCGAGTCGGGCGGTGACCACGTCGGGCTGGCCAACGTCGACGAGCGACTTCGCCGCACCTTCGGTGACACCTACGGCCTGGTGGTGGAGACTGCGCGCGGAGCGGGGACCAAGGTGATCGTGCGAGTACCGAAGTACGCCGTGGGGGTGACGCCGACATGACGCTGCGGGTGCTGGCAGTGGACGACGAGAAACCCGCCCTCGACGAGCTGGCCTACCTGCTCGACCGCGACCCCCGGGTCGGCGCGGTGCACACCGCGAACGACGGCGCGAGCGCGCTGCGCGCGCTGCAGGAGGTGCCGGTCGACGCGGTCTTCCTGGACGTGCGGATGCCCGGCCTCACCGGCCTGGACCTCGCCCGTGTGCTGGGCCGGTTCAAGCAGGCGCCGGTCGTCGTGTTCGTCAGCGCGTACGACACCCACGCGCTGGACGCCTTCGAGGTGAAGGCCGTCGACTACGTGATGAAGCCGGTGCGGGAGGAGCGGCTGCAGGAGGCGGTACGCCGCGCCATCGAGGCGCGACGCACCAGTGCCCCGGCCGAGCCGCAGGACGCGGACGACGAGACGATCCCGGTGGAGCTCGGCGGCGTGACCCGGTTCGTCCAGCGCAAGGACATCCGGTACGTGGAGGCTCAGGGGGACTACGCCCGGCTGCACACGCTGGAGGGCAGTCACCTCGTGCGCGTCCCGCTCACCCTGCTGGAGGAGCAGTGGGCTCCGGCGGGCTTCGTCCGCATCCATCGCAGCCACCTGGTCGCGGTCCCGCACATCGTGCAGATCCGCACCGACTCGGGCCGGTGCACGGTCGAGGTGACCGGCGGGGACGTGCTGGCGGTCAGCCGCAGGCACACCCGCGAGCTGCGCGACCGCCTCATCCGGCAGGTTCGTCCCGGTCGACCGCCCCAGCCGGAGGCCCCAGCAGCTCGTCCGGGCGCGACCGACCCGTGACCGAGGGGCCCAGCCGGCGCCGCGTGAGCGTGACCGGCCCGCCGCGCGCGTCCCGACCGCTGCGCCCTCGAGCCGCCGGGCGCGAGATCGACGAGCAGACGGCGCTGGGCGAGGTGTACATGCGCTCGCTGCTGCGCACCCAGCTGAGGCTCGCCCTCGCGGTGCTCGCCCTGGTGGTGCTGCCACTCGCCATCCTGCCCACGGCCTTCGCCGTCTGGCCGGTGCTCGGCACCCTGACCGTCGGCCCGGTACCGCTGCCGTGGCTGCTGCTCGGCTTCGTCGTGTACCCGCTGACGGTGCTGGTCGGCTGGCGCTACCTGCGCCAGGCCGAGCGCAACGAGCGCGAGTTCGAGCGGATCGTGGGGCCGCCCCGATGACCTCGGGCTCCGGGCTGGCGCTGCTGGCCATCGTGCTGACGGTGGCGGCTGCGCTGCTCATCGGTGCCTACGGCACCAGGGTGTCGCGCACCACCAGCGACTTCTACGTCGCCTCCCGGTCGGTCACGCCCTGGATGAACGCCTCTGCCATCGGCGGGGAGTACCTGTCGGCCGCCAGCTTCCTCGGCGTCGCCGGCCTGGTGATGGCCTACGGCGTCGACATGCTCTGGTTCCCGGTCGGCTACACGATCGGCTACCTGCTGCTGCTCGTGCTCGTGGCCGCGCCGCTGCGCCGCTCGGGCGCCTACACCCTGCCCGACTTCGCCGAGGGGAGGCTGGAGTCACGCGGCGTGCGCCGGGTGGCCACCGCGTTCGTGGTGCTCATCGGCTGGCTGTACCTGGTGCCGCAGATGCAGGGCGCGGGCCTCACCCTGCGCACGGTGCTGGGCGTGCCCACCTGGGTGGGGGTGGTGGCCGTCGGTGCGGTCGTGCTGGTGGCCGTCGCCGGTGGCGGCATGCGCAGCATCACCCTCGTCCAGGCCTTCCAGTACTGGCTCAAGCTGTTCGCGATCACGCTGCCGGTGTTCTTCGTCCTCGCCTCCTGGCAGGCCGACGGCGCGCCCGAGGTGCTCGCCGACAGCCCGCCGGTCTTCGCCGAGCGGACGAGCGTCTCGGTGGGCTCCGACGTGGTGCTGCGGGTCGAGCAGGCGGTCACCGTACGGGCCGACGGAGTGGTGGACGGCCGGGAGGTGACCGGCACCCTGCGGCTGCCGACCGGTCGGCACGAGGTCGCTGCCGGCACCGAGCTGGTGTTCCCCGCCGACGCCCCCGTCCCGCACGCCGAGCCGCTGCCCGCGCTGACCGGGCAGGCGTGGGGTCAGCCCCTCGGCGGGGGGCTCGACCAGCCGCTGTACCGCACCTACGCGCTCATGCTCGCCCTGTTCTTCGGCACGATGGGGCTCCCGCACGTGCTCGTTCGCTTCTACACCAACCCGGACGGGCGGGCCGCCCGGCGCACGACCCTCACGGTGCTGGCGCTGGTGGGGATCTTCTACCTCGCCCCACCCGTGTACGCCGCGCTCGGCCGCGTGTACTCCCCCGAGCTGCTGGTGACCGGTCGCACCGACGCCGTGGTGCTGACGTTGCCCGGTGCCATGGTGGGCGGGGGCGGGGGGCTGGTGCTGGGGGCGGTGGTGGCGGCCGGGGCCTTCGCGGCCTTCCTGTCCACCTCGTCCGGCCTGGTCATCTCAGTGGCCGGGGTGCTGAGCCAGGACGTGGTCGGACGTCGGATGCGCTCGCCGGTCGCCGCCTTCCGGGTGGCCACCACGCTCGCCGTGGCTGTGCCGATGGTGCTGACCCTGGCCGGACAGAGCCTGCCGGTGGCCAGCATGGTGGGGCTGGCCTTCGCCGTGGCCGCGTCCTCGTTCTGCCCCCTGCTCCTGCTGGGCATCTGGTGGCCACGGCTCACCGCCCCCGGCGCGGTGGCCGGCCTGCTCGTCGGCGGCGGGCTGGCGATGCTCGCCGTGCTCGTCACCCTGCTCGCCGGGCCGGTGCCGGGCTGGGCGGGGGCCCTGCTGGCGCAGCCGGCCGCCTGGACGATGCCGAGCGCGGTGCTGGTGATGGTCGTCGGCTCGCTGATGACCTCCCGTCAGGTCCCCGACGGGGTCACCCGCATCATGGTGCGCCTGCACACCCCTGAGTCGCTGGACCTCGACCGGGGGGCGAACCTGACCCGAGGAGGGCAGTGGCCGTGACGGTTGGAGCACCCTCCGCCGAGGTGGTGGCGCTCGTCGAGCGGCTCTCGGCGGCCGGGCCGCCGCTGGCGGTGTGCACCGGTCTGGCCGACCACTACGACGAGGTGACCCGCACCGCGCTGGCCGAGGCGGAGCAGCGTCTCGGCCCCCCACCGGTCGCCTACGCCTGGTTGGCGCTGGGGTCGCATGCCCGGCGCGAGCCGTCCCTGTCCAGCGACCAGGACAACGCCCTGGTGCTGGCCGACGACGCGCCCGCCTCGCTGGAGTACGGGGCCGCGCTGGCCGCCACCGTCGTCGACCGCCTGCACGACGCCGGCCTGCGTCGATGCAACGGCGAGTACATGGCCACGACCTGGACCCACAGCCTGACCCGGTGGCAGCAGATCCTGCGTGGCCGGTTCATGGACCCCACGCCACAGGAGATCGTCGACGTCGACGTGTTCCTCGACCTGCGCCCGGTGGCCGGCGACCTCGACGTGTCCAGCCTCACCGACATCATGCTGGCCGCCGCGGACTCGACGCGGCTGCTGCACGGCCTGGCCCGCGCCGCAGTCGGCTACCCCAGTGGGCTGACCTCGCTGGGCCGGCTGAGGCTCACCGACGGCAAGGTCGACCTCAAGAAGGGCGGGCTGGCCCCGCTCACCATGCTCGCGCGCACCTATGGCCTGGCGTCCCGCTCGAGCGCCGTGGGCACCCGCGAGCGCATCGCCGCTGCGCAGGCCGCCCACCAGCTGAGCCCGCGCTCGTCGGGCCGGCTCGGCTACGCCCACGCGCTGCTCACCCGGCTGCGCCTGCAACACCAGCTGCGCTGCGCGCTCGCCGGCGAGCCGGTCACCGACCAGGTGCCCGCCGCGCGGCTGCGCTGGGTCGACGAGCGGGCGCTGCGGCAGGCGCTGGACGCCTTGCGCTCGGTGCAGCAGGCGACCACGCTCCGGTTCCGGACCGACCTGACCTCGTGAGGGGCCGATGATCTCGACGGTGGACCGCAAGGCTGCCCGGGTGGCGGCGTTCGCCGCCGTCGTGCCGGCCGCCACCGTGGTGCTGCTCGTGCTCGACCTCGACCCGGAGGAACGAACCGATCTGGCCCAGGCCGCGCTGTCGCAGGCCTGGGTGCTCGTGCTCGGGCTGGTCGTGCTCGTCGCCGGCGTGTGGTGGATCATGCGCGGCGGCCTGCACGCCCAGGACCAGGCAGCGCGCCGGCTGGCCGCCTCCGCCCGCACCGCCGCGGTCGCCAACCCCTCCCACCGGGCGCAGGCCACGGCCGACACCGACGGCCTGCGCGACGCCACCGACGCGATCAACGCCCTCGCGGAGCGGGCCGAGCGCGCCGAGCGTGACGTCGCGGCGCAGGTCGAGGTGGCCCGGCACGAGGTCGCCACCGAGCGCGACCGGCTGGCGGCCGTGCTCGCCGAGCTGGAGAACCCCGTGATCGTCTGCACCCGAGACGGCCTGGTGCTGCTGCTCAACGACGCCGCCCGTGCCGCCTGCGGGACCGCGGGCTACCTCGGCGTCGGCAGGTCGGTGTTCTCCGTGCTGGACCGCGACGACCTGGCCGTGCCGGTGCAGCGAGCGATGCAGGGCCACCGGGTCAGCGCGCGGGTGCGTTGCGGCACGCGGATGGTGGCGGTGCGGGTGGGTCCGGTGACCGAGGCCGGCCGGTCGACGGGGTTCGTGCTGGTGGCTCCACCCGATGCGGCCGGTCACGGCACCGCCGTCCCGGAGCAGGAGGCCGAGGTCGCGGCGCTGGAGGCGGCCTCGGCGCACCTGCAGGCCGCCCCCCGCGCCGCCCCTCGCCCTGTCGTCTACGACTTCCGCCTGCTCGAGCTCGACCCGACGGCGCCCGGCGCCGACGACGACCTGCGCTCGCTGGCATTCACCGTGCTCGACCTGGAGACGACCGGGCTCAACCCGCATGGCGGGGACAAGGTGGTCTCGGTCGGCGCGGTCCGCGTCGACCGCGGCCGGGTGCGTGAGGACGACGTGCTGGACCGGCTGGTGGACCCGGGCCGGACCATCCCGGCCACGGCCACCGCGGTGCACGGCATCACCGACGCGATGGTGGCCGGGCGCTCGCGGCTGCCCGCCGTGCTCACCGATCTGTCCAGGTTCTCCAGCGACAGCGTGCTGGTGGGCCATGACATCGCTTTCGACCTGGCGTTCCTGACCGGGCCGGCCGAGCGGCACGGCATCGAGCTGCCCGGTCGGGTGCTCGACACCCTGCTGCTCTCGGCGGTGCTGCACCCCGCCGACGGCGAGGCGCACGGGCTGGACGCGGTGGCAGCGCGCTACGGGGTGCCCGTGCTCGGCCGGCACACCGCGCTCGGGGACGCCCTGGTCACGGCCGAGATCCTGGTACGGATGATCGACCAGCTCGCCGCTGCGGGCATCGCCACGTACGGCGACGCCGTCCAGGCCGCGTCGCGCACCCGGCTGGCCAGGCAGAGCGCGAAGCGGTTCTGACCGCTCGTCGCCACCGGGGCACCACTCGTCGCAGCGCGGACGCCAAGCCCTGACCCGACAGAGCCGCCGCTCCTAGGTTCGGCGGCCAGGCGAGACACCCGCACGCGCCGGCCTCGCCTCACTAGTCTCCGGGACAGGGGTCGTTGTGCATCGCCCCTGCGGCCCCTGCCCCGGAACCCACTCGCGAGACAGGAGCGTGTCGTGACCTCCGAAGCCCTCGAGAACCTGCTGCACGAGGAGCGGACCTTCGGCCCGTCGCCGGAGTTCGCCGCCGCGGCCAACGCAACGGCCGCGCTCTACGACCAGGCCGCTGCCGACCGACTGGCCTTCTGGGAGACCCAGGCCAGGGCGCTGCACTGGGACGAGCCCTGGACCCAGACGCTGGACTGGTCGAACCCACCGTTCGCCCAGTGGTTCGTCGGCGGCAAGATCAACGTGGCCTACAACTGCGTGGACCGGCACGTCGAGGCCGGCTACGGCCAGCAGGTGGCCATCCACTGGGAGGGCGAGCCCGAGGGCGAGAGCCGCACCATCACCTACGCCGCGCTGCAGGCCGAGGTCAACCGCGCCGCCAACGCGTTGGAGTCGCTCGGCGTAGGCCACGGCGACCGGGTCGCCATCTACCTGCCGATGATCCCCGAGGCAGCCGTCGCGATGCTCGCCTGTGCCCGCATCGGCGCGGTGCACTCGGTGGTGTTCGGCGGCTTCTCCGCCGAGGCGCTGCGCTCCCGCATCGAGGACGCCGAGGCCAGCCTGGTCATCACCTCCGATGGCGGGTACCGCCGCGGCAAGCCCAGCGCCCTCAAGCCGGCCGTGGACGAGGCGCTGGACTCCGGCGCCGAGAGCGTGCGGCACGTGCTCGTGGTGCGGCGCACCGGCCAGGACGTCGGCTGGGTCGAGGGCCGCGACCTGTGGTGGGACGAGCTGGTCGGCCAGCAGAGCGAGGAGCACGCCTACACCCCGCACGACGCAGAGGATGCGCTGTTCATCCTCTACACCTCCGGCACGACCGGGAGGCCCAAGGGCATCAAGCACACCACCGGCGGCTACCTGACCCAGGTGGCCTACACGCACAAGAACGTCTTCGACCTCAAGCCCGACACCGACGTCTACTGGTGCACCGCCGACGTCGGCTGGGTCACCGGGCACAGCTACATCGTCTACGGGCCACTGGCCAACCGAGCCACCCAGGTGATGTACGAAGGCACGCCGGACACCCCGCACAAGGGCCGACTCTGGGACATCGTCGCGAAGTACGGCGTGACGATCTTCTACACCGCCCCGACGCTCATCCGGACGATGATGAAGTGGGGTGCCGACATCCCCGCCGGCTACGACCTGTCCTGCCTGCGGGTGCTCGGCTCGGTGGGCGAGCCCATCAACCCCGAGGCCTGGATGTGGTACCGCGAGCACGTCGGCGGCAACCGGTGCCCGATCGTCGACACCTGGTGGCAGACCGAGACCGGCGCGATCATGATCAGCCCGCTGCCGGGCGTCACGGCCACCAAGCCCGGCTCGGCGCAGCGGGCGCTGCCCGGCATCAGCGCCGACGTCGTGGACGACCTCGCGGTATCGGTGCCCGACGGCGGGGGCGGCTACCTGGTGCTCACCGAGCCGTGGCCGGCGATGCTGCGCACGATCTGGGGCGACGACCGGCGCTTCGTCGAGACCTACTGGAGCCGGTTCGAGGGCATGTACTTCGCCGGTGACGGAGCGAAGAAGGACGAGGACGGCGACGTCTGGCTGCTGGGCCGGGTGGACGACGTCATGAACGTCTCGGGCCACCGCATCTCCACCACCGAGGTGGAGTCTGCGCTGGTCTCGCACCCGATGGTGGCCGAGGCCGCGGTCGTCGGGGCCACCGACGAGATGACCGGGCAGGGCATCGTCGCCTTCGTCATCCTGCGCGGAGGAGCCCAGGAGGGCGCCGACACGATCAAGGAGCTGCGCGACCACGTCGCCAAGGAGATCGGGCCGATCGCCAAGCCGCGACAGATCATGGTCGTCGGGGAGCTGCCCAAGACCCGATCGGGCAAGATCATGCGCCGGCTGCTGCGCGACGTCGCGGAGAACCGCGAGGTCGGTGACGTGACGACGCTGGCCGACTCGACGGTGATGGACCTGATCAAGACCGGGCTGTCCGCCGGCAGCGAGTGACCCCAAGCAGCCGGACGCCCCTCCCCCAGGGATGATCCACGGCACCTGATCCACCCATAGCCGTCCCTGGGAGTGAACCAAGCACCACCGGCGGTGGATTCGTCGCCGTCGATCATGGTGCTGTCGTGGCTCGGGTGCCGTGGATCACGCGCCGGGCAGGGTCGGCCGTCGACGCACGAGCGTGGTCGTGCCCAGAGCGGGTGCATCGTCCACAGGTCGCAACCACGGGGTGTGTCGTCCACAGGCGGCAGCACGCGGTGGAGCGGAGGAGAGCACGAGGCCACGCTGCCGGCGTGCGTCCACTGTCGCCGGAGCTCAGGGCCCTCGTTGGCACTCAGGCCGGGCTGGTCACCCGTCAACAGCTGGTCCAGGGCGGGCTGACCAACCGTCAGGTCGACCGGCTCGGCGCGCCGGACGGTCGGGGGCAACGGGTGCTGCCGCGGGTCTACGCGCTGACCACGGGCCCGCTGACCCGACGGCAGCAGCTGGTGGCAGCGCTGCTCTACTGCGGTCCGCACGCGCAGCTCGGCGGCACGACGGCGCTCGAGCTGCGCGGCTTTCGCTACGTACCGCCCGACCAGCGCGTGCACGTGCTGCTCCCGATGGACCGGCGGGTCCGGTCGGTGGGGCTCGTCGTGGTGCGGCGGGCGTGGGAGCCACCGGCGCCGCACACGGTGGACGGCCTGCCGGCCGTTCCCGTCCCGCGGGCGGCCGTGGACGCCTGCCGCCAGCTGACCAGCGTCCACGACGCCACCGCGGTGCTCGCGGAGGCCGTGCAGCGTCGGCTCTGCACGGTCGGGATGCTCGAGAGCGAGCTCTCGCACGGCTCGTCGGCAGGTTCCGCGGTCGCGCGCACAGCCGTCCAGCGCCTCGCGTCCGGGTCGGCCTCCGCACCCGAGGCCACGTTGCTCGCCCTGGTCGCCACGAGCCCCCTCGTGCCGAGCCCGCGGGTGAACGAACGGCTGTTGCTGCCGGTCGGCTACGTGATCCCCGACCTGTGCTGGCCGCAGGCCCGGCTGGTGGTCGAGGTCGACAGCGTGGAGCACCACGGACTCGGCCGCGGCCCGGAGCAGACCGCTCGACGCCGAGCCCACCTGACCGCCGCCGGATGGACCGTGCTGTCCATCTCGCCCGAGCGCATCCGGACCGACCCAGTGGGAGTGCTCCGCGACATCGAGGCGGCCTACCTGCTCGGCCTGCAGCGCACCGCCGGCTGAGGCAGCCGTGCCTTCCTGATCCCGGCCGCATCCGCCCCGGCGCCGGATCCCTGCCGGCACCGCTCCCATCGGAACGACCTGCCGCCCCGCCCCCGTCGGCGGGGCAGGCCCTGCCCCGCCGCGCTTCCTCCCGCGCCTACGTGATCCACGGCATCCGATCCACCCGCCGTCCTCACTCGGAGGGAGCTCAGCACCGCCGGCGGTGGCTTCGTCACCGTTGATCAACTCGCGCAGGTGGCACGGCTTCCGTGGATCACGGCCGTTCGGGACGTTCCGGACGCTCCGGCCCCGGCCCCGCCGGCGGCGGCGAGTAGCGGGTCGCCGTGCCCTCAGTCGTCGAGGGCGCGCCCGACGCCGACCGAACGGGTGTCGGGCGCGAGCAGCCGGGCAGCGTCGGCCGCCTGGTCGTCGGGCTCGGCCTGGGACGCCCGCTCCGCCGCGACCCTGGCCCGGTAGACGTCCACCTCGGCCGCGACCCGCTCGTCGGACCAGCCGAGCACCCCGGCGACGAGTCGACCCACCTGCTCGGCGCAGTCCACGCCGCGGTGCACAGTCTCGATCGAGATGCGGGTGCGGCGGGCAAGCAGGTCGTCCAGGTGCAGCGCTGCCTCGTGGGTGGCGCCGTAGAGCACCTCGGCGGCCAGATATCCGTCGGCGGCCGGCACCGGTTCCAGCAGCGACGGGTCGGCCGCGGCGGGGGCGAGCACCTCGTCGATCATCGAGCCGTACCGGTCGAGCAGCCGCTTGACGCGCCACACCGGCAGGCCGTGCTCGGTCGCCAGCTCGTCGGCCTGGTTCACCAGCGCCGGGTACCCGTCGGCGCCCACCAACGGGACGCGGTCGGTGACCGACGGGCGCAGCGGGGCACGCAGGTCGGGGGCGGCGGCGTCGACGGCGTCGCGTGCCATCACCCGGTAGGTCGTGTACTTGCCGCCCGCGATCGTCACCAACCCCGGCACGGGCCGAGCAACCGCGTGCTCGCGGGACAGCTGCGAGGTCTCGTCCGACTCCCCCGCCAGCAACGGCCGCAGGCCGGCGAACACGCCGACGATGTCGTCGTGCGTGAGCGGGCGCACCAGCACGTGGTTGACCTGCTCGAGCAGGTAGTCGATGTCGGCGCGGCTGGCCGCCGGGTGGGCCAGGTCGAGGTTCCACTCGGTGTCGGTGGTGCCCACGAGCCAGTGCTGCCCCCACGGGATGACGAACAGCACCGACTTCGGCGTGCGCAGGATGACGCCGCTCTCCGAGGCGATCCGGTCGCGAGGCACCACCAGGTGGACGCCCTTCGAGGCGCGCACGTTGAACCGGCCACGGCTGCCGGAGAACTCCTCCACCTGGTCGGTCCACACGCCGGTGCACGACACCACCGAGCTGGCCCGCACCGTGGCCGTCTGGCCGGTCTCCACGTCCCGCACCAGCGCCCCCACCACCCGGCCGGCGTCGCGCACGAAGTCGCACACCTCGGTGGAGGTGCGCACGATCGCCCCGAAGCGAGCCGCGGTGCGTGCCACCGTGAGCGTGTGGCGGGCATCGTCGGCCTGCGCGTCCCAGTACTGCACGGCCCCGACGAGTGCGTCGGGACGCAGCGCCGGGCAGATCGCGCGCGCCCCGCCGCGGGTCAGGTGCCGCGTACGCGGGAGCGTGTTCGCCCCGCCCAGGTTGTCGTAGAGGGCCAGGCCTGCCCCGACGTACGGCCGCTCCCACCCCCGGCCGTGCAACGGGTACAGGAACGGGATCGGCTTGACCAGGTGCGGCGCCAGCCGGGTGAGCATGAGCTCTCGCTCGGCCAGCGCCTCGCGCACGAGCGCGAAGTTCATCTGCTCCAGGTAGCGCACGCCGCCGTGGAACAGCTTGCTCGACCGCGACGACGTCCCCGATGCCAGGTCCCGCGCCTCGACGAGGGCCACCGACAGGCCCCTGGTGGCGGCGTCCAGAGCCGCCCCCGCCCCGGTGACCCCGCCACCGACGACGAGCACGTCGAAGGACCGGCGACTCAGCTCGTCCCAGCCTCGCTCCCGGGTGTCCGGGCCCAGCCGTGCCTCCATGCCGCCTCCTCGCCTCCTGGCCGTCCGAGCGCGGCCTCACCGCGCCCCGAGAGCCGAACCTTCGCCCTAGTCTGCCCCTCGTGCTCGCCCGCGACCTCGCCGATCCCGCCCCCGTCGTGCGCGGGGACGACGACGCCGGGTGGGTGCTGCGCCGGCTGGTCGCCGGCGGGTGGGACGGACTGGTCGTCGTGGACGACGCCGATGCCCCGGTGACGACGGTCTCGCTGGCCCAGGTGCTGCGACTGCTGCTGCCGGAGTACATCGAGGAGGACGTCTCGCTGGCCTCCGTCTACGCCGAGCGGCAGTCCGACGTCCTCGCCGATGCGCTGGCCGGTCGCTTGGTCGCCCAGGTGCTGCCGCAGCCGCGGCGGGACCCGGTGGTGGTCGACGCCGGGGCCACTCTGCTCGAGGTGGCCGCGGCGATGGCGACCCTGCGCAGCTCGGTCGTGGCGGTCGTGGACGCGGGCCGCACGAGCGGCGCCCTGGGCGCCCACGCGGTGCTCCGGGCGGCCCTGCTCCGGTGACGTCCCTGCAGGTCGGCCTGAGCATCGCGATCTTCGTCGGGGCCTACGTCCTCATCGCCACCGAGCGGGTGCACCGAGTCGCCGCCGCGCTGGGCGGCGCCGCGCTGATGGTGCTCGTCGGCGCCACCGACGCCTACACGGCGTTCTTCTCCGAGCAGACCGGCGTCGACTGGAACGTCATCTTCCTGCTGCTGGGCATGATGATCATCGTCTCGGTCGTCAAGCAGTCCGGGGTGTTCGAGTACCTCGCCATCCGCGCGGCGAAGGTCGCCGGCGGACGCCCCTACCGGGTCCTGGTGCTGCTCTGCGCGCTCACCGCGCTCGCCTCGGCGCTGCTGGACAACGTGACCACGGTGCTGCTGGTCGCGCCGGTGACGCTGCTGGTCTGTCGGACGATCGGGGTGCGACCCGAGCCGTTCCTGATCGCCGAGGTGATCGCCAGCAACATCGGCGGTACGGCGACCCTTGTCGGCGACCCGCCCAACATCATCATCGGCAGCCGGGCGGGGCTCAGCTTCAACGACTTCCTGGTCAACCTGGCCCCCATCGTGGTGGTGCTGCTCGCGGTCTTCCTGCTGCTGGCCCGCTGGCTGTTCCGAGACGCCTACGCGCACCGGCCCGAGCACGCCGAGGCGCTGGCCGACCTCGACGAGCGCCGGGCGATCCGCGACCCCGTGCTGCTGCGCCGGTCGATGCTGGTGCTCGGCGCCACCGTGCTGGGCTTCGTGCTGCACGGACCGCTGGGCACCGAGCCGAGCATGGTGGCCCTGCTCGGAGCGGGTGCGATGGTGATGGTCACCCGTGCCTCCTCGCGGCAGTACCTCGAGGAGGTCGAGTGGCCCACGCTGGTGTTCTTCGCCGGCCTGTTCGTGATGGTCGGCGCCCTGGTGAACGTGGGCGTCATCGAGTCGTTGGGGACCTGGCTGGTCGACACCGTCGGGGGGGACTACCTGGCGGCGATGACCGCGCTGCTGTTCGGCTCGGCCGTGCTGTCGGGGATCATCGACAACATCCCGTTCGTGGCCACCATGACGCCGCTGGTCGCCGACCTGGTGGCGGCCGGCAGCGGGCCGCAGGCGCAGTCGCTGTGGTGGGCCCTGGCCCTCGGGGCCGACCTGGGCGGAAACGCCACCGCCGTGGGTGCCAGCGCCAACGTCGTCGTGCTGGGCATCGCGGCGCGCAACGGGTTCCCGGTCTCCTTCTGGCGGTTCACCCGCTACGGCCTGGTGGTCGCCGCCATCACAGTGACGCTCTGCTGGCCGTACCTCTACCTGCGCTACTTCGTGCTCGCGGGCTGAGCCAGCGGCCTGGCCTACAGTGGCCGGGGTGAGCGAGCAGCCGCCCGACGCCTTCGACGCCCTCACCGGGCGTGACCGCCGCAGCGTGCTGGACGCGCTGCGGCAGGAGACCACCGGCGGCTTCCTGCTGCTGGCCGGAGCGGCCGTGGCCCTGCTGTGGGCCAACCTCGCGCCGCAGTCCTACCAGTCCGTCGTCTCGTTCACCGTCGGCCCGGCCGCGCTCAACCTCGACCTGTCGCTGGGCACATGGGCCAAGGACGGCCTGCTGGCCGTCTTCTTCCTCGTCGTCGGCCTGGAGCTCAAGCGAGAGCTCGCCGTCGGCGAGCTGCGCAACCCGGCCGAGGCGGTCGTGCCGATGCTCGCCGCGGTGGGCGGCATGGTCGTGCCGGCCCTCATCTACATCGGCGTCAACGACCTCATGGACGGCGGCGAGCCGGCCGGCTGGGCGATCCCGGCGGCCACCGACATCGCCTTCGCGCTGGCCGTGCTGGCCGTCATCGGCTCGGCGCTGCCCACCGCGCTGCGAGCCTTCCTGCTGACCCTCGCGGTGGTCGACGACCTGCTCGCCATCCTCATCATCGCCGTCGCCTTCACCGACACCTTGGACTTCGCCGCGCTGGCCGCCTCGTTCGGCGTCATCGCGCTGTACTGGTGGCTGCAGCGTCTGCGGCGCGGGTCGCTCTGGGTCTACGTCCCGCTGTGGTTGCTGGCCTGGGGCTTCATGCACGAGAGCGGGGTGCATGCCACCATCGCCGGGGTGGCGATCGGGCTCGCCACCCGGGCCGTCCCCGACCCCGGTGAGGACGAGACCCCCGCCGAGCGCTTGGAGCACCAGATCCGGCCGATCTCCGCCGGCGTCGCCGTCCCGCTGTTCGCGCTGCTCGCGGCCGGGGTCACGATCAACGCGCAGACCCTGACCGACGTGGTGACCGAGCCGGTCGGCATCGGCATCGTGCTCGGCCTGGTGGTCGGCAAGGTGGTCGGCATCACCGGCGGCACGGTGCTGGCGGTGCGCTACACCCGTGCGTCGTTGGCCCGTGGGCTGACGTGGGCCGACGTCGTGGGCGTGAGCAGCCTCGCCGGCATCGGCTTCACGGTGTCCCTGCTCATCACCTCGCTGGCCTTCGAGGCCGACCCGGCGGCGGAGGCCCTGGGCAAGACCGCCGTGCTCGTCGCGTCGCTCACCTCAGCCCTGCTGGCCTCGGTACTGCTGCTGCGGCGCAACGCCAAGTACAAGCGGCTGAGGCAGCAGAATGCCGGCGAGATCCCCGACGAGGTGCTCGACGACCCCCACGTCCCCTGATCGCCCCGGCGCTAGGCTCGCCGGGTACGCGCCGCAGAGGGAGACGCCGATGACCGAGCTCAGGACCACCAGCCCGTCCGCGCTCGCCGCAGCCGACGAACGGCCGACGCTGGTGCAGCTGGTGCGCAGCGCCGCCGAGGACGGCGCGACGCTCGTGCGAGGCGAGATCGAGCTGGCCAAGGCCGAGGCGCGGGAGACCGCCCAGAAGGCGGGCAAGGGGGCCGGCCTGCTCGGTGGCGCCGCGTTCGTCGCCGTCACAGCCTGGTTCGTGCTCACCTTCGCGGCCGCCTTCGGGCTCGTCGCCGCGGGGCTGCCGATCTGGGCCGGCATGCTGATCATCGGCGTGGTCTACCTGCTCGTGGCTGGGCTGCTGGGCTTCCTGGGCCGGCGGGAGCTGCAGCGGGTCAAGGGCCTGGAACGCACCCAGGCCGACGTGACCAGCCTCGTCGAGCAGTCCAAGGCCGCCCTGCGGCCCGTCCGGCGCTGACCGCGCCTCGCCGCGCCCCTGCCCGCGTCCCCCGTCGTGTCCGGACCTTCCGCTGTCCCGTCGCTGCGCGACGTCGTGGAGGTGCCGGGCCCCTGGGAGCACCGCAGCGTCGCGGCCAACGGTGCTCAGTTCCACGTGGCCGAGGCCGGCACCGGCCCCCTGGTGCTGCTTCTGCACGGCTTCCCGGAGTTCTGGTGGACCTGGCGGCACCAGCTGCCGGTGCTCGCCGCCGCGGGCTACCGGGCGGTCGCGATGGACCTGCGCGGCTACGGCGGCAGCGACAAGACACCGCGCGGGTACGACCCGTACACGCTGGCCGCCGACATCACCGGTGTGGTCCGGGCGCTGGGCCGCCGCTCCGCGGTCATCGTCGGGCACGGCTGGGGCGGCTTCTTCGCCTGGTCGACCTCGGTGCTGCGGCCCGGGCACGTGGACGCGATCGGCGTCGTCTCGATGGCTCACCCGCTGCAGATGCGCCGCGCCATGCGCTCGGGGCCGCAGCGGGCGGCCGCCGGCCACGCCCTGCGCATGCAGCTGCCCTGGCGTCCAGAGCGCGACCTGATCGCCGACGACGGCGCCGAGGTCGACCACATCCTGCGGGCCTGGTCGGCGCCGGGCACCGGCTTCCCCGACGCGCAGGCCTCCCGGCGCTACCGCGACGCGCTGGCGATCTGGCCGGCCCCGCACTGCTCGCTGGAGTACCACCGGTGGGCGTTCCGGTCGATGTTCCGGCTGGACGGGCGTCGCTTCGCCGTACGGATGGCCCAACCCGTCGCCGTCCCGGTGCTGCAGCTGCACGGCCTGGCAGACCCGGCCGTCCTGCCCGAGGTGGCCCGCCGCTCCCGCTCGCACGTTACCGGGCCGTACCGGTGGGAGGGCCTGGCCGGCGCCGGCCACTTCCCGCAGGAGGAGCGTCCGGACCAGGTGAGCGTGGTCCTGCTCGACTGGCTCGGCACACTGCGGCCGGAGCCTGCCCGCGGGTGAGCGGCCCGGCCGGCGACGCGGGCGTCAGGCGCAGGCGCCGGTGGTGGCCACCGCCGTGACCTCGGGTGCGGAGGCCACCGACAGCGCAGCGGAGAGCTGGGACTGGGCCAGCGCGTACCCGGTGTCGGGGTCGGTCAGCGACGCGGCGAAGACCAGGCCGATCACCTGCCCGTCGACCGAGAGCAGCGGCCCACCTGAGTTGCCCGGCCGCACCTGGCCCCGGAATGCGACGACCTCGCGCAGCACCTGTTCGTCGGAGTAGATGTCCAGGCCCAGCACGTTGTTGGTCGATCGGACCCGGGCGCTGGTCGTGTCCAGGCCACCTCCACCCGGGTAGCCGGCGACCACGGCGTCGGCGCCCGGCGAGATCAGGTCGGTCTCCAGCGCGACCGGGGCCGCGGTGAGCTCCGGGGCGGCCAGCACCGCGACATCGGTGCGGCTGTCGAGGTAGACCACGTCGGCCACGACCGGCTCACCGCCCGCTGTGGCGACGACGACCCGGTCGGTCCCCGCCACCACGTGGGCGTTGGTGAGCACTCGGCCGGGTTCGACCACGACCCCGCTGCCCTCGAGGGTCGCGCTGCAGCTGGGCGCCCGCCCCAGCACCTTCACCACCGACGGAAGGGCCGTCCGCACGCCCTCGCTACGGTCCGCGCCGGGGTCAGGCGGATCCACCGCGAAGATCAGCTCAGGCACGTAGGGGGCGACGACCTCGGGGAAGCCCCCGCTGGAGACGACCTCGCGCAGCGGCTCCCGCACCACCTCGGGGTCCACCGGGACGAGGGAGTCGACAGCGGCGAGCACGCTCGACTCGCGCGCCTCGCGGGACAACCAGGGAACGGTGGCAGAGGCGACCGCCGACCCCACGAGCCAGGCGACCACGAGCACACCGGCTGCGCCCAGCACGGCGCCGGCCAGGCCGTCCAGCCGCCGGGCGGAGTCACCGCCGCCCAAGCGCCCCCGCACCCAGTCGCCGAGGGAACCCAGCAGCCACTGCCCCAGCGCGGCCGCGAGCAGCACCAGCAGGATGGCCAGCAGTGCGGTACCCAGACCGGGGTCGAGAGCCGACAGCAGCCGCGGCACGAGGATCAGCCCCAGGGCGGCCCCCCCGACGAAGCCGACAAGTGACAGCAGCCCGATGACGAAGCCCTGCACCCAGCCGATGACCGCGAAGGCGACGACGAGCGCGACGAGGACCCAGTCGAGCACGGTGAAGCCGGCCAGCACGTCCCCGACCCTCTCGACGAACCCCTGCACGCCTCAGCCCTCCTCGCCGCCGGTGCTGCCCACGACGAAGCCCGGGTGGGCCTCGCTGCGCAGAGCCTGCCTGATCGTTGCTTCGGGCAGGTCCTCGACGCGGCCGTGGTCCCACGGCCGCTCCCACCCGGCCACGGTGAACAGCCGGGACAGCAGCCCCCCGGTGAAGCCCCAGACGAGCAGGCCGCGCACGGCGAAGGCGGGGCCCACGTAGCCGCTGGGGTGCCGGACGAGCAGCCGGTTGGCGGGCTCGAGCAGCTCGGCCAGCGGCACCCGGTGCACCGAGGCGACCTCGCGCGGGTCCTGGACGCCGACCGGGCTGGGTTGGCGCCACCAAGCCAGCACCGGCGTGACGAGAAAGCCGGACGGTGGGAGCCACAGCGGCGGGATGGTGGCCAGCACGTCCACCCCCGAGGGGTCGAGCCCAGTCTCCTCGGCGGCCTCGCGCAGCGCCGCGGCAACCGGGCCGTCGTCGTCTGCGTCGACGCCGCCGCCGGGGAACGCCGGCTGCCCCGCGTGGCTGCGCATGTCGTGCGCCCGCTCGATGAGCAGCACGTCGGGTTCACCGGCGTCCTCACCGAACAGCATGAGCACCGCCCCGGGGCGCCCGCCGGAGGCCGGCGGCGGCACCCTCGAGACGTCCTCGGGGCGCAGCCCGGCCACCGACCGCACCAGCGGCGACAGCCACGGCGGAGCGGCCGTCACGCCCGACCCTCGGCGGTGACGAGCCGGGCGGCGACGTCGGGATCGGTCGGCCCTTCGCCGTAGGCGGGGCAGAGGCGGTCCAGCGGGCAGGCGCCGCAGGCGGGCCTACGAGCGTGGCAGCACCGCCGGCCGTGCCAGATGAGCAGCTGGGAGGCCGCCACCCAGTCCCGTCGGGGCAGCAGGGCGGCCAGATCGCCCTCGACCTGGACCGGGTCGGCCGACGCCGACAGCCCCAGTCGCCCGGCGAGGCGAAGAACGTGGGTGTCGACGGGGATGCCGGGGATGCCGAACCCCTCGCCCAGCACCACGTTGGCGGTCTTGCGGCCGACTCCGGGAAGCGTCACCAGGTCGGCCAGCCGGCGCGGCACCTGCCCGTCGAACCGCTCGAGCAACGCCTGTGCCAGCGCCACGAGCGTGCGGGCCTTGACCCGGAAGAAGCCCGTGGGGGCGATGACAGCCTCCACCCGCGCGGGGTCGGCCGCAGCGAGGGCGGCAGCGTCCGGGTAGGCGGCGAACAGCGTGGGGGTGACGGCGTTGACCCTCCGGTCGGTGGTCTGGGCCGACAGCACCGTGGCCACGAGCAGCTCGAACGGCGTGGTGAAGTCGAGCTCGCAGCGCACGTCCGGGTAGCGGATCGCCAGCTCGCGCAGCACCCGGCGGGCCCGACGCGTGCGGGCCAGGTCGCTCTCCCCGGCTCGCATCGGCACGACGGCAGCCTACGGGCGCCCGGCCTGCCCTAGTGGCCCCGCTCAGGACCGCCGACCGGCACAATGGCTGACACCAGCAGGAGGTGGTCACGTGCACCGGGAGCTCGACGTCGTCATCCAAGAGGCTCCACTCTTCCGGCAGCTGAGCCCCGAGGCCGCCCAGTCGCTCGTCGACTCCATGGAGGAGACACACCTGCCGCGCGGGGAGGTGCTCTTCCACGAGGGCGACGAGGGGGATCGCGTCTACGTGGTGATCGAGGGCAAGGTCAAGCTGGGCCGGCAGGCCGTGGACGGCCGGGAGAACCTGCTCGCGATCCTCGGCCCGGGTCAGATGTTCGGTGAGCTCAGCCTGTTCGACCCGGGCCCACGGTCGGCCACCGTCACCTCGGTCACCGACTCGGTGCTGCTGTGGCTGAGCCACGAGAAGCTGCTGGAGTGGCTGGACGGGCGCCCCGAGGTGGCCCGAGGCATGCTCGCCCAGCTGGCCGGACGGTTGCGCCGGGCCAACGACGTCGTGGCCGACCTGGTCTTCTCCGACGTGCCCGGCCGGGTCGCCAAGGCGCTGCTCGACCTGTCGCGGCGGTTCGGCGCCCCGGCCGAGAGCGGCATCCGGGTCGCCCACGACCTGACCCAGGAGGAGCTCGCCCAGCTCGTCGGGGCGTCCAGGGAGACGGTGAACAAGGCGCTGGCCGACTTCTCCGGCCGCGGCTGGATCCGCCTGGAGCAGCGCTCGGTGGTGCTGCTGGACGTGGAACGGCTCAGGCGTCGGGCTCGCTGAGGCGCCAGCGTCCGTCGACGCGCCGCAGCCGGCCCGCCTCCCCCAGGTGGTCGAGCTGGGCCAGCACCGACGCGGTAGCCGCCGGCCAGAGGGGACGCGGCACCTCGGCATAGACCTGCTCGACCACCTGCTCGGCGTCGCCGGCGCCGCCGGCCACGGCGGTCAGCACCTGCTCGAGGCGCTGCCGGCGATGGCGGCGGTAGTGGCCCACGAGCTCGGCCACGTCGGCCCCGGCCGGGCCGTGCCCCGGCAGCAGCGTCAGCCCGCCGAGCCGGCGGGCCAGCGCCTCGAGCCGACGCAGCGAGTCCAGGTAGGCCGACAGGCGCCCGTCGGGGTGGGCCACCACCGTGGTGCCCCGACCCAGCAGGGTGTCCCCGGTGAGCAGCAGGCCCTCGGCGGGCAGCACCAGGCTGACCGAGTCCGAGGTGTGCCCAGGGGTGCCGACGACCTCCAGCCGCAGCCCGTCGACGTCCAGCGTGTCGCCGTCGGCCAGGCCCGCCGAGCCTCGCCGGTGGGCGGGGTCGAGCGAGCGCACCGGGCACCCCGTCCGATCGGCGAACGACCCGGCTCCTTCCGCGTGGTCGGCGTGCCCGTGGGTGAGCAGCACGACCTCCGCGGTGCGGCCGTCCAGCGCCCGCTCGACCGCGTCGAGGTGCGCCGCGTCGTCGGGCCCGGGGTCGACCACGACCGCACGGCCGGAGCCGGGCTCGGCCAGCACGTACGTGTTCGTGCCGTCGAGGGTCATCGGTCCGGGGTTGGGTGCCAGCACGCACCTGACACGTTCGCTCCAGCGCCCGCCGGCCCACGGCTGCTCGGTCACGTCCCCTCCCGGGGGTCCTCGCCCGGGTACGCCGGGTCGTCGGGCAGGACGAGCTCGACCTGTTCGCCGCGACGGACCCAGCCGGCGGTGTAGGTGCGCATCGGGGGCGGGTGGGCAAGGGCGGCGGCGACGTCGCAGGCCGCAGCCAGCTCGCGCAGCGTCCACCAGGTGGGGGGGAGCATCGGCAGGCGCCCGGCCGCGCCCTGCTCGACGGCGTCGGTGACCGCGACCCAGCGCCCACCGTACGACTCCCCGGTGGCGACCCTGGGGTCGGCGCCGGCGGGCAGGGCTGCCACGAAGAACCAGGTGTCGAACCGGCGCCGCTCGAACCGAGGAGTGAGCCAGCGCGACCAGCCGACGAGGTCGGCTGGGTCCAGCCACAGGCCGTGCCCGGTGAGCAGGTCGGGCAGCGTCACGCGCTGCTCCGACAGCGCGAGCCGGTCGGCTTCGTCCGGCCAGGACGGCTGGTGCCGAGCCGGACCGGCGTGGGCGAGCAGCAGCCCGGTCTCCTCGAACACCTCGCGGACGACGGCGCTGCCGTGCGCAGCCGCCTGGGCGGCGGGGGCCCCGAACCGGCGCGCCCACAGCCCCGGTCCGGGCGGCACCCACAGCGAGGCGGGCAGGTCGGCGTCGGCCGGGTCGACGCGACCACCAGGGAAGGCGTGCATGCCGGCGGCGAAGCGCAGCGACGAGTGCCGCTGCTGCAGGTAGGCCTGCAGCCCGTCGGGGCCGTCTCGCAGCAGCACCACCGTCGCGGCCGGCTGCAGCGCGACGGGCGGCTGCGAACCGTCCGCCACCGCTCGGGCCCGCGCCGCGGCGGGCTCGGGCAGCACGAGCCTCATCGCGGCTAGCCGTCCACCTCGACGACCATCTCGACCTCCACCGGAGCACCCAGCGGGAGGGCGGCGACACCCACCGCGCTGCGAGCGTGCCCGCCGGTACCGGCGAAGACCGCCCCCAGGAGCTCGCTGGCACCGTTGAGCACGCGCGGCTGCCCGGTGAAGTCCGCCGGCCCGGCGACGAAGCCGACCACCTTGACCACCCGCACGACCCGGTCGAGGGCGACGACGGTGCCCACCGCGGCCAGTGCGTTGAGGGCGCACTGGCGGGCGCAGGCCACGGCCGTCTGCTCGTCCACCTCCACCCCGACCCTGCCGGTCGCCAGCAGCGTGCCGGCCACGAGGGGCAGCTGGCCGGCCGTGAACACCCAGGACCCCGAGCGGACGGCGGGCACGTAGGCCGCGAGCGGGGCGGGCACCTCCGGCAGCGACAGGCCGAGCTCGTCCAGCCGGGCCGCTACGTCGACGACGCTCACGCCTGCACCGGCCGCTTGAGGTAGGCGACCAGGTTGTCCGGCGTCGGTCCGGGCACGACCTGGACGAGCTCCCAGCCGTCCGACCCCCAGGTGTCGAGGATCTGTTTGGTCGCGTGCACGAGCAAGGGGACGGTCACGTACTCCCAACGCTGCATGGCCCGCCACCCTAGCCACTCCGCGCTGCGGCGTCGCAGCGCGTCGCCCGGAGCCGCTGGCTACCCTGGCAGGGTCATGGTCGACTGGGATCGGGTACGCCTGCACGTCGTGTCGGGCAAGGGCGGGACTGGCAAGACCACCGTCGCGGCCTCGCTCGCGTTGGTACTGGCTGCGGGCGGGCGCCGGGTGCTGCTCGTGGAGGTCGAAGGCCGTCAGGGCATCGCCCAGCTGTTCGACACCGCTCCGCTGCCCTACGAGGAGCGCAAGGTGGCGGTGGCCGCCGGTGGCGGTGACGTGTACGCGCTGGCGATCAACCCCGACGAGGCCGTGCTGGAGTACCTGGAGATGTACTACCGCCTCGGCCGGGCCGGCAAGGCGCTGGACCGGATGGGTGCGCTCGAGTTCGCCACCACGATCGCACCAGGCCTGCGCGACGTGCTGCTGACCGGCAAGACCTACGAGGCCACCCGGCGTCGCGCCGCCGGCGGTGGGTTCGCCTACGACGCCGTGGTCATGGACGCCCCGCCCACCGGTCGCATCACCCGCTTCCTCAACGTCAACGAGGAGGTCGGCACGCTCACCCGGATGGGACCCATCCACCGCCAGGCCGGCTCGATCATGCAGCTGCTGCGCACCGCGACCGCCGTCCACCTGGTGACGGTGCTGGAGGAGATGCCGGTGCAGGAGACCGCGGACGGTGTCGCCGAGCTCACCGCGGCCGGGCTGAGCGTGGGTGCGCTGGTGGTGAACCAGGTGCGCTCGTCGCCGCTGCCGCCGCCCGCCCTGGCGGCCGCCCAGCGCGGCCAGGTCGACCGGACGGCGCTGCGCGCCGGGCTGGAGCGCGGCGACCTCGCCGACCTGCCGAGCATGACCGGCGACCTGCTGGACGCCTGGGCCGACGGGCTGGCCGTTGAGGTGCTCGAGCACGCCGAGCGGTCGCTGCTCGAGCAGCAGGAGCGCACCCGCCTGGCCGCGCTGGGCCATCCGGTGCTGGATCTGCCCCGGCTGGCCGACGGCATCGACCTGGGGGTCCTGTACACGCTGGCCGACATCCTGGCGTCGCAGGGCGTCCGCGGGCCCGACCCGCGCAGGTCACCGTGACCGCGACCGGCGGGCCTGCCGCGCGAGCCTTCGACGTGGACCGCATGCTCGACGACCCCGCGGTGCGCATCGTCGTGTGCTGTGGGTCGGGCGGGGTGGGCAAGACCACCACCGCCGCCGCCCTGGCGCTGCGCGCGGCGGAGCGGGGGCGCACGGCGGTGGTCCTGACCATCGACCCGGCACGCCGGCTCGCCCAGTCGATGGGGCTCAGCGAGCTCGACAACACTCCCCGCGCGGTGCAGGGCGTGCAGGGCGGCGGCGGGTCGCTCGACGCGATGATGCTGGACATGAAGCGCACCTTCGACGAGGTGGTCATCGCCCACTCCTCGCCGGAGAAGGCCGCATCCGTCCTTGACAACCCCTTCTACCAGGCCCTGTCCACCTCCTTCGCCGGCACCCAGGAGTACATGGCGATGGAGAAGCTGGGCCAGCTGCGCGCCCAGGATGCCTGGGACCTCATCGTGGTCGACACCCCTCCGTCGCGCTCGGCGCTGGACTTCCTGGACGCACCGGCCCGGCTCGGCTCCTTCCTGGACGGACGGCTCATCCGGGTGCTCACCGCTCCGGCCCGCGCGGGTGGCCGGGCCGGGCTCAAGGTCTTCCAGCTCGGGCTGTCCGTCTTCACCGGCGCGCTCACCCGCGTGCTGGGCGGCGAGCTGCTCACCGACGTGCAGACCTTCGTCGGGGCGCTGGACTCGATGTTCGGCGGCTTCCGCGAGCGGGCCGAGCAGACCTACGCGCTGCTGCAGGACCCGGAGACCGTCTTCGTCGTCGTCGCCGCTCCCGAGCCGGACGCGCTGCGCGAGGCGTCGTACTTCGTCGAGCGGCTGGCCGGTGACGGCATGCCGCTGGGAGGACTGGTGCTCAACCGGGTGCACGCCAGCGAGGTGCCGGGGCTCAGCGCGGCGCAGAGCCTGGCGGCAGCCGAGCGGCTGGGCGACCCCCAGCACGCGCTGGCTCGAGGGGCGTTGCAGCTGCACGCCGAGCGGATGACGGTGATCGAACGAGAGACCCGGCTGGGGCAGCGGTTCCGCACCGCGCACCCGTCGGTCGCCGTCGTGCCGGTACCGGCGTTCCCCACCGACGTGCACGACCTGGACGGGCTGCGCAGGGTGGGCAGCTGCCTCGCCCATGGCGGCTGAGCCGACTACTGCTCCACCGGCGTCTGCCAGGCCGAGGAGAGGCTGCGCTGCATCGGGATCGGCCGGGCGTCGAACGACTCACGGGCCGTCTCCAGCACACGGCGCCACGAGACCACGTGGGGTCGTCGGCGCAGCAGAGCCCGCCGCTCCCGTTCCGTCATGCCGCCCCAGACCCCGAACTCGATGCGATTGTCCAGCGCGTCGGCCAGGCACTCGGTGCGCACCTGACATCCTCCGCACACCACCTTCGCCCTGTTCTGGGCTGCGCCCTGCACGAACAGCGAGTCGGGGTCCGTAGCGCGGCACGCGGCATACGACGGCCAGTCATCCACCCAGTTCACGGTTCCTCCGGCGACATCGTCGGCGCCCCTCAACTCCTGGGCAAGATCAGAGCGCACCCGGGCGGGCCGCGTCAAGATCACTTGGGTGACCAGTCCGTGACCAAGAGACCTCGCCAGGGTGGGGCGGGGAGACGCCCCGCGCCCCTCCCCGCGACGACCCGCCCGCAACGGTGTGCTAAGAGCACCCCCGCGGCCCGTCTACCCTTGTCAGGTGCCTTCGTCCAACATGTCGGTCCTGGCCGCGGCCACTCGTCACGTCCTCGGCATCGTCGTGGTGGCGGCTGTCGCCGGCCTGCTCGTCGCCGGGCTGGCCCTGCCCTTCGTCGGTACAGCAGGGGTGGCGGCCAAGGCGACCGTCGAGTCGTTCACCGCACTTCCGGCCGACTTCGAGGCCCAGCCCCAGGCGCAGCGCTCGGTGGTCCTGGACGCCCAGGGCGGCCAGCTGGCCGTCTTCTTCGACGAGAACCGGGTCTACGTGCCGCTGGAGCAGGTCGCCCCGGTGATGCAGCAGGCCATCGTGGCCATCGAGGACGCCCGTTACTACGAGCACGGCCCGATCGACCTGCAGGGCACGGCCCGAGCGCTGGCCACGAACCTCAGCAGCGGCGGCGTCGCCCAGGGCGGGTCGACGCTGACCCAGCAGTACGTGAAGAACGTGCTGGTCACCCAGGCTCAGAGCGACGAGGAGCGGAAGGCGGCGGTCGAGACCTCCTACGCCCGCAAGCTGCGCGAGCTGCGGCTGGCGATGGCCGCCGAGGAGCAGTTCACCAAGGACCAGATCCTCGAGCGCTACCTCAACATCGCCTACTACGGCGGCGGCGCGTACGGCGTCGAGGCGGCGGCCCAGCGCTTCTTCTCGGTGCCGGCCAGCCAGCTCACGCTGGCCCAGGCGGCCACGCTCGCCGGCCTGGTGCAGTCGCCGTCCAACTACGACCCCGAGCTGTACCCCGAGCGCGCTGTCGCCCGCCGCAACCAGGTGCTGGCGGCGATGGTCAACGAGACGCAGGCGATCACCCCCGAGGAGGCGGCAGCGGCAGCGGCCGAGCCCCTGGTGCTCACGCCCACCGCCCCCACGAACGGGTGCATCACCTCCTACGCGCCGTTCTTCTGCGACTTCGTGTACCGCGAGCTGCTGGCCTGGGAGGGCCTCGGAGCCACGCCCGAGGAGCGCGAGGCGGCGGTGCGTCGCGGCGGGCTGCTGATCAGGACCACCCTTCAGCCCAACGAGCAGGCGGCAGCGGTCAGCGCGGTGCAGAAGTACGTCGCCCCCACCGACGACGCCATCGCCGCCCTGGCGGTGGTCGAGCCCGGGACCGGCAACGTCACCGCGATGACCCACTCGCGCCTGTACGGCAGCGGGGACGGGCGCACCTTCCTCAACTACACGGCGGACTTCGACCGAGGCGGGAGCATCGGCTTCCAGAACGGCTCGACGATGAAGACCTTCGTGCTCGCCGCCGCCATCCAGCAGGGCATCTCGCTCGGGACGAAGATCAACGCGCCCGCCGACTTCACCCAGCGCAAGTCGATGAAGACCTGTGAGGGCAGCGTCGGCGACGCCTGGAAGGTGAAGAACTACGACAGCAAGGGCGGGACGTACGACCTGCGCACCGGCACCTGGCGCTCGGTCAACACCTTCTTCGCCCTGCTCGAGGAGCGCACCGGCATCTGCGACCCGGCCAGCATCGCCGCTGCCGGCGGCCTCACCACCGCCAGCGGGGACCCGCTGCTGCAGGTGAAGTCGTTCGTGCTCGGCGCGAACGAGGTCTCGCCGCTGGGGATGGCCGAGGCCTACGCCATGTTCGCGGCCGGCGGGGTGCACTGCACCTCGGTCGCGATCACCTCGATCACCACCCCCAACGGCACCGAGCTGCCCGTACCTCCGTCCAACTGCGGGCAGGTCATCGACAAGCGGGTCGCCGCCGGGGTCAACCAGGTGCTGACCGGCGTGATCGACGGCCCGGACAGCGGGCGCACCGGCGCGAAGATGACGCTCGGTCGGCCGGCGGCCGGCAAGACGGGCACCACCGACGAGGCGAAGACCATCTGGTTCATCGGGTACACGCCGCAGCGCTCGGCGGCGGTCGCGGTCTCGGACCCCGAGGAACCCAAGCCTCTGGACGGCATCGTCCTCAACGGCGTGCGCTACCGGGAGGCCTGCGGTGGCTGCATCCCTGGCCCCATCTGGAGGGACGCGATGCGGGCGATCATGGACCCGCTGCCCGTCGCCTCGTTCCCCGCTCCGGACCCCGCCTCGGTCGCGGGCGTCGAGGCCACCGTGCCCGACGTCCGGGGACTGCCCGGCGCCGAGGCGGTGGCCACCCTGCAGGCCGCGGGCTTCGAGGCCTACGTCGCCGGCGAGGTCGACGCGGTCGCAGCCGCGGGGACGACGGTCAGCACCGACCCGGCACCCGGCTCGCGCTACTTCTCGACCGGAGTCGTGCGTGTGTTCGTCTCGACGGGGCGGGCCCCCGCCGAGCCCGAGCCCGAGCCCGAGCAGCAGGAGCAGGCCGCCGACCAGCCCGCCGCGCAGCCCGCCGCCGGCACCACGACGGTGGACCAGACGGCGGCCCAGCCACCTCCCGCGCCCGCGCCGACCACGACCAACGGCCGCGGCAACAGCAACGGAGGCGGCCGCTAGCGGTGGCCGCCCTCCCCACGCGGCTGCTGGCCGCGGGCACGGTCGCGGCCGGCGCGGTGCTGGTCTACGCCGCCGGCTACGAGGTGCACGACTTCAGGCTGCGGCGGCTCGACGTGCCCGTACTCCCTGCAGGCCGTGCACCGCTCACCGTGCTCCACCTGTCCGACCTGCACCTCGCACCGTGGCAACGGGCCAAGCAGGCCTGGCTCGCGGGCCTGGCCGGGCTGGTCCCCGACCTCGTCGTCAGCACCGGTGACCTCATCGCGCACCCCGACGCCGTGCCCCCGCTGATCGACTCGCTGGCCGGCCTGCTGGCCCGACCCGGCGTGTTCGTGCACGGCTCGAACGACTACTTCGCCCCCGTGGCGAAGAACCCGACCAGATACCTGCTGCCCGACGACGGGACTCGAGCCGTGCACGGACGGCGGCTGCCGACCGAGCAGATGGACAGCGCCCTGCTGGGCGCCGGCTGGCTCGACCTCGACAATGCCCGGGCCGACCTCGTCCTCCGCGGCCTGCGCCTGCACCTGGTCGGCACCGACGACGCGCACCTGGGCTACGACGACCTCTCGGTACCGGCGGGTCCTCCACCGCTCGACGCCGACCTCGTGCTGGGCGTCACCCACGCCCCCTACCTGCGGGTGCTGGACGCCTTCGTGGCCGGCGGGGCGCGCCTGGTGCTGGCCGGCCACACGCACGGCGGGCAGGTGTGCCTGCCGAGCGGGCGGGCCCTCGTGACCAACTGCGATCTCGAGCCCGCTCGGGCCCGCGGCCTGTCCCGGCACCCGGCCCGCGGTGGTGCCGGCGCCGCGTGGCTGCACGTCTCGGCCGGCCTCGGCACCAGCCCGACCGCCCCGGTCCGGGTGGTCTGCAAGCCGGAGGCCACGGTGCTCACGCTGCTGCCGACGGACGGCTGACCCGCGACGTCCTGGCCGTGGTCGACGAGCCTGGGCCGTCCCGAGACACCTCGCCGCCCACGTACACTGGTGCGCGCAGTCCGGGGTGTAGCGCAGCTTGGGAGCGCGCGTCGTTCGGGTCGACGAGGTCGTGGGTTCAAATCCCGCCACCCCGACGGACGTCTGGGGTCAGGCCGCTGAGGTCAGCCGGTCAGCTCGGCGGCGACGACCTCACCGATCTGAGCGGTGTTGAGGGCCGCGCCCTTGCGCAGGTTGTCCCCACACACGAACATCTCCAGCGCCCTCGGCTCGTCGAGGTGCTGGCGCACCCGGCCGACCCAGGTGGGGTCGGTGCCCACGACGTCGTTGGGGGTGGGGAACTCCCCCCGCTCGGGGTCGTCGTAGAGCACGACGCCCGGGGCGTCAGCGAGGACCTGGCGGGCGGCCTCGACGCTCACCTCTCGCTCGAACACCGCGTGCACGGCCAGCGAGTGGGTGGTCACGACCGGCACCCGCACGCAGGTGGCGGCCACCCGCAGCGACGGCAGGCCGAGGATCTTGCGCGACTCGTTGCGAACCTTGAGCTCCTCGCTGGTCCACCCGTCGTCCTTGAGTGAGCCCGCCCACGGCACGACATTGAGCGCGAGCGGCGCGGGGAACGGGCCGAGCTCGTCCCCGATCGTGCGGCGCACGTCACCGGCACGCGAGCCCAGCTCGCGGTTGCCGGCCACCTTGGCCACCTGGTCGTGCAGCGTGTCGATGCCGACCTGGCCGGCGCCAGAGGCTGCCTGGTAGGACGCCACCACCAGCTCGTCGAGCCCGAACTCGGCGTGCAGTGCCCCCACGGCGACGATCATCGACAGGGTGGTGCAGTTGGGGTTCGCGATGATGCCGCGCGGGCGATGCCGGGCGGCGTGAGCGTTGACCTCGGGGACGACCAGAGGGACGTCGGGGTCCATCCGGAAGGCTCCGGAGTTGTCCACCGCGACCGCGCCGCGCTCGGCGGCTGCGGGAGCCCAGGCCGCGGACACCTCGTCCGGGACGTCGAACATGGCGACGTCGACGCCGTCGAACACCTCCGGCGCGAGGGCCTGTACCTCGATCTCCTCGCCGCGCACCCACAGCCGGCGCCCCGCCGAGCGGGCGGAGGCGACGAGCCGGATCTCACCCCAGATGTCCTCGCGAGTCGACAGCAGGTCGAGCATCACCGTGCCGACGGCCCCGGTGGCGCCCACGACGGCCAGCGTCGGGCGGCTCATCGGCCCGTCCCCCCGTAGACGACGGCGTCGGCCTCGGCGGCGTCGAGGGCGAACGCCGAGTGCACCGCCGTGACCGCCCTGTCCACGTCCTGCGAGCGGACGACCACGGAGATGCGGATCTCGGAGGTCGAGATCATCTCGATGTTGACCCCGGCGTCGGCGAGGGCACCGAAGAAGCGCGCGGACACGCCCGGGTGGGTGCGCATGCCCGCCCCCACCAGGCTGACCTTGCCGATCTCCTCGTCGTAGCGCACCGACTCGAAACCGGCTTCACCAGCGATCCGCTCGAGCGCTCGGACCGCGCTCGAGCCGTCCGCCTGCGGCAGCGTGAACGAGATGTCGGTGCGACCCGTGCCGGCCGCGGAGACGTTCTGCACGATCATGTCGATGTTCACCCCGGCATCGGCGACGACGCTGAAGATGCGCGCCGCCGCGCCCACCACGTCCGGCACACCCACCAGCGTGATCTTGGCCTCGCTCCGGTCGTGGGCGACGCCGGAGATCATCGGTTGCTCCACTGGGTCCTCTCCCTCGTAGGCCTCGGGCGACCAGGTCGCCGCGACGGTCGTGCCGGGCCGGTCGGAGAAGCTCGACCGAACGTGGATGGGGATGCCGTACCGGCGTGCGTACTCCACGCAGCGCAGGTGCAGCACCTTGGCGCCGTTGGCCGCCAGCTCGAGCATCTCGTCGTAGGTGATGGACGGCACCCGCTGAGCGCGCGGCACGATGCGCGGATCGGCGGTGAAGACCCCGTCCACATCGGTGTAGATCTCGCACACGGACGCGCCGAGAGCAGCCGCCAGCGCAACTGCGGTCGTGTCCGAGCCGCCGCGGCCGAGCGTGGTGACGTCCTTGGTGTCCTGCGACACGCCCTGGAACCCCGCCACGATCGCGATGGCCCCCTCGTCGAGGGCGCCGCGGATGCGCCCCGGGGTCACGTCGATGATGCGGGCGCGGCCGTGCACGGAATCGGTGATGACCCCAGCCTGCGAACCGGTGAAGGAACGCGCCTCCTGCCCGAGGCGGGCGATCGCCATCGCCAGCAGCGCCATCGAGATGCGCTCCCCGGCGGTGAGCAGCATGTCGAGCTCCCGGCCGGGGGGCACCTCGCTGACCTGCTCGGCGAGCTCGAGCAGCTCGTCAGTCGTGTCGCCCATGGCGGAGACGACCACACAGACGTCGTTGCCGGCGGCCTTCGTGGACACGATCCGCTCCGCCACCACGCGGATGCGCTCGGCGTCGGCCACCGAGGACCCGCCGTACTTCTGGACGACGAGACCCACGAGTGCTGCCCCTGGTGTCGACCGGCTGATGGACGCCCGGCGGGGCTACGAGCACCGCGACCTGCTCCCAGGTAGCCGCGCCCCCTCCCGACCGGGTCCGGTCATCCTACCCGCGACACTCAGGTGGACCCCTGCGCGCGCCGGTCGTGCACAGTCCTTGTCGGGGTCTTGTGGGTGTCGGTCGGGTCGGGTACGATTCGAACATGTGTTCGATGTCGGAGGGGTGCGACCGGACCGGGGGTGCGATGCTCACCCCCGACCCGCCGCCCGACCCGGGGCCGGCGGAGGAGAGGTTTGACCCCAGCCTGCTGGAGGAGTGGGACGAGACCGGCTGGTGGGCCGACCTGGCCGCCGCCGGCTCCGCCGCGGCCGCCGAGGCCACCGGTTCGCCCGCGGCCGCCGCGGCCGCCGAGCGCGTGGCGGTCGGACGAGGGGACCTGACCGCGGCCCTCTCGCCGTGGCAGCGGATGGTCGGGGTGTTCCCGTTCGAACCCGACCGGGAGCACCCCGGGCTGGACGAGCAGGCCCTCAGGCTGCTGGCCCGGCTGCATGACGCCGAAGCGCTCAGGTCCCAGCTCGAGGCCGAGCAGGCGCGGCTGCTGCGCCAGCTGCGGGCGGTCCGGCTGGTCCAGCAGGCCGCGGCCCACCCGCACGACGGCGGCGAGTGCACCAGGGCGTGCTGCGACGAGGACGGCTGGGTCGCCGCCGAGGTCGGGCCGCAGCTGGGACTGTCCGAGCGGCAGGTGGGGTCGCGGATCGACACCGCGCTGCTGCTCGCCGGCCACCCCGCCGTCGAGGCCGCCCTGGACGCGGGCCGGCTGCAGGCGTGGACGGCGACCCGGCTGCTGGAGCACCTGGACACCCTGGGCGCCCACGTGACCGGCGAGCGGCTGGCCGTGGTCGAGGCGGCCACGCTGGCCTGGCTGCTGGCCGGGCCGCGCACTGTCGCCCAGCTCAACACCCGGATGCGCCGGCTGATCCTGGCTGCCCGCGCCGCCGCCGGAGGTGATGGTGCGTGCGGCAGCCCCGCCGGCCCCGACGACGGCGGGCTCGAGCCGGGGCACCGGCAGCGCGGGGTGACGATCACGCCCTCGCCCACCCCGGGGCTGGGGGAGCTGGTCGCGCTGCTGCCCGACGCGGACGCGCTGGCCATCCGCGCCACCCTGATGGCCCTCGCCCACGACCCGGTCGACGTCGACGACCCGCGCACCGCCGACCAACGCCGCGCCGACCTGCTGGTCACCCTGCTCACCGGCCGCCCAGCCCTCAACGGCCGCCCCGACGACCAGCGCTGCGCGCTGCGCGACCCCGTCGACCTGGCCATCCGACTCGACCTCACCCTGCCCGCCGACACCCTGCGCGGCGGCGACCAGCCCGCCCACATCCCCGGCTACGGAGACGTCCCCGCCACCACCACCCACGACCTCACCCGCACCGCCACCGCGGGTGCCGGCGCGCGCTGCCAGCTCCGCCCACTGGTCTACCACCCGGACACCGGCCGGCTCCTCGGCTTCGGTGCGGCGCCGGTCCCCATGACCTGGCTGGCCGACCTACACCCCAGCCCCGGCTACCAGCACCCACCCACCCTGCACACCGCCATCCAACTTCGCGACGGCACCTGCCGCGCACCCGCCTGCCCACGCCCCGCCACACACTGCGACTGCGACCACGTCATCCCCTACCCCACCGGACCCACGAGCCTGGCGAACTCGTGCAGCCTGTGCCGACGCCACCACCGCCTCAAGACCCACGCCCCCGGCTGGCACCTGTCCATCCACCCCGACGGCCACACCACCTGGACCACCCCCACCAACCACACCATCACCACCCAGCCCACCGACTACCGACCCCCCGACACCGACCCCGACCACCACCCCGACAGCGACCCACCACCCTTCTGACCCGCACCAGCGCGACCCGAGCCGACGGACTCCAGCAGACCCGCCCGACCGGGCGATCAGTCGACGCGGCGCCTGCCCTGCAGGGCACGACCGAGGGTGACCTCGTCGGCGTACTCCAGGTCTCCACCCACGGGGAGCCCGCTGGCCAGCCGGGAGACCGTCAGGCCCAACGGGCCGATGAGCCGGGTGAGGTAGGCCGCCGTCGCCTCGCCCTCGATGTTCGGGTCCGTTGCGAGGATCACTTCCTGCACCTCGTCACCGTGCAGCCGGGTGAGCAGCGAACGGATGCGCAGCTCTTCCGGACCGATGCCATTGATCGGAGAGATCGCCCCGCCGAGCACGTGGTAGAGCCCGCGGTACTCCCGGGTGCGCTCGACCGCGACGACGTCCTTGGCCTCCTCGACGACGCAGATGACGCTGCGGTCTCGCCGCGGGTCCCGGCACACGCGGCACTCCCGGTCCTCCGCGACGTTGCCGCAGACCTGGCAGAACCGCACCCGGATCTTCACCTCAGCGATGGCTGCCACCAGCCGGTCGACGTCGGACGGGTCGGCGGCCAGCAGGTGGAAGGCGATCCGCTGAGCGCTCTTCGGTCCCACCCCTGGAAGCTGGGCGAGCTCGTCGACCAGGTTCTGAAGAACACCGTCGTACACGAGTCAGGGGCTCTCGGCGCGGGGGCTGGGCTCGTGCTCCTCCCACGGCTCCTCCTCGGCCTCCACGGCCGGGGGTGGAGGTGCGAAGAGCCCCCCGAGGGAGCCGGTGAGCGCGGCCAGGCCGCCGGTGGCCGCCTCGATGCCGGCCGTAGCCGCCTGCTCCGCCCGCGTCCGGGCATCCCGCACAGCCGCCACCACCAGGTCGGCCAGCGTGTCCAGACCCTCGGGATCGGCGGGGTCGAACGCCGCCGGCGCGATGCTCAGATCGAGCAGGTCGCCGCGGCCGTCGACCGTGGCGCTCACCACGCCACCCCCGGCGGACCCGGTGACCCGCAGGTCGGCCAGCCCCTCCTGAGCCGCCACCACCCGCTGCTGCATCACCTGCGCCTGGGCCAGCAGCGCACCCATATCGGGCATCCCCGGCACGCCTGCCGGTGGCATCGGCTCACTCATGTCGGTCCTTCCTCACTGCGTATCGACCACATCGATCACCGTCGCTCCGAGCTCACGGCTGAGCAGGTCGGCGCCCGAGACGTCGTCGAGCACGGCGTCGGCGGGGTCGGCACCGGCGCTCGACGACCGGCTCGGCCCATCCGACCGCACGGCGGCCGGGGCACCCACGGCGGGCGCGCCGGCCGGTGCGGTCGGCGCTGCGGCCGAAGGCGCCCCGGCAGGAGGGTGCACGACAGCCTCGATCCGCCACCGTCCACCGAGCGTGTCCTGCAACGCCTGCTGCAGGTACCCGCTGTAGTCGTCGCGCTGCGCGAGGGTGTCGCGCAGGCGAGGGCTGCGGACGCCCAGGGTGAGCACGTCGGCACCGACGTCGATCGGCTCGGTGTTGTCCTTGATGAACGTCCACGGCGTCTTGCGCAGCTCACGCAGTCGCTCGAGCACCTCGGGCCAGGCTCGGCGCACCTGCGCCAGACTCGCGCCACCGGATGCCGAGGCGTCGGCGGGCACCGGAGCGGAGGTCGCATCCGGCGCCGCCGAACGGCCGGCATCCGGCGCCAGCACCCCGACCGTGGGCTTCGAGGGCGGACCATCCGCCAGTCGGTCAGTCGCAGCAGACGCCGTGCGCGGTGGCGGTGGCGCGGTGGCGGTGGCGGCGGCGGTGGCGGCGGTGGCGGTTGCTGCGGCGGTGGCGTTGGCGGCCAGTCGACGCTCCAGCCGGTCCAGGCGGGCCTGCAGCGCCGGCAGGCCGGCCTCGACCCCGGGCAGCAGCAGCCGGGAGCAGACGAGCTCCAGCTGCAGCCTCGTCGGTGTGGTGCCGCGCATGGAGACGATGCCGTCGTCGGCGACCTGGGCAAGGCGCACCAGGTCGGCTCGGCCGAGGGCGGCGGCCTGCTCACGCATCCGTGCCGCCTGGTCGTCGGGGGCGGCCACCAGGCCGGACTCGAACGCGTCGGGCACGTTCTGCACCAGCACCAGGTCACGTAGCCGCTCGAGCAGGTCGGTGAGGAAGCGACGTGGGTCGTGCCCGGTCTCGACGACCCTGTCCACCGCGTGGAAGACCGCCGCCGCGTCGTCGGTGGCCAGCGCGAGGACGATGGCGTCGAGCAGCGCCGCGTCGGTGAAGCCCAGCTGCTCGTAGGCAAGGTCGTAGGTGACCCCGTCGGAGCCGGCGCCGGCGATGAGCTGCCCGAGTACCGACAGCGCGTCGCGCACCGAGCCGGCCCCCGCCCGCGCGACCAGGTCGAGAGCCGCGGGTTGGGCCGAGACCCCCTCCTGCTCGCACACCCACGCCAGGTGCCGCTGCAGCAGGCGCGCCGGCACCAGTCGGAAGGGGTAGTGGTGCGTGCGCGACCGAATCGTGGCGAGCAGCTTGTCCGGCGCCGTGGTGGCGAACACGAACTTCACGTGGGGCGGCGGCTCTTCGATGATCTTCAGCAGGGCGTTCGCCGCGCCCGGCCCCAGCTGGTGGGCCTCGTCGATGATGTAGATCTTGAACCGACCGGTCACCGGCGCGAAGTGCGCGCGCTCCCGCAGCTCCCGAGCGTCCTCGATGAGCCCGTGCGTCGCCGCGTCGAGCTCGATCACGTCGAGGCTTCCCGGGCCATTGGGTGCCAGCTGCACGCACGACTCACACCGCCCGCACGGCTCGTTCGTCGGGCCCTGCTCGCAGTTCAGGGACCGGGCCAGGATGCGGGCACACGATGTCTTACCGCAGCCGCGCGGCCCGGAGAACAGGTAGGCGTGGTGCACCCGGTTCTTCTCGATCGCCCGCGCCAGTGGCTCGGTCACGTGCTCCTGCCCCACCACGTCCGCGAACCGGCCGGGCCGGTAGGTCCGGTAGAGGGCAAGAGACACGATGGCACCCTAACGCCGGGGGCCGACAGTCCTACCCGCTCGTCCCCCGACCCCGTCGGCGAGCACCGGGCGCTGCGGGTGCGGACGCAGAGGATCCCCCGCGCACCCGGTAGAGCCCACCTACCCTTGCTGCCTTCCGGCCCTGGGGGGGTTCGGCAGGGTGCCGCCGCGCGGGGGATCAACCCCGAGGATACGCCCCTGGCGCCGACCGCGGCGCTCCCGCCATCGGGGTACCCTCCTGCGCGGAGGATTCGCCTAGTGGCCTATGGCGCACGATTGGAAATCGTGTTGGGGTTGATAGCCCCTCGCGGGTTCAAATCCCGCATCCTCCGCGCTCCGGCGGGGCGGCCAGGCCACGACGACCGGGCCGTCCCGCCGTTCTGAGCCGGGACGACCGGGCGTGCGCACGGTGCCGACTCTCCTACACTCGCCCCGACCCACCATCCGTCCCACCGCGGAGGACGTGTGACCTACGACGTCGAGGGCCCCGAGCCCGTCCGGAAGCGCTCGATGACCAGGCCCTTGCGCACGGCCATCGTGCTGGTGGTGCTCGCGGTCGCGGTGCTCGTGGCGGGCCGTTGGGGCTGGAACCAGCTCACCCAGCCGTTCGGCGACTCCGCAGCCGCCGCGTCGCCGACCCCGACCGCGACGACGGCGGCCACCTGCCCTCCGGTCGTGGCGCCGCTGCCGGAGCCGAGCACCATCACGGTGAACGTGTACAACGCCGGACGGGTGCAGGGGCTCGCGGCCTCGGCGTCCGAGCAGCTCGCGGCGAGGGGATTCGTCATCGGCGCGGTGGACAACGACCCGCTCGGCAAGAACCTCGACGGGGTGGGGGAGATCCGCTCGGCCCCAGGGTCGGAAGCGCAGGTCAAGACGCTGCTCCAGTACGTGCCCGGGGCGACCTGGGTGCAGGACGGCAGGGCGGACGCCACCCTCGACTTCGCCGCTGGGGCCGGGTTCAGCGGCGTCGTCGACCCACCGCCTGTACCCGCGCCCACCCCCGTCCCAGGCTGCTGACCGCCGCGCCGGGTGCCCAGCGGAGCGGGACGGTGTCGCCGGCCGGCTCGTCCAGCGCGTCTCGCCACCCCGCGAGGCGGCCGTGCCGGCTCACCGCCTGCAGCCGCGCCTCCGCCTCGTCGCGGGTCCCTTGCGAGGCCACCACGAGCAGGTCGTCTCCGTGTCGCAGCGCGGTCGTGGGGCCCGGGACGAAGCTGCCGCCGTCGCGGACCACCAGCGCGACAGACGCGCCGGGCGGCAGCCGCAGCTCGGCGACCTCCACGCCGTGCAGCCGGGACCCTGGTGGCACGTGCACCTGGAGCATGTCGGCGCGCACCCGCTCCAACGGAGCAGCCTCCAGCTCCACGTCACGGCTGGCCGTGGGTTGCACGACCCCGAGCCGGCGGGCAAGCCACTCCAGCGGCGGCGCCTGGACCAGCGTGAAGACCACCACGAGCACGAAGACCAGGTCGAACACCTCGTCGCTGCCGGGCACCCCGTAGGACAGCGGGATGGTCGCAAGCACGACCGGGACGGCTCCGCGCAGGGCGGCCACCGACAAGAACGCCTTCTCACGCCACGGCAGCCGGAACGGCAGCGCCGCGGCCAGCACCGCCAGCGGTCGGGCGAGCAGCAGGGTGGTCACTCCGACGACGACGGCGACCAGCACCACCTGGGCATCGAGCGTGAACGGCGTGACGAGCAGGCCGAGCATGACGAACAGCCCGATCTGCGCGAGCCAGGCCAGTCCCTCCACGAACGAGCGGGTGGCCGGCCGGTGCGGCAGCTCGGAGTTGCCCAGGACCAGGGCCGCCAGGTAGACGGCGGCGAAGCCGCTCGCGTGCACGGCGGCGGCACACCCGTAGGCGAGCAGGGCCGAGGTGACGACCGCCAACGGGTACAGGCCCGACGCGGGCAGCGCGATCCGCCGGAGCAGGGTCGCCCCCAGCAGGCCCACCCCGAGACCGACCGCCGCCCCGGCCACGAGCTGGTACAGCACGACGCCGACGAAGCCGACGACGCTGTAGTCGGCGGCTGCCCCCGCCGACAGCAGCGTCACCAGCAGCACCGTGGGGGCGTCGTTGAGGCCGGACTCGGCCTCCAGTGCCCCGGCCACCCGCGGCCGCAGCGGCACCTTGCGCAGCACCGAGAACACCGCCGCAGCGTCGGTGGAGGCCACGATGCCCCCGAGGACGAGCGACGTCGTCCAGTCCAGGCCCAGCAGCAGGTGCGCCGCCGCGGCGACGGTCCCGGTGCTGACCGCCACCCCGACGGTGGCCAGCGACACGCCGAGCGGCATCGCGCTGCGCACCGCCGCCCACCGGGTGGTCAGACCGCCCTCGGTCAGGATGATCGCGAGTGCGGCGAACCCCAGCGCGTGGGCCAGCTCGGCGTCGTCGAACCAGAAGACCGTGGACCCCAGCACCACCCCGATGCCGAGGTAGGCGAGCAGGCTGGGCAGGCCGATGCCCGCCGAGAGCCGGACGGCGAGGATCGCCAGTCCGAGCACTGCCGCCCCCACCAGCAGCGCCCGGTCGAGCGTCTCGACGTCCACGCTCACCTCCCCGTCAGCGTCACCGCGCTCGGACGTCGGCGGATGCGCGACGGCGCCCCGCCGACTGGTCGGGGCGCCGTCGTCGCGAGCGGTGGCGGTGGGATTTGAACCCACGGAGGAGTTGCCCCCTCACACGCTTTCGAGGCGTGCTCCTTAGGCCGCTCGGACACGCCACCGCCGGTCAGGATACCGGGTCGCGCGGAGGGTCAGACCGTTCGTCTGGTCGCGAAGAAGCCCGTCAGCAGCGCCACCGCGTCCTCGGCGAGCACCCCGCGCACCACCTCCGGCCGGTGGTTGAGACGCCGGTCTCGCAGCAGGTCCCACAACGACCCGGCGGCCCCCGCCTTCGGGTCGTCGGCCGCGAAGACCACTCGGGCCACCCGGGCGAGCACGGCGGCCCCCGCGCACATCGCGCACGGCTCGAGCGTCACCACCAGGGTGCACCCGTCCAGGCGCCAGGACCCTCGCGCCCGCGCCGCGTCGCGCAGCGCCACCACTTCGGCGTGCGCGGTGGGGTCCTGCCGCTGCTCCCGCTGGTTGTGCCCGCGGGCCAGCACGGTGCGCCCGTCCGGGGCCAGCACGACCGCTCCGACCGGGACGTCGCCACCCGCCTGGGCCAGCCGGGCCTGCTCGAGCGCGACGCGCATCGGCGCGTCGAACCGGGTCACGCCGTCTCGGTGCCCGTCCAGCGAAGAGGGGTCGGCTCCTGGCCGCGCTGACGGCGGCGTTCCCGTGAGAGGCGCCGCAGCACCTGCGCACGTCGGCGAGCCCGGGTCCGAGCATCGGGCGGGACGGACACGAGCGGCCGGGAGGGGCCCGGCTCCGGCGGCTGGGCCGCGTCCTGGTTAGGCATCGGGACTCCTCGGGGAATCCGTCGTCAGGTGGGGGTGCCGCGGACGCTAGCAAGCGCCGCCTCCCACGACCAGACCCCCTCGGCCCGCCAGCCACTACGCTCCGCGAACGTGCTGCTCAACGTGATCGACCACCCCCTCGTCGCCCACAAGCTCACCAAGCTGCGCAACGAGGCGACCGACTCGCCGACGTTCCGCCGGCTCACCGAGGAGCTGGTGACGCTGCTGGCCTACGAGGCCACCCGGGGGGTGCGGACCGTCCCGGCCCAGATCCGTACCCCGCTGGCCGAGGCCTCCGGCGTGCACCTGGCCTCCCCGACGCCGCTCGTGGTGCCCATCCTGCGCGCCGGGCTGGGCATGCTCGAGGGCATGACCCGGCTGCTGCCCACCGCCGAGGTCGGCTTCCTCGGCCTGGTCCGCGACGAGCAGACGCTGCAGGCCACCACCTACGCCTCCCGGCTGCCCGACGACCTGTCGGGGCGCCAGTGCTACCTGCTGGACCCCATGCTGGCCACCGGCGGGACGCTGGCCTCGGCCATCCACTTCCTGGCCGACCGGCACGCCGCCGAGGTCACCGCCATCTGCCTGCTCGCCGCTCCCGAGGGCCTGGCCCGGCTGGACCGCGAGACGCAGCAGCTGCAGCTGCCGTTCACCGTGGTCACCGCGGCCGTCGACGTCGGCCTGGACGAGCGCGCCTACATCGTCCCAGGGCTCGGCGACGCAGGCGACCGCCTCTACGGCTCAGCCGGGTCGCACTGAGCTCAGGCCGACACCTTCACCGGTAGCGCGGCGATGATGTCCTCCACCCGGACCTTGGCGTCCCCGAAGAGCATCTGCGTGTTCTGCTTGAAGAACAGCGGGTTCTGCACGCCGGCGTAGCCGGTCGCCATCGACCGCTTGAACACGATCACGTCGGCGGCCTCCCACACGTGCAGCACCGGCATGCCCTCGATCGGGCTGCCCGGCTCGTCGATCGCCGCCGGGTTGACGGTGTCGTTGGCGCCGATCACGAGCACGACGTCGGTGCTGGGGAAGTCGTCGTTGATCTCGTCCATCTCCAGCACGATGTCGTAGGGCACCTTGGCCTCGGCCAGCAGCACGTTCATGTGCCCCGGCAGCCGGCCGGCCACCGGGTGGATGCCGAAGCGCACCTCGGTGCCGTTCTCCCGCAGCCGGCGGGTGAGCTCGGCCACCGGGTACTGCGCCTGCGCCACGGCCATCCCATACCCCGGGGTGATGATCACCGAGGAGGCCTCGGCGAGCATCAGGGCGGCCTCCTCGGCGCTGACCTCGCGGTGCTCGCCGTAGTCCTTGGCCTCCCCCGCGATCTGCCCGTCCGTGCCGAAGCCGCCGGCTATCACCGAGATGAACGAGCGGTTCATGCCCACGCACATGATGTAGCTCAGGTAGGCACCGGAGGAGCCGACGAGCGCTCCGGCCACGATCAGCAGGTTGTTGTTCAGCAGGAAGCCGGTGGCGGCCGCAGCCCAGCCCGAGTAGGAGTTGAGCATCGAGATCACCACAGGCATGTCGCCGCCGCCGATCGAGGCGACCAGGTGCCAGCCGAACAGCAGTGCGATCACCGTCATGATGGCCAGCGGGAGGATGTTCGGCTCGACGACGAACCACACCATGAGCCCGAGCGAGACGAGCACCGCGGCGAGGTTCATCCAGTGCCGGGCCGGCAGCACCAGCGGTGCGGACTTCATCCGGGCGCTCAGCTTGAGGAACGCCACGATCGAACCGGTCAGCGTCACGGCCCCGATGAACACGCCGAGGAACACCTCGCCGTTGTGGATCGCGGTCGTGCCGAGCGCCTCGTAGAGCGCCTTCACCTCGGGGACGTTCTCCGCCTCGAGGAAGGAGTTGTACGCCACGAGCATCGCGGCCAGGCCCACGAACGAGTGCAGCAGCGCGATGAGCTCGGGCATGCCGGTCATCTCGACGGTGCGGGCGCGCCAGATACCGATGACGGCCCCCACCAGCATGGCCGCCACGATGAAGGCGAGCACCTGCCAGCCGTCCCGCGAGATCGCCAGCCCGATGGTCGACACGATGGCCACGGTGATGCCGGCGATGCCGAAGTAGTTGCCGTGCTTGGCGGTCTCGTGCTTGTTGAGGTTGGCGAAGGCGAGGATGAACAGGATCGCGGTGACCAGGTAGGCCGCGGTCACGAGCGTGGGGGTGGTCAGCTCCATGGCTCAGGCCTTCCGGAACATGTTGAGCATCCGGTAGGTCACCATGAACCCACCGAAGACGTTGATGCTGGCGATGAGCACCGCGATGACGGCCAACGCCGTGATGACGGAGTTGCCGGTGCCGAGCTGGAGCAAGGCCCCGACCACGATGACGCCCGAGATCGCGTTCGTCTCCGACATCAGCGGCGTGTGCAGCGCGTGGTGCACGTTGCCGATCACGTAGTAGCCGATCACGATCGCCAGCGCGAAGACCGTGATCTGCGGCAGGAACGTCTGCGGCATGAACGGCGCCAACGCCAGGAAGGCCGCGGCCCCCGCGCCGACGTAGACGAACTTGCGGCGCGGGTCCTTCACCGTCACCGGCTTGGGCTCGACACGGGCAGGCACCGCTGCCGCCGGCGCGGCCGAGACCTGCACGGGCGGTGGCGGCCACAGCAGCTCGCCCCGCTGCACGACGGTCATGCCCCGGACCACGACGTCGTCGAGGTCCAGCACCGGCCGACCGTCCTTCTCGGGCGTGATCAGCGTCAGCAGGTTGACCAGGTTGGTGCCGAACAGCTGGGACGCCTGGGTGGGCAGCCGGCCCGGCAGGTCGGTGTAGCCAAGGATCGTCACCCCGTTGTCGGTGACGACCTTCTCGTCGGCCACCGACCCGGCGACGTTCCCGCCGTTGCCGGCGGCCATGTCGACCACGACGCTGCCCGGACGCATCGAGGCCACCATCTGCTCGGTCAGCAGCCGCGGCGCGGGACGGCCGGGGATGAGCGCGGTGGTGATGACGATGTCGACGTCGCGGGCCTGCTCGGCGTAGAGGGCGGCGGCCTTGGCGTCGAAGTCGGCGGTGGTGCCTCGCAGGTAGCCGTCCGCGCTCGGGCCGGTGTCCTCCACGTCGATGCGCAGGAACTCCGCGCCCATCGACTCCACCTGCTCGGCGACCTCGGGGCGGGCGTCGAAGGCCCGCACGATGGCGCCGAGGCTGTTCGCGGTGCCGATGGCGGCCAGCCCGGCCACGCCGGCACCGATGACCAGCACCTTGGCCGGCGGCACCTTGCCCGCCGCGGTCACCTGGCCGGTGAAGACCGAGCCGAACTCGTGCGCCGCCTCGACCACGGCCCGGTAGCCGCCGAGGTTGGCCATGGACGACAGCACGTCCAACGACTGCGCCCGGGAGATGCGCGGCACCGCGTCCATGGCCAGCGCGGTCACCCTCCGGTCTGCCAGCGCCGCGAGCAGGTCCGGGTCCAGCGCCGGGGCCAGCAGGCAGGCGATCAGCTGGCCCGCGCGCAGCCGCTGCACCTCGGCCGCCGACGGTGGGTTGATCTTGAGGACGATGTCGGCGTCCCAGACCTCCTCGCCGACGACGTCGGCGCCGGCGGCGAGGTAGTGCTCGTCCGGGAAGCTCGCCGCCGCGCCGGCCCCGGCCTCGACACTGATCTCGTAGCCGAGCTTGAGGATGCGTTCCACCGTCTTCGGTGTCGCGGCCACCCTTCTCTCACCCGGCTTGGACTCCCGGGGCACACCGATGCGCATAGCCGTCCTCTCACCTCGCCGATCAGGCGCGTGCAACCTGCGGCGACGCTAGCGGCGTGGTGGGGGGTCCCCGACAGGGACTCTCGTCCCTGATCGCACCGTGCTGTAGGTCACTGCGACCACGACTGGACACGTCGTAGCAGGGTGCGGCCCTTGCGCTGGACCCGCCGGGTACGCCCGAGCAGGCCGTCCAGGGTCTGGACCGTCTCGACGATGTGCGGGCCCTTGTTGAGCATGATGCACTCCGCGCGATCGCCGGCCGCGGCGTCGACGATCTCGGCACGCGAGGGCACCCCCCGCTTGGCCAGCGACTCCAGCACCTGCGTGGCCCAGATCGTGGGCAGGTGGGCGGCCTCGCACAGCGACAGCACCTGGGACGGCACCTCCGACATGCGCTCCCAGCCGATCTCGGTCATCAGGTCACCGCGTGCGATCATCACCCCCACCTGCGGCCACGCCATCGCCTCGAGCAGGATCTCGGGCAGTGCGACGAAGGCCTGGCTGGTCTCGATCTTCAGCACGATGCCCACTCGCTCACCGCCGGCGGCGGCCAGTCGTTCCCGGGCGTGCGCGACGTCGGCGGGGCTACGCACGAACGACAGGCCCACCACGTCGGCGAGGGCGACCACACTGGCCAGGGCCTGCTCGTCGGCGGCCGTGAGGGCCGACACCGGCAGGTCGGTGTCGGGCACGTTGATGCCCTTCTCCGCCCCCAGGCGCTTGCCGTTCGGAGGAGTTCGAGTGACCAGCAGCCAGGCGCCGTCCGGCTGCACCTGCTCGACCACCGCCTCGATCTCGCCGTCGTCGAGCAGCACGCGGTGCCCGGGGCGCAGGGCCTGGACCACCTCGGGCAGCGTGCACCCCAGCCGCAACGGCCGGGCCGCGGGGTCGACGGGGGTCAGGTCGGCCGTCAGCAGCACGCGGTCCCCCTGACGCAGCAGCAGCCGCTGCTCCAGCGCGGGCAGGTCGCCCACGGTGGTGCGGTCGGACCCGGCGACCAGCGTGAGCCCCGTCTCGAGATAGGCGGTGCGCTCGCCCACGGCCAGCGCGCCGGCCTCGCCGACCTCGGCCACCTTGAACCGCCGCCGGCGTCCGCGGGCGTCGGTGAAGGTCAGGGCCTCGCCGACGTCCCTGCGCTGCACCCAGGCCGGGTCCACCGGCACCGCCACCGTCTCCCCCGCGGCCCCTCCCGCTGCCCCGTCGGTCGACGGGGCGCCGGCGAGCCACACCCGTGCGGGACTCACGACCTCGCCCCGCGCGTCGCGGACCGGCCGCACCCGGACCACCCTCGGGCCGGGGAGCACCGGCCCGGTGCGCAGCTTCGGCCCGCCCAGGTCCATGTAGACGCCCACCGGCCGACCGGCGCGCTCGGCCGCGCTGCGCACGTACCCGGCCATCACCGACCAGGCCTGCTCGTCGTCGTGGGCACAGTTGATGCGCGCCAGGTCCATGCCCGCGTCCACCAGGTCGTCCACGACCCGCCGGTCTGCGGCCGCCTCACTCGGCAGGGTGACCATGATCCGGGTCGTGCGGGGCGGCGGGACGGGCCCCAGCAGGTCCCGGGCGTGCCGGTCGAGGAGGTCGTCACCGTCGTCGATCGCGTCGTCGACCGCGCCGAGGTCCCACGGCCCGGGCTCGCCGGCCAGCGCGCCCAGGGCCATCCGTACCGCCAGCACCTTGGCCCGGACGTTCGCCTCCGCGGTGGCCAGCGAGGACAGCCCGATGTCCATGAGGTCGTTCTGCAGGCTGCGCACGTCCTCGCCACGAAGGGCGGTGTAGTGGACGAGGTTCAGCGCACCCGCCCGGTGCCCGGGGTGCACGGCCTCGATCGCCGCCGCCTGCTCGGCCGCCCTCTCGTCGAGCACGGCGAGAAGGCGGTCGACGGCCGCCACGAGGCTGGGGAGGTCACGCATCGTTCCATCCTGTCCTCACTCGCGACCGGAGGAGGACCGCCGGGCTCACCCTTCACCCAGGGTTCATCCGGCGGCTGCGGGCGGCCGGTGGGCCGGAGGTGGTCGGGTGGTGATCAGGTGGCGCGGTAGGTGGGGACGTCGGAGCGGCGGGTCCAGCCACCGACGTAGGAGCCCAGGTCCAGCACGAAGCCCAGCACGACGAAGGCCCAGGTGAAGCCCTCCACCCCACCGGCCCACCAGCTCACCAGCACGTAGGCCAGGGTCGTGTAGGGCAGCAGCAACCAGCCGACGAGTGGGATCACCCAGCTGCCGTCGAACGCCTTGGTGATCTCGTCGTTGAACAGCGCCATGAGCGCGAGGGCAAGCCGGGGCGCGAAAGCACCGAGCGCCAGCACGAAGCAGCCGCACATGCCGAGGACCCTTCAGGTGAGCCAACCTGCCCGCGGTGGGGGGCCGCGTGTGCGGGACGCTACCGGAGTGAACGACTCACTCCCCGTCGCGGGCTACCCTCCGGCCGCGGTGCGACGAGCGAGGGTGGCGGTGGCCCTGCTGTTCCTGGCCAACGCGATCGGGCTCACCTCGGTGCTGCCTCGGCTCCCGGAGATCAAGGCCGAGGTGGGGCTCACGAACGCGGCCCTCGGGCTGGCGCTCGCGGCCGCGCCGCTGGGCTCGCTGACCGCCGTCCCCCTCACCAGCCGGCTGATCCACCGCTGGGGCTCGGCCCAGGTCGCGATCGGCGCGGGCCTGCTGCTCGGCCTCGCGCTGCCGCTGGTGGCCGTGGCCCCGGCGTGGGCTGTGCTCGCCGCGGTCTACCTGGTGCTCGGTGCCGGTGACGGGGTGATGGACGCGGCCATGAACGCGCACGCCCTGCGGGTGCAGCGCGGCTACGGCCGGTCGCTCATCAGCGGCTTCCACGGCATGTGGAGCGTGGGCGCCGCCTTGGGCGCGGCGCTGGGCACCACCGCGGCAGCCCTGGGCGTCCCGTTGCTGGCCCAGCTCGCCGGAGTCGCGGTCGCGGTGCTGGCCGCCGTGGCCACAGCCCGGGCCTGGCGGCTGCCCGGGCCCGACCCGTCCGACCTGAGCGTGCCGGCCGAGGCGGAGGCGGTCGAGGCACCCGCCCCACCACCGCGGTCGGGCGTGCTGCGGGCGGTGCGCCCGCTGCTGTGGGTGGCGCTGCTGTCGGTGCTGGCCGGCATCCCCGAGGACGTGGCCAACACCTGGAGCACGCTGTACTACACCGGCGGGCGTCCCGCCCCAGCCGGACTGGCCGGACTGGGTTTCACGATCTTCGCGGCCGCAATGATGATCAGCCGGTTCACTGCCGACCGGGTCACCGATCGCATCGGTGCGGTGCGCCTCGCCCAGCTCGGCGGGGCGCTGGCCGCCCTGGGCTACCTGGTCGTCCTGACCGCGCCCACCTTCACCCTGTCGGTGGCGGGTTTCGCTCTGGTCGGACTCGGCATCGCGCCGGCCTTCCCGACGCTGTTCCACGCCTCCGGCCACTGGCCGGGCGTGCGTCCGGGTGACGGCGTGACCGTCGTGTCCTGGGTGGCCCGGCTGGGCTTCCTCGTCACACCACCGGCAGTCGGGCTCATCACCGACACGGTCGGCATCGCGGCCGGCCTGGTCGTCGGTGGCGTGGCAGCCGCGGCGTACGCGGCGCTCGCCGCGACGCTGGCCCCCGGCGAGCCCGGCCCGCGACGCGCCGCGACCTGAGCGAACCGGCGTTACTGCAGGCCGGCGGCGAACGCGGCCACGTCCTCGGCGGCCACGTCGAGCAGGTTGTGCGCCAGGTCGGACAACGCGCGACCGGCGGCAAGCTCGTCCCCGATCTCGGGGACAGGGCGATCGGTCGGGTTACGGCGGGCGAACCCCTCGCCGGTGATCCGCATCGACCCACCGGTCTCGAGCACGGCATGAGCTCGCGTCCGGTCGTCGTCCACCTCGTCGATGTTGATGGTGACCGACCACCGCTTGGCGTGCATGGGCATGGTGTGCACTCCCTTGCCTCGGCGATACCGTGACCGTAGGCCGAGACAGCCGCGAGGGTGAAGGGCAGAGGTCCCATGCGCGAGATCGTCTGGCGGATCGCAGAGACCGCGGGGGAAGCGCGCCCCCACCCTGCCGACGCCGCCACCGCCCGACGCCGGCTCGAGGCGGGCAACGACGCCTTCGCCGACCTGTTCTCCGACGACGACGGGCACGACCGCCGGCTGGTGCAGCTGGCACCGGAGGAGCTCGGCATCTGCGCCGACGGTGCGGCCCCCGAGCAGCAGCCGTTCGCCACCGTGCTGTCGTGCGCCGACGCCCGGGTGCCGGTGGAGATGCTGTTCAGCCAGCGGGCCAACGACCTGTTCGTCGTACGTGTCGCCGGCGGGGTGCTCGGCGAGTCGGCCATGGGGTCGCTGGACTACTCCGTCGCCCACTTGCCCACGGTGCGGCTGGTGCTCGTGCTCGGGCACACCGGCTGCGGGGCGGTCTCGGCTGCGGTCGACACCTACCTCGACCCGTACTCCTACGTCTCCCTGGGCGACAGCCGCCCGCTGCTGGCGCTCGTGCACAACCTGCTCGCCCCGGTGCGGCTGGCCGCGTTCACCCTCGAGCAGGTGCACGGCGAGCGGGCGGTCACCAGCCCGGGCTACCGGGCCGTGCTGATCGACCTCGCGGTGGTGGCCAACGCCGGCGTGGTCGCGGCCGCGATAGCCGCCCGCAACGCCCGTCGCGCCGCGGCGGTCGGTCGGCTCGTGCACACCTGCTTCGGCGTGTACGACCTGGTCAGCCGCCGAGTGGGCACCCCTGCGACAGGTGCACTCGCGAGCGGGGAGCCGACCTGGGCACCCGGCGTCCTCGACCCGTCGACGACCCGGGCCGCCTTCGCCCAGCAGCTGCGGGACGTCGCAGCCAGCGCACGGCTGGCCTCGATGCTGGAGGGTGGCGCCTCCGCGCGCTGAGGAGGGGGCCGGCGTGGTGTTCTCCGACCGAGCCGACGCGGGGCGGCGGCTCGCGCTCGCCGTCGGTGAGCGGCTCGGGACCGCAGGCAACGTCGTCGTGCTCGGCCTGCCCCGCGGCGGAGTCGTCGTGGCCGCCGCCGTCGCGCAGGCGCTGCATGCCCCGCTGGATGTGCTGGTGGTCCGCAAGCTCGGCGTCCCGGGCCGGCCCGAGCTCGCCCTCGGCGCCGTGGCAGCCGGCACCCGGGTGCTCAACGACGACGTCGTGCAGGCTCTGCGGCTGGACCGCCGGCTGATCGACGCCGTGACCGCCGTCGAGCTGGAGGTGCTGCGCCACCGCGAGCAGGAGTACCGGGGGGTGCGCCCGGCCGTGCCGCTGCTGGGTGCCACCGCCGTGGTCGTGGACGACGGTCTGGCCACCGGTGCCACCGCACGGGCCGCCGTGCGCGCGCTGCGCGAACACGCGACCGACCGACCCGAGCGGGTGGTGCTGGCGGTCCCGGTCGGCCCACCCGACACCGTCGCCTCGCTGACGGCCGAGGTGGACGACGTCGTCTGCCTGCTCCGACCCGCCGCCTTCATGGCCGTGGGCGAGTGCTACCGCGACTTCGCGCAGGTGCAGGACGCCGAGGTGCGCCGGCTGCTGGCCGGCGGCTGAGCACCGGTTCGGCGCGGCGGGGCCGTCCGGCCCTGCTGGCACGCTGCGGCCGGAGGGACGCTGGCCACGATGGCCACACCCCCCGTCGTCGCCGCAGACTGGCACGCGGCGAGTGTCGCCGACGTCGCGCGGCGGTTGGGCTCGGACCCGCTGACCGGGCTGCCCGCGGGTCGGGCCGAGCGCCTGCTGACCGAGGTCGGGCCGAACGTGCTGCCCGAGCAGCGCTCTCGCAGCGTTCGCGACCTGCTGGTGGAGCAGCTGCGCGACGTCATGATCCTGCTGCTGCTGGCCGCCGCGGTGGTGTCCGGGCTCGTCGGCGACCCCCTGGACACCGTCGCGATCCTCGTCATCGTCGTGCTCAACGCGACGATCGGTGTGGTGCAGGGCTACCGGGCCGAACGGGCGCTGGAGGCGCTGCGCGCCCTGGCCGCACCCCAGGCCCGGGTCGTGCGGGCCGGGGTGGCCAGCACCATCGCCGGCGCCGACGTCGTCCCCGGAGACCTGGTGCTGCTGGAGGCCGGTGGCATCGTCCCGGCCGACCTGCGCCTGACCGAGGCGGCCCGGCTCGAGGTGGCCGAGGCTGCCCTCACCGGCGAGTCGGTGCCCGTGGCCAAGGGCGCCGACCCGGTGAACGACGAGCAGGCGCCGCTCGGCGACCGCACCAGCATGGCCTTCCGCGGCACCGAGGTGACCACCGGTCGGGGCGCCGGCCTGGCGGTAGCCACGGGATCGGCCACCGAGGTCGGCCGGGTCGCCGACCTGCTCGTCGGGGTCGACGACATCCGCACGCCGCTGCAGCGCCGGCTCGACCACCTGTCCCGGCGCCTCGCCACGGCGGTGCTGGCGATCTGCGCTGTCGTGCTCGTGACGGGGCTGCTGCGGGGGGAGGACCCCCTCGAGATGCTGCTCACCTCCGTCAGCCTGGCCGTGGCGGCAGTCCCCGAGGCCCTGCCCGCGGTCGTCACCATCTCGCTGGCGCTCGGCGCGTCGGCCATGGTCGGCACCAACGCGCTGGTACGGCGGCTGCCTGCCGTCGAGACTCTCGGCTCGGTCACCTACATCTGCACCGACAAGACCGGCACGCTGACCCGCAACCTGATGACGGTCGACGCAACCTGGACACCCGAGGGTGACCTGACCGGCCTGGCCCGCGCGGTCGCGGCCTGCAACGACGCGCAGGTAGCCCTCGACGCCGGGTACGGCGATCCCACCGAGATCGCCCTGGTGGTCTACGCCCGTGGCGTCCACGGCGACGCCCCGGTGCCCGTTCGCGTCGCCGAGATCCCCTTCGACGCCCGACGGCGGCGGATGACCACCGTCCACCGCCACGACGACGACCCCGCCGGGGCCCCGTTCGTCGTGTACGCCAAGGGCGCACCCGAGGCCGTGCTGGCCTGCTGCGACCTCGACGACGCCGCACGTGGTGAAGCCGAGGCGCGGGCGCACCGCCTTGCTGGAGACGGGTTGCGGGTGCTCGCGGTGGCGACCCGCGACCTCGACACGCTGCCAGCCGACCTGGCCGAGGCCGAACGGCACCTTCGACTGCTCGGGCTGGTGGGCCTGCTGGACCCGCCGCGGCCGGAGGCCGCCGGCGCCGTCGGCCAGTGCCGGGCGGCCGGGATCGTCCCGGTGATGATCACGGGGGACCACCCGGACACGGCCACCGCGGTGGCGACCCGGGTGGGCATCCTCGGGCCGACGACCGACGCGGCCGACCCGGTGCTGACCGGACGGGCCCTGAGCGAGCTGGACGACGATGCCCTGGCGCACCGGGTGACGGCAACCCGCGTGTACGCCCGGGTCGACCCGGCCCAGAAGATCCGCATCGTCGCCGCCCTGCAGCAAGCCGGGGAGGTCGTCGCCATGACCGGGGACGGCGTCAACGACGCACCCGCGCTGCGCCGCGCCGAGATCGGCGTGGCCATGGGTCGTGGCGGCACCGACGTGGCCCGCGGGGCGGCCTCGCTGGTGCTGCTCGACGACAACTTCGCCACCATCGTCGGGGCCGTCCGCGAGGGGCGGCGCATCTACGACAACATCCGCCGGTTCGTGCGCTACGCCCTGTCGGGCAACGCCGGTGAGATCTGGGTCATGTTCGCCGCGCCGTTCCTGGGGCTCCCGGTGCCCCTGCTGCCGCTGCAGATCCTCTGGGTGAACCTCGTGACGGACGGCCTGCCCGGTCTGGCCCTGGCCCGGGAGCCCGCCGAGCCCGACGTGATGCGCCGGCCGCCACGGCCGCCAGGGGAGAGCGTCTTCGCCCATGGGCTCGGCTGGCACGTCGGCTGGGTCGGCCTGCTCATCGGCGGGCTGTCGCTGGGGGCGATGGCCTGGGCCTACCGGGCCGACGACCCCGCCTGGCGCACCGTGGTGTTCACCACGATCGTGCTCTGCCAGCTCGCGCACGTGCTCGCGATCCGCTCCGAACGGCAGTCGTTGCTCGGTCCCGGGTTCGCGGCCAACCCGGCGCTGCTCGGCGCGGTGCTGCTCACGGTCGGCCTGCAGGCGCTGGTGATCTACGTCCCGGCGCTGCAGGACATCTTCCGCACCGTGGCACTAGGGCCGGGGCAGCTGGCCGTCTGCGGCGGGTGCGCGGTGGCCGTGCTGCTCGCTGTCGAGGCCGAGAAGGCCCTGGTTCGCCGCGACCTGCTCTACCGACGGCGATGAGGCCTGCGACCCGGACGTGCCGGTGCGGCTCGCGCTGCGCCGGCCGCGCCAGACGGCGACGCCGGCCACCGCGAGCAGGACCGACGCGACGGCCGGCCAGAACCAGCGCTGGCCGGCCACCGCGTCCGGCACCTGCTGCGCGAGCACGAGCACACCCATGCCCACCACGAACCAGCCGAACGCCTTGCGCAGCGTCTGCGGGTGCAGCACGCCCGTGAGCCGGCTGCCCACCAGGCTGCCCACGACCGCGGCGGCCGTCACGGCCAGCGCCAGCGGCCAGTCGATCTGCACGCTGGACAGGTAGCCGGCCAGACCCGCGAAGGACTTCATCGCGATGACCAGCAACGACGTGCCGACGGCGATCGGCATCGGCAGGCCGCCGAGCAGCACCAGGGCCGGCACGATGAGGAAGCCGCCACCGGCACCGACGAGCCCGGTCACCAGGCCGACGACGAGGCCGTCGAGCAGGATCCTGGCCAGCGGGTGCTCGCCGCGGCTGTCGGCACCGTCGGCCGCCGGTTCGCGCCGTCCGCGGATCATGGCCACCGCAGTGGCGACCATCATCAGCGCGAAGGCGACCAGCAGCACGTCGCCGGGCAGGTAGGCGGCCAGTCGACCGCCCGCGTAGGCCCCCACCATCCCGGCCGCGCCGAACAGCAGGCCGGTGCGCCAGCGCACCCGACCGGCGCGGGCGTGCGGCACGAGCGCCACCGCGCTCGTCGCCCCCACCACCAGCAACGAGGTGGCGATGGCCTCCTTCGGGTCGAGTCCGGCGACGTAGACGAGCAGAGGGACGGCGAGGATCGAGCCGCCCCCGCCCAGCAGGCCGAGCGCGACGCCGATGAGCACGGCCAGAGCGACGGTCAGAGGGATCATGACAGCCTCCATCATATACCCCTGGGGGTATACCTGTCACGAGGATGGTCAGGCCTGGCCGTCGTCCATGTCGGCGAGGAAGCGCTCGACCTGGGCGGCGATCTCGTCGCCCGTCGGCAACGGCGCGTCGTCAGCCGCACCGACCCCGTCCAGCGCGCGGGAGGACATGACAGCGTCGTACTGGGCCTCCAGCGCGCGAACGGCTCCGACGTTCTCGGGGTTCGCCGAGATCTGCGCCTCGATCTCGGCCCGGGTCCGGTCGGCCGCCTCGGCCAGCTCACCCAGTGGGAGGGTGAGGCCACTGGCGCGAGCCGTGTGCTCGAGCAGGGTCAGGGAGGCCGTCGGGAACTCCGCACCCACGAGGTAGTGCGGGACGTGGGCGGCGAAGCCCATCGCGTCGTGCCCGGTGTCGCCGAGGTGCAGCTCGAGCAGGCCCGCGAGGTGGCCGGGCACCTCGAGCTCACCGACCCAGGGGGCGTAGCCGGCCACGAGCGCGGAGTCGGTGGCGTGCGCGGTGACCCCGACCGGCCGGGTGTGCGGGGCCGGCCAGGGGATGGCGTGCAGGCCGATGGTCAGCCGCACCGCGAACTGGTCGACGAGCAGGCGCACCGCCTCGGCGAGCCGCTGCCAGGCGTGGTCGGGCTCGGCTCCGTGCAGCAGCAGGAACGGCACCCCGGCCGCGTCGCGCACCTCGACCAGCTCCAGGGAGGGCAGGTCGATGCTGACGAAGTGGTCGGCGCGGAACGTCATGCGCGGCCGGCGGGCCCGGTAGTCGTAGAGGTCGTCGAGGTCGAAGGTGGCCACCGCGCGGTGCTCCAGCGAGCCGAGCAGGTGCGCCACCGCCAGCCGCCCGGCCTGACCGGCGTCGAGGAAGCCGCTGAGGCTGTGCAGCAGCACCGGCGCCTGCGCCTCGATGTCGCCGGTGAGCAGCTCGAACAGATCGCGGGGGTCACGCACCGCCCCATTGTCCCCCGCTACCCCGCCCGCGGCACCAGCGCCAGCTGTCGGCTGAGCGCGACGAGGTGTCCGTCGGCGTCCCAGAGCTCGCCGTCGGCCTCCAGGTAGCCGGCCGCGACGAACCGGGTGCGGAACACGCAGGCCAGCCGGCGGCTCGCCGGGCGGGCCCGCACGTGCACCGTCAGCTCGACGGTGGGCGTCCAGGCGATGGGCAGCTCGGTGTTGAAGACGGGCGGCGGGAAGGCGTCGGCGCCGACCAGCACACCGATACCGGTCAGCGGCTCGTCGTCGAGCAGCCCGAACCAGCCACGCACCACGGCCTGGCCGGAGGGCCGGTCGCGGGTGAACGCCACGTCATCGGGGTGCAGCCGCACGTCGACCCGTCCCATGAAGGGAGGCGGGAAGGTCTCGGTGGCCGGCACCCGCACGCACTGCTCGGGCGGGGGCAGCACCGGCGGGGCGCCCTCGGCGAGCAGCACGTCCTCCCCAGGGGTCGGGGCCGAGGCCGCCACCGTGGCCAGCGCCGCCAGCAGCCGGGTGCCGTCCGGGGTCGAGAGCGACGCGGCCGCCGTGGCGAGCCGGCGCCCGCTGCGCAGCGGGGCCACCTCGACCTGGACCGGGCCCGGCCCGGCAGGGGCCAGGTAGTGCGCGGTCACCGTGAGCGGGTCGGCGCAGCCGACCTCGGCCAGCACGGCGTTCACGGCGACGGCCATCAGGTACCCGCCGTTGGCGGCACCGGCGATGTCCCACCCCGGCCGGACCTCACCCAGGTAGCGGCCCGCTGAAACCCGTTGCACGGCGGCGGCGTCTGCAAGGCTCACCCTGTCGATCCAAGCACCCCGGGCACCCGTCACCGCCGCGAGGAGGGGAATGGCCGCGAGCCTCGCCCACGTCTTCGCCGTGGCCCTGCGGCTGGGGCTGACGTCCTTCGGTGGTCCGGTCGCCCACCTCGGCTACTTCCGCACCGAGTACGTGCAGCGGCGGCGGTGGCTGGATGACGAGGCCTACGCCGAGATCGTCGCCCTCGCCCAGGTGCTCCCCGGTCCCGCCTCGTCGCAGGTGGGCTTCGCGGTCGGGATGACCCAGCGCGGGCTGGCCGGCGGGGTGGCCGCCTGGGTGGGCTTCACGGTGCCCTCGGCCGTCGCGCTGGCCGCCTTCGGCGCCCTCGCGGCGACCGCCGAGCTGGGCTCACCGGCGTGGCTCACCGGGCTCAAGGTGGTCGCGGTCGCCGTCGTCGCCGACGCGGTGCTCGGAATGGCGCGCCGGCTGGCCGCCACCGCCCGCACGGCGGCCCTGGCCGTGGGTACGTTCGCTGCCGCCGTGCTGGTCCCCTCAGCGCTCACCCAGGTCGCCGCGCTGGCGGCGGCGGGGCTGGTGGCACTCGTGCTGCTGCGCGACGTGGCCGCCACCGGACCGCTCGAGCTGCCGCTGCGGACGTCTCGGCGGGTCGGGGTCGCCTGCCTGACCGCGTTCGCGCTGCTGCTCGTCGGCCTGCCCGTCCTGGCCTCGACCGGGCTGCTGGCCGAGCTGGCCGCCATCCACTACCGCGCCGGGGCGCTGGTGTTCGGCGGAGGCCACGTGGTGCTGCCGCTGCTGGAGGAGCAGGTGGTGCCGGGGTACCTGGACTCGGACACGTTCCTGGCCGGGTACGGGATGGCGCAGGCGGTCCCCGGACCCCTGTTCACCTTCGCCGCCTACCTCGGCCAGGTGATCGCGGGTGTGCCAGGGGCCGCCGTGGCGACGGTGTTCATCTTCGTGCCGGGCCTCCTGCTGCTGCTCGGGGTGCTCCCGTTCTGGACCACGGTCCGATCGAACCGCCGCGTCCAGTCGGCGCTGGTGGGGGTGAACGCGGGCGTGGTGGGCATCCTCGGTGCTGCGCTGTACGACCCGATCATCACCTCGACGCTGGTGGGACCGGCCGAGGTGGTGCTGGCGGTGGCGTTGTTCGTGGCCCTGCACGTCGGACGGCTGCCGCCGTGGGCCGTGGTGCTCGCCGGTCTGGCCGCCAGTCCCCTGTTCGCGCCGGCAGCCGGCTGACCCGCGGCTCACGGCCCCGGGCGGTGCTCGACCTCCACCAGCCGGTCCTGCACCTGCCGGAACCGCCCGGCCAGCGTGACCAGCAGCTGCAGTGCCACGTCGGGGTTCGCCTCGAGCACGTCGACGAAGTCGGCCGAGGGCAGGAATGCGGTGAGCAGCGGACCCTCGGCGCGGACGGTGGCCGACCGCGGCCCGCCGTCCAGCAGCGCCAGCTCCCCCACGTGCTCACCCGGGCCGATCGCGGCCAGCGCCACCCCGTTGCGCTCGATCGTCGCGGTGCCGGCCAGCACCAGGTGCAGCCCGTCCCCTTCGGCTCCCTCGGCCAGCACCACCGCGCCCGACTCGTACTGCGACACCAGCACCCGCTCGGCCAGGTCGCAGACCACTCCGTAGTCGACGGTCTGCAGCAGGTCCACGTGCGACAGCAGGCGCGCGACCTGCTCGATCGTCATCTCTGGGACGGCCACTGCTCCACCCTTTCGCTGCCGCTGCGAGGACACTACCGACGCGCCGGGGCCTGGGCGCACCACCGAAGTTGCCGATACAACTACTGACCATTCGGTTTGACGCTGACCGATCGGTCAGTCACCATCGTCGCGCAGCCCACCCATGCCCCGACGGGAGTCCTCGCGTGCGTCGTCCCGACCGTGCCGCCGTGCGCGGGGAGTTCGTGGCCATCGCGGCCCGGCACTTCGCCGCCTCGGGCTACCAGGGCACGTCGCTGACCGACATCGCGCGTGAGGCCGGCTACTCCAAGGCCGCCCTGCTCTACCACTTCCGCTCCAAGGACGACCTGCTCATCGCCGTGGTGGCCGACCGGATGGACGAGGCCGACCGGCTTCTCGACGAGCTGGCGGCGCTGCCCGAGGGCACCCCCCGGGTCGACGCGGCAGCCACGGCCATCGCCGCGCTCGTGCTCGAGCAGCGTCCGGTCGGGCCGCTCGCCCTCGGCCCGGCACACGACCTCGCCCTGGCGCTGAGCCGTCAGCCCGGGCTGGCCGAACGGTTCGCGGCGCTGCGCTCCCGGCTGGTGGTGCTGCTGGCCGGCCCCGAGCCGACGACGTCCCAGCACCTGCGGGTGGCCATGGTCGTCTACGGCCTGCCGCCCGCGCTGGGCGAGATCCCCGACCTCTCCGCGCAGGAGCTGACCGCTGTGCTCGTCGACGTCCTCACCGACGCCGTCGGTACGTCCACCCCCACCCTTCTCGAGGACCCCGTATGAGACTGTCCACCTGGGCCGTGACCCGGCCGAAGTCGGCGCTGCTCGCCTGGCTGCTGCTGCTCGTCGTCATCGGTGGGCTCGCCGGCCGCTTCGGCGGCGAGTTCAACGACTCCTTCGAGCTGCCCGACACCGAGTCGGCCCGCGCCACCGAGCTGCTCCAGGGCACCGCCGCCGCCGATGCCTCCAGCGGCGGGCAGGCCCTGGTGGTCTGGTCGGCGGAGGCCGGCACGGTCACCGACCCCGCGGTCGTGGCCTCGATCACCCCCACGCTCGAGCAGCTCGCCGACGTGGAGGGCGTCTCATGCGTGCAGTCGCCCTACGGCGAGGCCTTCGGCAGCGACTGCCAGGCACCTCAGCTGCCTGCGCTGGACCAGCTCCCGCCCGAGCAGGCGGCCGCGCTCGGGGCGGCGGTGCAGGCCGCAGCCCAGGCGACGTCCCCGATCAGTACCGACGCGACGGTGGCCTTCGCGACCGTCACCTTCTCCGGCGGGGTGGGCGAGGTGAGCCCCGAGGCGGCCAAGCAGTTCCTGGCGGTGGTGGAGGAGGCCGACGGCCGCGACGGCCTGACGGTCGGGGCCAGCGGCTCCGCGCTGGGCTTCGCTGAGACCGAGCCGCCGGCACTCGGCGAGGCGGTGGGCGTCACCGTCGCACTCATCATCCTGCTGATCGCGTTCGGCTCACTGATCGCGGCGGGGCTGCCGATCGTGACCGCCCTGGTGGGCCTGGCCGGCGGCCTGTCGCTGGTCGTGATCACCGCGGGCTTCCTGGACGTGGCCACCTTCGGGCCGACCCTGGCCGCGATGATCGGTCTGGGCGTGGGCATCGACTACGCCTTGTTCATCACCAACCGCTACCGCCAGTCGGTGCAGGCCGGCCATCAGCCGCGGTCGGCGGCGCTGGAGTCGGTCCGCACCTCCGGCCGAGCCGTCGCCTTCGCCGGCACGGCCGTGATCATCGCCCTGATGGGCCTGCTGGTGCTGGGCATCTCGTTCTTCTACGGCCTCGCCCTGGCTGCCGCCGCGACGGTGCTGATGATGATGCTCAGCGCGCTGTGGTTCCTTCCGGCGCTGCTGAGCCTGCTGGGCGACCGTGCGCTCGGGGTGCGGATGCCCTGGGCGCGCCGGCAGCAGGAGTGGCACCCCGAGGGCGGCGGGTTCGCCCACTACGGCCGAGCGCTGCAGCGCCGTCCCTGGGTCGGGCTGCTCGCCTCGCTCGCGGTGGTGCTGCTGGTCGCCACGCCGATGCTGTCGATGCGCCTCGGCTTCTCCGACGACGGCGGTCGGCCGGAGGGCTCGTCCCTGCGCACCGGCTACGACCTGCTCGCCGAGGGCTTCGGCCCCGGCGTGAACGGGCCGTTCTTCGTCGCGGTCGAGCTGCCCGAGCCGGGGGACGCGGCCGCGGTCGCGGCCACCGTCCAGGCGCTGCAGGCCACCCCTGGCGTCGCCGGCACGCTGCCGACGGAGGCGATGCTGCCCCTCACGGTGCAGCCGACCGACGAGGTGGTCGCCATCCAGGTGGTGCCCGACAGCGCCCCGCAGGACGAGGAGACCACCCAGCTGCTCGACCGGCTGCGCGCCGAGACCATCCCGCCGCTGGAGCGGGACACCGGCGTGGCTGCCTACGTCGGGGGTGTGCAGGCGATCACGTCCGACTTCACCTCGGTGCTGGCCGACGCGCTCCCGCTGTTCCTCGCCGTCGTGGTGGGGCTGGGCTTCCTGGCCCTGGTCATCCTGTTCCGCGCGATCGTGGTGCCGCTCACCGGCGCGGTGACGAGCCTGCTGAGCCTGGCCGCGGCGCTGGGCATCACCACGGCGGTGTTCCAGTGGGGCTGGTTCGCCGGGCTCATCGGGGTGGAGCAGACCGGGCCGATCTTCCCGTTCCTGCCCGTGATGGTGTTCGCCATCCTGTTCGGTCTGTCGATGGACTACCAGGTCTTCCTGGTGTCGCGCATGCAGGAGGAGTGGGGCCGCACCGGCGACAACCTCACCGCGGTGCGCCGCGGGCTCGCCGGCTCCGGCCGGGTGGTGGTCATCGCCGCGCTGATCATGGCCAGCGTGTTCCTCGCCTTCGTGCCGAGCCCGACCGCCGAGATCAAGGTGTTCGGCGTGGCGCTGGGTGCGGCCGTGCTGATCGATGCCTTCCTGGTGCGGCTCGTGCTCGTCCCGTCGCTGATGACGCTGCTCGGCCCCGCCAACTGGTGGCTGCCGTCGTGGCTGCGCCGGGTGCTGCCGGAGGTGTCGATCGAGGGCGGCGCCGACGAGATCGCCGACGACCCCGACCTCCAGCAGGACCCGGCCCTCACCCCCGCCCCCTGAGCCGCCCAGGCCGCGCGAATGACCACGTCACGTGGGCTGCTGTGCACTTGGCGAGGCGTGCATGCCTCGCCAAGTGCTAGAGCGCCCACGTGACGTGGTCATTTCCGTCGCCGACGTGGGCTGGGGGCGGTCACTGGGCCAGGGTGCTCACCTCGGTGATGCGGCCGTCGACGGTGAGGGTGGGGGTGCCGCGGACGCCGCGTGCGAAGGCCTGCTCGGTCAGAGCCCCCACCCACGCCTGGTAGGTGCCCTGCTCGATGCACGCCGTCACCTCCGGACTGGCGGCTCCGGCTTCCTGCGCCAGCCCGAGCAGCACCTCGGCGCTGAACTGCCCGGCGGTCTCACGCGGGTCCTGGGCGGCGTAGACCTTCTCGTGAAACGAGATCCACGTCGCCTGGTCGGCGTTGGCGTAGACGCAGGCGGACGCGTTGGCCGCGCGAGGGGAGTCCTCGGTGAGGAACGCGATCGGGTGCAGGACGAGCCGGTACTCGCCGTCCAGGGCGCCCTGGCGCAGGCGTTGGCCCGCGGATGCCTCGAGCCGCGCGCAGAAGGGGCAGACGTAGTCCTCGAACAGCTCGACGAGCGGCCCCTCGGTGCCCAGCACCAGACCGGCGACCTCGTCGGTGCCTGCCGGACCTCCCGCGATCGGCTGCGGGGTGGCCGGGTCCAGCTCGGTCGGCTCCTGCGGAGCAGCCGCGGTGGCCGAGGGAGCGGCCGAGTCCGGCGCCGCCATCGACTCGCCCTGCCCGGGCCGGGGCAGCAGCCAGCCGAGGACGAGGCCGAGCAGCAGCCCCACCACCAGGGACCCGGCGACCAGCAGGCCCACCGGCACCGACACGCCGGGACGCCGCGGCGGCGTCGCCCCGTCCGGGAAGGCTCCCGGCGGCAGGTCCGCCTGCGCGGCGCTGTCGGGCGCGATGGCGCCCGACGCGGCTCCGACCGGCCGGGTCGGCCCGTCGGCACCGGGAGGCGGCCCTCCGGCAGCCCCATCCTCCTCGCCGGCGGCTGGCTGGTCGGTCACGCTCTCGCTCCTCGGGGTCGCCACACGATCGCCGCGGTGCGGCGTCCCCAGGGTAGGCGGCCCGCCGGATGGCCCGGCGCCGACAACCGGCGACCGTTCGTCGCACGACGAGCGGCTGATCCTGCCCGACGAGCGGCATACCGGCGCTGACCTGGGGATTCGTCCTTCCCAGGGCGGGACCTTCGGCCCGATCCAGGCGCGTCGGCAACCCCCGACGCTGCGTCACAGGCCTGCGTCCGCGGGCCACGCAGCGTCTGTACCGGGCCTCGCCGGCCCACCCGAGGAGGGCCCGTGATCATTCCCGATGGGGACCTCTGGGTGGTCGGCGAGGAGACCCTCGGTGAGCACCTGGACCGCCGCGGCATCAGCCGCCGGTCGTTCCTGCAGTTCTGCGCCGGCGTCGCGGGAGTCCTGGCCACCGGGCCTCTCGCAGCCGGACGGGCCCACGCCACGCTGAGCGCCGACGCGATCGCCGACAGCCTCTCCTCGATGACCAAGCCGGTGCTGGTCTGGCTGCAGCTGCAGGAGTGCACCGGCTGCATGGAGAGCGTGCTGCGCTCGGGCGCCACGACGGTGGAGGAGCTCATCCTCAACCTGGTCTCGATGGACTACAACGAGCTGCTCATGGCGGCCGCGGGCACCGCCGCCGACGAGGCGCTGGCCGCCGCCAATGCCCAGGACCACATCCTGGTCGTCAACGGCTCGGTCCCCCGCAAGGAGGGCGGCGCCTACACGACGATCGCCGGGCGCAGCGCGGAGGCCATCCTGCTCGAGTCCGCCGAGAGGGCCACTGCCGTCTTCGCCGTCGGTGCCTGCGCCCACTGGGGCTGCGTGCAGGCCTCCCGGCCCAACCCCACCGGGGCGGTCGGGGTGGACGCGGTGGTCACCGACAAGCCCGTGGTGAACGTGGCCGGCTGCCCTCCGGTGCCCGAGGTGATCACCGCATCGCTCGTGTACACCCTGGTCAACGGCAGCCCGCCGCCGGTGGACGGCCAGGGCCGACCGCTGTTCGCCTACGGCGACCGCATCCACGACTTCTGCCCGAAGCGCGGTCGGTTCGACGCAGGCCAGTTCGTGCGCACCTTCGACGACGACGCCGCCCGCAGCGGCTACTGCCTCTACGAGGTGGGATGCCGAGGGCCCGACACCTTCGCGCCCTGCCCGATCCTGCGCTGGAACCTCGCCCAGGACTGGCCGATCGGGGCGGGCCACCCCTGCATCGGCTGCACCGAGGTGGGGTTCTACGACCGGTTCACCCCGTTCTACGAGGTGCTGCCCAACCTGCGAACACCCGGTACGGGCGTGGAGGCCGACGCCACCACCGTGGGACTGGTGGGGCTGGCGGCCGTCGGCCTCGGCGTGGCCGCCCACGCCGGCGCGACGGCGCTGCAGGAGCGCCGCGCATCCAGGGCCGCCGAGAAGGTCTTCCTGCCCCTCGTCGGGGACGTGCCCACCCGTGAACGCCCGCTGGGCTCGGGCGCGCCCGAGCCCGCGTCGACACCCGAGGAGGACCAGAGGTGAGCGAGCGTGTCGTCATCGACCCGGTGACCCGCATCGAGGGGCACCTGCGGATCGAGGTGCTCGCCGACGACGGGCAGATCACCGACGCCTGGTCGCAGACGACCCAGTTCAAGGGCATCGAGATGGTGCTGCGCGGCCGGGACCCCCGGGACGCCTGGGCCTTCGCCCAGCGCATCTGCGGGGTGTGCACGGTCGTGCACGCCATCGCGTCGGTGCGTGCCGTCGAGGACGCGCTGGACTACCCGGTGCCACGGGCCGCCGACACCATTCGCAACCTCGTGCTGGGCAGCCAGATGGTCCAGGACCATGTGATCCACTTCTACCACCTGCACGCGCTGGACTTCGTCAACGTCACCACCGTGCCCCAGGCCGACGTCGACGCCGCAGTGGCCGCTGCCGTCGCGCTCGAGCCCGACTACGCGCTCAACAGCGCCGGCCGCTTCCAGGCGGTGAAGGACCAGGTCACGCGGGTGCTGGACTCCGGCCAGCTGTCGATCTTCACCAACGGCTACTGGGACCACCCCGACTACCGGCTGCCCCCCGAGGTCGACCTCATCGCCGTCAGCCACTACCTGGACGCACTGGTGTGGCAGCGCGAGATGATCCGCGTCAACACGATCTTCGGAGGCAAGAACCCCCACCCGAACTTCCTCGTCGGCGGCATGGCCTCGGCCATCAACATGGACAACGAGCTCACCATCAACCAGGTCAAGCTCGACCAGCTGCAGGCGCTCGTCGCCGGGACGCTGAACTTCGTCCGCGACGTGTACCTGCCCGACGTCGTCGCGATCCTCGGCGCCTACCCCGACTACCTGGACATCGGCCGCTCCAGCGCGAGCTTCCTGGCCATCGGCAAGGGCGGCTACAACTGCTCGGGCTACCCGTCCCCACCGAACGGCTTCGTCCCGGGGGTGATGCTGGACGGCGAGCTGACCGTGCGCGAGCTGGACCTGGACCGCATCAAGGAGTTCGCGACGTCGGGCTGGTACCGCTACCCGCAGGAGGGCATCGGCCTGCAGCCGTGGGACGGCGAGACCGAGCCCGAGTACACCGGGCCGACGCCGCCGTTCGACTGGCTGGCCGACGACGAGCGCTACACCTGGTCGAAGGCCCCCCGCTACGACGGTCGGGCCGTGCAGGTGGGGCCGATGCCGCGGCTGCTGTCGGCGTACGTGCAGGGCGAGGCCGAGACGCGTGACGACCTCGACCCGCTGCTGCGCCGGCTCGGGGCGAGGCCCGAGCAGCTGAACTCCACCGCGGGACGCATCCTGGCCCGCGCCGTCGAGGCGGTGCAGATCGCCCGGCAGCTGCAGGTGTGGCTGGACGACCTCGTCACCGCGATCCGCTCCGGCGACGACCGCACCTTCAACCCCGACAAGTGGGAGAAGGACACCTGGCCCGCGCAGGGCAAGGGGGTCGGGTTCGCCGAGGTCGCCAGAGGCACGCTCTCGCACTGGGTACGGGTCGAGGACGGGTTCGTCTCCAACTACCAGGCCGTGGTGCCCAGTACCTGGAACGGCTGCGGCCGGGCGACCGGCCAGCTCGGCCCCTACGAGCAGGCGCTCGTCCCGCACCCCCTGCTGCGACCCGAGCAGCCGCTGGAGCCGCTGCGCACGATCCACTCCTTCGACCCCTGCCAGTCCTGCGGCATCCACGTCCTCGACGTCACCGGCGCCGAGGTCGCCTGGTCGCGCGTGCAGTAGGGGCCGGACGGATGAGCGCGCACCCGAGCCGGACGCAGCAGGCCACCGAGGTCGAGATCGGACCCCCGGTCGGCCTGAACAGCATCAGCCCGGACGAGGTCGTGCTGCTCGCGGCCTTCGCCAACCCGCCCGGCGAGGGCAACGTGGTCGAGCGGGCGCTGGCTGCGGAGGCGTCCCTGCGCGGCTCGGCAGCACGACCGAGCGAGGTGAACGAGTACCGCCCGCCGACCGCGCCGCGGCCGTGGAGCCAGAGCACGCTGACCCTCGATGGTGTCGTCTGGGAGGTGGCCCGCGGCGAGCCCCGGGCACTGGTCACCGAGCTCGTCCGCCCGCCGCGGGCGACCCAGCTGCGCACCCTCTCCGAGACCGCTCGCCTCGCCCTCGGCGGCTACCGCCCGCTGGGTGTCGCGTACCGGCGCGACGGCGGCGACTGGGCCATGGCGGGGCTCATCCCGGTGCGGGGGTGGACCGAGCCGGGACGCAAGACCGGTGGTCGCCCGTTCGACTACCACCCGGTCTGGGACCTGACCCTGCGCATCTGCCACTGGGCCTGGGTCGCCTCGATCATCGTCCTGACGGTCACCGGCTACCTGCTCGCCCAGCCGCAGTGGATCCCGGCCGGCTACGTCGACCCGCCCACCGGCTACTTCATCGGCTACACCCGGCTCGTGCACTTCATCACCGCCATGCTGCTGTGCCTGGTGCTGCTCGTCCGCGCCTACGGCCTCACCGTGAGCCGCATCCCCTACGACCGGTGGAAGGCGCTGCTGCCGTTCCGGTCGCGCCGCGACATGGCCAACACCTGGAGAGTGGCGCGGGGCTACCTGTTCATCAAGCCGCACGAGACCCCGGTGTACTTCGGGCACAACCCGCTCCAGCAGCTCACCTACACCAGCGTGTACGCGATCATGCTGCTGCAGATCGTCACCGGGTTCGCGCTGTGGAGCCTGTTCAACCCCGGCGGACCGTTCCTGTCGCTGTTCGGCTGGCTCAACGAGCTGCTCGGTACCCAGCAGGTGCGGCTGCTCCACTACCTGATCATGTGGAGCCTGCTGATCTTCATCCCCGCCCATGTCTACCTGTCGGTGCGTGCCGACAGCGTCGAGCGGATGGGCGCCATCTCGTCGATGGTCAGCGGCGGGCGGTGGGTGCGGCGCGGGGCCGTCTTCGAGGACTGGCCCGACCCGCGTGGGGGCAACCGGCCCGCCGGCGAGGAGCACGAGCATGCGCTGCCGGCGCCGGAGCAGCGATGAGCACCGCCGTCCTCGGCCTGGGCAACCCGCTGCTCACAGACGACGGGGTCGGTCTGGTGCTGCTCGACTCCGTGCGCTCGGCAGGCCCCTGGGATGCCGAGGTCGAGCTGGTGGACGGGGGCACCTGGGGGCTGGCGCTGCTGCCGGTGCTGGCCGACCACAGCCGGCTGCTGGTGCTGGACGCCGTGCGCGCAGGCGCCGACCCGGGGACGGTGCTGCGGGGCGGCGGCGGCGACATCCCCCGGCTCTACCGCTTCCCCCCGTCCCCCCACCAGATCGATCTCACCGAGGTGCTCGGCGCGGCCGAGCTGCTGGGCGTCGTCCCCGAGCACGTCGAGGTGGTGGGCGTGCAGCCGGGCAGTGTGGACGGCCCGTGCCTGTCGCTGACCCCCACGGTCGCCGCAGCCGTCCCACGGGCACTGGGCGAGGCCCTGGCCGTGCTGGCGGCCTGGGGCCACACCCCGGCCGCTGCGCCGGTGTCCGTGCGCCAGTAGCGTCGCCGCCGTGGTCCCCGGCCTCTCCCTGATGCTGCAGGTCGCCTGCCTGGTCGCTGCCCTCGTGCTCGGGGTCGAGGGCGCGCGCGGCAGGGCCCCGCTGTGGTGGCACCTGGGGGTGGTCGCCGTGGTCGAGGCGCTGCTGGTGGTGCAGCTGGTGGTGGCGATCGTGCTGCTGGTCCAGGGAGGGCAGATCGTCGGCTCGACCGGGACCTTCCTGGCCTACCTGGTCGGCACCGTGCTCGCGCTGCCCGTCACGGCGCTGTGGGGGCTCGGCGAGCCCAGCCGCTGGACGCTCGTGGCGCTGGCCGTGTGCTGCCTGGTGATCGCCGTGCTGGTGGTGCGCCTGGACCAGATCTGGACGACCGGGTGAGCGAGACGCCGGCCGACAGCGGCTCCCCGCGACGCACCTCCGCCGGCTTCGGGCGAGTGCTGGTGGTCGTCTACGGCGTCTTCGCCGTGTCGGCCTCGGCGCGGGCGCTCGTGCAGATCCTGCGGGACTTCGACGAGGCGCCGTTCGCCTACGCGCTGTCCGCCTTCGCCGCCGGTGTCTACATCGTCGCGACCGTGGCGCTGGCCCGGGGCACCCCTCGCTCGCACCGGGTGGCCACCATCGCCGTGCTGATCGAGCTGGTCGGCGTGCTGGTGGTCGGGGCGCTCACGCTGGTCGACCCCGATCTGTTCCCGCGCGACACAGTGTGGACGGGATTCGGCCGCGGGTACGGCTTCGTCCCCCTGGTTCTTCCCGTGGTGGGTCTGTGGTGGCTGTGGCGGACGCGCCCGACGACCTGACCGGAGCAGCTGCGCCGCCAGGGCGCACCAGCCGGGGGCTGGTCGTCGCGGCGGCTGCCGGCCTGGCCTGCCTCGGGCTGGCGGTGCTGCTGTGGCCGGGAGCCGACCTCCACGCTCGCATCGAGCAGACCCGGCAGCAGGCGCGCGCCGACCGGGAGCTGCTGGGAACCCTGCAGGCTCAGCGCGACGAGGCCCTCGCAGCGGCGCGGGCGTCGCAGCAGGCGGCGCGGGCCGCGCGCGAGGAGGCCGACTCGCTCGACGCCCGCCGTGCCGGCCTGGCCGAGACGCAGGAGGCCGTCCGACGAGCCGAGGCTGAGGTCCTCGGTCGGCTGCAGGCCGTCGTCGCCGCGACCGACGCGGTCGTGACCGCCCAGAACGAGGCCGTCGCGCGGTCCAACCAGGGTGACCAGGCGGCAGAGGAGCAGATCCTGCGGTCCCGTGCGATCCCGGCCGTCGAGCAGCTGCGGGCAGCCGTGGCGGCGGTGCAACCGACCCTCCAGCCGCTGCGTGCCGACACCGCCGAGCTGGGTGGGCAGCTGCCGTGAGGCCGTCCCGCCCGCGCGCCACCTCGGCGCTGGTCGTCGTGGTGCTGCTGGTGGGTGTGGTCGCGCTGGCTGTCTCGACTGGGCAACGTCTGGCCGCCCAGATCACCCTCGCCGGAGCCCAGCAACAGGCGGCGGTGGCGCGGCAGCAGGTGGACGAGGCGACCGGGGCAGCCTCACAGGCCGCCGCGGAGCGGGAGTCGGCCGCACTGGACGCCGAGCGCGCCGAGCAGGAGCGCACGCGCGCGCAGTCGGTTCTGACCGAGCTGCAGGAACAGGTGGCGGCTGGCGACCCAGCGGCGCGTCTGGCCGCGGTGGAGGAGCTGGTGACCCTCGGCGCGGCTCAGGCAGACCGGTTCGCGCAGATGAACGAGGCGGCGCTGGCCGGGCAGACGGCGCGCTTCAACGGCCTCGTCGAACGCAGCAATGCCGCCATCGAGCGGACGAACGAGCTGTGGAGGACCCTCATCTCCTCCGCGACGGGCCTCGGCCCGAGTGCTCCGGTGGCCTGACCCTCCCGCGCGCGGGCGCTAGCGCCGCAGCGCGACTTCCTGCTCCAGCACCGGCTCGGGCTTCCCCGGGGGGATCACCACGACCGGGCAGGACCCCAGCCGGATGCAGGCGAGGCTGACCGAGCCCAGCACGGGGTTGGAGATCGTCGACATGCCGTGGCTGCCGAGCACGACCAGGTCGGCGGACCGGGATGCGTTGACCAGGACGACGGCGGGGTCGCCGGGCACGACACTCTCTGCCACGGCCGGGGCGTGCGCGGCACCGGCCAGCACGTCGGCCACCACGGTGGCGAGCCTCAGGTCGGCCTCGGCCGCAGCCAACGACCGAGCGTCGGGGTCGAGCCCCTCGACGCTGACGGTCATGACCGCCTCGACGGTCGACCCGCGCTCGGCCGCGTAGTCCAGGGCCCAGGCCAGGGCCAGTCGCGACTGCTCGGAACCGTCCACACCCACGACCACGACACCCACGGCAACCACTCCTCGCTCCAGCTACTCAAGAGTAACCCCGGCGCCGGCGCCCACCAGTGCCCATGTCCCCAGCCGGTTCGGGACCCCTGCCCCCTGCCTCGGGCCCTCGTACCCTGGCCCGATGGACCAGGCCGCGCCCCACTTGCACGACCACGGGCACGACCCGCACGACCACGGGTCGGAGCCGACGGGGGGCGGGTCCTGGCGCCACCGCGTCCGCCACCTGGTCACCCCGCACACCCACGACAGCGCCGACTCGATGGACGACGCCCTGGCCACCAGCCGCGAGGGGTTGCGCGCGCTGTGGCTGTCCTTCGGGGTGCTGCTGCTCACCGCCCTGGCGCAGGCGGCCGTGGTGGTCTGGACCGGCTCGGTGGCGCTGCTGTCCGACACCCTGCACAACGTGGCCGACGCGCTGACCGCGATCCCGCTGGCCATCGCCTTCGTGGTCGGTCGGCGCGCAGCCACCCGCCGCTACACCTACGGCTTCGGCCGCGCCGAAGACCTGGCCGGCCTGGTCGTGGTGGCCTTCATCGCGGTCTCGGCGGTCTCGGCGGGCTGGGCCGCGATCGACAGGCTGCGCGACCCCCAGCAGGTCGAGTTCCTCGCAGCGGTGGCCGCCGCGGGCGTCATCGGCTTCGCCGGCAACGAGGCCGTCGCCCGCTACCGCATCAGGGTCGGGCGGCGCATCGGGTCCGCCGCGCTGGTCGCGGACGGGCTGCACGCCCGCACCGACGGCTTCACCTCGCTCGCCGTGGTCGCCAGCGCGACCGGGGTGGCCTTGGGCTGGCAGCAGGCCGACCCCGTGGTCGGGCTGCTGATCACGGTGGCGATCCTCTACGTGTTGCGTGACGCCGCCACGGCGGTGTGGCGCCGCCTCATGGATGCGGTGGAGCCCGAGCTGGTCGACACCGCCGAGCGGGTGCTGCGCGACACCGCCGGTGTGCAGGACGTCACCCGCCTGCACCTGCGGTGGGTGGGCCATGACCTGGTCGGCGAGGCCGACGTGCACGTCGACCCCGGGCTCACCCTGCGCGAGGCGCACGCGATCGTGGAGGAGGCCGAGCACCGGCTGCTGCACGCGATCCCGCGGCTGCGACGGGTGACGTTGCACCCCGACCCGAGCGACCACGACCACGAGCCGACCGGACACCACCGGTCGGGCGTGCGCCCGCCGCCGTCCTCAGGCTGAGGCGAGCACCGCGGCGAGCACGGCCGCGACGAAGCAGCCGAGCTCGACAAGGCCGATCCGCGCCGGACGCGCCGAGGCGAGGCGGCCGGCAGCCATCGACCGCCCGGCCATGAGCACGAAGGGCAGCAGCAGCCACAGCCCCGACGGGATCCCCCACCAGGTCGCCAGGCCTGCTGCCATCGGCAGGCCGGCCAGAGCGAGCACCCGCGAGGCGCGCGCGAACCGGGGGTCTCGCCGCTCCCGCACCAGCGACTTGACGTGCAACGTGGAGCCGGCGAGCACCAGTGCGCAGGTGACCGTCTGTACCCACACCTGCGTTGGTACCGCGTCGAGCGGGGGAGGCGTCCAGGACCGCCCACCCGCCCCCACCGCCCAGGTGACCACGACCATCAGCGCGCACTCGAGCACGAACACCGCGTCGTTGAGCAGGGCCCGCTCGTCGTTGCGCCGGGCGTGCGCCAGGTTCACCGTGAACAGCAGCAGGTACCCGACCCCGACCAGCAGCAGCCACGGCCGGGCCCAGACGAGCACGAGCGCGGCCGCCAGCGCGAGCAGGCTCCAGACCAGCAGCGGACGGCGGAAGCGCTCGGGCCTGCGGGCGCGCACAAGACCGAGCGCGGCGTAGGAGGCGGGGTACGCGGCCACCCAGGCGACGGCCAGCGCGAGCAGCAGGGGGGAGGGTGGCGTGACCGGGAGGGCGAGCAGCACGGGAAGACCGAGGAAGGCCCAGGCGCCGTGCTGCGGGGGCAGGTAGCGGGTGCGGGGGCGGTCGCTCCCTCGCGCCGGCGAGGTCGCTCGCACCCGCACGATTCTGCCCGACCAGGCCGCCACGGTGACCTGGCCGGGTCACGTCCCGGCCTGGGCCGCCACGAGGTCGCGCACCTGCTGTGGCTGGGTGCGTCCGGTCCGGCGACCCCACCACAGCAGCACGCCCAGACCGACGAGCACCAGCGCCGCAGCCACGACGGTGGCCAGCAGCCTGCTGCCGGCCGCGGCCACCCCCGCCCCGGCGGGGTCGAGCAGCACCACCACGAGCAGGGTGGACAGAGCGGCGTTGAGCCAGATCGGCTGCAGCAGCGCGAGCACGAGCAGCAGCAGAGCCAGCGCGAGCGCAACCCGCGCCGCAGCCGGCCACGGCAGCGGGCTGAGCGCGACCCCGGCGAGCAGACCCGCCAGGGTGCCCCCGACGCGGCTGCGAGCCGACTGCGAGTACCGCAGACCCGGGGTGGGTAGCGCGAGCACGAACACGGTCATCGGCAGCCAGTAGGCGAAACGTCCGTCCGAGGAGGCGGCCACCGCCGCCGCCACCGCTGCCACCAGGCCGAGCACGAGCGCCACGGCGGTCGCGTCCCCGGTCCCCAGGGTGGGGCTCGGCACCGACTCGGGGACACCGAGCCTGCGGGCGACGAGGACGGCGTAGCCGCCCGCCAGGCCCGCGCCGAGCAGCAGCACAGGCAGGTCTTCGGGCCTCCCCGAGCCCGGCAGGGTGGTGCTGACGAGCATGCCGACCGTGGCGAGCCCCGGCAGGGCACCCAGCCGAGTAGCCAGCCCGGCGGCCACGCCGACCGCCGCGACCAGCAGCACCCACCACGGCGTCCCCGAGGCGAGCGACCCGAGTGCGATCCCCGCGACCAGGCCGGGGACGACCAGCAACGCCCGCCGCCACCCGGACCGTAGGGCGAGCAACAGCCCGAAGACCGCACCCAGCCCAGCCCCTCGCGCCGCCGGCGCACCCCCCAGCAGCAGCGCCAGGCCCGCCGGCACGACCAGCACGACCAGCAGCACGACGGCGCCACCCAGCCGCCTCGCCAGGCCATCGGGCGGCTCGTCGACCCCGGGTGCCGTCACCGCGCCGACGGTACGCGGCGTGCGGGCACGAGCCCGGCGAGCAGCCGACGTCACAGCTCGGTCACAGCTCGGTCACCGTTCGCGCTCGCGCCAGGACGAGGCCGACTCGGCTCCTAGAGTTGATGCTCCCCCTTTGTCAAGGAGTCCCCATGCCGGCCCGAGCCGCCCGCGGCACCCTCTCCTCGGCCCTGCTGCTGGCCCCGGCGCTCGTGCTCGTCGGCGTGCTCGCCGCGTGCGGCAGCGCCTCCTCGGACTCCGGTGCGACGACCAGAGCAGCCGACGGGCTGCCGCTGGAGGACACGTCCTGGGGCCTGGTGTCCTACCCCGACGGGGACGGCCAGACCGTGGAGGTCCCCGACGGCGTCACCGCCACCGCCCTGTTCTCGGACGGCTCGGTGAGCGGCAGCGGTGGCTGCAACCGGTTCAGCGGGCCGTACGAGCTGGACGGCGACGCGCTGTCCGTCGGCCCCGTCGCCTCCACCCTGATGGCCTGCATCGGGCCGCAGTCCGAGGTCGAGCAGGCCTACTTCCTGGCGCTGGACGCCACTGCCGCCTACCGCACGGACGCCTCGTCGCTGACCCTGCTGGACGAGGCCGGAGACGCTCTGCTCACCTTCGGCGTGGTCGAGCCGGTCTCGCTCACCGGCACCGAGTGGACGGCCATCGGGATCAACACCGGCACCGACGCGGTGAGCAGCGTCGTCGCGGGCGCGACGGTGACCGCGACCTTCGGCGAGGACGGCACGGTGTCGGGCTCGGCCGGCTGCAACACCTACACCGGGGAGTACACCGCGCAGCAGGGGGCCATCGAGATCGGACCCCTGGCCAGCACCACGAAGGCGTGCGAGCCGGCCGAGGTGATGACCCAGGAGGCCGCGTTCCTGACCGCCATGCAGAACGCGACCACCTACGCGATCGACGGCGACACCCTCGAGCTGCGCGACGGCTCCGGCGCCCTGCAGGTCGACTTCACCGCCGGCTGAGGCGCCACCCGCTCGGCCTCACTCGAATCGGCTCGGGTCGCCCGCACCGACCCGCACGACCTCGGGCTCGTCCTGCGACCAGTCGACGACCGTGGTCGGCCGTGCACCGCACTCGCCGGCATCGACCACCACGTCGACCTGGTGGTCCAGCACCTCCTTGACGTGCCAGCCGTCGGTCATCGCCGCCTCGCTGTCGGGGAGCATGAGGGTGCTCGACACCAGCGGCTCCCCCAGCTCGCGTAGCAGGGCGGCGACGAAGGGATGGTCGGGGATGCGCACACCGACGGTGCGCTTCTTGGGGTGCGCGAGCCGTCGGGGCACCTCCCGGGTGGCGGGCAGGATGAACGTGTACGGCCCTGGCGTGCACGCCTTGACCGCACGGAAGGCGCTGTTGCTCAGGTGCACGAACTGGCCGAGCTGGGAGAACTCGGCGCACACCAGCGAGAAGTGGTGCCGGTCGTCGAGCCTGCGGATGCGTCGCACCCGGTCACGACCGGTGGGGCTGTCGAGAGTGAAGCCGAGCGCGTAACCGGAGTCGGTCGGGTAGGCCAGCAGGGCGTCCTGCTCGCGCAGCAGGCGCACCACCTGCGCCACGGCGTGCGGCTGGGGGTTGTCGGGGTGCACGTCGAGGTAGCGGGCCACAGGCGGTGAGGATAGGAGGCTCGCTGACCTGCGGCCCTCGCTCGCGCACGGCCCGGCCGGAGCTCTGGCCCACCGTCGGCGCCGGGGGTCGGGGCCGAGGTCAGGGGCGCACCCAGGCTGCGGCGTGCCCGCGCGCCCACCCGCGCAGGTCGATCGGGTCCCGGCCGGTGACCCTGCGCACGTCGTCGGTGCGACCCGCGGCCCGACCGGCCCGGGCCACGCAGTAGATCGCGCTGGTCACCAGCACCATCCCCGCAGGCAACCCCAGCACCGAGGACGCGTGCCACGCGTAGCGCAGCACACCCGGCGCGGTGTAGCGGATCGACCGACCGGTCACCTCCGACAGCACGGTCGCGACCTCGTCGTAGCTGAGGGCCTGCGGACCGGTCGGAGTCCAGGCCCGGCCGCGGTGGGCCTGCGGGTCGAGCAGGGCGGCGGTGGCCACGGCGGCCACGTCGGACGCCGCCACGAACGAGGTGCGGCCCCGCCCGGCGGGCACCACGATCTCGTCGGAGTCGCGGATGTCCGCGGCGTGCGTGGTGGACAGGTTCTCCATGAAGAAGGACGGCCGGACGAACGTCCAGGCCAGGCCGCTGGCGCGCAGCCACGCCTCGAGAGTGGCGTGGGGCACCAGCCGGTTGCGCTCGGCGCCCTGCAGCGAGAGCAGCACCACGTGCTGCACCCCCGCGGATCGGGCCGCCTCGAGCGAGGGCAGCATGTCGCGCCTGACGTTGCCCAGCTGCGGTGGACGCATGACGAAGGCGATGGGCACGCCTGCGTAGGCAGCGCCCCAGGTGGCCCGGTCGGTGAAGTCGAGCTCGACGGCCTCCACCCGGTCGGCGAACAGCGCGGCCACCTGCTCACGGCTGCCGGCCGCCGCCCGGACCGGGTATCCCGCTGCGAGCAGGCCCTCCACCACGTGCCGGCCGACGTTGCCGGTGGCACCCGTGACGAGCACCGGGGACGAAGAGGACTCCACCATATCTGTATGGTACAGCAATATAGGTGTATGCTGCATGAGATGTCCACCGAGCCCGCCCCCGACGATCTCGCCCGGGTCGACGTGGCGCTCATGCGCCTGCGCCGGCTCTGGGCCGCCCCCCCGGCGCGGTCCGGCCTGCGAGCCGACGACGGCGTGGAGATGTCGACGGTGCTGGTGGTGGACGCGCTGGCGCGGGACACAGGGGCCGCCCTGGGTGTGGCCGACGTGGCCCACCGGCTGGACGTCGCCCCGTCGACAGCGTCCCGGCTGGTCGAGCGCGCCGTGGCAGCCGGCGTGGTCGAACGACGTGCCGACCCCGACGACGCCCGCCGGGCCATCCTGTACCTGACCGAGGCGGGCCAGGCTCTGCAGCGGCGCGCTCGCGCGATGCGGGCGGGCTACCTCGCCCGCATCCTGCGCGGTTGGCCGGCCGCCGACGTCGCCAGCCTGGCCGACCATCTCGACCGGTTCGCCGCCTCCGTCACCGACGGCCCCGACCACCCCTGTCCGCCCCCCCGCGCTACGGAGCACCCATGACCATCGCCCTGTGGGCCGTCCAGATCCTGCTCGCGCTGGTCTTCCTCGGCGCCGCCGTCACCAAGCTCAAGGACGACCGGCTCACCTACGCTGCGGCCCGACCGCCGAGCACCTCCTACGCCGAGGACCTCTCCGACGGCATGTTCAAGACCATCGGCGTGCTCGAGCTGCTCGCTGCAGTGGGGCTGGTGCTGCCGTGGGCCACTGGGGTCGCACCCTGGCTCACGCCGCTGTCGGCCGCCGGGCTCGCCGCGGTCATGGTCGGCGCGATCATCACCCACGCCCGTCGCGGCGAACGGCAGCCGATCGCCCTCACCGTGATCCTGCTGCTCGCCTCGCTGTTCGTGGCGGTCGGTCGCTTCGTCGAGCTGGGCTGAGCGGCCTGCCCTGGCTGCGCCGCTGGCTAGGGTGGAGGACGTGCTGCAGGCGGTGGGTCTGAGCCACAGCTTCGGGGAGCGCCAGGCCCTCGCCGGCGTCGACATGACCGTGCGCCCGGGCGTTCTCACCGGCCTGCTGGGCCCGAACGGCGCCGGCAAGACCACCCTCATTCGGGCACTGCTCGGGGTGATCCAGCCCGACGCGGGCCGGGTGCTGCAGGACGGCTCGCCCGTGACCTTCGAGCACCGGCGACGTTGGGGCTACATGCCCCAGGAGCGTGGGCTGTACCCGGCCATGCCTGCCGGCGAGCAGCTGGTCCACATGGCCCGGCTGCACGGGTTGAGCCGACGGGACGCCGAGAGTCGGGCGTGTGCCCTGCTGGCCGAGCTGGGGCTCGGCGACCGCTGGACCGACCGCACCGACAAGCTCTCCGGCGGCATGCAGCAGCGACTCCAGCTCGGCGCGGCGCTCGTCCACGACCCCGAGGTCGTCGTCCTGGACGAGCCGTTCGCCGGGCTCGACCCGGTGGCCGTGGACGACCTGTCCACGATGCTGCGCGACCGCGTGGGCACCGGCCGCACCGTGGTGTTCTCCAGCCACCAGCTGGACCTCGTGCAGGACCTGTGCGAGGAGATCGTGATGGTCGACCACGGCCGAGCCGTGCTGGAGGGCCCGGTGGCCACCCTGCGGGCGGAGTCCGGACGGCGGCAGCTGAGGCTGGGACTGGCGCCGGAGGCGACCCGTGACTGGCTGGCGCGCTTCTCCGACGTGCGCGTGGTGGAGGACCTGGCCGACGGGGTGCGCCTCGACCTGCCGCCACAGGTCGAGGCGTTGGCCGTCCTGGACGCCGCCCGCGCGGCCGGCCCGGTGACCGACTTCGGCCTGGACCTACCGACGCTGTCGCAGCTGTTCCTGGCTGCAGTCGAGGACGGCCAGGTCGAACGAACCTCCGCAGGAGCCGCGTGATGGACGGCGGGACCTGGTGGAGCGGCACGCGCCTGGTGGCCGGGCGGGCACTGAAGGAGGGCTTCTCGTCCCGGTCATGGCGGGTCGTGACCGCCCTGATGCTCCTGCTCGGGCTCGCGGTGGTGGTCGTCCCGCGGCTCATCGGCGAGCGGGAGGTCACCTACCGGCTGGCCACTGTCGGTGAGACGGACGCCGGTCTGGCCGCGCCTCTGGAGGCCGCGGCCGGAGCCGGCGGGTTCGAGGTCGACTTCGTCGCCGTGGCTGACGCGCAGGCGGCCGAGCTGGCCGTGCGCGACGGAGACGCCGATGTGGCCGTCGCCGGCACGGGCGCCGACACGACGCTGTACGTACGGTCGGACAACTTCAGCACCTTCCCTGCGCTGGTGTCGCAGGCGGTGCTGGCGCAGGCCACGACCGCCTCGCTGGTCGGCGCCGGCCTCTCCCCGGCACAGGTCGCCGCCATCCAGGCCACTCCGCCACCCGAGCAGATATCGGTCGGACGCGTGGCCGACGAGGGCCGGGCGGCCGTCGGCTTCGTCGTCGGCATCATCCTGTACCTCGCTCTCATCCTCACCGGGACGACCATCGCGGCCGCTGTGGCGTTGGAGAAGTCCACCCGCATCTCCGAGGTGCTGCTGGCGGTGCTGCGTCCGACCCAGCTGCTCGTCGGGACGGTGCTCGGCGTCGGCGTGCTCGGGCTGACCCAGATCGCGGCCATCGCCGTCCCGGCCGGGATCGGCGTGGCCACCGGCACCGACCTCGACCTGCCACCCTCGGCGACCGGCGACATCGTGCTGGGGGTCGCCTGGTTCGTGCTCGGCCTGCTGCTGTACGCGTTCGTGTTCGCCGCGCTGGCGACCTTGGTGGAGAAGGTGACCGAGGTGAACACGGCCACGCTTCCGGTGAACGTGGTGCTGATCGGGTCGTACGTGCTGGCCGTCACCGTGACCGTGCGGGACCCCAACTCGTGGGCGTCGGTCGCATCCTCGCTGTTCCCGCTCAGCGCTCCGCTGGTGATGCCCGTCCGCTGGGCCTCCGGGCTGGTGCCGGTCTGGCAGCTGGCGCTGGCCATGGGGCTGGTCGCCGCGACCGCGGTGGGCCTGGCCCTGCTGGCCTCGCGCATCTACGCCCGGGGGCTCACGCTGTCGGGCCGCCGGGTCAGGCTGCGCGAGGTCCTGACCGACTGAGGGACCGTCAGCTCCCCGCAGAGAGGTCGCCGTCGGGCTCCCGCAGGTACATGGCCAGCGCTGAGGTCTGCCTCGCCCAGCCCGGCGTCGATCGCGCGCTGCACCAGCGCCCGGTTGGCCGCCAGCTGAGGCATGCACGACTGGGTGACCGCAACGGCCGACAGCGTGCGCCGGCCCGGCCTGGGGTCGGGCGGGCCGGCACGGGCTCGGTGGCGCCTGCGGTGGCCGGGTCGCAGGTGACCTCAGACCCTGCCGCGCGCACCCACGGCGTCCTAGCGTGCAGCCAGTCTGAGGGAGGCACATGGCTGCCCCGGTGATCGTCGCTGCTGGGCTCGTCAAGGACTACGGCCGCACCCACGCCCTGAGGGGCCTGGACCTGCAGGTCAACCCCGGGGAGGTGTTCGGGTTCCTCGGGCCCAACGGAGCCGGCAAGTCCACCACCATCCGGGTGCTGCTCGACCTCATCCGCCCCACCGCCGGCCAGGTGAGCGTGCTCGGGCTCGACCCGCGCCGGCAAGGGGTGGAGCTGCGCCGACGGCTGGGCTACCTCGAGGGCGACTTCACAGTGGACGGGCGGCAGTCCGCCCGCGAGCTGCTGACCTACCTGGGACGGCTGCGCGGCAGCGTCCCGCCGTCCCGGATCGAGGCGATGGCCGAGGAGCTCGACCTCGACCTCGCCCCGCGCATCCACAGCCTGTCGAAGGGCAACCGGCAGAAGGTGGGCCTGATCCAGGCGTTCATGCACGACCCCGAGCTGCTCATCCTGGACGAGCCGACGTCCGGCCTCGACCCGTTCCTGCAGCAGCAGTTCACCCGGATGGCCCGCGAAGCCGTCGCCGCGGGCCGCACGGTGTTCATGTCCTCGCACGTGATGAGCGAGGTGCAGAAGGTCGCCGACAGGGTGGGGATCATCCGCGACGGGCTGCTGGTGACCGTGCACAGTGTGGAGAGCCTGCGGGAGTCCTCCACCCGCCGGATCGAGGTGATCTTCGCGGACCCGCCACCGCCGGGGACGTTCGACGGCGTCGACGGCCTGCGCGACGTCCGGCTCGACGGGCCCGTGCTGCACGCGCGGCTCGATGGCCGCGCCGACGCGCTGATCAAGGCGATCGCCGGCCTCACGGTGCTGAGCCTCACCAGTGAGGAGCCGGACCTGGAGGAGATCTTCTTCGAGCAGTACGCCAACGGGCGCGCCGAGAGGCGGGCCTCATGATCCGAACCGTGTACGCGAAGTGGCTGTGGGACAGCCGCCGCTCCCTCCTCGGCTGGACGCTCGCCATCCTGTTCGTGGGCTGCGGCTACGCCGCGTTCTGGCCGACCATGAACAACGAGGAGCTGCAGGAGCTGCTGGAGAACTACCCTCAGGCGATCCTGGAGGCGCTCAACTACACCGACATCGCCAGCCCCGAAGGGTACCTGGGCGCCACGGTGTACGGCCTGATCGTGGGACTGCTGATGATCGTGTTCACCGTCGCGGCCGGCACCCGCACCATTGCGGGCGAGGAGGAGGCCGGCATCCTCGACCTCACGCTGTCCCAGCCAGTGAGCCGGGTCTCGATGGCGCTGCAGCGCATCGCGGCCGTGATCACTGCCATCGTCGCGATCGTCGCCGTCTTCTGGCTCGCCATGCTCGTCCTGGCCGGTCCGGCGCAGTTCGAGGACATCCCGGCGGCGCGGTTCGCGGCCATGCACCTGCACCTGGCCTTGTTCGCGACCTTGTTCGCCACCCTGGCCTTCGCCGCGGGTGCGGCCACCGGTCGCCGGGCGTGGGCCTACGTCGTCGGTGCCGGTGCCGCGCTGCTCGCCTACGCCCTGAGTGGCCTGCTCCCCCAGCTGGAGGGACTGGAGTGGGTGAAGGACTACTCGGCGTTCACCTGGCTCAACGGCTCCTCGCCGCTGAGCAACGGGGCCGACCTGGCCCACCTGGGCATCATGGCCGGGCTGAGTCTGCTGTTCGTCGCCGTGGGCACGTGGGCCTTCCGGCGCCGCGACGTGGCCGTCTGAGGATCCGCGCGCCAAGGGTCGTCGGTCCCGCCCCCTGACGACGCAGGGCACTGCCAGTGGCAGCCCGGCGACGCGATAGTGCGGGCTGTGGTGGCCAGGGCGGTTCGGCGCCAGGCAGCGCGGGCCGCGGCACGACGCAGCGCCACCGGTTGGACGGCGCCGGCCGCGGCCGAGGTCGGCGTGGCCGCCGTCGCCGTGGTCCGGGACGTGTGGGTGCCCACCCTGGTGCCGCTGGCGGTGGTGCTCGGGCACGGCTTGCACAACACCCAGGGCCTGGTCGCCTACTACCTCGTCGGCCCGGTGCAGGGGCTGTGGTGAGCCACGCAGCGGCGCTGCGGGAGCTCTTCGCCGGCCTGAACCCCGTGGCCGACGACCTGCTGCTGCTCGAGCCGCACGAGATCTCCGAGATGCTCGACCGCGTCGCCGGCGCCGACCTGGCCGCCGTGCTGCACGACGATGCACGTCTGCTGCGCTACCTGCGCGTCCGGTGCCCGGACGAGGGCGAGCGCCTCGACGCCCTGCTACGCGAGCACGGCCCGCTCGCCCCGCAGGACCGTGCGGCCGCAGAGGCGGCCGTGGTCTGGGAGGTGGCCGACCTCATCGCCTACGAGCGGGCGCCGCAGCTCTACGAGCAGCGGGCCGCGATCCCGTTCGTCGCCACGGCCGTCACCTCGCTCGCCCCGCTCGAGGACGCGCTGGTGGTCGACGCGGGCGCCGGCACCGGACGGGTCGCGCTCGCGCTGGCGCTGCAGTCCCGACTCGTGGTGGCCGTCGAGCCGGCCGGGTCCCTTCGTCGACACCTGCGGATGCGCGCCCGGCAGCAGGGCCTCACCAACGTGCTCGTCGCCGAGGGTGCCCTCGACGCGCTCCCGCTGCCCGACGGCTGCGTCGACGTGCTCGTCACCTGCCACGCGATCGGCTGGCGCCTCGCCGGCGAGATCACCGAGATCGACCGGGTGCTCGCACCCGGCGGCACCGCCGTCCACCTGTTCGCGCAGCCACCGCCCGATCCGGTCAGCCGCGCTCTGACGGCTGCGGGCTACCGGTCCGACGTCCACGTGGCCGGCGGGGTCACGCTGTGGCGTCTGTGGGGACGCCGCTAGTCAGTCGTCCCAGGGGCCGTAGTCGTCCTCGCTCATGAGGTGCTCCTTCGTCTCGTGGCCGTCTCGACGCCCTGGGTCAGGGTGTGGGGCCGGCCGGATATCGTCTCGAGCCGCGAACCGACGGCGCACGAGGCGCTGGTCGGGCTGGCTCTGCGGGCCGGGGCGCAGTGGCGCTCCGGGCAGCCGCTCGGTGGGCCGCGGGACTTACCGTACGTGATGCGGCCCGGTGCCGCCCACTCCACCGTCGCCAGCCGTGATGATGGCGACGTCGGGCCCCTTGTCGGGGTGTGGCCGGCGTTGCCTGCACGATCACCGCTGAAGGGCCGGGGCTCCGGGCGGCGGCGTGGGCTCGGCCTCACCACCGAGGAACTGGCTGGTGTACAGGGCGTGGTAGGCGCCGCGCGCGGCCAGCAGCGAGTCGTGGTCGCCCTGCTCGACGATGCGGCCGGCCTCCATCACCAGGATCATGTCGGCGTCGCGGATCGTCGAGAGCCGGTGGGCGATCACGAAGGACGTCCGGCCGTGCCGCAGCCGGGCCATGGCGAGCTGGACCAGCACCTCGGTGCGGGTGTCGACCGACGAGGTGGCCTCGTCGAGGATGAGGATCGGCGCATCGGCCAGGAACGCCCGCGCGATCGTGACCAGCTGCTTCTCCCCTGCCGACAGGTTCGATGCCTCGTCGTCGAGCACCGTGTCGTACCCGTCGGGGAAGGTGCGCACGACGTGGTCGAGGTGGGCCGCCTCGGCGGCGGCGAGCACCTGCTCGGCCGTCGCGTCCGGACGGCCGTAGGCGATGTTCTCCCGGATGGTGCCGGCGAACAGCCAGGTGTCCTGCAGCACCATCCCGAAGCAGCGACGCACGTCGTCACGGGTCATGGTGGCGGTGTCGACCCCGTCGAGCGTGATCCGGCCGGCGTCGACCTCGTAGAACCGCATGAGCAGGTTCACCAGCGTCGTCTTGCCCGCTCCCGTGGGGCCGACGATCGCCACCGCCTCGCCAGGCTGCACGGCCAGGTCGAGGTCGGTGATGAGCGGCTTGTCCGGGAGGTAGCGGAACGAGACGCCCTCGAGTGCGACCCGGCCTTGCACGGACGGCAGCCGCACCGGCGGCTGCGGGTCGGGTTGCTGCTCGTCGGCGTCCAGGAAGTCGAAGACCCGCTCGGCGCTGGCCACGCCGGACTGCATCAGGTTGACGATGCTGGCCACCTGCGTGATCGGCATCGTGAACTGGCGCGAGTACTGGATGAAGGCCTGCACGTCGCCGATCGGCAGCTGCCCGGTGGCAACCTGGTAGCCGCCGATCACGGCGATCGCGACGTAGTTGAGGTTGCCGATGAACTGCATGGCCGGCTGGATGGTCCCGGAGATGTACTGCGCCTGGTAGCTCGAGGAGTACATCTGCTCGTTGAGCCGGTCGAACTCCTCCACCGCCTCGTCCTGCCGGCCGTAGACCTTGACCACGTCGTGGCCGGTGACCATCTCCTCGACGTGGCCGTTGAGCCGGCCCGTCCAGTCCCACTGGGCGATGAAGTGCGGGTGCGAGCGCCGCGCGATCGCCATCGTGACCACGAACGAGAGCGGCACGGCCAGCAGCGAGATGAGCGCCAGCAGCGGCGAGATCGTCAGCATCATGATGAGCACGCCGACCACGGTCAGCAGCGCGGTGAGCAGCTGGGTCAGCACCTGCTGCAGGGTGGTGGAGACGTTGTCGATGTCGTTGGTCACCCGGCTGAGCAGGTCGCCGCGGGAGTGGCTGTCGAAGTAGGTGAGCGGCAGCCGGTTGATCTTCTCCTCGACCTCGGCCCGCAGGCCGTACACCGTGCGCTGCGTCACCCCCGCCATGAGGTGGGCCTGCACCCAGGCGAACAGCGACGACAGCAGGTAGACCACGGTGACGAGGGCGAGCAACCGGCCGAGGGCGGAGTAGTCCACGCCCTGCCCGGGCACCACGTCCATGGCCGCGAGCATGGACGCGAGGTCGTCGGAGCCCTGGGCCTGCAGGGCGGCGACCGCCTCGTCCTTGCTGACGCCAGCAGGCAGCATCTGCCCCACGACCCCGTCGAAGATCAAGGTGGTGGCGTTGCCGAGCAGCTTCGGCCCGACCACGGCGAGCGCGACGCTGACCGTGGCGGCGACCAGCACGACGCCGATCACGAGCCGCTCCGGCCGAAGCCGCCCTCCCAGCCGTGTGACCGTGCCGGTGAAGTCCTTGGACTTCTCCGCCGGGACGGCCAGACCGGCCATCGGACCGCCCCGCCCCGGCCCGAAGCCGCCCGGTGGAGGCCCGGCCCGGCGGGTGGTCGTCGGAGCGCTCATGCCACCGCCTCGTCCTCGGTGATCTGCGACTCCACGATCTCGCGGTACGTCTCGCAGTCGGCCATCAGCTGGGCGTGCGTGCCGATGCCCACGACGCGTCCCCCGTCGAGCACGACGATGCGGTCGGCGTGCATGATCGTGCTCACCCGCTGGGCCACGACGAGCACGGCGGCGTCCTGGGTCTCGCGGGCCAGCGCGGCCCTCAGCCGCGCGTCGGTGGCGTAGTCCAGCGCCGAGAAGCTGTCGTCGAACACGTACACGTCCGGACGACGGATGACCGCTCGGGCGATCGACAACCGCTGCCGCTGACCACCGGAGACGTTCGTGCCCCCCTGGTCGATCGGCGCCTGCAGACCCTCCGGCAACGACCGCACGAAGTCGGCGGCCTGCGCGACCTGCAGGGCGTGCCACATCTGTGCCTCGGTGGCGTCGGGCTTGCCCACCCGCAGGTTGCTGGCAACGGTGCCGCTGAACAGGAAGGCCTTCTGCGGGACGAAGCCGATGCGCGCCCAGACATCGGCGCGGCGCATCGCCCGCACGTCCACACCGTCGACCAGCACGGCCCCGGTGGAGACGTCGTAGAGCCGCGGGACGAGCGTCACCAGCGTGCTCTTGCCCGAGCCGGTCGAGCCGACGACGGCCACCGTCTGCCCCGGTTCGACGGTGAAGGACACCCCGCCCAGCACGGGCTCCTCGGCCCCGGGGTAGCGGAAGCCGACGTCGTGGAACTCCAGCCCGCCGCGACCGGTCGGCACCACCGGCTCGGCTGGCTCGCTGATTTCGGGCTCGACGGCCAGCACGGCGGCGATGCGCTCGGACGAGGCCGCCGCCCGCGGCACCATCACGAACATCATCGTCGCCATCATCACGGCCATCAGGATCTGCATGAGGTAGGTGAGGAAGGCGGTGAGGTTGCCGATCGGCATCTCCCCGGCACCGACCCGTTGCCCGCCGAACCAGAGGATGGCGACGCCGGACAGGTTCATGATCAGCATGAGGCCCGGCATCATCAGCGCGAACAACCGGGTGACCCTCAGCATGGTCTCGGTGAGGTCGGTGTTGGCCTCGTCGAAGCGCTGCTGCTCGTGCTTCTCGCGCACGAACGCCCGGACGACCCGCACGCCCGCGAGCTGCTCGCGCAGCACCCGGTTGACCGCGTCGATCTTGCGCTGGGTGGCGCGGAACAGCGGCAGCGCGCGAGTCACGACGAGCCCGATGAACACGCCCATGATGGGCACCACGACCAGCAGCAGCCGGGACAGCACGAGGTCCTGCCGCAGGGCCATGATCACGCCGCCGACCGCCATGATCGGTGCCGAGATCATGATCGTCAGCGCCATGATCAGGAACATCTGGACCTGCTGGACGTCGTTGGTGGTGCGGGTGATGAGCGACGGGGCGCCGAAGGCGTTCATCTCCCGCAGCGAGAACCGCTGCACCGACCGGAACATCGCCCCCCGAACGTCGCGGCCGAAAGCCATCGACGTGCGGGCGCTGTAGTACACCGCCACGATCGCCGCTACCCCGAGGACGAGCGTGACGGCGAGCATCGCCCCGCCGACGCGGGCGATGTAGCCCACGTCGCCGGTCACGACGCCGTTGTTGATGATGTCGGCGTTGAGCTCGGGCAGGTACAGGTTGCCCACGGCCTGGACGACCAGCAGCACCCCGACGATCGTCAGCGGGCCGGAGTAGGGCCGCAGGAACCGGCGCAGCAGGTCGAGCACCCGCGCGACGGTACTCCCGGGTGCCCCTGGCCCCGCGCGGGACGACAAGGCGCCGAGGGGCCTTGTCATACCGCGCGGGTTGACAATGCCGCGTCAGCGGAGGGCGACAAGGCCATGTCGGAGCAGGGATGTGACCGCATGCCACCGCCCGGGCATGAGTCCGCGCACCGTCTGGTCACGATCGGTGACTCCCTCACCCACGGCTTCATGAGCGGCGCGATCTTCCGCACCGACCTGTCCTGGCCGGCGATCGTCGCCTCCGAGCTCGGCCTGTCGGCCGAGCAGTTCGCCTTCCCCACCTACGAGCTACCGCCGGCCCTGCAGGCGCTGGACCCGGTGCCCACGACCCACTTCCTCCGGTCCGGGCCTCAGGGCCGCACCGACGGCGGGCTGTTCTCCCTGGACGGGGTGCACCCCACCACGATCGGCCACGGCCTGCTCGCTCAGGAGGTCATCCGGGTGATGGAGGGCGCCGGGGTGGTGTTCCGGCTCCCGGACGGAACGGCACGCAGCAGCCCCGTGGAGGTCGACGTCGACCGGCTCGTGCGCGCCGACACCCTCGTCCGCGACCCACCATCCGCCGTCTCACCGACACTGAGCCTGCTGGGCCGGCTCGACGAGCGGGGCGACGGATCCTTCCCTAGACACACCGCGCGGGGGGAGAACGCGCCTACGCGCACCCTCACCCCGCGCGGTGCGGCAGGCCCGCGCTCGGCCCGACCCGGTCGGCTCGACCGTCAGACCCGGCGGGGGACCTTGCCGAACCAGGTGAGCAGCACGCACATGGCCTTGTGCGCGCCGTCGGCGGTCGGCTCGAACATCAGCGGGCAGCCCCCGTCGATCACGGTGACGCCGTGCTCGCGGCCGTAGGCGGTCGCCGGGTCCGACACGCTGCCGCCGCCGAACGAACGATGCATCCACACCTCAGCGATGCCCATCTCGACGCACTCGTGCATGGTCGCCTCGGCATGCGCAGGGCTGGTGGCGATGACCACCGCCTCGACCCCACCGGGGATGGCGGGCAGGCTCGGGTAGCAGGGGTCGCCCTCGACGCTGTCGGCGTTGGGGTTGACGGCGAACACCTCGTAGCCCCGCTGCTTGAGGCGCTGGTAGACGACGTTGCTGCCGTGACCCTTGGGGTCGTGGGACACGCCCGTGACCGCGATGCGGCGGTGGGCGAGGAAGCGGCCGGCAGCGTCCTTGATGGGAAGGGTGGGCGTGGTCACCCCGTCAGGCTCCGCTACGACGACCATCGCGCGCCACGACCGAAGGTCCCCTTCCCCCGGCGCGGGTGACACCGCCGCGAGCGCGTGGGCAGCACAATGCGCGAGGGTCGCGACGTCGGGGAGGAGGTGGGCGTGAAGGTCACTGCCGCCCAGTTCTCCCCGCTGCGCATCTTCCGGATGTTCTCCTCCTCGGCGAACGCGCCGCGCCAGCGCCGTCCCACCGACGTGCTCATGCTGCTGGTCAGCCTCGTGCTCGTCGTGGTTCCCGCACTCAACGCGCCCGGCCCGATGACGATCGACTCAGCCGTCGCAGCGCTGCTGACCGAGCTCGACGCCGCGCTCGGGTGGTTCTGGCAGCTGTGCTACGCCGCGCTGCTCGCGTGGGTCGTCGTGCTGGCGCTGGCCCCGGTGGTCCGCTTCCACCGGGGCCGGCTGCGCCTGCTCGTCGACTACGCGCTTGCCGCCTCCCTGGCGTTCGTGCTGGCGGGTCTGCTGGCCGGCCTCGGCGGCATCGACCTCGCAGCAGTCGTCGACGGGCTGGCGACGACCGAGCCGCCACCGGACTTCCCGGCGGTGCGCCTGGCCGTCTGCGGTGCCGTCATCGTCGCTGCGTCCCCCCACGTCACCCGCCCTTTCCGCCTGGTCGGGCGGGGTGTGCTGCTCGTCGGTGCGCTGGCCACCGTCGCGCTGGGGATCGCCTACGCGTCCGGGGTGCTCGCGGGGTTCGCGCTGGCGCTGGCCGCAGGCGCCGTCGTGCACCTGGTGCTCGGGGCACCGGGCGGGGAGCTGACCACCGAGCAGGTCGCCGCCGCGCTGCTCGACCTCAGCGTGCAGGTCGACTCGGTCGAGTTCGCTGCGGTGCAGGCACCCGGCGAGCAGCTGCTCGTAGGGCTGCGAAGCGACGGCCCGGACGTGCTCGTCAAGGTCTTCGGGCGAGATGCGTGGGACGCCCAGCTCATCGGCTCCACCTGGACGGCGCTCACGCGGCGGGGTGAGGCCCCCCGCCTCACCATGGGCCGGCGGGAACGCGTCAGCCACGAGGCGATGGTCGCCCTGCTCGCCGAGCGGGCCGGTGCGCCCGTGCTGCCCGTCCTCACCTCCGGGGAGGACATCGGCGCCGACGCGCTGCTGGTCGTCGAGGCTCCCGCCCGACGGCTGGCCGACCTGGCGCCGGCCGCAGTGGACGACGGCTGGCTCGCCGAGGCCTGGGTGGCGTTGCTGCGGCTGCACGAGGCAGGGATCGCCCACCGGCGCATCGACCAGGACCGGGTCGTCGAACGGCGCGACGGGGTCGTCGCCCTTACCGACTTCGCCGACGCACGTCTCAACCCGGCCGATGCCGACCGGATGATCGACCGCGTCCACCTGCTGGTGACGACCTGGCTGGTGGTGGGCGCCGAGCGATCGGTGGCGGCGGCCGTCCAGGCCCTCGGCGCGGACGGCCTCGCCGAGACGATGCCCTACCTGCAGGAGCCGGTGCTCAGCCGCCCGCTGCGGCACGACGTCAACACCGCCGAGGCCGACCTCGACCACCTGCGCGCCGTCGCCGTCGCCGCCAGCGGGGCCCACGACATCCCGCTGGTCGAGCTACGGCGGGTGACCGGCGGTTCCCTGGTCAAGAGCGCGCTGGTCGTGTTCGTCGTGTACTCGCTGATCAGCCTCTTGGCGGGCGTCGACCTCGCCGAGGTGGTTCAGCAGCTGCGCACCGCTGACTACTGGCTGGTGCTGCTCGCACTGCTGGTGGCGCTGCTGGTGCAGCCCGGGCTGGCGTTCGCCACACTCGGCGCCACCCTGCAGCGGCTGCCCTTCCTGCCGGTGCTCGTGCTCCAGTACGCCATCCAGTTCATCGCCGTGGTGCTGCCGGCCACGGCGGCCCGGGTCGCAGTGGAGATCCGCTTCTTCGAGCGCCTCGGCGTCACGTCCGGGGCTGCGGTGACGATGGGCATGCTGGACGGGTTCAGCGGCTTCGTCGTGCAGGTGGGCCTGCTGCTGCTCATCTGGTTCAGCGCGCTGCCCGGCGTCACGACCTCGGTCGCGTCCGCCTCGAGCAGCAGCGGCTCCTCGTCCGACGGCAGCCCGTCGCTGCTGGCGCTGATCGCGGTCATCGTCGTGATCTGGGCTGTGGTGACCTTCGCGGTCCCGAGCCGTCGCCGCCGGGCGCTCAGGGTGATCCCGAACGCGTGGGAGTCGCTGCGGCACCAGGCGGGCACGGCGCGATCGGCACTACGGGTGCTGCGCCACCCGGGCAAGCTGGCGCGCATGCTGGGCGGCAACCTGTGGGCGCAGCTGGTGCAGGCTGTGGTGCTCGGCATCTGCCTGGCCGCGTTCGGCGAGTCCGCCTCGCTGTCGCAGCTCATCCTCGTCAACACCTTCGTCAGCCTGTTCGCCGGGCTCATGCCCGTACCTGGTGGCGTCGGCGTGGCCGAGGCGGGCCTCACCTACGGGCTGCAGGCGATCGGGGTGCCGAGCGCGGTCGCGCTGTCCACGGCCATCGCCTTCCGGCTGGTCACGTTCTACCTGCCGCCCCTGTGGGGCTCGATGGCGATGCGTTGGCTGCGCAAGCGCGCCTACCTGTAGGCCGGTAGCGTCACCCGGGACGGACGAGACGGGCATCGAGCAGGAGGCATCGTGAAGGTCGCAGTCGTGGGTGCAGGATTCGTCGGAGCCGCGACCGCCTACGCGATGGCGATCAGGGGCTCGGCAAGCGAGATCGTCCTCATCGACGTCAACGTCGGCAAGGCCGAGGCGGAGGCCCAGGACATCGCTCACGCCACCACCTTCACCGCGCCGGTCCGCGTCACCCGGGGCGAGTACGCCGACCTTGCCGACGCGGCCGTCGTGGTGATGTCGGCCGGGGTCAACCAGAAGCCCGGAGAGACCCGGCTCCAGCTCCTGGGCCGCAACGCGGCAATCTTCCGCCAGGTCATCCCGCAGATCGTCGCGAACGCACCCGACGCGATCATCGTGGTCTCGGCCAACCCGGTGGACATCATGACCGAGCTCACCGAACGCATCGCCTACGCCTCCGGCGGCAAGCCCGGCTCGGTCCTGGGCACCGGGACGATCCTCGACACGGCCAGGTTCCGCCAGCTCGTCGGCGCCCACATGGGCATCGACTCCCGGCACGTGCACGGATACGTGTTCGGCGAGCACGGCGACAGCGAAGTCCTCGGCTGGTCCTCCCTGGACATCGCCGGGCTGGGCGTGCACGACTTCGCGGCCACCAAGGGCATCGCGTGGGACGACGCCGTGCGCGCGACGATCACCGACAAGACGGTGCGAGCGGCCTACACGATCATCGAGGGCAAGGGAGCCACCTACTACGGCATCGGCGCCGCCACCGCCCGCCTCGTCGAGTCCATCGTGCGCGACGAGCGAGCCATCTACACCGTCACCGCCACCGTCGAGGAGTACGGCTGCTCCATGGCTCTGCCCCGCCTGGTCACCGGCGGTGGGGTGGGACTGGTGCTGCACCCCCAGATGGGTGCCGACGAGCTGGACGCACTGCAGCGCAGCGCCGCCGTGCTGCGGGAGTTCGCCGCTCAGCTACCGGCTGAGTGAGGCTGCGGGGCGCTCGTCACGTCCCACAGGTGGTGGGCCGGGTCGTGCAGCAGGTAGCGGGCGAGCGTGTCGACCGTGAAGCAGGCGCCGTCGCTGCGTCGTCCGGTTCGGGCCCACGCATCGCCGTCCACCGCCGCGAAGGCATCGGCGAGGTTTGCTCCCGCCTCGGCGAGCTCGTCGGACACCCGCTGCGGCGGCTGCTCGTGGTAGCGCTGCTCGATCGCGGTGGCGTCCTGGTCCCAGTTGGCGAACAGCGGGTCGTCCTCGGCCAGCATCTGAGCCAGCCGCTGGGTGAACACCCGGTACACGTCACGGACGTGGCAGCCGTACTCCAGCGGTGACCAGACCTGCGGCTGGGGGCGGTCACGCACGTCGGCCCGGGTGAGCACCCGGCGCCAGGCCTGCACCTGCGCCGCGAGCTGCGTGGGCACCTGCGCGAGCCGCACCGCCGCCGAGTCGAAGCCGCACTGCGGGCACGGCCGCTGCAGCACCCAGGTCCAGTCCTTGTCGTCCCTGGGGACGGGGGGTTGCTCGACCATCGCGCCAGCGTAGAGCCGCGCGGGCCGCCGACCCGATGAATCCTGGGTGTCCAGGCCGCGCGAGCCGCGCGCGCTGGGGCATGCTGCCCTGCGTGCCATCGGAGTGGGAGCGAGTACGTGAGAGCGGGCAGATCCAGGACGGGCCGTTCGAGGCCGGCCCGTGGCACCAGTGGGGGCCCTACCTGTCCGAACGGGCCTGGGGAACCGTGCGGGAGGACTACAGCGCCACCGGTGACGCCTGGTCGTTCTTCCCCTACGAGCACGCCCGGTCGCGGGCGTACCGGTGGAACGAGGACGGCATGGCCGGGATCAGCGACATCCACCAGGACCTGTGCCTGGCGCTGGCGTTGTGGAACGGCCGTGACAGCCACCTCAAGGAGCGGATGTTCGGGCTGACCGGCCCTCAGGGCAACCACGGCGAGGACGCCAAGGAGTACTGGTGGTACCTGGACGCCACGCCGAGCCACTCCTGGCTGCGCTGGCGGTACCACTACCCGCAGGGCGCCTTCCCGTACGAGGACCTGCTGGCTGAGAACGCCCGTCGCGGCCGGCACGAGCCCGAGTACGAGCTGCTGGACACCGGGGCGTTCGACGACGACCGGTACTGGGTCGTCGAGGTCACCTACGCCAAGCAGTCCCCGACCGACATCGCGGTACGGATCCGAGTGACGAACGCCGGGCCCGAGGCCGACCGGCTGCACGTCCTGCCCACCCTCTGGTTCCGCGACACCTGGTCGTGGGGGGCACGTCACCAGCCACCCCAGGTCGAGCTCGAGGAGAGTCGGCTGGTGGCCCGCCACCACCGCCTGGGCAGCTACGAGCTGCTCGCCGCGCCGGGGCCGTCCGGAGTCGACCCCGCTCCCCTCTTCTGCGACAACGTCACGAACGCTGCGCTGCTGTTCGGGGCGCCGGCACTCACCGAGTTCCCCAAGGACGGCATCAACGACCACGTGGTGCGGGGAGCTGCGACCGTGAACCCCGCCCGACGGGGCACCAAGGCGGCCTGGTGGTACCAGCTCGACGTCGAGCCGGGCCAGACCGTCGAGCTGCGGCTGCTGCTGTCGCAGACCGCGTCGGCCGAGCCCCGCGACCGGAGCTCCTGGGCGGGGGCCGAGTTCGACGCGACCGTGGCCGCACGTGAGGCCGAGGCGGACGAGTTCTACCGGGGGCTGGCCCGGCCCGGCCTCACCCCGGCCGAGACCCTGGTGATGCGGCAGGCCTTCGCCGGGATGATCTGGAGCAAGCAGTTCTACCGCTACGACGTGTCGCTGTGGCTGGACGGCGACCCAGGCGAGCCGGTCCCGCCCCCAGAGCGGCTGAGCGGGCGCAACCGCGCCTGGCGCACGCTGGACGCCTACGACGTGATCTCCATGCCCGACCCGTGGGAGTACCCCTGGTTCGCCGCCTGGGACCTGGCCTTCCACGCCGTCACGCTCGCCCACATCGACCCTGACTTCGCCAAGTACCAGCTGCTGCTCATGCTCCGCGAGTGGTACTCCCACCCGAACGGGGCCATCCCCGCGTACGAGTGGAACTTCGACGACGTCAACCCTCCGGTGCACGCCTGGGCCGCGTTGATGGTGTACGTGATCGACGGCGGGCGGGACCGCGCCTTCCTCGTCCGGGCCTTCACCAAGCTGCTGATGAACTTCACCTGGTGGATGAACCGCATCGACGTCGACGGCAACAACGTGTTCGAGGGTGGCTTCCTCGGCCTGGACAACATCGGCCCCATCAACCGGTCGGGCCTTCCCCCCGGCTACCGGCTCGAGCAGTCCGACGGCACCGGGTGGATGGCCGTCTACTCGCTGGCGATGCTGGCCATCGCGCTGGTGCTGGCGGAGGAGGACGCCGCCTTCGAGGACCTGTGCATGCGCTTCCTGGAGCACTACGCCCTGATCGCCCGAGGCGTCACCGCCGCCGGCCTCTGGGACGCCTCCGACGGCTTCTTCTACGACCAGCTGCACTACCCGGACGGACACCGTGAGCCCATCCGCTCCCGCTCGCTCGTCGGTGTGCTACCCGTGCTCGCGGGGGCCGCACTGGACGGCCACCGGATGGCCCGCAGCCAACGGCTCCGGCACGAGTTCGCCGCGTTCCTGCAACGGGGCGAGCTCACCACCGGGGCGCTGGCCGAGATAGGCATCCACCCCTCCGTGCCCGGCGGCTCCCGGGCGATGATCTCGCTGGTGGACCCGGACCGGCTGCGCCGCATCCTGGCCGAGCTGCTGGACGAGGACGGCATGCTCGGACCCACCGGCATCCGCTCGGTGTCCAAGCGGCACCGTGACGAGCCGGTGACCGTCCGAACCTCCGACGGCGTCGTCCACACCGTGGACTACGAGCCGGCGGAGTCGACCACCGACATGTACGGAGGCAACTCGAACTGGCGGGGCCCGGTCTGGTTCCCGCTCAACGTGATGATCGTGGATGCGCTGCGGCGGTTCCACCAGCACCTCGGTGACGACTTCGAGGTCGAGATGCCGACCGGCTCCGGTCGGCTGCTGAGCCTGGCCGAGGTAGCCGACGAGGTGCGCGCGCGGCTCGTCTCGACGTTCCTGCCCGGCCCGGACGGTCGCCGACCGGTGTTCGGCGGCACCGAGCGGTTCCAGACCGACCCGCGGTGGAACGACGCCGTGCTGTTCTTCGAGTACTTCAACGGCGACGACGGGGCGGGCCTCGGCGCCAGTCACCAGACAGGATGGACCGGACTGGTGGCCACCCTGCTGGCCCGGTCCCCCTTCTCCGACGAGGGCAGCCGGGGCTGACCCCCCGCGAGCCCTACGCCGCCCAGCGCACCTCGACCGGAGTGGAGAGGAAGGACTGGTAGGGCTCGAACGCCTCGGCGACCCGCCCCCGGTCGCGCGCACCGAGCGGCACCAGCGGCAGCACGTCCACGCAGGTCGTGCGGGCCTTCGGCGCTCGCCTCCAGGTGGCCACCACCCGCCCGGCTCGAACCACCGTGGCCCGGAACACGCCGTTGCCGCCGGGCACCACCGCCTGCATCTGCTCGGGGGTGAGCATCAGCGAGCGGTCCTTGTAGCCCAGCAGGTACTCGTCGAAGCCAGGGGGCACCCGCAGCGGGACCCCGGTGGCCAGGCGGGGCAGCCGGTCCAGGCTCGCTGCCGTCGCCAGCATCGGCGTCCCCTCCACGTCGACCCGAACGACGTCCTCAGCCAGCAGCGACACGCCCCGGTCCACGTCGCGCAGCGGCAGCCCGGTCCAGCCGGCGAGGTCGTGCCGGGTGGCAGGGCCGTGGCTGCGGACGAAGCGCTCCGCGATGGTGCGCAGCGCGGTCTCCCGGTCCAGCCGCACCGGGTCGGGCGCCCACTCGTCGAGCAGCACGAACGTCTGCTCGCCGTCGACGTGCGGGGCAATGGCCGTGACCGCCTGCTGGCTGGCGTACCAGAGCAGGTGGTAGCCGCGTTGGCCGGCGCCGCTGACGCCGCCCCGTTCGAGCACCTCGAGGCACTGCGCCCGGCTCAGGCGACGCCCACCGGACAGAGCCGTGGCCAGCAGCTCGACGGCATGGTCGGCCACCCGGTCGTCCAGGCCGAGGAACTCCCGCCGCCTGGCGGCACCAGCCAGCGCACGCTGACCCATCAGCTCCAGCATCCAGTGCGCGTCCCGGGTCGGGACGAGGTGCACCGTTCCACGCATCGGCCACGTCCGCAGCGCCTCCCGGCGCTCGAGCGCGGCTTGGACGTCGGCGCGGGTCATGCCCGGGAGTCGTAACCCCAGCGACCACAGCCCGCTGGCGTAGTCCTGCGCCTGCATGGCGCCGAACCAGCCGACGACGTCGGCGACCGAGGCCGGACGGCGCCGCGCCTCGCCGGGGTCGGCCAGCAGCAGGCTGTCCAGCCGTAGCCGTCGCGCCTGGTCCCGGGTGAGCCGGACGGCGGCGCCCCCCTGCTCGGCTGAACTTCGTGCCACGGGCCCATCGTGCCCCTCCTAGCCTGGTGGTGGAGGTACCGGCATGCGCGTGGGGCTCGTGCTCGGCGGGGGTGGGCTGACCGGGACGGCCTTCCACGCCGGAGTGGTGGCTGCCCTGCACGACCTGGGGCTGGACGCGCGCGACGCCGACCTGGTCGTCGGCACCTCGGCGGGCTCGACGGCCGGGGCCCTGCTGCGGGCTGGGCTGGCTCCGTCCGACTACTTCGCACGGGTGACGGGGGCGCCGCTGTCCCCCGCCGGCGCTGCGCTGCTGGGCGGGCTGCCCCCGCTCGCCGCCCCTGCCGAGCCCACCTCCCACAGCCGGCGCAGCGCGGCGCCCGACTTGGCCCGCCGGGTGGTGCTGGCCCCGTGGCGCTACCCGATCGGGGTGCTGGCGGCGGCGGTGCTACCGGTCGGGTCCCGACCGGTGGACGCCGGGGCGGCCCGTCTGGCCCCTCTGTTCGACGGCTGGCCCGCTCGGCCGTTGTGGATCACCGCCGTGTCGCTGCGTGACGGCCGACGGGTGGTGTTCGGTCGCGACGCCGAGGGCTCGGTCGCGCAGGCGGTGGCCGCCTCGTGCGCCATCCCCGGCTACTTCGCGCCGGTGATCGTCGCCGGCGAGCGGCTGGTCGACGGCGGGGTGCACTCGCTGGTCAACCTCGACCTCGTCGCTGGTGAGGGCCTGGACCTCGTGGTCGCTTCCGCTCCGCTGTCGACTCACGACTGGCCGGCCCGAGACTGGGGGCACGGGTGGCGGGTGGCTGCCCGCGTCCAGCTGCAGCGGGAGGTGCGCGCCGTGGCAGCCACCGGCACGCGCGCGCTGGTCGTGGCGCCGGACGCGGCGCTGCGGGCCGTCATGGGGCGCGACTCGATGGACCCCGCGCGACGACCGCCGGTCGCCCGGGCGGCCCGCCAGCATGCCCGCGAGGTGCTCGACCGGCTGCTCTGAGCGGGCTGAGGCCCGCTACCGACCGGCGGGGCGGCCTACGAGTGTGTGCGTGAGTACCCACCGTGCCGTGCAGCAGCGGCTCGACCCCGGTGCTCAACGCGAGCTCGCTGGCGACGTGAGGGCAGTCGTGTCCGCCGGCGTGCGGGTGCGTCGGGCCAGCAGCAGCAGCGGGACGGCTGCCGCCTGCACCAGGCCGCTCACCACGAAGGTCGGCGCGTAGCCGGAGAGGTCGGCCACCCGACCGAGAGCGGGCTGCACGGCGACCCCCCCGGCCGACCCGAGCAGCGAGTCGAAGGACAGCACGGTGGCCCGCTGCGGTCCCGGGATGAGGGCGTTGAGGTAGGACTGCCGCACGGGCAGGGCTGCTGCACCGCTGAGCCCCCACACGACGAGCAGCCCGACGACCGCCGCGAACCCCGGCGCCAGCCCGGCCAGCACCAGTGACACCGCGCCGGCCACGGTGGCAGCCAGCAGCACCGTGGTGCGCAGCCGCACGGCCCGCATCAGCCGAGCCGCCAGCAGCCCGCCGGCGACCTGGGCCCCCGCCACGATCGCGGCCGCGAGACCGGCCACCGCGTAGGCACCCTCGTCGCCGTAGAGCTCGAGCAGGTAGGGCTGCATCGCGTAGAACGCGTACACGGCCACCCCGCTGACGAACGGCGCGGTGAGCATCACCCAGCGCACCTCGGGACGGCCCAGCCCGAAGCGCAGCGAGTCGTCCAGCACCGCGCGCACCGCACGCACCGGCCCCACCCCGGTCACCCGCGTCCAGCCCCAGTCGCGCATGAGGACGAGCGCGACGGCGACGGTGGCCAGCAGCAGCAGCGCGCGCACGACGAACGGCACCCCCAGGTTCGTCGCTTGTGCCAGCACGCCCCCGCCGACCGACCCCACCAGCATGGCCCCGCCCTGCACCGCCTGGGCCCGGCCGAACACGGCCTCCAGCGGCCCTCGGTAGCCCGAGGCACGCAGCGCGTCCACCGCCCACGCCTCGGTGGCCCCGGAGAAGAACGTGTAGCCCAGGCCGAGCACGACCGACACCACCGCCCATGCCGCGAACGGCGCCTGGGCCCACCACAGCGCCACGTAGGCGGCGGTACCGACAGCCAGGGTGGCCGCACCGAGTACGAAGGACAGCCGCCGGCCGCGCAGATCGGCCACCACCCCGGTCGGCACCTCGAACAGCACCATCCCCGCGGTGTAGAAGGCGTTGGCGGCGAAGGCCTGCAGGTTGTCCAGCCCGGCGTCGAGCAGGAACAGCGTGTTGACGCCCCAGATCAGCGACGTCGCCAAGGTCGTGAGCAGCACCAGCAGCAGGTAGGTCCGCTGCACCCGGGCCGGCGTCGGCGGCACGGTCGCTGCCACCGCCCCAGGCTGCCACGCGGCGGCCGTCGTGGGGCAGGATGCGCGCCATGGACGACGATCAGCCGCTGCTGGCGACCCTGCTCGACATGAACGCCGCCTCGATCACGCGGGTCGACCTGCCGATGCGCGAGCTGATGATGGTGCGGCTGGCCACGCTGGCAGCCATGGACGCGCCCGTGCGCGCCTACGTCTACAACCTCGACGCCGTGGCGATGTCAGGCCTGGACGTGCAGGAGGTGCGCCAGGTGCTCATCGCGGCCGCCCCGATCATCGGCACCGCGCGGTCGCTGTCGGCCGCCGACCGGCTGGTGGAGGCGTTCGGCATCGCAGTGGCCGAGGCGCTGGAGGCAGCCTCGGTCGAGGCCCTCGGCGAGCCCGAGCCTCCGGCGCTCGACGTCTGAGGACGGGCCTG
>Ga0209594_1000034_pt1 | contig 108787 bp, 91 predicted proteins | sample AshMeaCrysSpring_FD_184126 | JGI IMG/M metagenome (GOLD analysis project Ga0209594, IMG submission 184126) | Groundwater microbial communities from Big Spring, Nevada to study Microbial Dark Matter (Phase II) - Ash Meadows Crystal Spring... | ecosystem: Environmental > Aquatic > Deep subsurface...
CCCTCCAGCTCACGCACCGCCGCCTCGTCCAGCACCTCCACCGGAACCGCCGCTCGCATGAGGCCATGGTATCGAACACCTGTTCGCCTCGCAACCCCGTTCGCCACGAACGAGGGCGAGCGCGAGCGATCGGCGCGGCGGCGGTGCCGGCCCCGTCCAGGCCGTTACGGCGCGCCGGCGGCCGGGGATCCGGCCAGTTCCAGGCGGGTGCCGACGGCGTTGGGCAGCCACGCGTCGGGGAGTCCGGTGGCGACGGCGACGTGCGCCCGCGGCCCGGTGCAGTGGGCGGGAACGACCACGTCGGCCGCGAGCTCCCGCAGACCCGCGACGACCTCGGGGATGCGGGGCTCGAACAGCGGGCCGTTCAGGTGGAAGCCACCCATCACGGTGTGCACCTCCTCCACCCCGGTCAGCGCCTTCGCGTACCGCACGGTGTTCACGATGCCGGCGTGCCCACAGCCGCTGAGCACGACGAGGCCGCGACCTCGAAGGTGCATCACGATGGCCTGGTCGTCGAGGATCAAGGGGTCGGGCTCCCAGCCCTGCTCGCCGAGGCGCTCGTGGAACGGGAACCCCGACTCGTACGGCGTGGTGCGGTCGACCTCGCCGGTCACCAGCACCGCTTCTTCGAACAGGAAGCTCGGCTGCTTTGCCTCGACCACCTCGAAGCCGGCGCCCTCGAGCGCGCGCCGGCTGGTGGTCGGGAGCTCCGTCGGCTCTCGACCTGGCACCGCGATCCGCCGCCGTGACCAGAACGCTGGGTGCAGGACGATCGGCAGGTTGGTGCGCCCCAGGCGTCGGACGAGGCCTTCGAGCCCGGCGGTGTGGTCGAAGTGACCGTGGCTGAGCACGATGACCTCGACGTCACCGGGGTCGAGGTCGAGCCGGCGCATGTTCTCGACGACACCGCCGGGGCTGATCCCTGCGTCGAAGAGGATCCGGTGGTCGCGGCCGCCGACGGTGACCGTGAGCAGGGCCGAGAAGCCCGACTCGGCGAGCGGCCAGTCGATGGTCTCGGCTCCTTCGTACAGGTCGGCCGGGCGCCGGTGCACCACACCGATGCCCGGGCGCTTGGCCGGTCCCGCATCGAACAGCGTCAGGTCGGTGACGGCGTCGGCGAGGGTGGTGATGGTGACGGCGTCGACGGGCAGGAGCGGGACCGGCTCCCGCACCGTCTGGCCCGGCTCGTACCGGACGAGACGGTGCGGCACGCCGGCGTGATCGTGGGGGTGGTCGGTGCACACCTGGCGCACCTCCTTGCGGGTGGTCACCAGCATCGGCCCGAGCGTGATGTCAGCGCAAGGGTCCCTCGGCCGGCGTCACCGGACGCCGGTGACGTCGGCCAGCGCCGCGGCCGTGATCTCCACCATCGTGTCGACCTCGGCCTCGCTGATGGTGAAGGGGGGCCCGAACAGCAGGCAGTCCTGCGGGCGACCCGAGCCGGCGGGGTAGACCCACAGACCGCGCGCCAGTGCCGCCTGCGTCACGTCGTAGGCGAGGTGGCGCTCGACCGGGAACGGCGCCAGCGTTTCGCGGTCGGCCACCAGCTCCACCCCGACGAGCAGGCCCCGACCTCGCACCTGGGCCACGTTCGGATGGTCGCCCAGCGCCTCCCGCAGGCCCCGCTGGAGGCGCTCCCCCATCGGCGCCACCCGCTCGACCAGGTGCTCGTCCTCCATGATCCGCAGCACCGTGTCGGCCACCGCGCAAGCCGCGTTGCTCGACGAGAACGTGAAGAACATCACGTCGAGGCCGGACGCGGCGATCGGCTCGGCGACTGCACTCGACGCGTAGACCCCGCCGATCGGCGCATAGCCGCCCCCGAGGCCCTTGCCGCCCACCAGCAGGTCGGGCACCACCCCTTCGTGGTCGACGGCGCAGCGGGTGCCGGTGCGGCCGAAGCCGCACATCACCTCGTCGGCGATCACCAGCACCCCGTGGCGACGGCACACCTCGAGCACGGCCGGCCAGTAGCCGGGCGGCGGCACGGCGGCGCCGGAGGCGGCCCCGCCCACCGGCTCGGCGATGAAGGCGGCCACGGTGTCGGGCCCGGCCGCCACGATGGCGGCGTCGAGCGCAGCGGCGTGGGCGGCCGCGTCACCCTGGTCGTAGCCGAGGGCGGGACGGGACGGGTCGAGCTGCAGCGGCACCTGAGGCCAGTCGGGGAGCATCGTCTCGAGGCCCCGGCGCCGGGCTGCATGACCGCTGGCGGCGATGGTCGTGAGCGTCATGCCGTGGTACGAGGGTAGGAGCGACACCACCTTCGTGCGCTGCGGGCGCCCCTGTGCCGAGTGGTGCAGGTGGGCGATGCGGATGGCGGCATCGGTCGACTCGGAGCCGCCGCTCACGAGCGCCACCCGGTCGAGCCCCGGCGGCAGCCAGGAGGTGACGAGGCGCTCGATCAGCCGCTCCCGCTCGGGTGTGGCGAACGGTGGCACCACGTAGCCGATGCGATCGAGCGAGTGGCGCGCCGCCTCGGCCACCTCATGGCGGCCATGGCCGATGTTGGCGACGATCGCCCCACCGGCCCCGTCGATGATGCGGCGGCCGTCGGGCGTGACGAGGTGGACACCCTCGGCCCGCTCGACGGCGATCCCGGTGCGGCCCGGGAGGAAGGTCACGTCGGCACTCGACATGGCCCCCATGGTGGCCGATCGGTGGGACACTCCCGGCACGGCTGGACGGCGGGGCGTACGATCACGGCGGAGGGAGGTGCCCTGTGCGTGCACACCGCCGGACCAAGCGCCCCGACGACGAGCTCGCCTTCTCGACCCTGCGTCCCTCGGCCGGCTCGACGGCCCTGCGATCACGCGAGACGGCCGTGCTCGACCTCCAGCACCAGGCCGGCAACCACGCAGTGGCCCAGATGCTGTCGGGCAGTCGTAGCGAAGGCAGCGGTAGCCGCTACGAAGACGTCGTGGCGACCGACGAGACCGAAGAACCCGACTGGGACGCCCCCATCGAGTCCGAGGCCGACGAGCGTACCGAGGAGCGGGCCGAGGACGGCCCAGCAGCAGCCGCGGCAGCGCCGGCCCCCGCCACCCCGGCCGCCCCCACCAGCTTCCCGGGCTACGCCTCGATGCGCGGGAACGACACCGTGCGCACCGCCGCGTGGGCGGCCTGGAAGGAGACCCTGCGGACCGCGACTGCGACGGGTCGCCGCGAGCAGGGCTTCTGGGTGCAGTGGGACGGGACCACCACACCGAACGCCACCGGCACGTTCCGCGTCGTCGGTGCGACGACCGGGCCCGTGGTGACAGCGGCCCAGGGGGCCACCATCTCGCTCGGCACCAAGCCGGCCGACAGCGGCGACTGGTACACGGTCGGCTCCTTCCACACCCACACGCCCACCAAGCACCGCACCGTCGGCCGGCCGGTCGGCCCGTCGAGCGCCGACCTCGCCGCCGACACCAACGACAACGTGGCCGGCCTCGTCTACGACTACAAGGAAGCCAAGAACGGCAACGTCCCGGCCAAGTGGCCGATCTGGTCGGAAGCGTTGATCTACCCCTCGGGCCCCCGGGTCCGCTCCTGAGGAGGCGAGCGTGCTCGACGAGGAGGCGGTGGCGACGGCCAGGGCGCTGGTCGATGGTGTGCTCGAGGTCGACCCGGACGGGGAGGTCACCGTCGAGCGGGCCGACGGCGTCGTGGTGGTGACGTTCGTGCACGCGGGGCAGCCGGGCGAGCGGGGCCCCGACTTCGACGCCAAGGTCACCCTCGACGAGGCGACCGGCGAGCTCGTCGAGATCCTCGGCTCCTGACACGACCGCACGAGCGGGCGAATCTCGGGGCAGGAGCAGCGGACGGGCGGGTACGGTCGGGCGTGCTGGCCCGCCGCCCGACACGGACGTGATCGAGGGACGTCCGGCAGGTGACCCGTGAACGCTCCTCGACAGCCCCGACCTGCCCCCCACCGGCGGGCGCTCGTGCTGCACCAGGTGGCCAACCTGGTGAGCGGCGTGTCGAACGCGCTCGTGCTCGTCACGATCCCGTGGCTCATCCTCGAGCGCACCGGGTCGCCGGCCGCCGCTGGGTTGGCCGGGGCGTTGGCTGGGCTGCCGGGCATCGTGGTGGCACCGGTCGTGGGCGTGCTCGTCGACCGCCTCGGCCGCAAGACGGTGTCGGTCGGCTCCGACGTGCTCAGCGCCGTCTCCGCCGGCCTGTTCCCCGTCGCCGACGCCTTCGGGGTCCTCGGCCTCGGCGTGATCCTGGCGCTCACGCTGCTCGGCGCGACGTTCGACCCCGCCGGCTACACCGCCCGCAAGTCGCTCATCCCCGATGTCGCGGCCGCCAGCGGGGTCGGCGTCGACAAGGCCAACGGGATCCACGAAGGCGTGTTCGCGGCCGGGTGGGTGATCGGGCCGGTCCTCGGCGCGCTCGGCATCGCCGCGGTGGGACCCGTCACCACGATGTGGTTCGCGTTCGGCGCCTTCGTGCTCGCGGCGGTGGCCGTCGGCCTGGTGCCGGTCGCCAACCGGGCCCAGCGCGACGAGTCCGTGCACGCCGACGAGACGTCGCTGTCGTCGGCGCTCGCGGGGCTGCGTGCGCTGCGGGCCGACCGGCCGGTCCTGCTGCTGACACTTGCGATCGCGGTGGTCGCCAGCATCTACACGCCGACCGAGACGGTGCTGCTGCCGACGCACTTCGAGGCCATCGACCGCCCCGAGGGCTTCGGCTTCGTGATGAGCGCCATCGCCGCAGGAGCGATGGTCAGCGCCTTCGGCTACGGCTGGGTCGCGGCGCGGATGACACGCCACCGGATCGCCACGGTGTTCATGACCCTGGCGTGCCTCGCCTACGCGCCCCTCGCGCTGCTGCCCCCGGTGGCCGTGATGGTCCCGGCCGCGTTCCTGCTCGGGCTGTCGTGGGGGCCGCTCAACCCGCTGCTGAACAGCCTGGTGCAGGACCGGTTCCCGGCCGAGCAGCACGGGAGGGTCTACGGCGTGCAGCTGGCGGTGTTCTACGCGGCGCCACCGCTCGGCCAGCTCGTCGCCGGAGCCGCCGTGTCGCGGTTCGGCGTGGAGCCGGTGATCGCGGCCGTCGCCGTGCTGATGGTGGCCACCGCCGCCGTCGTCAACCTCCAGCCGACCCTGCGCGGCCTTGACGGACCCGGCCAACGGCGCGCTGGTGCCACTCACCAGGGGACGCACGTAGACGGCTAGCTGTCGACGAGGCGGCGTTCACCAGTCGAGGTGGCCCCGGTAGATCGAGCAGCCCGACGGGTCGTCGTGGAAGGTCAGCACGCCCGACACCCCCTCGAACTCGCCGCTGCCGCCGGTCACGGGATGGTGGCAGCGGCCGTGGCGCAGCGTGCCCGTGGCCGGGTCGAACCTTCCCGAGTAGGTGAACGAGAACTCGATCGTGCCCGCCGGGTCGCCCGCGTCGCAGGTGCCGTCGCCGCCGGCGTCGTAGCAGCCGTCGAACAGCTCGGTGCCGGCGAGTCTGACCACCCCCGAGGGCGTGTCGCCGACCCACTCGAGCCCGGTCGTGGACCAGGTGCCGACGAGCGAGCCCTCCATCGAGTAGGTGCCGAACTCGGCCAGTGGCCGCTGCACCCCGCGCACTTGCACCGCACCGTCGGCTCCGGCCGGGGCCGCCGAACCGGCGATCATCCCGGCAGCCACGACCGTGGCTCCCACGACCCACCTTGCTGTGCTGTTCATGTCCGTCCTCCCGTTGATGGTGGCCGGCGGCCACGGCTCCACCATGCGCTCCTGGGGTCCGGCACCGCATCGGGGACCACCCTGCTGTGGTGCGGACTCGGCGAGGGCTGACCCTGCACTCGCGTTCCAGGCAGGGATCCCGGCGATCAGCGCGAGTGGAGGTAGCGGACGACGGCGGCGACGCGGCGATGGTCGTCGGGGTCCTCGCGGAGGTCGAGCTTCTGGAAGACCGACCGGATGTGCGCTTCGAGCGTCTTGGGTGAGCAGTGCAGGCTGGTGGCGATCGCCGCGTTGGAGCGACCCTGCGCCATCAGGTCCAGCACCTCCAGCTCACGGTCGGTCAGCCGCTGAAGGTGGTCCTCGCGACGTCGCAGCAGCTGCTCGGTCACGAGCGCGTCGATGACGACTCCTCCGGCGGCGACGATGCGACACGCGGCGACGAACTCGTCGAGGTGACTGACGCGCTCCTTCAGGAGGTAGCCCACGGCGGTCGGGTTGTGGCTGAGCAGCAACGCGGCGGCACTCGGCTCCACGTGCTGGCTGAGCACGAGCACTGCGATGTCGGGGCGCTCGGCTCGCAGCACGGAGGCGGCAGCGATGCCCTCGTCGGACTGGCCCGGCGGCATGCGCACGTCGGTGACGACCAGAGCCGGCCGAAGCAGCCGTGCTGCCGCGAGCAGCTCGTCGCGGTCGCCGACGTCGGCCACCACGTCGAAGCCTTCCTCGCGCAGGAGCGCAACCACGCCGGCGCGCACGAGCACGGAGTCCTCGGCCACCACCACCGAGACCGAGGGCTCGTCGGGCCGCGGGGACCACGCGACGGTCCACGTGCCGACGGCGTCAGGAATGCCCTTCAGCGCGACCGTGCCGGCGGCGACGAGGTGCAGGTCCGGCTGGGCGCTGACCAGGTGCCTCACGACGTCGGACACGAGGACCTCGCCGGGCTGGGCGAGGTCGCACAGCCGGCGCGCGACCACGACCGGGAGCCCGAACACGTCGTCGCCGAGTCCGGACACCACGTCGCCCACGTGGACGCTGACCCGCAGCCCGCTGGCCGAGCCAAGGCGACGGGCATCGCGCTCGTGCGCCTGCTGGAGGGAGACCGCGGCCATCACGGCTTCGGTGCACGAGGTGAACACGGCCATCACCCCGTCGCCAAGGGTCTTCGTCATGCTCCCGCCACCGGCCTCGACGATGTCGCGCTGGCGGCGCAGCAAGGTGGTCAGATGCTCGACGCCGTCCGGGTCGCCGGTCTCGACGAGGCGCTCGGTGGAGCGGGACAGGTCGGTGAACAGGATCGTGGTCGTCGCCATGCCTCAGTCGGCTCCAACGGGCAGCTCGACGGCAGTCCCGTCGACGCGACCGCCGAGGACGCCGATGCGGTCGAGCACGGCTCGGTCGGTGAGGGCAACGGTCCGGTTCACGCGCAGCATCGTGCCCCGGTTCTCGAAGGAGCTGCGTGGATCGTCGGCGGCGGCCAGGAACGCCGTCACCTCGACCGCGGCCGGAAGGCGCCGGGTCGGGGCACCGGCGCGGTCCGGCAGCGCCGCAGCCAGACCGCCGTCGATGAGCTCGGGCGGGTAGAGGCCGTGGGAGAGGACCCGAACCTCGGACGTGGCTCGTCGCAGGTCGGCCACGACCCCGTCGAGGGGTGCGCCGAGCATGACGGCGTCTGCGGCGTGCCGGAGCAGCGCGATCGGGCCCGCCTCCAGCGCCGCCTGCACCTCGGCCCGGGTCGTGGCGTCGGCGTCCAGCAGCCGCTCGCCGAGGTGGCGGGCCTCGGCCAGGCGCGCCTCGCTGAGGGCCACGTAGCGGTTGGCATCCATGGCCACACCGGCCAGCGCGGCCGCCGTTGCCAGCGCGTCGGGCGCGCGGGTGAGTGCGACGTCGTGGCACATCAACGCCAGCGGTTCGCCATCGCGAAGGATCGCCGTCGTCGCCCGGTCGTATCGGCCCCCCGACCGGTTCATGGCCTCGGGGCCGGTCGTGCCGGCATAGGCGATGGTGAGGCTGGGGTCGCCGAGCCAGGCGGCGAGGTCGGCTTGGAGCATGGCCACCGGGTCGCGGCGGCGCACGACGAGGCGGCCCGAGGTGAGGCGCTCGGTGTGTGGGCGCACGCCGAGCATCCATCCGACCGTCACCAGCAGCGCACCCGTGGCGAGCAGCGGCAGGTTGACGGCGAGGAGCATCGCCCACGGCCGGTAGGAGCCCACGTACCCGTCCCGGTACGAGTCGACCGGGAGCACGTGCACGGCCCGCTCCACGGTGGCGGCGAGAGCCCACAGCCCGCCGGCCACGAGCACCCCGTCGCGGGTGGCTCGCTCGCCGGTGTCCCGGCGTCTCGTCGGTTGCCGTGACCTGAGGACGACGGCGGCGGTCAGGAGCAGCGTCGCGGCGTGGAGCGCGAGCAGCCATCGGGTCGCCACCGTGGTCGGCGCCCGGAGCGGCCCCAGCGTGGCACCCAGGCCGCGACCATCGTCGGCCCACACGGCCAGGGCTGCTGTCGCGAGGAGCGCGGCCGGGGCGAGCACGGCGGCTCGAACGGACCGCCGCCCCGCACCGCTGATGCCCGCCAGGAGCACGAGCACCGCGGCGGCGCCGCCGAGCCAGGCGAGGCCGACGACCGTCGTGGCCGCGGACGGCAGCACGGGTCGGCGCGTCAGGCCGACGGCGATGACGGCGCCGACCACGCCGCAGAGCGCGACGAGTGCGGTGGAGCGGCGCGTCGCCGCCGCGACCCACAGGGCCACCGACGCGATCGCGGCGACGGCGACCGCCTGACCGGTGATCTCCAGGTGGTCGAACGCCTGCTGGTTGAAGCCGAGCTCGTCGGGTCTCAGGGCCACCCGTGTGCTCCAGACCATGGCCGCGGCGACCGCGGCCTGCGCGAGGGCGGGAGCGGCGATCATGCCGGGCTCGCGGCCAGGGCGAGGTCGACGCGCACCTGGATGGTGGTACCGCGGCCCGGCGGACTGTCGACGTCGACCGTCGACGGCACGATCGACAGACGGCGCAGGATGGCCGAGGGAGCCGGTGCGCCGCCGACCCCGTTGTCGACGACCGTCAGCTCGGCCGTGCCGTCGTGCACGCGCAGGCGCAGGCCGATCTCGGTGGGCTGGGCGTGCTTGAGACTGTTGGCGACGGCCTCGGACGCGACGAACCACAGCACGGATGCGGCCGGATGGCCGGCGGGGACGTCACCGTCAAGGTGTAGCGACGTCGCCATCGGGATCGTGGCGTCGAGCGCGACGAGCCCGGCCGCCAGCCCGGGGTCGAGCACGGCGGGAGCTCCCGCGCCCGGCGCGTTGCGAGCGAAGCGCACAGCGTCGGCGATGGCCTCGCGGAGGGTTGCCCGCTCCTCGTCCAGCCTTCCCACCGACTGCTCCCGGCGGGCCAGCATGCTTGCCTGCAGGGCCAAGGCCACGAGGCGTTGTTGCACACCGTCGTGGAGGTCCCGTTCGAGTCGGCGGCGGGCGCGGTCCTGCGCGTCCATCACCTGGCGCTGGATGGCCTGCACCTCCGCCGTTCGGAGGTCGGCGTCGATCCGGCGGGCGTGGCGGTTCACCACGAGCTCGACCGCCGACAGCAGCGCGTCGCAGCTCGCGGCCGTGACGGCGACGTCGGGGGCGTGGTCGACCGCGGCGAGCACGCGTCCCGTGTCGTCGGCGATCTCGGTGCGGACCGACCCGGGCGCGGGTTCGGGCAGCGACGGGGCGTCCCCGTCGCCGAGGCGCAGGCGGGCCGTGGGGTCGCCGAGGACGCGGCTCACATCGCCGGCGGCGGTCGTGTCGAGCGAGGCGGCGCCGATCTCGACGCTCCGGGAGCCGAGGGCAGCGGCTGCGAACCGCCGGCGGGCGCCTTCGGCGGCGACGAGGAGCCCGGCGACGACGGCGAACCGCCCGACCTCGACCGCCGACCGGATCGTTCCCACATCCCTGACCAGGAACGGACCGAGGCCGCTGCGCAGCGGCAGCACCACGTCGGTGACGAAGGCCAACAGCTCGGTGGTGGCGAGGACGGCGCCGCCGACGAACGCCGTCCGGGCGCTCGTCCCCATCGAGGGGGGCAGCGCGTGCTGACGTCGGAACAGGGCCGCGAGCAGGAGGGCCGGGGCCACCCCACGGAGCAGCGTCGTGGCCACCACGGCCACGACCGTGCCCCCGGCCAGGTCGCCGATCGTGGGCAGGACCCAACCGCTGTCCCAACTGGGGAGGCGGAACCACAGGAACGGCGAGACCACCCCAACGGCAACGTACGCGACGACCGAGGCGGTGAACGGCCTCGACCACGATCGCTCGAGCCGGCCGGTCGGCCAGGGAAGGACGGCCAGCACGACCGCAGCCTTGACCGGTGTCGGGAGCAGGCGATCAGCCCAAGGGCTCACGGGGCCGGGCCAGAAGCGCCCAGCCAGCCAGAGGGCCGACAGCAGCCCGGCGACGGCGAGCCACCAGCCGGTGGGCGTGGTCGGTACACGCCACCACAGCCAGACGCCGGCCACGGCCAGCGCGAGGCAGCTCGCCGCGGCGAGGGCCCACACGAAGGTCTCTCCGGTGGTCGGGGCGTCGAACGGGAAGCGCCGGTCGAAGTTGCGCAGCATCAGCGCGAACCCGACCGGGGCCAGCACGATCGTGGCCGCGGCAGCGACGGTCGTCGCGCTCGTCCACCGCCGCAGCGTCCCCCACACGTCGTGCAGTCTCGTCGTTCTCCTGGTGCCCGGCATCGGTGCTGTCCCTGGGCTCAGGCCATACGTCGAGGGTCAGCCCCGATGCCGAGGTTCGCCGCACCTGCGACAGTGGCACGCAGCGGGCGATGCGCCCGGCGGGACGAAGGGAGAGCATCATGCGCCGAGCGCGAAGCGGTTGGGTCGTCGCAGCGGTGGTGGTCGCCGGATGTGGGGCGAGCGCGGCCGACGGCAGCGGTAGCACGACGGATGCGCCGGTACCGACCGCCGCATCGACCACGATGGCTTCCGCGGCGCCGGCGGTTGCATCCTCGCCCGACGCCGACCTGGCCCGACGTGCGGTGCTGACCCCGGAGGATCTCGGCGAGGGCTGGCGCACCGTCGACGAGCGACTCGTGTTCCCGAACTCGGCCGAGCTGGCCCGCACGGTGCCGGCCTGCGAGCCCTTCGCCGAGCTCGTGTTCCAGGGTGGCGCGCAGCACGGATCGGGTGTCTCCGAGGCGCTCTTGGAGCGGTCCGAGCCGGTGTTCACCTACGTAGTCGTGTTCCCGACCGAGGCCGAGGCGGCCGCCATGATCGCCGCGACCGCCTCCCCCGGCTTCTCGGCCTGCTGGGCCGGCTTCAACGAGGTGGCGGTGCCGTCGATGCCGCTCGGCGTCGAGGCGGCCTCGTACAACGTGGGGACGCCGCCGGTGCTCGCCTTCGAGGCCGACGAGTCGACGGTGCTCTTCCTCGAGGGCACGGTCACCATCGGCGGTGCCGACTTCAAGGACACCTGCGCGTGCGTGTTCGCCCGCGCCGGTCGCGGCGTCGTCGAGGTCCACTCGACGCTGACCGCGCTCGACGCCGACGCCCGGTCAGGCGTCGTCCAGGCTGCGGTCGACAAGCTCCGCGCCACGCTCACCCCGCCCTGACCGTCGCGGAGCCCGCTTGGAGAGGGCTCGTTGGCTTCCGTGCACCGCGCCCGGCGGGTGCGCCATGCTGACCGTTGCGGCCGAGGCGACCCCGGCCGTGCGGAGGACGCCGATGAACCCCGAGGTGGACGCCTACGTCGAGCGCTCCACGCGCTGGCCGGAGGAGGTGCGGCGGCTGCGAGGCGTCCTCCTCGGCACCGGGCTCACCGAGGAGCTCAAGTGGGGCAAGCCCTGCTACGCCCACCAGGGCGGCAACATCGCCATCGTCCAGGAGATGAAGGACTTCCTCGCCCTCATGTTCTTCAAGGGCGCGCTCCTCGACGACCGCGACGGCGTGCTCGAGGACCAGGGCCCGAACTCGCGGTCGGCACGCCGGGTTCAGTTCACGTCCGTCGACGACGTCGAGCGGCTCGCGCCGGCAGTCACCGCGCTGGTCGCCCGGGCTGTCGCCGTCGAGGACGCCGGGCTGACCGTCGCACCGCCCGACGAGGTCGAGCTCGCGGACGAGATGGCCCGCCGCCTCGACGGTGACGCCGCCTTGCGGGCGGCGTTCGAGGCGCTCACGCCCGGTCGCCGGCGCGAGTACCACCTCTACGTCTCGGCGGCCAAGAAGCCCGCCACGCGCGACGCCCGGGTCGACTCGTGCGTCCCGAGGATCCTCGCCGGCAAGGGCCTGCGCGACCGATGAGCACGCGCCGGCGAGGTGGCTGTCGCCTTGGGTCGCCGAGGCTCAGAGGCGGGCGGCCGCCTGCTCGGCGAGGACCCGCACCACCTCGTCGGGCTCGCCCTTCGTGCTGAACACCACGTTGATCTCGTACTGCGTCTCACCGACCCGCCAGACGATCGAGTTCAGCGCCTTCCCCGAGTACCCCTCGTCTCCGAGGTCGTTCGGCTCCCAGAAGTCGTTGTCGTACCCCGAGCGCCACGCCTCCAGGTCACCCGTGCGCCGGACCAGGTTGACGGTCTTGAGATCGTTCGCGGTCGACCACCAGCACTCGTCGGTCGACTGCGTGCCCGGCACGACCGGCTCGCCGAACGCCGCCTCCACGTCGACCTGCGTGAGGAGATCACACGCGCCCGACACGGCCCCCACCGCCACCGTGGCGGCGGGGGCCTCGGTCGGTGCCGTGGTCGGCTCCGACCCACTGTCGTCACCGGAGCCGCAGGCCCCGGCAAGCACGGCAAGGCTGAGGACGAGTGGCAGCAGGCATCGGCGCATCGGTCGCACGCGGGTAACCGGGTTCACGAGCAGCCGCTGGTGGTGCCGCAGCTGGGGCAGGCGTGGCAGCTGCCGGCCCGCACCATCTGGACACCGCACTGCATGCACATCGGGGCGTCGCTGTGGCGCACACCCTCGGCCGCCTTGGGGGCGGCCTGCATCTGCGCCTCGAGCTCGCTGGCCGACGGGATGCTCTTGGGGTCGGGCTGCATCTCGTGACCCTGCACCGTCTCGATCACCTGCTCCTCCACACCGGGCAGCGTGGGCTGGAGCCGCTCGTCGACCGAGAAGATGCCGAGCTCGGCCCGCTCCTCGTAGGTGAGGTACTCGAGGGCCAGGCGCCGGAACAGGTAGTCGAGGATCGACGAGGCGAAGCGGATGTCGGGGTCGTCGGTCATGCCGGCCGGCTCGAAGCGCATGTTCGTGAACGCCTCGACGAAGGCCCGCACCGGCACGCCGTACTGCAGGCCGTAGGAGATGGCCTTGGCGAAGGCGTCCATGATGCCGCTCAGCGTGGAGCCCTGCTTCGACACGGTGAGGAACAGCTCGCCGGGTCGGCCGTCGGCGTACTCGCCCACGGTGACGAATCCCTTGCAGTCGGCCACCCGGAACTCGAAGGTCTTCGACGTGCGGGTGCGGGGCAGCTTCTGGCGGATCGGCTGGTGGACGATCTTCTCCACCACCCGCTCCACCACCTGCGCCGGCGTCTCGGCGACGGCGGCGGCCGCCGGGTCGTCCTTCTTGGCCGTCGACAGCGGCTGGGCCACCTTGCAGTTGTCGCGGTAGATCGCCACCGCCTTCAGGCCGAGCTCCCACGACAGCAGGTGCAGCGCCTCGATGTCTTCGACGGTGGCCTCCTCGGGCATGTTCACCGTCTTGGAGATGGCACCCGACAGGAACGGCTGCACGGCGCCCATCATCCGCACGTGACCCTCGTAGTGGATGGTGTTGTCGCCCATCGAGCAGGCGAACACCGGCAGGTGCTCCGCCTTGAGCTCCGGGGCACCGAGGATCGACTTGTGCTCGTCGATGTGGGCGACGACGACGTCGATCTGCTTGGCCGTGTAGCCGAGGCGCCGCAGCGCCCGGGGCACCGTCTGGTTGACGATGCTCATCGTGCCGCCGCCCACCAGCTTCTTGAACTTCACGAGCCCGAGGTCGGGCTCGATGCCGGTGGTGTCGCAGTCCATCATCAGGCCGATCGTGTTGTGGCTCACGAAGCCGTTCGCGACGTAGGTGACGTTGGCCGGCACCGACAGGTCGTAGGTGAGCTCCTCGTCACCGAGCTCGGCGGCGGCCACGGTGTCGTAGAAGAACCCGAGCAGATGCGCGAGCTCGGCGTCTCCGGTGCTCGCCACGAGCTCGCCGGCGAGACGCCGCGAGATCGAGCCGGAACGGCGCAGCTCCATGAGCGCGACCTTCCGGTGACGGTCGTTGTCGGGGCAGACCCGATCGATCAGCGCTCGCGTGACGGGGATGTGGTCGTGGCGCGCCGCCTGGGCGGCATCGCTCACGTCGACCTTGGCCGCCTTGCGAGCCGACACGAAGCCGACCTCGTCGAGCCACGTGGCGTTGGCGGCACGGTTGAGCAGCCGCACGACCTGGAGGGCCGACCCTCGGCCGCTCGTCCCCGTGGACCGGGTGGTGACGAAGCCCAGGGCGAGCAGCAGCTGCTGCACCTCGTCGGCGAACGAGACCTCGGTCGTGGTCCAGGACGGGTAGCCGGTGGTGACGGTGCCGTCGGCCTCGAACAGCCCTCGCAGGAACGAGCGGTAGACCTCGCGGTCGTTGGCGTGCAGCACCGCGTCGGGCACGTGGGGCGTGTAGCCCTTGCCGACGTGGCGCTCGTGCGGCTGGTGCTTGGCGAAGCCGGCCGCCACCCACCACTCGGCGAGCCGCACCGAGTGGAACGCCACCTCGACGTAGCCCTGCTTGGGCGACACGGCGGCCGTGATGCCGAAGAGCTCCTTGCCGAGCCGCTCGAGGTGGTCGATGACGTCGAGGTCGTTGCGATCGACGCACAGGCGAAGGCCGCGGGCGTGCAGCGAGCCGTCACCCATGAAGTAGCCCACGAGCTCGGCCAGCGCGGGCGACATGGTGCGGGGGACGCGAACGTGGTGCTCGCCGGCCCATGCCATCGGCTCGGCCAGCGGCGGCAGCACCACTTCCTGCGGCTCGCCCACGACACCGCCCAGCGCGAGCGGCACGAGGTCGCCGGGCCGCAGGTCGGCGAAGCGCCGCCACGTCCACTGCCGGTCGGCGTCGACCACCTTGACGCGGTGCTTGGTGGTCCCCTGGATCCGGTACCCGCGCTCGGTCACGACGTCGACCACCGGCTCGAGGCCGTTCACGTAGAACTTGCTCGCCGCCTGCACGCCGTCGTCGGTGAGGACGTCGAAGGCCACGTCTTGCCACTCGGCGCCGTCGGGATCGCCGAGCGACCGCAGGCGGACCAGGCCCTTCGAGGTGGCCACCAGCGTGCCTCCGACGAGGCAACCGGTCGGGGCGAGCACCGAGGCCTGGCTGTTGCGCACGCCGAACTCCTCGCCGCCCTCCACCGCCTCGTCCCAGGCGGCCTGGGCCGCCGACAGCAGCGGCTCGGGAACGAGCTCCTCGTCGATGTGCGCAGCGGCCTCGCGGTGCATGCGCAGCACGTCGAGCATGTACTGCTCGTTGTCGGCGAACCCGGCGAACGGGCCCATGCGGCTGGCGATGCGAGCGCTCGTGGCGTAGGCGTGCCCGGTCATGAGCGAGGTGAGCGACGCCGCCCACGCCCGCCCCTCGGCGCTGTCGTAGGGCAGGCCGAGGGCCATGAGGAGCGCCCCCAGGTTGGCGTAGCCCAGCCCGAGCTGGCGGAACTTGCGGCTGGTGTCGCCGATGGGCTCGGTCGGGTAGTCGGCCTTGCCCACGAGGATCTCCTGGGCCGTGAACACCACCTCGATGGCGTGCCGGTAGCCCTCGACGTCGAAGGAGTCGTCCTCGCGCAGGAACTTCATGAGGTTCAAGCTGGCGAGGTTGCACGCCGAGTTGTCGAGGTGCATGTACTCCGAGCAGTTGCGCACCACCACGCCGTTGGCGACGTAGCTGTGGTTGCGGGGCTCGCTCAGGTTGTAGGTGAGCTCGACGCCGTCGTCGACGCGCGACGCGAGGCGGATGGTGGTGTCGACGTCGTAGGACCGACGCGTCCGCACGATCTCGGCCAGCGTCGCCTGCTTGCGCGACAGGCTGAACCCGATCTCGGCCGCGAAGCGGTCGAGCGAGCCGGCTGTGATCCGCAGGTCGTAGCTCGCCTTGCGGCTGTAGGTGACCGACGTGCCGTCGGCGCGGGTGTGGGAGAAGGGGCCGTCGGAGGCGGCCGCGTTGGACGAGTAGATGGAGCTCGAGATCCCGAACGTGCTCAGCAGGCGCTGGACGCCTCGCAGCAGCTCGGGCGAGATCGAGCCGAGGCCGACGTAGGAGCCCTTGTCCGGCTGGTGGACGGCACACCCGTCGGCGTCGAACAGGCCTCGGAGGAACGCGGCGACCACATCGGTGGGCGCCTGCTCGATCGACCACGGCACGACCTTGTCGGCACCGGTGACGGAGCGGACGCCGAGCGCCTCGACGAAGCGCTTGAACACCCGCCGGCTCACCCGCAGCTGGACGGTGCCGTTCGCCTGCTCGGACGGCTTGGGCGCCCGACCGCCGTTGATCGAGGTGAGCAGGTCCTCGTGGCGGGGCTGGATCTCCGTGCGATCGTCGGGCGAGCCGTAGACGGTGACCGTGCTGGCGCCCGACGTCGAGCCGTTGCCGACGAGCCAGCCGAGATAGTGCGCCAACTCGTCGCTCCACACCTCGGGGAGCCGCAGCTCGGCGTCGTGGTCGCCCTTGGCGCGGTAGGCCTCGATGTCGGTGGCGACCGGCAGGACCCACTCGGCGTTGACCGCCGGGGTCGCCAGGTCGAGCGAGCGCACCCGGTCGTCGGCCGTGAGCTCACTCGCCTCTACGTAGCCCCGGTTCGTGGTGAAGATCCGGTGGCCCGGCGTGCAGCGCAGCTCCATGCCGTTGGAGAACCGCAACCGCACGATCGGGTTCCGGCCGGTGATCATGAGCGCCTCGGGCGTCGTGAGCACCACCTGGCGCTCGGGCGCGTCGGGGTTCGTGATGTCGTGGGTGTAGACGCCGAACTCCTCGCCACGGTTGGCCCGGTCGAAGAGCTCGGCGAAGCGGATGAGGCCCTTGTCAGTGTGGACGAGCGTGTCGCCGGTGAAGCACGGGTTGGAGCCGTTGATGCGCCCGGTGGCGTGGGCGGTGTGCCAGCGGTTGATCGTGGTGTCGAACTGCAGGCCGGGGTCGGCGCACTCCCACGACGCAGTGGCGATCTCCCGCCAGATCTGGCGGGCCTTGACGGTCTTGACGACCGAGCCGTCGGTGACGGCGGTCAGGTTCCAGTCGGCGTCGTCGACGACGGCCTGCATGAAGTCGTCGGTGACCCGCACGGAGTTGTTGGCGTTCTGGTACTGGATCGAGAAGCTGTCGGCGCCGTCGAGGTCCATGTCGAAGCCGGCGTCGCGCAGCACGCGGGCCTTGCGCTCCTCACGGGCCTTGCACCAGATGAACTCCTCCACGTCGGGGTGGTCGACGTTGAGGATCACCATCTTGGCCGCCCGGCGCGTCTTGCCACCGCTCTTGATGGTGCCGGCCGACGCGTCGGCGCCGCGCATGAAGCTGACCGGCCCGCTGGCGGTGCCGCCGCCCTTGAGCAGCTCGTGGCTGGAGCGGATCTTCGACAGGTTGACGCCCGAGCCCGAGCCGCCCTTGAAGATGACGCCCTCCTCCCGGTACCAGTTCAGGATCGAGTCCATTGCGTCGTCGACCGAGAGGATGAAGCAGGCGCTGGCCTGCTGCGGCACGCCCTTCACGCCGATGTTGAACCAGACCGGCGAGTTGAACGCCGCCTTCTGGGTGACGAGGAGGTGCTTCAGCTCGGCCCGGAACGCCTCGGTCTCGGCGTCGTCGACGAAGTAGCCGCCCTGCACCCCCCAGTCGGTGATGGTGTCGGCCACCCGGTCGATCACTTGGCGAAGGCTCGACTCGCGCTCGGCCGTGCCGAGCGTGCCCCGGAAGTACTTCTGGGCGACGATGTTCGTGGCGTTCAGCGACCACCCGACCGGGAACTCCACGTTGCGCTGCTCGAAGGCCACCGAACCGTCGCGGTAGTTCGTGATGCGGGCGTCTCGGTGCTCCCACACGACCTCGTCATAGGGGTGCACGCCGGCGGTGGTGAAGTGCCGGCGGATCCCGATCCCGATGCGCTCCGGTGCGAGGGACATGTGCGCTCCGATCCTGTTCCTGGGTGTCGAGGTGACGAAACCGCCCGGGTGGGCTCACCCGGGCGTTCACAACATGTTGTGGCGTCGTAGGACTTCAGTGGTACTGCCCCACAACCTGTGGGTGCATTACAGCACTGTAGTTACAGCGGTGTCAACGCCCACCGGGCGGCACCCGGATCGGGGGACGAGCGAGGCCACGGTGCGCCGCGGGCAGGTCCGGGAACCACTCCTCCTCCCGGCGTCCACCCGGTCTGTCGCCCCCCGGGGACACCGTCCATCCGCCCGCTGTGTCGCACCGTGGCCGCTCGTGGTCGGCACCCTACGGAGGCGGTCCTGTGGATTGGAAGGGGCGTAACCCTGTGAATTGCCCTGTGGTTTGCCGGCCGGTCACCCACAGCCCTGTGGGTGACCGGCGACGTGCGAGAGTGACCCGATGGGGTCGCCCCGCAACGTCGTCGTCGTCTTGCTCGACAGCCTCAACCGCCACCTGCTGGGTGCCTACGGCAGCGACGAGTTCGCCACGCCCAACCTCGACCGCCTGGCCGCCCGCAGCGTGCGCTTCGACCGCCACCAGGCCGGGTCGCTGCCGTGCATGCCCGCCCGCCACGACCTGCTCACCGGCAGCCTCGACTTCCTCTGGCGGCCCTGGGGGTCGATCGAGCTCTGGGAGGAGCCGGTGACCGCGCTGCTGCGGCGGGCCGGCGTGGTGACCCAGCTGGTGACCGACCACCCGCACCTGTTCGAGGTGGGCGGCGAGAACTACCACACCGACTTCACGGCCTGGGACTACCAGCGGGGCCACGAGAGCGACCCGTGGAAGACCCGCCCCGACCCGAGCTGGCTCGGGGCGCCGTCGTTCCGGCGAGGGCACACCCACTACGACGACTCGCGTGGCTGGTTCTGCGACGAGGCCGACTTCCCGGGTCCGCGGACCATGACGGCCGCCGCCCGATGGCTCGACGAGCACGCCACCTGGCACCGCCAGCAGGGCCAGCGGTTCCTCCTGCTGGTCGACGAGTTCGACCCGCACGAGCCCTTCGACACCCCACCCGAGTGGGCGCAGCGCTACGACCCCGAATGGGAGGGGCCGCACCTCATCTGGCCGCCCTACACCCGAGACGCGCTCGACCGCGGTGTCCTCGACGAGCGCCAGGCCCGCCAGATCCGGGCCCAGTACGGGGCGAAGCTCTCCATGATCGACCACTGGCTCGGCCGCGTCCTCGACGTGCTCGACCGCCACGACCTCTGGGCCGACACCGCGGTGGTGCTGTGCACCGACCACGGCCACTACCTCGGCGAGCGCGACCTGTGGGGCAAGCCGGCCGTCCCGCTCTACCAACCGATCGCCCACCTGCCGCTGCTCGTCGCCTGGCCCGGCGTCGAGCCATCGACGTGCACCGCGCTCACCACCACCGTCGACCTCCACGCCACGCTCTGCGACGTGTTCGGCGTGACCGCCACCCACCCAACGCACGGTCGCTCGCTCGTGCCGCTGCTCGAGGGCACCGCCACATCGGTGCGCGACGGCGTGCTCGCCGGCGTGTGGGGCCGGGAGGTCCACCTCGTCACGGCCACCGCCAAGTACGTGAGGGCGCCGGCCGACGAGAACGCCCCGCTGTCGATGTGGTCCAACCGCTGGAGCACCATGCCGGTGCCCTCCTACCCCGACCTGAAGCTGCCCCGGCCCGACGAGCGGGCGTGGCTCGACCGCATGCCGGGCACCACCGTGCCGGTGATCCGCCAGCCGTTCCGGCCCGGCGACCTGCTGCCGTTCTGGGCCTACGCGGAGCGCTACGAGACGCTGGCCTACGACCTGGCCGGCGACCCCCACGAGGAGCACTCGCTCGGCGGGACGTCGTTCGAAGCCGACCTGGCCGAGCAGCTCCGCACCGAGCTCGTCGCCGTCGCCGCGCCCGACGACCAGCTGGCCCGCCTCGGCCTCGCGTGAGGGGACCTGACCGCCGGCAGCGAGCGCGGTGCGTCCTCCGCCGGGTCAGGTCCAGGTGCGCTCACGGGCGACGACGTAGGCGAGCGCGGCCCGCGAGCGCACGTTGAGCTTGCGGTAGATCGACTGCAGGTGAGCGTCGATGGTCTTGGGGCTCAGTGCCAGCTCGGCAGCCGCTTCCCGATTGGTGAGGCCGCGGCCCACCGAGAGCGCGACGCGCAGTTCGGCCTCGCTGAGCGCGGCGGCGAGGGGCACGGCGAGACGGGGCGGGCGCTCGCCGGCGCCCCCGAGCTCGGCCCGCGCCTCGCGCGCCCACGACACGGCGCCGAGCCGCTCGAACACGTCGAGTGCCTGCTCGAGCACCTCGCCGCGAGCGCCCGCCCGGTCGGGGTGCGAGCGCAGGCAAGCGGCGAGCGCCAGGCGGCTGCGAGCCGCTTCGAACGGGGTTCCCAGCTCGTCGAGGAGCCGGACCGACCGCTCGGCCTGGTCGAGGTCGTGGTCGAGGAGGGCGTCGGCCCGGGCGACCACCGCGGCGGCCCAGCGGTTTCCGGTCACGTCGGCCCGATCGGCCAGCCACCGCCGGAGGCGCCGAGCCTCGAGGTGCTCACCGGCACCGAGGAACGCCTCGAGCAGGTCGCCCTGCCACCACAGCGGCCCGGGGTTGTCGATCTCGCCCTGCCGGCACAGCCGCCACACCTTCGACAGTGGTTCGATCGCGTCGTGCGGCCGCCGCTCGGCCAGCGCGAGCAGCCCCTGTGCGTGCCACCCCCACGCGGCGAGCACACCCATACCGACGGAGTCGCCATGGTCGGCCGCCGTGGCTGCGTGCGCTGCGGCCGCGCCACCGAGGCCGAGCACGGCCTCGAGTCGGGCCAGGGTGGCATGGCCGAACGATGCGGTCGGCTCCTCGAGCCGCAGGTGGTGGTCGAGGTGCACGACCGACTCGGCCCGGGCCTCCGACCACCGCCCGAGCCGGAACAGCACCTCGCTGCGCATCGCCAGCGCGAACATCGAGCTGCCCACCAGCCCCCTCGGTCGTGCGACGGCGACGATGCGCTCGAGCAGGTCGAGAGCGTCGCCCCAGCGCTCGAGCGCGATGAGGTCGAAGGCCACGACCTCGGCGATGTCCAGCAGCTCGGCCGGTGCTCCCGCCACCACGAGCGACGTGAGCACGTCGAAGTCGCCCCGCCGCTCGGCGTCGACCTCGGCGAGGCTCGACGCCGTCCCGTGGATGACCCGCAGGTGCGTACTGATGAGTCGGACGGCCACCTGGGTCACGGGCTCGGCCGCTCCCGCCAGCGCTTCCGCCTGACGGCCCAGGTCGACGGCGCGGGCCAGATCGCCGCCGAGCGCCACGAAGTTGCCGGCCGAGGCCAGGAGCAGCGCCGGCAGGGCCACGTCGTGAGGACGGGCGGCCTCCGCAGCCTCGCTCATCATGGCGACGCCGCGGTCGACCGAGACGTGCCAGCAGAGCATGGTGCCCAGCACCAGCACGACCCGGGCCCGGTCGACGTCGTCGGCGGCGTGCTCCAACGCCGCTTCGAGGACGGGTATGGCATAGGCCGGGTTCGCGGTGCCCGCCAGCGCCGTTCCAGCGGCCAGCAACAAGCGCAGCCTCGCCGCATCGTCGGTCGTCAGGCTCGCGGCGCGCTCCCACGCCGCAGCAGCCGCGCCCATCGCGCCGCGTTCGGCCGCCCGCTCGGCCACCCGGCTCAGCTCTTCGATCGCCTCGGCTGCGGCGTCCTCGCCCGCCTTCGCAAGGTGCCACGCCCGGCGGTCGCCGTCGACGACCCCGGCGACGGCGCGGTGCGCGTCCGTGACGAGCGCCGGCGCGGCGATGGCGGCGGCTTCGCCGAGGAGTGGATGGCGAAAGGCGAGCCCGTCGTAGGTCCGGCGCAGGACGCCCGCCGCCTCGGCCGGCTCCAGATCGGCCCGCGTCAGCCCGACGGCGGCCAGCGCGGCGGCCAACTGCGCCGGCCGCAGACGGCCGCCGTGGGTGACGACCACGAGGGCACGGCGAGTGCGCTCGGGCAGGGCGACCAGGCTCTGCTCGAGACCGGCTCGGAGGCCCTCGCTGAGCTGGAGGTGCTCCGGCAGGGGCGACCGCCCGGCTCGCTGCGAGGCGCTGAGCGACCTCGCCAGCTCGATGAGGGCGAGCGGGTTCCCGCCACAGCGCTCCTGGCAGCCCGTCGCCACAGGTACCGCCAGCTCGGCGACCGATCCGAGGACGCGCCGCGACGCGTCGGCGTCGAGCGCGCCGACCTCCAGCACCGCGAAGCCCGGGAGGTCGGCCCGCTCGTCGGTGCGGTCGGCGACGAGCACGGCCACCCGCTCCTCGCGGAGCCGATGGAGGGCGAACCGGACCGCGGCGAGCGTCGCCGCGTCGACCCATTGGGCGTCGTCGATCACCACCAGCACAGGCCGCTCGGCGGCCAGCAGGCTCAGCAGGTGCAGCACGGCGACGCCGGCCCCGAGCGGCGTGACCGGCTCGCCGGCCAGCATGGCCCTCATCACCTGTCCGTGCTCCGGCGTGGGGTCGTCGGCCCGGTCGGCGACCGGCCGGCACAGGGAGACGAGCGCGGCGCGCTCGAGGTCGTGCTCGCTGGCCACGCCGGTGCACTGCAGCACGGTCCAGCCGCCTGACTCGGCCTTGCCGATGGCGTCGGCGAGCAACGCCGACTTCCCGATGCCGGGGTCACCCCGCAGCACGACGGCCGACGCCTGCCCGCGCCGCGCGAGTGCCATGAGGCCAGCCACCGCGTTCAGCTCGCGTCCGCGGCCGAAGAGCATCGGCCCGACACACTAGGCAACACCTGCGCTCCGCTCCGAGCCACTGCCACGCGCGGGGCCGCCGCCGCTAGACCATCTCCTCCCGGTTCCTCACGCCGAGCAGGCGGTGGTGAGAGCGGCGTCGCTGACGGCCGACGGCCCGCCGACGACCACCGTCGCCGGGGCGCCTTGCAGCGCGCCGGCCACCGCCGGCGGCACGCACGACGAGCGCACGAGCAGCAGGCGCCCCTGTCGACGGCCGACGCCGGGTGCGGCCACCAGCGCGTCGGCGAAATCGCCGCCCGACGCCGCGAACACCGGTCCGGGACCACCCAGCCTCCTGGCGAGGAGGGCCGACGTCTCGAACCGGTCCGCTCCGCCGAGGCGCTCCACCTCGAGCCCGCTGTTGCGGAGCGCGACCACGACCGACTCGTCGACCACCGTGCCGCCACCGACGACGAGCACGCTCCCAGGGCGGCCGGCCAGTGCCCGGCGCGTGGCCTCCGGCAGCGCGCTGCGGCGCGTGAGCAGCACGGCGTGACCGCCGCTGGCGGCCCCACCCGACGCCCCGAGCGCGTCCGGGAAGTCGTCGCCGCTCGCCACGAGCGTGAGCCCGGTCGGCGCCAGCCGCGCCGCGATCAGCGCCGCCGTCTCGTAGCGGTCAGCGCCGCCGAGGCGGGTCACCTCGCCTCCCGTGACCGCCCGCACCGCGGCGACGACCGAGTCGGGGACACGAGCCGGCCCACCGAGCACGGTCACCCGCGCCGGGCGGAGTCGAGCGAGCTCGGCCCGTGTCGCCTCGGGCAGCGGATCGGCCACCAACAGCACCGGACCCCCTCGCTGGGCCGCCAGGGGCGCCGCCACGAGGGCGTCGGGGTAGGCGGAGCCGGCGGCCAGGAACACGTCGGTGGCGCCGTCGGGATAGAGCCACCGGCTCACCCGTGCCGCGGTGTCGTAGCGGTCGACGCCACCGAGGCGCGTCGGTACCGCCGGCGAGCCGGGTGCGCTCGGCGGGGGCGGCGACGACGGGGGCACAGCCGCGGAGAGCACGGTGATGGTGGCGCGGGCCTGCGGCGCCCGCACCGAGCGGTCGGAGACCCGTTCGCCGGACCGCACCTCGAGCACGGCGGTGTAGGTCCCCTCGGCGAGCGTCACCACCGGCGTGGCGCCAGAGGTGCTCTTGACGTCGAAGTCGGTCAGGCTCCACTCGTAGGTCAGGTCTCCGCCGAGCGGATCCCTCGACCCGGTACCGTCGAGGCGCAGCGGCTGGCCGGCCACCACCTGGTAGGGCCCACCGGCCACGGCGACGGGCACCGGATCGGGCGGCGGCGGGCACGGCACGGCGATGGTGGCCTCGGGCCCGCCGGTGCCGAGCCGGGCGGTGTACGTGCCCGGATCGGTGGGCAAGGTCACCGCCGTCGAGTAGGTGAGGGCAGGGAGCGTCGTGGCTGCCGTCACGTCGTCGGTCCAATCGAGGTGGACGCTGACGTCGGCCAGCGGGACCGGACCTCGAGCCACGTCCCAACCGGACGCCACGAGGGAGGCGTTCGCCGACCGCGCGACTCCACCGAGACCCACGGTCGCGCCCGGGGCGACGCACGTGGTGTCGAACGCGATCGAGTCGGGGGCCGGCGGGTCGAGCACGTCGACGCGAGCCGAGGTGAGCGTCGAGGTGCTGTTGCCGTCGGACACGGCGAGCGACGCCGTGTAGGTGCCGGGCCGGTCGTAAGTGGCGGCGGCGGGCACGCTGGCCGCCGTGGTGAGCGTGGCGCCCGCACCGGTGGTCAGGGTGGCGGTGAGCGGCGCCCGCTCCGGGTCGACCGAGCGTGACGCGTCGAGGTCGACGGCCGCCGCCTGCTCGTCGGTGGTCGCGAAGCCCAGGTACGGACCGCCGAGGTCGGCCACCGGGCGGCCGTTGCTCCCGCCCGAGGCCACGGGACCGCGCCGGTACAGCTGAGGGACCTTCTGCACCTGCTCTCGGGTGAGGTTCGAGCTGTCGGACAGGAAGAGGACGCTTGCGTCGTCGTCGACGTCGACGCCGAGGTCGAGGCGGGCGCCGCGGTCGGCCTGGGCGTCGTCGACGGTGAGGCTCTCGCGCGTCACGAGTCCGGTGTCGCGGTACCAGAGGAACGCGTCACCCTCGTACAGCGTGCCGGTGAGGTTGGTGTCGTTGGGCACGAGGTCGTCGCGGCGGCTCACGAAGGCGACGGCACTGCCGTCCTCGGTCATGGCCGCGGTGTAGGTCCCCATCTTGAGGAACAGCGAGCTGGTGCCGGTCGTGAGGCTGACGGGCCGGCTGCCGTTGCCGACGTGACGGGTGGTGCGGGCCGTGCGATCGCGCACATACGCCTCCGGCAGCACGTACTGGCTCGAGACCTGGTCCGACGGCGCTAGGAAGCTCTGCGAGTTGCTGAGGAACAGCACGTAGCGGCCGTCGGCGGAGATGTCGGCCGGGTAGACGTTGTTGCTGGTCGGGTAGGCCCACGGATCGGTGTCGTTCGTGGTGTCGTAACGATCGGCCACGTCGAAGGCGCCGGTGTCACGGTCGAGCACGAGCACGGCCGGCGCCCCGCCAACCGGGGTGGCGGTGGAGAGGTTGGTCGCCTTCGAGGCCATCACCACGAAGCGCCCGTCAGCCGAGATCGATTGTGGTACGGCGTCGTCATCGTTGACGACGACGGTCGAGGCGGTGGTGCGGGCGCTCAACAGCGTGGTGGTGCCGGTCAGGCGGTCACGCAGGTGGGTCTCGATCACCCCGTAATCACAGACCTGGGGGAAGCCGTAGCAGCCGGCGGCGCTGCGCTTCGGGTTCTCCCACTGCACCAGCACGTACCGGCCGTCGGCCGACAGCTGCCCCCCGCGCGTCTGGCGCTGCGCGACGGATTGGCCGGTGAAGGGCTGGCCGTCGGGCGCGATGCCGAGCAGCTCGAAGGTGATGTCGTCGGGGTCGGCCAGGTCGGCGAGGTAGAGGTCGTTATCGGTGTCGGTGTCCCGGGCATCGAGCTGCTCCAGGCTGAGGAACGTGACGAAGCGGCCGTCGTGGCTGAGGTCGATGGCCGTGCCGGACAGGCCCACCGTGCCGTTCGTCGGGCGCACGAGCACGGCAGCGCCGGTGGTGAGGTCGAAGCGGTAGATGTCGAAGCCCGAGCTGTCCTCCCTCGGCGTGTCGAAGCCGGACCCGGAGGTCCCTGCCACCACGTAGCGCCCGTCGGGGGTGACGGCGAAGCTCAGCGTCTGGCCGCCCCCGTCGAAGCCCGGCTCGGCGAAGGAGCGGGTGACCATGCTGGTGGTGCGACCGGGTGGCGGCGGCGCGAACACCCGCACGGTGCGAGTAGAAGCGGCGGTAGCACGACGGGTGTCGGTCACGGTGAGGCGCACGGGGTAGGCGCCGGGTGCGCCGAAGGCGTGCTGGACGTCGCGGCCGGCGGCGGTGGCGCCGTCGCCGAAGTCCCAGTCCCACGCCGTGATCGCCGCGTCGACCGACGACGACTGGTGGCCGGTGAAGGCGACGGGCGCCCCCGTGGCAGCCACGGTGGCGCTCCCGATCACGGCACGGGGTGTGAACTGGTCGACCTTGCGCACGTCCGTGACCGCGCCATTGGCCAGCGTGATCTCGTAGCGGACCCGCTTGCCGGTCGTGATCGAACCGCTGATCCGCTCGCCGAAGGTGTTCTGCCCACCGGTCGCGGTCCAGGTGGAGAAGGCGTACTCGCCGTCGCCGGTCCCGATCACCTCGAGCCCGTAGACGCCGTCGACGGGGTCGCGCTGGTACACCATCTTCCGGGCGACATCCTCGGGAGTCTGCCCGGCCGGGTCACTCAGCGCGTCGGAGCGGACGTAGCCGTCGAAGGGCGCCTCGTTGTAGGAGCTCTCGTCGGTGCGGTACCCGGTGCGCCGGCCGAGGGGATCGATGAGGACGAACTCGATGGGCTCGGGGTCGTCGATCACACCGAACCACTTGCCGTCGGCACTGACGGGCTCGATGAAGCGCGTCTCCTTGGCCGCGCTCAGGAACTCGTCGTAGGTGATCGCGAAGGCCTCCTCCACGGTGCGGGCCCGGCCGATGTCGGGCTGCGCGGGGTCGTAGACGAGGAACTGCTGCTTGACTGCGTCCCAGCCGGCAACGGTGATCACGTGGCTGCGTACGCCGCCCTCCTCCTTGGGGAACTCCATGCGCAGCACCGTCGAGCGGCCTGCCCCGACGCGGCTGAGGGCGATCATCTGCTGCTGGCCGCCGAAGCCGGTGAAGGACCGGTAGGCCACGCCGGCGCCCGTGATCGGCCGCTGGGTCACCGGGTCGAGGGCCGGCACGGCGGCCGCCTCGAGGGCGTTGGGCAGCGTGGCGGTGCCGCACCGCCGGAAGTCGACGATCGGCGGGTAGCCGCGGCCGCCGATGCCGCTGTCGGGGTCGCCCTTCACGTAGAGGTCGACGTAGCGAGGGGTGAACTCGAGCACCGGGGAGGTGAGGTAGCCGATCGGCTCGAACGAGCCCTTGTCGTCGTAGCGGCTCGAGATCACCCCGGTGCGCACGAGGTGCGGGAAGCGGGGCACGGCCCCGCTCGGGAAGCCGAGCAGCCCGTCGAGGTGGGCGGCGAGCAGGGTGAGCCAGCACCCGCACCCCTCGATGTCGATCTCCGAGGTGTCCTCCGGGCCGATCGTGTATGAGCCCCAGCGGGCGTCACCCTGCTGCAGGTGCGGGAGACGGCCGGAGGCGATCAGGTCGACGTTGCTCGTGGCGAAGGCGGCCGCCGGGGGCGGGGCACCCGCCGTGGTCGCCGCACCCAGCGCCAGCAGGAGCGCCACGAGCACCAGCACGGCCACCCGCTTGGGGCCGCGCCACGTCGTTCCGATCGTCGTCAGCACCCACAGCCTCCTGTGCCATCTTGCGTCCCTGCGCCCTGGCATGCCGGTGCCGATGCTGCCGGCGACGGCGCGGCGGCGGCAATCGGGCATTCGCCCTAGACGGTCCGGGCGGGTCGGTCCCGGGCCGACCGATCGTCGCTCGCCCGGGGCGGCGGCTCAGGCCGGCGTGACCTCCACCGGGATGCCGTTGAGCACCGCGTTGCCCGACAGCGGGTCGATGGCCGCCTCGTCGGTGAGGACGTTGCTGTTCACCCCCGGGCGCTTGCGGGCCTTGGTGAGCTCCACCCCGTCGAGGTCGTGGCCCCAGCCGTGGGGCAGGCTCACCACGCCGCGGCGGATGCCGTCGGTCACCTCCACGGGCGCGACCACCTCGCCCACGCGGCTGCGGACCCGGGCGTGGCCGCCGTGCACGAGGCCGAGCGCATCGGCGTCGTCGGGGTGGACGTGGAGCGTGCACTGCGGCTTGCCCTTCGTCAGCACCTCGATGTTGTGCATCCACGAGTTGTTGCTGCGCAGGGTGCGCCGGCCGACCAGCACCAGCCCGGCCGGCACCCGCTCGGCCGCCGCCCGGAGGCGGGGCAGGTCGGCGAGGAGCGGCGCGGGGGCCAGCTCGACGTTGCCGCTCGGCGTGCGCAGCATCGCCGGGAGCCTCGGCTCGAGCGGGCCGAGGTCGAGGCCGTGCGGGTGCTCGAGGAGTACGTCGAGGTTCAGCCCGCCCGGGCGAGCGCCGAAGGCGTCGCCGTAGGGTCCGGTGCGCAGCTGCACCTCGAGCAGGCGCTCGGGCCCCCGGCGGCCGGTGGCGGCCAGCTCGGCCAGCAGCTCGTCGGGGTCACGGCCGTGCACGGGCGACGACGGGTCGTCGACGGCCGAGCGCACGAGGGCGCTCACGGCGAGCTCGTCGACCAACGCAGGGTCGGCGCCCGCACCCTGGCCCTGGGCGATCAGCGCCAGCTTGGCGAGGATCTCCCACTCGTCGGGCTGCCCGTCGTCGAGGGGGAACACCGGCGGGCTGTAGTTGGCCACGTTGCGCACGGCGAAGCCGAGCAGGGCCAAGTCGTAGTGCGAACGCTGGAGCGACGACGGCGGCGGCAGGATCACGTCGGCGTGCCTCGTCGTCTCGTTGACGTAGATGTCGACGCAGACGAGGCACTCGAGCGACGCCAGCGCGGCGTCGAGGCGCTCGGCGTTGGTGGTCGACAGCACGGGGTTGCCGGCCACGGTGACCATCGCTCGCAGCGCGCCCTCGCCGGGCGTGTCGATCTCCTCGGCCAGCGCGGCCGCCGGGTACTCGCCCAGCACCTCGGGCAGACCGCGCACACGAGTGTGGCCCCGCCCGATCCGGAAGCCCTTGCCGCTGCCCCGCCGGCCGCGGGTGGTGCTGCTGCCGGCGGCCGGGCACGGGAACATCGCCCCGCCCCAGCGGTCGAGGTTGCCCGTCAGCACGTTGAGCACGTCGACGAGCCACGACGCGGTGGTGCCGAACTCCTGGGTGCAGGTCCCGATGCGCCCGTAGACCGCCGCCGTCGGCGCCGCCGCGAGGTCACGGGCAAGGCGACGGATCGTGCCGGCCGGCACCCCGCAGGCCTCGGCCACCACCTCGGGGGCGAAGTCCCGGGCGGCTTCGCGCACGGCGTCGAGCCCCTCGACGAACGGTCGGACGTGGTCGCCCGGGTCGGCCAGGCCCTCGTCGAACAGCGTGTGCACCATCGCCATGAGCAACAGCGCGTCCGTGCCGGGCACGATCGGCACCCACTCGTCGGCCTCCTCGGCGGTGCGGCTGCGGCGGGGATCGACCACCACGAGCCGGCCGCCCCGGGCCCGCAGCGCCTCGAGCCGGCCGGGGAAGTCGGGGGCCGTGCACAAGCTGCCGTTCGAGGCGTACGGGTTGGCCCCGAGCATGAGGAGGTGGTCGGTGCGGTCGAGGTCGGGCACCGGCACGCTGACGGCGGTCCCGAAGACGTAGGCGCACGCCACCTGCTTGGGCATCTGGTCGACCGTGCTGGCGCTGTAGCGGTGGCGGGTGCCGAGGGCCTGGATCAGCGGGCGGTTGAACGTCATGGCCCCGAGGTTGTGGGCGCTCGGGTTCCCGAGGTAGACGGCCACGGCGTCGCGGCCGTGGCGCTCGATCACACCGGTGAGCAGCCGCTCGACCTCGGCCCAGGCCTCGTCCCAGCCGACCTCGACGAAGTGGCCGTCGCGGCGCACGAGCGGGCGGCGGAGGCGGTCGGGGTCGTCGTGGAGCTGCTTGAGGGTGGACCCCTTCGGGCACAGGTACCCCTTGCTGAAGACGTCGTCGCGGTCGCCGCGTATGCGCACCACGCGGTCGTCCTCGACGGTGATCTCGAGCCCGCAGCCCGCCTCGCAGAGCGGGCAGGTGCGGTAGGCGGTGCGGCTGGTCATCGGGCCTCCCCGGGGCGGCGACGGGCATCATCGTCTCGCGGCACCCACCCGCCCCGCCAGCCGACTCGAGCCCTACCCTGGCCGGCATGGACGACCTGACGCTGCGTCGGCTGCTGCCGGAACCAGCCGGCGACGTGACCGCGGCCGAGGCCTACGCGGCCGACCGCCCGACGCGTGACGGGCGTCCGTGGGTGCTCGTGAGCATGGTCGCCAGCCTCGACGGCGCCACTGCGATCGGCGGCGTCAGCGGCGGCCTGGGTGGCCCGGGCGACCGGCTGGTGTTCGCGGCGCTGCGGAGCCTGGCCGACATCGTTCTCGTCGGTGCCGCCACCGTGCGAGCCGAGGGCTACGGCGCGCCCCGCAAGGTCGGCCAGCGCATCGCCGTGGTGAGCCGCTCGGGCGACGTCGACCTCACGAGCCCGCTGGTGACGAGCGGGGCGGCCCTGCTCGTGACGGCCGAGGACGGCCCGCAGCGTCCGGTGCCCACGGTGCGGGCCGGGCGGGGCGGCGTCGACCTGGCCGCCGCGCTGGCCGTCTTGCACGCCGAGCACGGCGCAGGGGTCGTGTCGTGCGAGGGCGGACCGTCGCTCAACGCGCAGCTGCTGGCCGCCGACCTGGTCGACGAGGTGTGCCTCACGGTCGCACCGCTCGCCGTCGCCGGCGGCGCCTCCCGGGTGGCCGAGGGCGCGGTGAGCGAGCTGCGGCGCTTCCGGCTGGCCCACGTGCTCGAGCACGCCGGCGAGCTGCACCTGCGCTACGTGCGGCAGTGACGGCTCAGCGGCGCTTGGGTTCGCTCGACTTGGCCAGGAGTGTGAGCTCGCGCTCGAAGTCGGCGGCGTCGTCGAAGCTCTTGTAGACGCTGGCAAAGCGCATGTAGGCGACCTCGTCGAGGTGACGCAGCGCGTCGAGCACGGCCAGGCCGACCTGGGCCGAGGTGACCTCCGGGCCGTCGAGGCGCATGGCGTCCTCCACGTCGGTGGCCAGCTGCTCGAGCTGGGCCACCGTCACTGGGCGGCCCTTGGCGGCCGACTGCACCCCGGCGACGATCTTCGAGCGCTCGAACGGCTCGCGCTGGCCGGAGCGCTTCACCACCACCAGCGGGACCTCCTCCAGCCGCTCGTAGGTGGTGAAGCGGTAGCCGCAGCCGAGGCACGAGCGTCGCCGCCGGATGGCGGCCCCCTCCTCGGCGGCGCGGGAGTCGACGACCTTGGTGTCGTCGGCGTGGCACTGCGGGCAGCGCATGAACGCCGAGAGTAGCGGCGACGTCGCCATCGCCGCCGTCGACGGCACGGCTCAGGGCACCGTGATGCGGGTGCCGGCTTCGAGGTAGGCGGTACCGCCGTTGGCCCGCACGAGGGCTCGCACGAGCGGCCGCACATCGCCTTCGGGCTGGAGCTCGCGTGCCAGCGACCACAAGGTGTCGCCGGGCTCGACCACGACCGTGCGCGACGCGGGAGCCGAGCGCCCGGGGGCGGAGGCAGAGACGCCCCCGAGCGACACGGCGACCTGGCCGACCAGCGTGACGAGGCTGGCCAGCACGACCACGGCGAGGAGGCCCGCCACCAGCCGGCGCCGCGCGTAGACCGCCGCCGTCGGCCGGCGGGGGGCGACCCGGTCGACGTACAGCGGCTCGACGACGACGGCGACGGCCATGGGGCGGACCTCCACGACAGGACCCCGGAGGATCACGAACGGACGTTCGTCACGGTGCCACGAACGTCCGTTCGTCGTCAAGCCCCCGATCGAACGAACATTCGGAGAACGGGTGTTTGACCTCTGCGACGAACACCAGTACGGTGCAGCCATGGTCGACGTCACCCTCACTGCCCGCCAGCGCGAGATCCTCGAGGTCATCGAGCGGCACCTGCGCGAGCACGGCTACCCGCCCAGCGTCCGCGAGATCGGTGAGGCGGTCGGTCTCACCTCCCCGTCCACCGTGCACAACCACCTCGCCTCCCTCGAGCGACTCGGCTACCTCCGGCGTGACCCCACCAAGCCGCGCGCCATCGAAGTCCGCTTCGAGAGCTCGTCGGGGGTCGCCATGGAGCGCCGGCCGGTGCGCCACGTGCCCCTCGTGGGCGACGTCGCCGCCGGCACCGACGTGCTGGCCCAGGAGAACGTCGAGGAGCTGCTGCCGCTGCCGGCCGACTTCTGCGGCGAGGGCGATCTGTTCATGCTCCGGGTGGTGGGCGACTCGATGGTCGAGGCCGGCATCCTGCCGGGCGACTACGTGGTCGCCCGCCAGCAGTCGACGGCGGCCAACGGCGACGTCGTCATCGCCGGCATCCCGGGCGACGAGGCGACGGTGAAGACCTACACGAAGAAGGGCAACAAGGTCGTCCTGCTGCCGGCCAACAGCCGGCTCCAACCCATGTCGTTCGACCCTGCCGACATCGTCGTGTTCGGCAAGGTCGTCACGGTGCTGCGCCGGCTCGGCTGAGCCGGCTCAGAGCTTGGCCAGCGCGGCCTCGTACCAGCTCGCCTCCCGGGCGGTGCCGAGGTTGGCCGTCTCCACGCTGTCGACCACCACGCCGTCGGCGTCGATCACGAACGTGGCGCGGTTGGCGCACCCGAGCGCCTCGTTGAAGGCGCCGTAGGCCTTCGCCACCGCACCATGGGGCCAGTTGTCGGCCAGGAGCGCGAACCCGTAGCCCATCTCGTCCGACCACTTCTTCTGGACGAAGCGGCTGTCGCACGACACGGCCAGGAGCCGGGCCCCGGCGGCCTCGTAGCGGCCGAGGTCGTCGCGCAGCGAGCAGAGCTCGCCCTCGCACACCCCGGTGAAGGTGAACGGGTAGAACACGAGCACGACCGGCGTGGTGCCCTTGAAGCTCGACAGCGTCACCTCGTTGCCGTCCTGGTCCTTGAGCGTGAAGTCGGGGGCCTCGGTGCCGGGGGTCAAGATGGCCATAACGTCTCCTCGGGTGGGGCGGGCGGCGGCACCGTACCGCCACCGTGGCGCCGGGGCGCAACCGTCCGACCGCGTCGGCCCTCCGGTGTGGTACTCATGCCCCATGCGGGCGCACACGGCGAGCGGACCCACCACGACCAGGGTCCGGTGCTGCCGCTGGGGGGTGACGCTGCTGGCCGGCGCGCTGGTGCTCGCCGCCTGCGGCGGCGACGATGCCGGCGTCGGCACCGGCACCACCGCTTCGGGCAGCGGCAGCATCACCGAGCAGCCGGCCACCGCCGAGGGCCTCGAGGCCGCCGTGCGTGCCGCCAACGAGGCGCTCCTGTCGGGCGACGTCGTCGACGCCTACAGCGTGCTCACCGCCCGGTGCCGGGCCACGGTCAGCCAGGCAGAGTGGGCCGCTCAGCTCACCATCGCGCGCGGCTTCCTCGAGGCCTTCGCCGGCGTGCAGCTGAGCGACCTCGAGGTGAGCGAGGTGCTCACCCGCAACGTCACCGAGACCACGGGCGAGGCCCAGGCCGTCGTCACGGCGCCCGACGGTTCGACCCCACTCGACGAGGCCGAGCCGTCGTGGGAGACCTGGCAGTACGAGGACGGCGGCTGGCGGTCCGACGACTGCGAGGGCTTCGACGAGAGCACCGACGACACCACGCCGGCCGTGTCGATCCCACCGGGCGCGCTGGGCGGCACGTTCACCGGCGGCGCCGACGCGTTCGAGGAGGCCGACGAGCTGGAGGTGGTGGCCCAGGGACCGGCCGGGCAGTACGTGCCGGTGGTGGTGCGCAACGGGACCGACGAGACGGTCTACGAGGTGGAGGTGAGCGCCACCGCCCGGGGCGACGACGGCTCGCTCCTGGCCACCGGCAAGGACCAGGGGGTCGAGCCGGCGATCCTGGCCCCCGGCGAGGTCGCCGTCGGCGTGGTCTTCGTCGACCTGCCCGACGACCAGGAGGACGCCGACGGCGTCACGGTCGAGCTCACCGTCACGGCGGCCGACGAGCCGTCACTGTTCGCCCGCTACCCGCTCGAGGTCATCGAGACCAACGACACCGGCGAGGCCGTCGTCGGCATCGTGCGCAACCCTCACGAGGTCGCCATCAGTGGCTTCGCCCGCGTGGTGGCGATGTGCCTCGGCGACAGCGGCGAGCCGCTCGAGGCGCTCACCGGCAGCATCGACCAGGACGAGATCGCACCCGGCGGCGAGGCCACGTTCACGCTCAGCTACTACGACCGCCCCGACGGCTGCCCGAGCCACGCCGTGGGCGCCTCGGGCTACGAGGCCTGACTCAACCGGGGCCCCGCACCAGCAGGTCGGCCAGGGCGGCGTACACCCGCTCGATGGGCTCGCGGTGCACCCACTCCCCCTGGGTGTGGGCCAGCGTGGCGTCGCCCGGCCCGAAGTTGGCCGCCGGGATGCCGTGCTCGGCGAAGCGGGCGACGTCGGTCCAGCCGAGCTTGGCCCGTACCGGCAGGCGGTTGCGCTCGATGAGGGCGGCGAGGAGCGGATGGCTGAGCGACGGTGCCGCGCCGCAGGCCACGTCGACGATCTCGATGGTGTCGCCGGCGTCGAGGCCGGCCCCCAGCACCTCGCGCACGTGGGCCTCGGCCTGTGCCTCCGTGCGGTCGGGCGCGAACCGGTGGTTCACCAGCAGCACGGCTTCGTCGGGCACCACGTTGCCGGCCACGCCGCCCTCCACCCGCACGGCCTGCATGGCCTCGCGGTACTCGCACCCGTCGATCACCGGCCGGCGCTCGGCGTAGCCAGCGAGGCGGTCGAGCACGGGCGCCAGGCGGTGCACGGCGTTGCGGCCCATCCACGGCCTCGCCGTGTGGGCCCGCGCTCCTCGCACCGTGACGCGCGCCCGCATGGTCCCCTGGCAGCCCGCCTCGATGACGCCGTCGGTCGGCTCGCCGAGGAGCGCGACGTCGGCCTCGAGCAGGTGGGGCACCTCGGCGAAGAGCCGTTTGAGCCCGTTGTAGCGGGCGTCGACCTCCTCGGCTTCGTAGAAGACGTAGGTGACGTCGACGGCCGGCTCGTCGATCGTGCAGGCCAGCTCGAGCGCGACCGCGAGCCCGGCCTTCATGTCGGCGGCCCCGAGGCCGTGGAGCACGTCGCCGTCGACCCGGGCCGGGAGGTTGGCGTTCTCCGGGACGGTGTCGGAGTGCCCGGCGATGACGATCCGCATCGGGCGTCCCAGCTCGGTGCGGGCGACGAGGTTGTTGCCGACGCGGTGCCGCTCGAGCCACGGCGCCCGGTCGTGCAGGCGGGCCTCGAACAGGTCGGTGATGGCCTCTTCGTGGTGGCTCTCGGAGCGGACGTCGACGAGCTCGGCCGTGAGCGCCAGCAGATCGGTCATGCGACTACAGCGTGGCGCCGTGGTCGCGCAGCAGGTCGTTCAGCTTCGTCTTGTCGTGGCGCTCGCCCTCGCGCAGGTGCTTGATGATGAGCGCGCAGGGCATGCCGTATTCGTGGCTGCCGAAGCGGCGGGCCCGGGTGGCCGAGACGACCACGCTGTTGGGCGGCACGTGGCCTCGCCCGACCTCGGCGCCGGTGTTGGCGTCGATCACCGGCACGGTGCCGGTGAGGATGAGGCCGGCACCGAGCACGCTGCCCCGGCCGACGTGGGCCCCTTCGGCGACGATGCAGCGGCTGCCGACGAAGCAGTCGTCCTCCACCACCACCGGCGCCGCCTGCGGCGGCTCGAGCACGCCGCCGACCCCGACGCCGCCCGAGAGGTGGACGTTGGCGCCGATCTGGGCGCACGAGCCGACGGTGGCCCACGTGTCGACCATCGTGTTGTGGCCGACGTGGGCGCCGATGTTCACGTAGCTCGGCATGAGCACCACGCCTCGCTCGAGGAAGGCGCCGTAGCGGGCCGAGGCCCCGGGCACCACCCGGACACCGGCGTCCTTGTAGCCGGTCTTCAGGGGGATCTTGTCGGCGTACTCGAAGGGTCCGAGCTCGGTGGTCTTGATCTTCGTGACCCGGAACAGCAGGAGGATGGCCAGCTTCAGCCACTCGTGCACGACGATGCGACCGGCGACCACCTCGGCGACGCGGGCCTGGCCGCTGTCGAGCAGGTCGATGGCCTCCTTGACGAGGCGGCGGGCCTCCTTGTCGTTCGGCTCGAGCTCGGTGCGCCGTGCCCACAGCTCCTCGATCTGTGCCTGGAGATCAGCCATGGTCGGGAACCCTAGTGGTCGCCCTGCGGCACCGGCCGGGGTCAGCCGGGCGGCGGCGGGGGCGGGGCCCACGGCCCCGGGCTGCCCCCGGGGCCGGCCGGCGGTGGCGTCCCGTAGGGCGCAGGCGCGCCGTACGGGCTCGGCGTCGGCGTGCCGTACCACGGCGTGGTGCCGGCCGTCTGGGCCGCCGCCAGCGCAGCACGCTGCTGCTCGCGCTTGCGGCGGCTGCGCTTCACCGCGGTCACCACGATGGCCACGATGCCGGCCGCCACGCCGATGAAGCCCACGGCGATGCCACCGCCGACGTAGGCCGCCAGCCGGGCCAAGACGCCCTTGCCGACCGCGATCACGTAGGGCTCGGAGGCGCTGGCCGACTCGACCTCGGCGACGTAGGTGCCGGCCGAGGGCACGGTGACCTTGCCGATCGACTCGCCGGCCCGCCCGCTCACCGAGAACGACGCGGTGGTGCCGGCGTCTTGCAGCGGGAGCTCGACGCCGTCGGCGCCGATCAGCACGAAGCGGATGTCGGGCGGGATGTCCTCGGGGCTGTCGACGCCGAGGCCGTCGATCTCGCTGTCCCACTCGTAGTAGATGGTGTAGGTGCCCGAGCGGTCGAACGTGAGCTCCTGGCGCACGCCGCCCTCGGGGAGCTCGCCGGGGGGCACCCGGAAGCGGGCGAAGTCGTCGACGGTGCGCGACACCGACACGACCCCGGCCACCATCAAAGCGATGCCGCCGACGATGCCGGCGACGATCAGCAGGCCGCCGATCCAGTACCAGACGCTGCGGGGCCGGATCGGCGCCGGGGGCACGTAGGCGGGCACGGCCATCACGCCACCCCCAGCCGCTGGGCCACCAGCTCGAGGCGATCGTCGGGCTGGACCACCGCGACGCGGACGTAGCCCGAGAACCCGGGCCCGTAGAAGTCGCCAGGGCTCACGAGGGCACCACCTTCCTTGGCCAGGCGTTCGGCGAAGGCCCAGCCGTCGCCGACGTCGGCCCACAGATAGAAGCCGCCGGCGGGGAGCTCGACCGCATGGCCGCCCACCGCGCCGATGATGGCAGCCGCCCGCTCGAGGCGGCGCCGGTAGCGATCGCGCTGCACCACCACGTGGGCGTCGTCGTCGAGGGCGACGGCACCGGCGAGCTGGGCCGGGCCGGGCACCATCATCCCGACGTGCTTGCGCACCTCGCGGAGGTAGGTGACGAGCTCGGCGTCGCCTGCGTAGAACCCGACCCGCAGGCCGGCAAGGTTCGACCGCTTGCTGAGCGAGTGCACGGCGACCACGCCGTCGAGGCCGTGCTCGAGGATCGTGCGGCCCCGGCCCTCCCAGGTGAACGCCACGTAACACTCGTCGGAGAACACCGGCACGCCGTGGGCCCGACCCCAGGCCGCTGCCGCTTCGAGGTCGTCGAGCGCGCCGGTGGGGTTGCTCGGCGAGTTCACCCACAGGCACAACGCGCGTGCGGCGTCGGCCGGGTCGATGGCGTCGAGGCGAGGCCGGAAGGCGTCGTCGACGGGCACCGGCACGGCCCGGCAACCGGCCAGGATCGCACCCATCTCGTAGGTGGGGTAGGCGACGGCCGGGTACAAGACGGTGTCGCGCTCGGGCGAGCGCAGCTTCAGCCACTGCGGCAGCGTGCCGACGAACTCCTTCGTGCCGATGCAGGCGGCGATCTGGCCGAGCGGCACGTCGACGGAGAAGTGGCGGCCGATCCACCGCTGCACCGCCGTCCGCAGCCGCTCGCTGCCGATCGACGGCGGGTAGCCCCGCTCGGCTCCCGAGTGCGACAGGGCCTCGACCACCTCGGCCGGCGGCGGATCGCAGGGCGTGCCGATCGACAGGTCGACGCAGCCGCCCTCGTGCTCGTCGGCCAGCGCCTTGGCGCCGTCGAGACGGTCGTAGGGGTACGGCGGGGGGACGAAGCCGGTGGTCATCGTGCTGGGAGTCTCGCGCTCCGAGGCAGCCGCGCCGGCGATCCGCGTCAGGCGGTCGGGGTGACGACGAACTCGGACAGCCGCCCAGCGCTGGCCCCGGCCAGCCGGGCCCTCACCCGCAGCCCCTCGGGTGCCTCGACCGACGACAGCACCTGGCCCTCGCGGTGCAGGGCCGCCATCACGTCGCCTCGCTCGTAGGGGACGAGGAGCTCGACCACCGTGGCCAGTGCCCGGAGCCGGTCGCCCAGGACACGCAAGAACCCGTCGATCCCGTCGCCGGTGAGCGCCGACACCGCCACCGACCCCGGGTGGCGGCCCACCTGGTGGGCGGCCTCGAACGGGGCCTTGTCGGCCTTGTTGAACACGACGAGCTCCGGCACCCGGTCGGCGCCGATCTCGTCGAGCACCGTGCGCACGGCGTCGATCTGCGCCACCGGGTCGGGGCTCGACGCGTCGACGACGTGGACCAGCAGGTCGGCCTCGGCCACCACCTCGAGCGTGCTCTTGAACGCCTCCACGAGGCCGTGGGGCAGCCGCTGCACGAAGCCGACGGTGTCGGTGAGCAGCACCGGCTCGCCCCCGGGGAGCTGCAGGCGTCGCGTGGTGGGGTCGAGGGTGGCGAACAGGCGGTCCTCGGCCAGCACGCCGGCCTGCGTGAGGCAGTTGAGCAGCGTGCTCTTCCCGGCGTTCGTGTAGCCGACGATGCTCACGTTGGCGAGGCCGCTGCGGGTGCGGGACTTGCGCTGCAGCTGCCGGTTCGTGCGCAGGTCCTTCAGTTCGTGCTCGAGGCGCGAGATGCGCGCCATGATCCGTCGGCGGTCGACCTCGAGCTTGGTCTCGCCCGGGCCACGGGTGAGGGTGCCGACACCGCCGGCCTGGCGGGTGTAGGCCGCTCCGGTGCCGCGCCGCAGCCGAGGCAGCTTGTAGCGCAGCATCGCCAGCTCCACCTGGGCCTTGCCCTCCTGGGTGCGGGCGTTCTGGGCGAAGATGTCGAGGATGACCGCCGTGCGGGTGATGGCGGTGCGACCGAGCAGCTTCTCGAGGTTGAACTGCTGGGCCGGCGTGAGCTCGTTGTCGAACACCACCGTGTCGGCGTCGACCTCGTACGACAGGTCGCGCAGCTCTTCGGCCTTGCCCTTGCCTACGAAGTAGGTGGGGTCGGGCGCGTCGCGTCGCTGCAGCACCCGTGCCACGGCGTCGGCCCCAGCGGTGTCGACCAGCAGGCCCAGCTCGTCGAGGCTGGCCTCGGTCTCCTCGTCGTCGTGAGGGTGCAGCGTCACGCCGACGAGGATGATCTTCTCTCGTACCGCGCGTTCGATGAGGCTCATGTGCGAGCGGTGCTCCCCCTGGGTGCGACGTCGATGTCGGCGACGTAGGTGGACGGGCCGATCAGCGTGGCCGAGCCGTCGTCGCCGAGACGCACCTTCGCGCTGCCGCCGTCCATGTGCACGGTGATTTCGACGGTGCCGGCGGCCACGAACCCCCAGCGGGCGGCGGCGTGGGCCACGGCGCACGCGCCGCTACCGCAGGCCTCAGTGATGCCGGCGCCTCGCTCGTGCACGCGCATCGTGACGGCGGCGGGCTCCGGGCCGGGCTCGACGATCTCCAGGTTGACGCTCGGCACGGTCGCGCCGAGCGCGGCGAGGTCGACCGCCCGCACGTCGTCGCAGGCCACCACGCTGTGCGGGTTGCCGACGCTCACGTGCAGGGCCGGCCGGTCGGGATGGGCGCCGAGGGCGTCCCAACCGGGCGGCGGGTCGAGGGGCGTCACCAGCCCCATCGGCACGCTGGCGACGATGCGGTCCGGTCCGTCGCCGGGCTCGAACGCGATCTCCCGCAGCCCGGCGTCGGTGGCGATCCGCACCGTGCCGCGCTCGACCCGCTCCCGGCGGGCCCACGCCTGGGCCAGGCAGCGGATGCCGTTGCCGCTGATCTCGGCCCGGCTGCCGTCGGCGTTGTGCAGGACCATGCCGAGGTGGGCGCCGGCGGGAGCGGCGGTGACCCCGACCAGGAGGCCGTCGGCACCGACGCCCCTGCGGCGGTCGCACAGCGCCACCGCGAGGGCGGCGTAGTCGTGGGTCGGGAGCGTCTGGTCGTCGAACAGCACGAGGAAGTCGTTGCCGAGCCCGTGGTGCTTCGTCAGCCGCATGCGCGTCCCGTGTTGGCCATCGAACGCAACCTATCGGTCGGGCGCGCTCCGCCGTCTTGGTGCTCGACCACGATCGCCAGGTCGGTGCGGTTGCCGAGCTGGCCGAAGGTCCGTCGTCGCTGTGGTCAGGGCGCCGGCGACCGGCCCCGGAGGTGGCGTAGCACGACGGGCACGGCGACCAGCGGGTCGTCGTCGACGTCGACCCACTCGATGCGGGGGTCGCGCCGGAACCACCGCTCCTGGCGGACGGCCAGCTGGCGGGTGTGGGTGATCGCCAGCTCCGTCGCCTCGTCGAGCGAGGTTCGTCCGGCGAGGTGGTCGAGCAGCTCCCGGTAGCCGGCGGCCTGGCGGGCGGTGCGCGACCAGGGCCCGGCCGCCAGCCGCTCGACCTCCGCAAGGAGCCCGTCGTGGAGCATCCGGCGAAAGCGCTCCTCGATGCGAGCGGTCAGGAGCGGGCGGGGCCAGCGGAGCCCCACCTGGGCCACCAGGCTCGGCGGGTAGGCATCGACGCCCGGACCGAACGAGCTGAAGGGCCGGCCGCTGCCGAGGCACACCTCGAGCGCTCGCACCACCCGGCGCCGGTTCGTCGGCTCCATCTTCGCCGCCGCCGCCGGGTCGAGCGCAGCCAAGCGGGCGTGGAGCACCGTCGTGTCCGGCTCGCGCTCGATCTCGGCGCGCCGGTCAGGCCACTCGCCCGGCGGCTCGAAGCGGTCGACGACCGCTCGCAGGTAGAGCCCCGTCCCGCCGACCAGCAGGGCCGCGTGGCCCCGGGCGGCAATCCCGCCCATCGCGTCGTCGTAGGCGTCGACGAAGCGCACCACCGTGAAGTCCTCCGAGGGCTCGGCCAGGTCGAGCAGGTGGTGCGCGACATCGGCCCGCTCCGCAGCCGTGGGCTTGGCCGTGCCGATGTCCATGCCGCGGTACACGCCGAAGGCGTCGACCGACACGATCTCCACATCGCCGGCGGCCCGGGCGGCGGCGAGGGCGACGGCCGACTTCCCCGACGCTGTCGGGCCGACGACGGCGACGGTCATCAGAGGGCGGCGACGGGGATGCGGCGCACGTGCGTCGCCTCCTGCACCACCTCGCGCAGCTCACCCGTGAGGTGGTGCGGCGCCGCGCCGGTGACCTCCACGAGGGCGTAGCTGCCGGCCCGCAACGGGCGCTCGGTGCGGAAGTGCACGAGCTTGTTCTGGCGGGTGCGGGCGCTCGTGACCGTCGGGTCCTTCTTGCTCGGTCCCTCCACCAGCACCTCCTCGGTGCGGCCGATGCGGGCCCGGTGCTTGGCCAGCGCGCTGCGCTCGACCACCACCCGTAGGCGCTCGAACCGCTCCCCCGCCACCGCCGGGTCGACGAACTGCTCCGTGAGCGCGGCCGCCTCGGTGCCGGGACGGGGCGAGAACAGGAACGTGTAGGCGAAGTCGTACTCGGCGGCGGCGACGACCTCGAGCGTCTGGGCGAAGTCGTCGTCGGTCTCGCCCGGGAAGCCGACGATGAGGTCGGTGCTCACAGCGAGGTCGTCGACGGCGGCTCGGGCGGCGGCGAGGCGCTCGAGGTAGCGCTCGGCCGTGTAGCCCCGGTGCATGGCGGCCAGCACCCGGTCGCTGCCGGCTTGCAGCGGCAGGTGCAGGTGCTCGCACACCGACGCCACGGTGGCCATGGCCTCGATCGTCTCGGGCCGCAGGTCCTTCGGGTGCGGGCTCGTGTAGCGGACGCGCCGGATGCCCTCCACCTCGCCCACGGCCCGCAACAGGTCGGCGAACCAGGGGCGCACGCGCGTGGTGCCGTCGTGCTGGCGGGCGGCCAGCGCGAGGTCGCGCCCGTAGCTGTTGACGTTCTGGCCGAGGAGCGTGACCTCGGTGACCCCGCCGGCGGCGAGCGCCCGCACCTCGTCGACGATCTCGTCGAACGGCCGGCTGATCTCGCGCCCTCGCACCGCAGGGACGATGCAGAACGCGCAGGTGTTGTCGCAGCCGATCTGGATGGTGACCCAGGCGTTGTAGGCGGTCTCGCGGCGGGCCGGCAGGGCGCTCGGGAACAGGGCGTGGTCGTCGAGGACGGCCTCATCGAGGATCTCGGTGATCGGCCCACCGGTGCGGGCCGCGGTGACCAGCTCGGCAGCCCGGTGGACGTTGTGGGTGCCGAGCACCACGTCGACCCACGGCGCCTTCTGGCGCACCAGGTCACGGTCCTTCTGGGCCAGGCAGCCGGCGACCACGATCTGCAGGTCCGGGCGGGCGTCCTTGGCTCGCTTGAGGTGGCCGAGGTTGCCGTAGAGCTTGTTGTCGGCGTTCTCACGGATGCAGCAGGTGTTGAGCACCACGACGTCGGCCGGCTGGCCGTCGGCCGCGGGTACGAGACCGTCGGCTTCGAGGAGGCCGGCGATGCGCTCGCTGTCGTGCTCGTTCATCTGGCACCCGAAGGTGCGCACCTCGTAGCTGCGGGGCACGGGCCGAGGCTAACGGCCGCACACGTGCGCCGGCCGCAGGGGCAGCCGGCGCACGTGGGGGATCAGTCGAGCGAGATCGGCTGCTCGTCGGCGGCGGTGAAGCCCGGCTCGGCAACGCCGATGCCGGCCTGCTGGCGCAGCCGCTCGGAGACCTCCACCATGATCTCCGGGTTCTCAGCGAGGAAGTTCTTCGCGTTCTCACGCCCCTGGCCGAGCTGCTCGCCGTCGTAGGTGTACCAGGCGCCCGACTTCTTCACGATCCCGAGGTCGACCGCCATGTCGAGCACCGAGCCCTCACGGCTGATGCCCTTGCCGTACATGATGTCGAACTCGGCCTGGCGGAACGGCGGCGCACAGTTCGAGATCACGAGATCGTTGGCAACGAAGGTGTGGTGCTCGTCGACCTCGATGTCGTAGATGCGCTGCCAGCCCCGGGGCTCGATGGCGGTCACCTTCGCGTACCACAGCTCATCCGACAGGACGTCGCGGAGGAAGTCGCTGTCGAGTGCCTCGGCCAAGCGCTCCACCCGGTCGCGGCGCAGGCGCCTCGATCCGAGCACCTGCTTCAAGCCGCCGACCGGGTCGCCCGCACCGTCACCGATGAGCCGCGCCGCGTCGGTCGGAGACACCCCCAGGTGGCGGAGGTAGCCGAGGACCGGCTCGGTGAGCGCGGACGCAAGGTAGTTGCGCTGCGAGCCACGATGCCGACGGACGTCGGCCGACGCGAGTGCAGCGGTGAGCGCCTCGCCCCGGGGACCCCACATCGGAACCGCTGCCGCGAAGCGCTCGACGTTGTCGATGCCCGAGATGCGCACCTCGAACACCGGGCGACGACCCTGGACGCGGCGACCGTCGATGATGCTCGGGCGCTTCTGCGTGGGGTCGTAGGACCGCACGCTGCTGCCGATGCCCCAGCGCAGCAGGAGCCAGTGCAGCTGATGGGCCAGCTGCTCGGAGGTGGTGGTGAAGCCGACCCGCACGCCACCCGTCTGTTCACGGCTCACGTGGCCGTCGGACTCGAACAGCCCGAACACCAGGTTGGCAGCGACCTCGGCCGAGAGCGCCGGGTCGAAGAACAACGACGGGAGCTGCTTCTCCCAAGCGAGGCAGCCGTGAACGCCCGTGCGCCGAGCCAGCTCGAGCACGCCGTTGCGCTCCCCCGGCCGGTGCGACAGCAACGCCTCCAGCCCCCGACGGCGGACGTCGCAACCGAGCGTGGCCGCGATGGCCGCCACGTCGTCGTGCAGTGCGTCGTGGGTGTTGATGAACGACACCGGCGTCTTGCCCCCGACGTAGCCGTCGCCGATGAGGTACCCGAGGAGCCGTGCGTGCGACGGCGGCAGCAGCTCGACGTCACCGAACCCGAGGAACTGCCGAGGACGGGCGACCCGGGAACCGACGGCGAGTGCGCCGGCCTCGGCCCAGCCGCCCTCGGTGAGGATCTTGTGGTCCGGTGTGACGTGCAGCTCGGTGCCATCGTCGAACCGCAGCGCGAGCACCTCCGCCTCACCCTGGTCGAAGCGCTGCACGATGGGGCGCACGTGGAGCCGGCCGGCCTTGTCGGCTGCGACGACCGAGCCGCCGGCGCCACCCTCCACGATCTCTTCGATCCGCAGCACCTGTCCGAGCACCGGGTCGAACAACGTGGTGCCCGCGGCGACGCACTTGTTCTTCACGACCTTCACCCGGGTGCGGCTGCCGACTACCTCGACGCCGTCCTTGATTGACTCGATGCGGCGGATGTCGAGGCGGACCGACGAGTAGAACTTCAGCGCCCGCCCACCCGGGGTGGTCTCCGGGGAGCCGAACATTACACCGATCTTCTCGCGGAGCTGGTTGATGAAGATGGCGATGGTGTTCGACTTGTTGAGGTTGGCGGTGAGCTTGCGCAGGGCCTGGCTCATGAGGCGGGCCTGGAGACCGACGTGGCTGTCGCCCATCTCGCCTTCGATCTCGGCCCGGGGTGTGAGCGCGGCCACCGAGTCGATGACCACCACGTCGAGCGCGCCCGAGCGCACGAGCATGTCGGCGATCTCGAGGGCCTGCTCGCCGGTGTCGGGCTGGCTGATGAACAGCTCGTCGATGTCGACGCCGATGGCCCGGGCGTAGACCGGGTCCATGGCGTGCTCGGCGTCGATGTAGGCGCAGATGCCGCCGTTGCGCTGCGCCTCGGCCACCACGTGCATGGCCAACGTGGACTTGCCCGACGACTCCGGGCCGTAGATCTCCACGACGCGCCCACGCGGCAGCCCACCGACACCGAGGGCCAGGTCGAGCGAGAGGGCACCGGTGGGCACGGCCTCGATGGCCATCGTCGTCTTCTCGCCCATCCGCATGATGGACCCCTTGCCGAACTGCTTGTCGATCTGGGCCAGCGCCATCTCGAGGGCCTTGTCCCGCTCCATCCCCATTGCCTGCTCCTGTCTCGTGCTGCCTCGCATCGGAGGGGACCGTGGTCCCGAGTGCTCTGGACCCTACGAAGGGGGTGTCACAGAGTTCCCGGAGCCCGGCGGACCCGAATGGCACGAGCGTAACTTCGAACGAGTGTTCGTTCAAGCACCGTCGGCGGAGCGGCCGCCGGCATGCACCGCTGCGTCAGCACGCTCGGCCGGCTCGAGCGGCCGCATGAAGAGGTCGACCGCCGCCCACAGCGTGTAGCTGAAGGGGTAGAAGACCACCGGCGTGATGGCGGTGACCGCCACGGCGACCGCCATGAGCGGCACCGTGGGCACGTCCGGGTAGGTGACCACCACCCCCACCACGAGCACCACGGCCAGCAGCCCGAACGTGACGACCGTGTTCATCGTGGTCGCCCCCAGCGAGAAGCCGGGCTGGCGCTCGTACTTGTAGCCGCACGTTCGACAGCGGTCCGTCCGCGACAGCAGCCCGGTCGTCCAGCCCCTGCCACCGCACCAGGGACAGCGCAGCAGGAGCGCCCGCAGCACCATCCGCGGGAACGACGGCCGGTCGGGCTTCGGGGCGTCACGCCTCGACGACATCGGCCGCCGACGGTACCCGCGCCAGCCCCGTCAGGCCCGTTGCCTCAGGCGGTGAGCTCGGCCACGAAGTCCGTGAACACCTCGACGCCGTGGTCGACGTCGGCGTCGGTGTGCATCACCGAGATGAGCCACTGCTCGTCGAGGCCGGGCGGCAACAGGATCCCTCGGTTGATCCCGAAGATCCAGTTGGCGAAGGCCAGGTCGAAGTCGGTGGCCTTGTAGTCGCGGTAGTTGCGGACTTCGTCCACGCTGTAGGTGACACAGCCCTTGGCCCCGAGCTGCACGGTGTGCGCCGGGAGCCCGGCCGTCGCGATCACTCGGTCGCAGGCCTGCACGTAGCGGGTGTTGCGCTCGATGGCTTCGGCAGTCACCTCGAGGGTGCAGATGTCGCGCAGCACGGCCACCGCCGCTCGCATCACGAGCGGGTTGCCGTTGTAGGTGCCGAGGTGCAGCACACGCCCGGCCGTGATCTCGTCCATGGCCTCCTGCGAGCCGCCGAAGGCACCGAGCGGCAGGCCGCCGCCGATCGACTTCGCCAGGCACACCAGATCGGGCGTGACACCGAAGTGGCCGGCCGCCCCGTGGTAGCCGGCGGTGATGCCGGTCTTCACCTCGTCGAAGATGAGCAGGCTGCCGTGGCGACGGGTGATCTCGCGCGCCGCCTGCAGGTACCCGGGCTGCGGGAGGCAGATCCCGATGTTCTCCATCGCCGGCTCGACGATGAACGCCGCCACGTCGCCACCCGTCAGCGCCCGGTCGAGCGCGTCGGGATCGTTGTAGGGGATGACGATGGTGTCCTCGAGCACCCCGGGCGTGATGCCGGCGGTGGCCGGCACCTTGTGGGGCGCGTCGGGCGGGCCGGCCAGGTGCAGCGCCGGCTTCATCGAGATCATGACCTCGTCGTGGTGGCCGTGGTAGCCGCCCTCGACCTTCACGATCTTGTGGCGCCCGGTGAGCCCGCGGGCCACCCGGATGGCATCCATAGTGGCCTCGGTCCCGCTGTTGGTGAAGCGCCACATCGGCAGCCCGTAGCGGTCGCCGAGCAGCTCGGCCACCAGGGCGTTGCCCTCACACGGCGTGACGAACAGCGTGCCGTCGTCGAGGCTCTCCTGCACCGCTGCCCGTACGAGCGGGTGGACGTGGCCGGCGAACAGCGCGCCGAAGCCCATGTTGAAGTCGACGTAGCGGTTGCCATCGACGTCCTCGAGCCACGAGCCCTGGGCCCGGGCCGCCACGACCGGGTGGGGGTCGTAGGCCTGGAACGACGAGGGCACCCCGAGCGGGAGGACCTTGCGGGCCCGTTCGGTGGCGGCCTGCGAGTGCGTGGTCCGGGCCGCGTAGGCCACCAGCTCCCGCTTCGTGATCTCGCGAGCCCGCTGCGCGAGCTCGGTGGTGGATAGGGAATCTGTGGTCGCCATCACGTTCCTCTTCGGAATCCGTTGTGACAAAGGTATCACGCGACGGATCACCGCACCCGGGTCGTGGCGAGCGGCGCGGTGTGGCAGACTCCTCACCCGCTTGGTGGCCGTAGCTCAGCTGGTTAGAGCGCCAGGTTGTGGCCCTGGAGGTCGGGGGTTCAAGTCCCCTCGGTCACCCCACGCGAGCACCGTGCGGTGCTTGGCGGTCGGGAGGGGCGGAGCCTATGCTCCGTCCCTCTCTTGCGCCTCTAGCTCAACGGCAGAGCAACGGACTCTTAATCCGCAGGTTCAGGGTTCGAATCCCTGGGGGCGCACCATTCGAACCGGGCCGGCGGCATCCTCAGTGCTCGATCGATGCGATCGCGGCCTCCGGCGACGTGCCTGCCAGCACCTCGAGCACGCCGGGGAGGTAGACGTCCATCGCGCCGAGGTTGGCGTCGACGTGGTTGCGGACGAGGCCGGCGGTGAGGGCCACACCCCGCGCGTCGATGCTCGTCTTGAACCGCACCGTCCCGTCGTCGAGGTCCATCTCGAAGTTCCCGATCGACATCCCGAAGTTGGCCCGGGTGAGGAACGTCATCACGGCCTGGCGGTCGCGCGGGGGGATCACGCCGGGCACCTCGGAGAAGAACAGCCACTGCTGGTCGTCCACCTCGACGTGCACGAAGCACGGCCAGGTCAGCCCCGAGGCCCCTTCGAACAGGAAGCGGAGCTCGGGGACACCGTCGACCCGCTCCCAGCTCCAGCCTCGCTCGGCCAGGAAGGCGATCGTGGTGGCGACGAGGTCGTCCTCGTCGCCGTCAGATGACATAGGTCGGCTTCGTCCAGCTGTTCACGTTCTCGGAGCCGAAGATCTTCACCAGGTCGGGCTTGCCGATCGACCCCTTCTGGGTCGCGCCCCGCTTGAAGTGGTGGGCGATGCCGCCGCCCTCCGTGAGACCTCCACCCCCGCCCATGTGCACGTGGAGCTCGAGGCTCGGGTCGCTCTGCAGGCGCCAGAAGCCGGTGTTGTAGGTCTTCTTTCCGCCGCTGGACGTGCCCTTGTTCCACTTCAGGTTTCCGTGGGCTCCCTGACCGCGGTTCACCGGCATCGGCTCGAGGGTCTCCCCTGCGAGATCGCGACCGTCGGCGTAGACGAGGCGCTGGATCACCGGTGTGCCACCCTCGAGGAGGCGCTGGACGGCGCGGTTGCCGGCCGTCTGTTGCAGGTGCAGCACGCGGTCGGCGGTGCTCTGGGGTCCGCTGCCTTCGGGGACCGGGCGGCGCTCCGGCGGCGCGTGGTCGATCGGGCCGTCGACGTCGTGATCGCGGTGCCTCGCCGTTCGCCTCATGCTTCCCCCTTGCGCCTGGCGGGGCACGGTAGCCGGCCGGCGGTGACCCGGCCTCCAGATGCTGCGGACGCACCAGGGCTGCGAACGGCTGCACGCCTGATGGGCGCCTGCACGCAGGGAGCCGACGGGCGCGGCCGTGCCGATGATCGGCGATCGTCGACTTCTTGCCTACGACGGCCGAGTCAGCGGACCTCGAACACCTCGTAGGTGAGGTGCGACATGTCGGCGAAGGTGCCCTTGGCGACCGCCTGCACCTTGTTGAGCCAGGCGTAGCGCTCGTCGCCGGTCTCGAACAGTGGTGCCGTGTAGACGGTGAACGTCGTGAGGTCGAAGCGGCCGAGGTAGTGCACGTAGATCAGCGCGCCGTCGTCGGTCTCGAGCGTGACGCGCACGTCGACTCGGCCGACCGTGCCGTCGGCGCTCGTGATGAGCCAGTCGGCGGCGGCGACCCCCTTCATCGACGCGTTGACGCGCTCACCTTCCAGGCGGGCCGACTCCACCTCCCCGACGACCCGGCTGCCGAACGGTGTCCCAGGAAGCATGATCGGGGCGCGCAGGACGACGGCAAGGGTGCCGAGAGGGACGAGCTCGAGTGCCATGGCCGGCATCATGCCTCACCCGCCCGGGCCTCGCTCGACGTGGGGTCGGCTGCGAGGTGGCCGAGCGGCCAGACTGGCGCGCCGTGGTCTCCGAGCTCTTCGATCCCGCCGCCTGGGAGCCCGTCACCGGGTTCTCGTTCACCGACATCACCTACCACCGCGCTGTCGACCAGGGCACGGTACGGGTGGCGTTCCACCGGCCCGAGGTGCGCAACGCGTTCCGGCCTCGCACGGTCGACGAGCTGTACCAGGCGCTCGACCACGCCCGGCAGACGTCCGACGTCGGCTGCGTGCTGCTCACCGGCAACGGCCCGTCGCCCAAGGACGGTGGGTGGGCCTTCTGCAGCGGCGGCGACCAGCGCATCCGCGGCCGCGACGGCTACCGCTACGCCGAGGGCGAGACGGCCGACAGCATCGACCCGGCCCGCTCGGGGCGGCTGCACATCCTGGAGGTGCAGCGGCTGATCCGGTTCATGCCGAAGGTGGTGATCTGCGTGGTGCCGGGCTGGGCGGCCGGCGGCGGCCACAGCCTGCACGTGGTGTGCGACCTCACGATCGCCAGCCGCGAGCATGCCCGCTTCAAGCAGACCGACGCCGACGTGGCCAGCTTCGACGGCGGCTTCGGCTCGGCCTACCTGGCAAGGCAGGTGGGCCAGAAGTACGCGAGGGAGATCTTCTTCCTCGGCCGCGAGTACTCGGCCGACGACGGGATGCGCATGGGCACCGTCAACGCCGCGGTCGCCCACGCCGACCTCGAACGGGTGGCCCTCGAGTGGGCGCGCGACGTGAACGCCAAGAGCCCCATGGCCCAGCGGATGCTGAAGTATGCGTTCAACCTGGCCGACGACGGCTTGGTCGGCCAGCAGCTGTTCGCCGGCGAGGCCACCCGCCTCGCCTACATGACCGAAGAGGCGGCCGAAGGGCGCGACGCCTTCCTCGAGAAGCGAGCCCCCGACTGGTCGCCGTTCCCCTGGTACTACTGACCGGCGACAACCTCCACGACCTCGCCCAGGCACATGGGTGATGCCGGGAGGTCGATGAAGTTCCGCTCGTCGGCGAGCAGCTCGGCCGACGCCAGGCGGGCCTCGTCGCTGTCGTTGCCTCGCATCGCCTCGACCGAGTCGAACCACAGCTCGGCCACGCCGTCCCACGGCTCGGGCGCACCGCCGTTGCGGCGCCGCAGCGCGGCGTGGAGGCCCGGTGCGTCGACCGTGTGCAGCTGCACGTAGCGGCGGATGCCGAGCACCTCGGCCCGCGCCGCCACGAGCGGTGCATGGACGTCACGCCAGTACCGCCGGAACTCCTCCGGGGTGAGGTCCGGACGGCGCCGCAGGCAGAAGGTGAGCTTGACCACGGCGACCCACCGTACGACAGGCGCATGGGCCGCCCGGTCCCCCGCCCTTCGCGTGCTCGCCACGAGCCGAGGCGCGGCACGGCATGTCCCTCGTGAGGCAGAGTGCACCCATGCCCGATCGGCCGAACATCCTGCTCATCACCACCGACGAAGAGCGGGCGAACATCCCCCACCCGGCCGGGTTCTCGTTGCCGGCCCGCGAGCGGATCGCGGCCGCCGGCGTCACGTTCGAGCGCTACTACGCCGCGTCGGCGATGTGCTCGTCGTCGCGCTCGGTGATCTACACCGGCCGGCACCTGCCGATCACCGAGATCTACGACAACGACAACATGCCCTACATCCGGCCACTCGACCCCGGTCTCGGCACCCTCGGCACGATGCTGCGGTCGGCCGGCTACTACTGCAGCTACCAGGGCAAGTGGCACCTCTCCAACGCCTACGTCGATCCGGCCCGCCCGGCCTCGACCGTGGATGCGCTGGAGCCCTACGGCTTCTCGGAGTGGAACGACTGGGGCGACATCGACGGCGGTGCGTGGGCCGGGTTGCGAGTCGATCCCGTGGTCGCGGGCCAGGCCGCGAAGTGGCTTCGAGACCGCGCCCCGGTCGTCGGCGAGGAGCAGCCCTGGTTCCTCTCGGTCAACTTCGTCAACCCCCACGACATCATGAGCTTCGACTACGGCGGCCGGCCGGGCGTGCAGCTCCCACCCGTGCTCGCCCACGCCGTCGTCACCAGGCCGCCAGCGCCCATCCCCGTGTACGCACCGCAATGGGACGTCGAGCTGCCTGCTTCGGTCCACGACGACCTCAGCGGTGCCGCACCGGCAGTACGGGAGTACGCCGAGATGCTCGAGCTCACGTTCGGGCCGGTCGCCGACGACGAGCGGTGGCTCGCCGGCATGCGCTACTACCTCAACTGCCTCCGAGACGTCGACCGCCACCTCGTGGTGGTCCTCGACGCGCTGGAGGCCACCGGCCAGGCCGACCGGACGGTGGTCGTGCTCACCGCCGACCACGGCGACCTCGTCGGCTCCCACGGCCTGCGCCAGAAGGGCAACCTCGTCTACGACGAGAACTTCCACGTCCCGCTCGTGATCACGCACCCGGACGTGGCCGGCGGCGGCCGCACGGCCTCACTGGCCTCGGCCGTCGATCTGGCCCCGACCCTGCTTGCGTTGGCGGGGGTTGACGACGAGCGGAGGGCCACCGACCACCCCGACCTGCACGGTCACTCCCTGCTCCCCGCCCTCACCGGTGGCTCGGTCCGAGATGGCGTGCTCACCGCCGTCGAGTCGATCACCACGCTCGACGCCGGCTTCTGGCGGCACTTCGCCGACCCCGACGTCGGCGCTCGCATCCAGTCGGGAGAGCTGCGGCCCGACTGGACGAAGCGAGGCTTCCTGCGGGGCTACACCGACGAGCGCTACACGTTCGGCCGCTACTTCTCGCCGCTCGAACCGAACCGGCCGGGCACCCTCGACGAGCTGTTCGCCCGCAACGACGTCGTCCTGTACGACCGCGTGGCGGATCCCGACGAGGTCACGAACCTGGCCGCCGACCCGGCCCACGCCGGCCTCGTCGACGCCTACCGCGGCAAGCTGGAGGCCCTCATCACCGACGAGGTGGGCGACGACCTCCACGCCTGGGTCACCGAGCGACCGAACCTCCTCGGCTGGCCGACCTGGCGCGGCGACCGCCGCGCCTCGTAGCCCCAATCTCGCCCGACGGTGGGCCAGGCAGGGATCGAACCTCCGACCAGGGGACCTTGAGGCGGTCGACCAGGGAAAGTGAGACAACTCCTGACACGGATGACCCAGGTCCGACCACTCTGGACACGGCCGAGTCGCTGTCCGCTGGACGATCCTGCCAGCTGAACATGGGGTCGCCCGCTCGCCGCGGGCGGACCGAGGGAGGACGAGGTCGACGCGAACTCTGCGATCATCTGCATCGGCAACGCCACGGGAAATGAGGCGCGCAGATGACGATGGAGATGTCGGACGAGGTGCTGTTCACCGTCAATGGCGGCACGGCGACGCTGGCGACGACGGTGAAGCTCGAGGACTTGGGTCTCACCGAACCGGCCCACCTCGAGCGCTGGGTCATCCAGCATCCGAACACCCTGGGGCCGGGGACAATGATCGTCGCCTCGCAGTACGACCAGTGGGTCACGCCCGGCGGGACGGAGTCAAAGGACAGGCTCGACCTGCTTGGCATCGACAAGCAAGGCCGCCTCGTCGTCGGCGAGCTCAAGCGGGGTCGGGCACCCGACACTGTCGAACTCCAAGCTGTGAAGTACGCAGCCATGACAAGTCGCTTCACGCTGGAGCAGCTCGCGGACCTCCACATTCGATTCCTCGGCCGCACCTCCAACGAGAAACTCACGAACGAGGAGGCCGAGGAGAAGCTTCAGTCCCACGTCGATCCAGACGTGGAGATCTCAACCGAACTCTTCGCCAGTCCTCGCATCGTGCTCTTGGCGGAGTCCTACCCGGACAGCACAGTCACGTCGGTCGTGTGGCTCGCCGAGCAGGGTGTCGACATCACGCTGCGGCGGTACAAGGCGTACGCAACTTCGGGCGGGGAGACGATCATCACGGTGTCGCAGATCTATCCGTTGGTCGACGTGGGGAACTGGCTCATGGGCCCGGGGCGAGGTCCGAAGAAGCAGGCCAAGCCGATAGACGAGCTTCCGGAGGTTCCGTGGTCGGTCGAAGATTTCGCCAAGTTGCTCAAGTTGAACTTCCCTGTGCCGATCGCCGCACTCAATGCGTGTGCCGAGAGCCCCGAAACCTGGGTCCCATCGACAACCGTCTTCGCCCGAGCAAGTGTGGAGCCGCCGTCCGGTCGCGGCCAGATCGCGGGCTTCGGCTACTCCGTCCGCACGACCTTCGGTCGTCGCAACCCTCCTTGGGTGACGAAGTGGCATGCGGGAGACGAGAAGGTCAGCTACTACCAACTCGACGATAGGACTGCTGGGTTCTGGCTCGAAGCAGTTGCGATGACGGGCGACACGGACGAGCCGGGCGTGACCACGACGCTGTGACCGGGATCGGTCATGCTCAATTCCGCAGCCGGCCCATGTGTCGACAGCCTCACTGAAGCGCCCCGGGTCTGGTGGAGGCTCGGGTTATTGAGTCCCGGCCAGGTCGGCGGGGACGGTCTGACGGTAGTGGGCTGCTTCGAACGCGGCGGGGGTGGTGAAGCCGGGGCCGGGTTCGATCTCGCCGTGGAGGCGGCGGTGGTTGAACCAGTCGACGTAGGTGAGGGTGGCGAACTCGACGTCGTCGAGGCCCCGCCATGGGCCCTTCGGGTAGATGAGCTCCCACTTGTAGAGCCCGTTGAACGACTCGGCCATGGCGTTATCGAACGAGTCACCCTTCGAACCGACCGACGCGACGATGTCGTTGTCGGCCAGCCGCTGGCTGTAACGCACGGAGAGGTACTGCACGCCCCGGTCCGAGTGGTGGACCAGCGCGGACAGGTCAGCGCCGGCCCGGCGCCGGTTGAAGATCGCCATCTCGAGCGCGTCGATCGCCAGGTCGCTGCGCAGCGACCGTGACGCTTGCCAGCCGACGACCATGCGGGAGAACACGTCGAGGATGAACGCCACGTACACCCACCCCGAGTGCGTCTTCACGTAGGTGAGATCGGCCACCCACAGACGGTTCGGGGCCGGCGCCCGGAACTGGCGCTCGACCAGGTCCGCGGGCCGGTCGAGCCGCTCATCGCCTTCGGTTGTGCGGATGAACACTCGACCGCGTCGGCAACCCTGCAGCCCCATGTCGGTCATCAGGCGCTCCACGGTGCAACGAGCGACCCGCACGCCGTTGTTGTTCAGCTGGTCCCACACCTTGTCGGCGCCGTAGACGGCCAGGTTCTCCTCCCACACCCGAAGGATCTGCGGGCGCAGCTCGGCGTCGCGGACCGCCCGGGCCGACGGCGGCCGCTTCTTGGCGGCGTGATACGTGGAGGGGGCGATGCCCAGCACCTGGGCGATCGGCTCGATACCCCAACGCAGCTGGCCGCTGCGCCGATCCTTGTGTTCGTCGATGAACCGGATCACTTCGTCGACTGGCGGTCGAGCTCCGCCCCGAAGAAATGCGCCGCTGCTTTCAAGATGTCGTTGGCTCGGCGCAGCTCGGCGTTCTCACGCTTCAAGCGCTTCAGCTCGGCCAGCTCCTCGGTCGTGGCACCGTGCCGGCGTCCCGTGTCGCGTTCGGCCTGGCGGACCCACAACCTGACCGTCTCGGCCTTCGGGCCCAGCTTGTCGGCCACCGAACAGATCGCTTCCCACTGCGACCCGTACTCGTGACCGTGCTCGAGCACCATCCGCACCGCACGCTCGCGCACCTCGTCGGGGTACTTCCCATGGTTCGGCACTGCTCCATCCTCTCAAGGGTTGGAGCCTCCACGAATCCCGGGGCGCTTCAGCCGAATGCCCGATGTCGGGCATCAGCCGAAGGAACACACTACACGGTGGGCCAGGGAGGGATCGAACCTCCGACCAAAGGATTATGAGTCCCCCGCTCTGACCACTGAGCTACTGGCCCCAACGGGAAACGGCCCGCCCGACGGCGAGCCGCTTCGCGAGCTCCGGGGGAGAGACTCGAACTCTCAACCAACGGCTTAACAGGCCGGCGCTCTGCCATTGAGCTACCCCGGAATAGCGAAGGAAGACGTTAGCAGCGCGCTCGTGAGAGCGAGGACCGCACGGAGGGTCGACGCCGACGAGTAGCGGACCGCCGGACAGCCAAGAGGGTGCTTCGCTGTTCGCCGGCTCGGATCGGCCACTGCTCGGTAGGGCCGCCCGAACTGGGCGGGCGGGATGCCCGTGTGTTCGGACCAGAAGCGCACCGCCGCGTCGACGTCGAGTCCCTCGTGCAGGTAGAGCCGAATCCGCAGCCGGCTCTCGTCGATCGGGAAGAAGTGCCTCAGCCAGGTCACGAAGAGCAGGATCATGCAGGGATCGGTGTTGGCGAACAGCACCGACGAACCGGTCTTGGCGCCTTCGCCGGCGTAGAGGGCGATGCCGGCGACGAAGAGGTCGCGCTCGCTGAGATCACCGATCATCGAGTGCGCGGCGATGCGACACGCTTCGATCTCGGCCAGCTTCGCGAGGTGTTGGGGGTGGGGTTTACGGCCAGCCGCGTGGCCGCGGTTGCGGGGGCGCAGCACGAACTCCACATCGCGCGTCCACCGTGAGGCAGAGCTCCGGCTCACACCGAGCTCGCGTGCGATCTCGGCCAGGGTCCAGGCCTGCGCCCGAAGCTGGCGGGCCCGCTCGCGCTCCTCGACCTTGCCTCGGTAGCCCATCGCGACCTCCCAGGTGTCGAACGTCTGTTCGGTACCCTAGGGAGGGGGTGTCAGCGATGGACCTCCGGGTCGGTCTGCACCACGCGGGTGCGCACGGTGTAGACGCTGTCGCCGCTGAGCACGCCGCTGCGGGCCAGCAGCCGACCGTGCTGCCAGTTCGACAGGCCGAGCTCGGGGCGCCCCAGCGCGTACTGGCCGTCGACCCAGCGGGTGAAGCCGTTGCCGACGAACGGGGCGTCGACCGCCGCCCAGAAGCGCTCCTGCTCGGCCGCGTCGTCGGACACCAGCGAGGCGACGAGCCGGGGCGAGAGCCGGTTGCAGAGCCGCACCGCCTCCTCCTGGTCGTCGACCACCACGAGCGACACCTCGGGGCTGTCCTCCCACTCCCACTCCGTGCCGAGCGCGTCGAGCGCCAGCACCTCGGCCTGCGGTTCCTCGACATCACCCTCGGCCCGCCGGACCGCCACGACGCGGCGGAACCACTCCCCCGGCACGAACGGCTCGCTGCCGGCCGCCACGTGCAGCTTGGCCGGCGCGCCCCGCCGGTCGGCGGCCCGGCCCAGCGCGTCGAGCAGGCGCGGCACCAGCTCGGCCGCCCGCGACCGCACGATGCAGCAGACGTTGAGCGTGTTGCACACCTTGCGGTCGAGCGAGTGGTACACGGCGGACGCGAACCGGTCGGCATCGGCGCCCTCCCCGACCACCAGCCAGGCCCCGCCCGTGCCGTGGAGCGACACGGGGATGCCGGCCTGGCGGGCGACCGCCCCGAGCTGGGCCACCGCCTCGCCCGAGCCGCGGGCCACCGCCAGCGCCAGCAGGGGGTGGCTGAACAGCGCCCAGCCCGTCGACCGCTCGGGCGAGTCGAGCAGCCCCACGGCGCCCTCGGGCAGGCCCGCCTCCGCCATGGCCGGCCCGAGCGCTTCGGCCACGACCGCCCGGGCCGTGCCGAGGGCGTCGCGGCCGATGCGCAGCACGGTGGTGTTCCCTGAGCGCAGCACGCCGCAGGCGTCGGCCAGCACGTTGGGCCGTCCCTCGAACACGAACCCGACGACGCCGAGGGGAGCCCGGCGCTGCTCCACCCGCCAGCCGTCGTGGTCGACGGCCTCGATCACAGCATCCCGACCCGACGGTGCCGCGATCCATCCCCGAAGACCAGCCGCCATGTCGGTCCGCATCTTCGGCGACAGCACGAGCCGCGTGGTGGAGCGACCAGCGGCCCGGGCCCGGGCCACGTCGGCCTCGTTGGCCGACAGGATTGACGCGACGACGGCGTCGTCGTCGAGGCGGCGGGCGAAGCCCTCGTAGAAGGCGCTCACGGCCTCGTCGGGCACCGCGCCGAGCGCGCCGAAGGCTTCGTGGGCGGCCCGCACGGCCCGGTCGACGAGCGCGTGCTCGGCCGCCGGCACATGGAGCAGGGCGCCGTCGTGCTGCACGACGACGAGGCGGTCACCGGCCCGGAACGCCTCGGCCAAGGCGGGCGGCACCGCGGTAACGCGGTCACCGCCGAACACGATGGGCATCCCCGCGGTGAGCGAGGTGAGCGGCTCGCTCATTCGCTGTCGAGGAACTCCTTCAGCTTCTGGCTGCGCTGCGGGTGGCGCAGCTTGGCCAGCGTCTTGGCCTCGATCTGGCGGATGCGCTCGCGCGTCACGCCGAACTCCTTGCCGACCTCCTCGAGCGTGCGAGCCTGGCCGTCGACGAGGCCGAAGCGCAGCCGCACGACCTCCTTCTCCCGCTCGCTCAGCTCACCGAGGGCCTCCTCGACCGCCTGGGCCAGCATCTTCTTCGTGGCGATCTCGGCGGGCGCGTCGGCGCCGGCGTCTTCGATGAAGTCGGCCAGGTTCGAGTCGTCCTCCTCGCCCACCGGCGAGTCGAGCGACAGCGGATCCTGGGCGATGCGCTGGATCTCGCGCACGCGCTCGGGCGTGAGCCCCGTCTTGTCGGCCAGCTCCTCGATGGTCGGCTCCCGCTCGAGCTCCTGGGCCATCTGGCGCTGGATGCGCATCACGCGGTTCATCGACTCGACCATGTGCACCGGGATGCGGATCGTGCGGGCCTGGTCGGCGATGGCCCGCGTGATCGCCTGGCGGATCCACCACGTGGCATACGTCGAGAACTTGAAGCCCTTCGTGTAGTCGAACTTGTCGACCGCCCGCATGAGACCCAGGTTCCCCTCCTGGATGAGGTCGAGGAACAGCATCCCCCGGCCGACGTAGCGCTTCGCGATCGACACCACCAGCCGCAGGTTCGCCTGGATCAGCTCGTCCTTGGCGTGCTCGCCCCGCCGCTGCTCCCGCCGCACCTCGGCCCGGATGTGGCGCTCGGTCTCGCCGTCGATCCCGTTGCACAGGTAGGCGAGGTAGCCGTGGACGGCCGGCGCCTGCTGGCCCTTCTCGATGGCGCGGGCCAGCTCCTTCTCACCGTCGGCGGTGAGCAGGCTGACGCGCCCGATCTCCTTCAGGTACATGCGCACGGTGTCGGACGTTCCGCCCTCGCCGGAGCCGGCCGACGCCTCGCGCACCCGGCGCCGCCGCGCCGGGGCCTCCTCGGCCAGCGCCGCCTGGTCGGCCGGCGTCGCCGAGCTCACGTCGGTGCGCACCGAACCCGAGTCACGAGACAGCTCCTCGGCGCCCTCCGACAGGATCATCTCCTCGACGACGACCTCCTCGACGGAGTCGTCGACGGTGATCCCCAGCCGTTGGAGCTCCTCGGTGATCCCGCTGATCACCTCCGGGGTGAGCTCGACGTCCTTCAGCACGTGCGCAACGTCGTCGGCGTTCAGCACACCGTGCGCGCGCCCACGATGAACCAGCACGGTCCAGTCGTGGTGCCCGATCCCCTCGGCCGGCGGCACGATCCCTGCTGCGTCCCCGTTCACGCACGCTCCTCGTCGGCTCGGTCGAGCCAATTTAGCAACCGCTCCGCCGCCGCCGTCGCTTCCGTGGAAACAGCCAGGTCCTCGAGGTTGCGCTTCAGCTCCACGAGCTCCGCGTTGCGACCGAGGTCGGCGGTCGCCTGCACACGAGCGATCTCTCGACGGGTGGCGGCCGCGATCAGGTGACGGGCCTCCACCTCGGGGTCGGCCTCCGACGGCTCGACGGCGACCCGCTCGAGCAGCTCGCGCGCCGCCGGGTCGGCCCGCTCGAGGGCCTGGTGCCAGTCGCCGTCGGACGCGGCAAGAGCCCGGAACGCCGACAGGCACGCGTCATCGGTGAACAAGCCCTCGACCAGCCACGGTGCGATGTCGTCCCAGCGGTGAACGAGCAGGTTGATCGCTTCTTCCTCGGCGCTGCTGCGGTGCTGGCGGACCGGCTCGGCGACCTCGACGCGGTTCGGTGCCCGGCGTTCGGCGATGGCCACGAGGTCGGCCGCCGCCAGCCCGCAGTGCGCCGCCACCTCACCTGCGTAGATCCGCCGGACGTTCACGTCGGGGTGCTCGTTGACCACCGCCATCGCCGTCTCGGCCATGCGGGCCCTCGCCTCGGGGGTGGCCGGGCGCGCCTTGAGGACGCGCTGCACGCGAAAGCCGAGGAACGGCACGGCGTCGTCGACGGACGCCTGCAGAGCGACCGGGTCGCTGGACGCGAGGTCGCCCGGATCCTTGCCCTGGGGCAGCCGCGCCACGGCCACTTCGATGTCGTACTTGCGCTCCCACTCGTAGAAGCGCTCCGCGGCACCTTGGCCGGCGGCGTCGGCGTCGAAGGCGAGCACCACGCGACGGGCGAAGCGCTTCAAGAGGCGAACGTGGTCCTCGGTGAGCGCGGTGCCACACGTCGCCACGGCAACGGGCACCCCGGCCCGGTGGAAGCCGATCACGTCGGTGTAGCCCTCGCACACGACGACGCGATCGGTGTTCACGATGTCGGCCTTGGCCCAGTGCAGGCCGTAGAGCGTGCGGGACTTGGCGTAGATGGCCGTCTCCGGCGAGTTCTTGTACTTGGCCGGGTCGGCGCTGCCGGGCAGGATGCGGCCTCCAAAGGCCACCGGGTCGCCGCCCTCGTTGAAGACCGGGAACAGGATCCGGGCCCGGAACGAGTCCTGCAACCGGTTGCGCTTGTTGACGAAGGCCAGGCCGGTGTCACGGAGGTCGGCCGCCGCGATGCCGGCCGAGCGGCTCAGCTCGTCCCAGTCGTCGGGGGCCCAGCCGAGGAGGAACTGGCGGGCGACGTCGCCGTTGATGCCGCGTGAGCGCAGGTAGTCGCGCGCCGGACGGGCGTCGGCGCCGGTCAGGAGCCGGTGGTGGTACCAGTCGACGGCCGTGTCCATGGCCTCCACGAGGCGGCGGCGGTTGAGACGCTCGGCTCCTTCGCCACCCGTCGTGTAGCGCAGGGTGATGCCCGCCTTGCCGGCCAGGTACTCGACCGCGCCGACGAAGTCGGTGTGCTCGATGGCCCGAACGAACGAGATGACGTCGCCCGAGGCACCACAGCCGAAGCACTTGTAGAACCCGAGCTCCTCGTTGACGTTGAACGAGCCGGTCTTCTCGGCGTGGAACGGGCAGAGCCCGACCCACCGGCGCCCGACCCGTCGCAGCGCGACGTGCTGCTGCACGATCTCCACGAGGTTCACCGTCGAGCGAACCCGCTCCACGTCCTCGTCGACGATCGCCATCGGCCGCAGGCTACCGGCGGCCCCACCGCGCCGATCAGGCCTCGTCGGACGGAGGGTGGTGCTCGGCAACCACCGCGACGTCGCGGCGGTTCTTGCGCAGCGAGAGGAGGACGGCGGCGGTGAGGACCAACGCGATGAACGTCAGCGAGAACCACGTGGGGATGTGGTACCACTCGGTGAGGATCATCTTGATGCCGACGAAGCCGAGGATCACCGCCAGGCCGTCGTTGAGGTACTCGAAGCGGCCATGCATGTCGGCGAGCAGGAAGTAGAGCGACCGCAGGCCGAGGATGGCGAAGGCGTTCGAGGAGAAGACGATGTACGGCTCCTGCGACACGGCCAAGACCGCCGGCACGGAGTCGACGGCGAACACCACGTCGGTCGCCTCGATCAGCACGAGCACGGCGAACAGCGGGGTGGCCAGGCGCCGACCGTGCACGCGCGTGAACAGCTTCTGGCCGTCGTACTCGGTGGTCGACGGGACGACGCGGCGCACGAGCGCCAGCACCGGGTTGCGCTCGGGGTGGACCTCTTCTTCCTTCTGGCGGGCGAGGCGGATCGCCGTGAACACGAGGAAGGCGCCGAACACGTAGAGCACCCAGTCGAAGCGCTCGATGAGCGCGACGCCGGCGAAGATGAACACCGCCCGCAACACCAGCGCGCCGAAGATGCCCCAAAAAAGGACACGGTGCTGGTAACGGCGTGGGACGGCGAAGTACGAGAAGATCACCGCCCATACGAAGACATTGTCGACGCTGAGGCTCTTTTCGATGAGGTAGCCGGCGTAGTACTCGCCGCCCGCCTTCCCGCCCCACACCACCCAGACAGCGGCGCCGAAGAGCAGGCCGACGGTGATCCAACCCGCCGACTCGATGGCGGCTTCCTTGGTGTCGATGTCGTGCGCCTCGCGGTGCAGCACGAGCAGGTCGACGAGCAGCAGCACGAGGATGACCCCGATGAGGATGCCCCAGGCGGCCGGCGAGACGTCGATGTCGACGAACGACCCGCTGCTCTCGCCGGACGCCAGGAGCAGGAGGCTCACGAGCGCGTGAAGGGCAGCACGGTGGTGAGCCAGTCGATCAGCGCCGACGGGTTGCGGGTCTGCGTGTACACCTTCCCGGGTCCGACGAAGTCGAACACGAACCCCTCGCCGCTCTTGGCGCTCTGGACGAGGCCCTTTTCGGCCGCCCTGCGCAGGCTGTACTGCACCGATTCCTCGTAGGCGACCATGTGGCCGGTGTCGAGCGTGAAGTTCTGGCCGGGCGCCAGGTCCCACACCTCCATGGCGCCGTAGCAGCTGGCGACGATCGTGCCCTGACCGCTGGCCCGCACCACGAAGCCGCCCTCACCACCGAAGAGGTTCTTGGCACCACCCCACTTCGTCTCGATGGACACGCCGGTGTCGCTGGCCAGCCACGACCCCCGCTGGACGAGGAGCGGCCGGTCGGGAGCAACGTCGAACATGAGCAGGTCGCCGGGCAGGTTGGCGGCCACGTCGACGAAGCCGCCCTGGGCCGGCGCGGTATAGGTGGTGACGAACAGCGACTCGCCCCCGAGCGTCGCCCGCTTGAGCGACTTCATGAAGCCGCCCTCCATCTTCGCCTCGATGGACACGCCGCCCGAGGTCGACATCATCGCTCCCGACTCCACCCGCACCTGCTCACCTCCTGCGAGCGTGCACCGGGCGACGGCGAAGCTGGGGTTGTGACGAATCGTGACGTCCATGGGGTCCTCCCGAGGAGTGAGCCGGGGGGCGACCTTCGGCCGCCCCCCGGGGATCAGCGGGTGTCGCCGCCGGTGCCGATGACCGCCTGGGCGGCGGCCAGGCGAGCGATCGGCACGCGGAACGGTGAGCAGCTCACGTAGTCGAGCCCACACCGGTAGAAGAAGCCGATCGACTCCGGGTCGCCGCCGTGCTCGCCGCACACGCCGAGCTTGAGGCCGGGCTTGGCCTTGCGACCCTTCCGGCAGCCGTCGGCCACCAGCTCACCCACGCCGGGCTGGTCGATCGTCTCGAACGGGTTGCGCTTCAGGAGGCCCTGCTCGAGGTAGGCCGGCATCATGCGGCTCTCGACGTCGTCGCGGCTGAAGCCGAACGTCATCTGGGTGAGGTCGTTCGTGCCGAAGCTGAAGAAGTCGGCCTCCTCCGCGATCTCGTCGGCTCGCACGGCGGCGCGGGGCGTTTCGATCATCGTGCCGATCGACACCTTCGGCTTCTTCTTCACGCCCTTGGTGGCCTCGGCGATGGCGCCCTCCACCCACGTGCGAGCGAGGTGCAGCTCGTCGCGGGTGACGGTGAGAGGGATCATCACCTCGACCACCGGCTTGTGACCCTCGGCAGCCAGGTCGGCGGCCGCCTCCATGAGAGCCCGCACCTGCATGGCGTAGAGACCAGGCTTCACGACGCCGAGGCGCACGCCTCGGGTACCCAGCATCGGGTTGAACTCGCTCCAGTCCCGAGCGGCCTTGAGCAGGCGCTGCTCTTCCTTCGACAGGCCCTTCGTGGCCGCCTTCACCTCGAGCTCGTCGACGCGCGGGAGGAACTCGTGCAGCGGGGGGTCGAGCAGGCGCACCGTGACCGGCAACCCGTCCATGGCCTTGAGGATCTCGTAGAAATCGGCCTTCTGGACGACGCGCAGCTCCTCGAGGGCGGCGGTCTCCTCGGCCTCGGTGGACGCGAGGATCATGCGCCGCACGACGGGGAGGCGGTCGTCGCCGAGGAACATGTGCTCGGTGCGGCACAGCCCGATCCCCTCGGCCCCGAACTGGCGGGCGTTGGTGGCGTCGGGGCCGTTGTCGGCGTTGGCCCGCACGCCGAGCTTGCCCTTTCGGATCTCGTCGGCCCACTTGAGGATCGTGTGGAACTCGGGCGGGGGCTCGGCCTGGGTGAGCTCGACGGCGCCGAGGATCACGCTGCCGGTGGACCCGTCGATCGAGATGACGTCGCCCTCGCTGACCACGACGTCGCCCACCGTGAACTGCTTGCCCTCGATCTTGATGGCCTCGGCCCCCACCACGGCGGGCGTTCCCCAGCCGCGAGCCACCACGGCGGCGTGGCTCACGAGGCCGCCGCGAGCGGTGAGGATCCCCTTGGCGACCATCATCCCGTGAACGTCTTCCGGGCTCGTCTCGTTGCGCACCAAGATGACGGCCTCACCGGCGTGCGCACGCTCGTCGGCGTCGTCGGCAGTGAAGCACACCTTGCCGACGGCAGCACCCGGCGAGGCCGCCAAGCCCTTCGCGATCACCTTGCCAGATCCCTTGAACTGCGGGTGCAGCACCTGGTCGAGATGCTCGGCGGCCACACGGCCGACGGCCTCCTCCTTGGAGATCTTCCAGGTCTCGCCGCCGTAGCGAGTGCCCTTGGTCATCTCGACGGCCATGCGCAGCGCGGCCGTGCCGGTGCGCTTGCCGACGCGCGTCTGGAGCATCCAGAGCTTGCCCTGCTCGATGGTGAACTCGGTGTCGCACATGTCGCGGTAGTGCGCCTCGAGCCGCTTGAAGATGTCGAGCAGCTCCTTCTTGATCCCCGGGAAGTGGTGGCCGAGCGTGTCGAGGTCTTCGGTGTTGCGGATGCCGGCCACGACGTCTTCGCCCTGGGCGTTCACCAGGAAGTCGCCGTAGGGCTTGTTCTCGCCGGTGGCGGCGTTGCGGGTGAAGCCGACGCCGGTGCCCGAGGCCTCGTCGCGGTTGCCGAACACCATCGTCTGGACGTTCACCGCGGTACCCAGCTCGTGGCTGATCTTCTCGCGGACGCGGTAGGCGATGGCGCGAGCGCCGTTCCAGCTCCGGAACACGGCCTCGACTGCACCGCGGAGCTGCTCGCGCGGCTTCTGCGGGAACGGCTTGCCGGTGTCGCGCAGGACCACCTGCTTGTACTGCTCGCACAGCCGCTTCAGCGCGTCGGCGGTGAGCTCGGCGTCGGTGCGCACGCCGGCGTCTTCCTTGGCCTTCTCGAGGGGAGCGTCGAAGTGCTCGGCCTCGAGCCCGAGCACGATGCGGCCGTACATCGAGATGAAGCGGCGGTACGAGTCGTAGGCGAAGCGCTCGTCGCTCGTGACCGTCGCCAGGCCCTTCACGCTCTCGTCGTTGAGGCCGAGGTTGAGGACGGTGTCCATCATGCCGGGCATCGAGAACTTGGCCCCGGAGCGCACGCTCACCAGGAGCGGGTCGAACGGGTCGCCCAGCTTGCGGCCCATCTTCTTCTCGAGCTGGAAGACGTGCTTGGCGATCTCCTCGTCGAGACCGGCCGGCCAGCCCGAGTGCATGTGGGCACGACAGGCGTCGGTGGTGATCGTGAACCCGGGGGGGACGGGCAGCCGCAGCACGCTCGTCATCTCCGCGAGGTTCGCCCCCTTGCCGCCCAGGAGGTCCTTCATGTCCTTGGGAGCACGGCGGTGCTTGTGGTCGAACGCGTAGATGTAGGGCACGCAGGCACGTTAGTCATCGGTCTGGGGCCCGCTGAACCGGTGCGGGAGGTTCGTAGGATCGCCCGCGACATGGCTCCTGCCCCCGGCTTCCGGCTCCTCGGCTTCCCCGTCACGGTCAGCTCGGGCTTCGTGTTCGGCATGCTGCTGCTGCTCGGCATCAACCTGGCCGACCCGGAGTTCGCCGTGCGGCTCGTGGTCGCCCTGGCGGTGTTCACCGTGATCCACGAGCTCGGCCACGCCCTGGCCGCCCGCCACTTCGGGGCCGACGCGGCCATCTCGCTCGACTTCCTGGTCGGCTACGCCGTCTACCGGCCCCACCGCCCGATGGCCGGCTGGCAGCACGCGGTGGTGAGCGCGGCCGGCCCCGCCCTCCAGCTGGCCGTCGGGCTGGCCGCCCTGGCGGCGCTCGGGGCCTGGCCACCCGGGCGCGACGAAGCGACCGCCTCCGCGCTCACCCTGGCCGTGTGGTGGGCCGGGCCGGCGCTCGCCCTCGTCAACCTCCTGCCCCTGCTCCCCCTCGACGGCGGGGCCATCGTCGCCCGCGGGGTCGAGGCCGTCGTGCCCGGAAGGGGCCGCACCATCGTGCTGTGGTGGTCGGTGGGTGCCTGCGCCGTGCTGCTCACGCTCGTGCTCACCCGCGACGGGTGGCGGCCGTGGGCGTTCGCGGTCACGATGCTGTCGATCTTCTCGGTCCAGGCGCTGCTGGCCGAGCGGCACAACCGCCCGGGCGCGCGGCGCCACCAGGTCGACCTCCGAGGCGTGGCCGCCGACGCCGAGCGCGAGGGCTGGGAGCACGGACGGCCGGGGCTGTTCCCGCCCGGGTTCGGACCGTCGCCGTGGCTCCGAGCCCACGCGCTCTTGGCGGCCGGCAAGGACACGACGGCGCGCGCCCTGCTCGTGCAGTCGCTCGAGCGCGACACCGGAGCCTGGGCCCCCCCGGTCGGTGCCACCACCGCCCAGCTCGGCCCCCTGGTCGAGCTCCTCCCGCCCGACCCGCCGGTGAGCGACGGCCGTGGCGGTGTCACCCTCCTCGCGGTGCTGGAGCTGGTGGGGCCCCACGAGCGGGCGGCCCGCTACCGGCATCGGCTCCTCGCCGCCCACCCCGACCTCGCCGGCCGCTGAGCGGCCGCCGCCTAGCGTGCGAGCGATGTCGATCGGCTCCCTCCCACTGCCGCAGGGCTTCACGGCCTTCGTCACCAACGTCGGGATCAAGGACGACTCCGACGACTTCGTCGTCGTCGCCGCCGACCGCCCGTGCGCTGCCAGCGCCGTGTTCACCCGCTCCCGCTTCGCCGGCCCAAGCGTCGTCGTGAGCCGGGAGCACGCCACCGACGGCCGGCTCCAGGCCGCGGTGGTCATCTCGAAGAACGCCAACGTCGCCACGGGAGCCGACGGTCTGGCCGACGCGCGCGAGGTGGTGGCCGGTGTCGCCTCTGTGGTGGGCTGTGCGCCGCACGACGTGCTCATCGCCTCCACCGGCGTGATCGGACGTCGCTACCCGATGGAGCGCGTCCGCGCCGGCCTGGCCGCCTTGCCCTCGCCACCGTTCGCCGGCACCGACGCCGTCGCCGTCGCCCGGGGGATCATGACGACCGATACCCATCCAAAGGTGGCCGTGGCGGCGGCCGGTGACGCACAGGTGGTGGGCGTGGCCAAGGGCGTCGGGATGATCGAGCCGAACATGGCGACGATGATCGCCCTGGTCTTCACCGACGCCGCGGTGAGCGGGCCGGACCTCGATGCCGTGTTCCGGGCCACGGTGGGGCAGACGTTCAACATGCTCAGCGTCGACTCCGACACCTCCACCAGCGACACCGCCGCGGTGATGGCCAGCGGTGCCGCCGGGCCGGTCGAGCCCGGCACGCTCGCTCGTGCCCTCGAGGAGGTGTGCACGTCGCTGGTCCGCCAGCTCGCTCGCGACGGCGAGGGGGCCACCAAGCTCCTCGTGGTGCGCGTCGACCAGGCTCGCGACGACGGCCAGGCCCGCCGGGTGGCCAAGGCGATCGTCAACTCGCCGCTCGTGAAGACGGCGGTGCACGGCGCCGACCCGAACTGGGGCCGCGTCGCGATGGCGGTCGGCAAGTGCGAGGACGACACCGACATCGACGAGGAGCGGGTGGTGATCCGCTTCGGCGACCAGGAGCTCTACCCGGCGCCGGTCGGCCCCGACGGGCTGGCCCGGCTCACCGACTACCTGCGGGGCGACGAGGTTCTGATCCACGTGAGCCTCGGCACCGGCAGCGCCGAGGCGACCGCGTACGGCTGCGACCTGTCCGACGGGTACGTGCGGATCAACGCCGACTACACCACCTGAGGGTCAGAACCCGAGCTTGGCCTGCAGCGTGGCCAGCAGGTCGGCGATGGGCACCCGCACCTGCTCGGTCGTGTCGCGGTCGCGCACGGTGACGGCCTCGTCGTCGAGGGAGTCGAAGTCGACCGTGACGGCCAGGGGTGTGCCGATCTCGTCCTGGCGCCGGTAGCGGCGGCCGATCGACTGGGTGTCGTCGTAGTCGCTCAGGTAGCGGTCGGCGACGAGGCGGTACACCTCGCGCGCCTTGGCCGAGAGGTGCTCCTTCTTCGACAGTGGGAGCACCGCCACCTTGTAGGGCGCCAGACGAGGGTGCAGGCGCAGCACGACGCGGCTCTCCCCGCCCACCTCGTCCTCGTCGTAGGCGGCCAGCAGGAAGGCGGCCAGCGTGCGGGTGGCCCCGGCGGCCGGCTCGATGACATGGGGCACGTAGCGCTCGCCGGTGGCCTGGTCGAAGTAGTCGAGCTTCTCGCCGCTGTGGTTGGCGTGCTGCGTCAAGTCGTAGTCGCCCCGGTTGGCGATGCCCTCGAGCTCGTCCCAGCCCCACGGGAACAGGAACTCGACGTCGGAGGTGCCTGAGGAGTAGTGGCTCAGCTCGTCGGCGTCGTGGGCTCGCAGGCGCAGCAGCTCCTTGGGGATGCCGAGGCCGACGTACCAGCCGAGGCGCTCTGCGCACCAGTACGCATACCACTGGGCGCTCTCGGCCGGCGGCACGAAGAACTCGAGCTCCATCTGCTCGAACTCGCGCGTGCGGAAGATCCAGTTCTGCGGCGTGATCTCGTTGCGGAAGCTCTTGCCGGTCTGGGCGATGCCGAACGGAGGCTTCTTGCGGGTGGCGTTGAGGACGTTGGCGAAGTTCACGAACATGCCCTGGGCCGTCTCGGGCCGCAGGTAGGCCACGGCGCCGGCGTCTTCCACCGGCCCGGCGTGGGTCTTGAACATGAGGTTGAAGGCCCGCGCCTCGGTGAAGCTGTCCTGGGCGCCGCAGCTCGGGCAGGTGTTCGGGTCGTCGAGCTTGTCGAGTCGGAAGCGGTTCTTGCACACGCGGCAGTCGACGAGCGGGTCGGTGAAGTTGGCCAGGTGCCCGCTCGCCTCCCACACGGCCGGCGGCCCAAGGATGGCGGCGTCGAGGAGCACCACGTCGTCGCGCAGCTGCACCATGGCCCGCACCCAGGCGTCCTTCACGTTGCGCAGCATCATGGCGCCGAGGGGCCCGTAATCGTACGTGGAGCGGAACCCGCCGTAGATCTCCGCCGACGGGAACACGTAGCCGCGTCGCTTGCAGAGGTTGACGACCTGGTCGAGCTCGGTGGCAGGCATGAGGGGCGAGGCTAGTGCCGTGCCCCTCTCCGCCTCCCCGGCGAAGCCCACCGTCAGTGGTGGTCGAGCAGGCCGACGGCCCGCAGGCGCCGCTCGAGGTGGTGCTCCATGGCCCGGGTGGCCAGCACCTCCACGTCGTGCGACGCCGGCGACGCCGGCTCGGCCAGCGCCGACACCAGGTCGCCGCCGAGGATGCGTCGGAGCAGCTCCAGGGCGCCGGGCGAGATCGCCGCCCCGCGGCGGCACGACCGGCACAGCACACCGCCCTCGTCGAGGTCGAAGGCCACGAACGGCCCCTCGCCACCGCAGCCGACGCAGACGTCGAGCTCGGGCCGCAGCCCTTCGGCCGCCAGGAGCTTCAGGTAGAACGCCGGCACCAAGAGCGGCGAGGGCCGGGAGGCCAGGGTGCGCAGCGCCCCGAGCAGCATCTGGTAGAGCCGCAGGTTGGGCTGGCCCTCCTGGGCCAGCTGCTCGACCACCTCCACGACGGCGGCCCCTCGCGTCAGGCGGTCGAGGTCGTCGCGCAGCGCGGGAAAGTGGTCGATGCTCTCGGCCTGCTGCACGACGTGGAGGCTGCGGCCCTCGTGGAGCAGCAGGTCGACGTGGCTGAACATCTCCAGCCGGCCGCCGAGGCGGCTCTTGATCCGGCGGACGCCCTTGGCCACCGCCCGCACCTTGCCGTGGTGGGCCGTGAGGAGCACGACGATGCGGTCGGCCTCGCCCAGCTTGTACGTGCGCAGCACGACGCCGGTGTCGTGGTACGAGCTCACCCGTCGAGCCCGCCGAAGCGGCGGTCGCGGTGCTGGAACTCGCGCACGGCGTCGGCCAGGTGCTGGCGCCGGAAGTCGGGCCAGAGCACGTCGGTGAAGACGAGCTCGCTGTAGGCCAGCTCCCACAGCAGGAAGTTCGAGATCCGGTACTCGCCGCTCGTGCGGATCACGAGATCGGGGTCGGGCATGTCGGGCGCGTAGAGGTGGGCCCGGATCGCCTTCTCGGTGATGTCGTCGGGCCGGGCTCCGGACGCGGCCAGTGCTCGCACCGCGTCGACGATCTCGGCCCGGCCGCCGTAGTTGAAGGCGAAGGTGAGGGTGAGGCGCCGGTTGTGTCGCGTGAGCTCGATCGACTCGTCCTGCTCGGCGACCAGCCGCTTGGGCACCCGCCAGTCGCGCCGACCGGCGAAGCGGATGCGCACGCCCAAGCCGTGCAGCTCGTCGCGGCGGCGGGTGAGGATCTCACGGTTGAAGTTCATGAGGAAGCGGACCTCGTCGACCGGGCGCTTCCAGTTCTCGGTGCTGAACGCGTACACGGTGAGCCAGCGGATGCCGAGCTCGAGGGCACCGTGGACGGTGTCGAACAGCGCCTCCTCGCCCGCGGCGTGGCCGTCGGTGCGCTTGAGGCCGCGCTGCTGGGCCCACCGCCCGTTGCCGTCCATCACGCAGCCCACATGGGTGGGGATGCGGCGGGCGTCGAGTCCCTCGAGGAGGCTCACGCGGCCGACGTTAGTGGTCGAGCCAGCGACGTCACCGGCCTGGCGGGCCGCCGGCCGACGCTGTGGCGAGCCGCTCGCGCAGGCGGTCGCGGAGCTCGTCGGGCGCGTACTCGGTCCACTGGCGCCCACGCCGTCGCTGGTCGATCACCACCGCTCCGGCCGCGACGGCGCCCAGGAAGCCGGCCAGCCCCACCCACTTCCACCAGCGCATCGCCGTAACCTAGGCCCCCGTGCCGGCCGCCATGACGCTCGACGAGGCCGCCTCCCTGGCCCGCAGCGGTGACCTGTGGCTGTTCCGGGGGCACTCGACGGCCGACCGGGCGATCCGGCTCGCCACCAACGCACCGGTCAACCACGTGGCGCTGTGTCTCGCCGTCGACGACCTCCCGCCGCTGCTGTGGCACGCCGAGCTCGGCCACTCGATGCCCGACGTCTGGACGGCGACGACGCACCGCGGGGCCCAGCTCCACCGCCTGGAGGACGCCGCTCGCACGTGGGTGCACCGCTACGGCCAGTCGGCGTTCTTCCGGCACCTCGAGCCGCCGGCCACGCGGGCGATGGAGGACGCCGCCCTGGCCGTCGTCCAGGACTACAGCGGTCGGCCGTTCCCCCGCAGCCGGGGCCTGGCCAAGCATTGGGTCATGGGTCGTGTCCGCCAGCGCGTCTCGATGGAGGACCTCTACTGCGCCGAGCTCGTGGCCATCACGCTGCAGCGCATGGGCCTCCTCGGCGACGAGCGCCCGCCGAACTGGTACGACCCTGGCCGCTTCTGGAGTGGCGACGAGCTCGAGCTCCGGGGTGCCACGCTCGGGCCCGAGGTCGCCGTCGACGTGCCGCCGACGTGAGCGAGGCCGCCGACGCGCTCCGCCGGGTCACCGCAGCCCTGCCCGGTGGGGGCGAGACCCGCACGGGCCAAGAGGCGATGGCTGAGGCGGTGGCCGAGGCGCTGGCCACCGGCCGCCACCTCGTGGTGCAGGCCGGCACCGGCACCGGCAAGACGCTCGCCTATCTCGTGCCGGCCGCGCTGCACGGCGGCCGGGTGGTGGTGAGCACCACCACCAAGGCCCTCCAGGACCAGCTGGCCACCAAGGACCTCCCGTTCCTCGAGGAGGCCGCCGCTCCCCTGCTCGGCCGCCCACTGGCGTGGGCCGTGCTGAAGGGCCGGTCGAACTACGTGTGCCTCCAGCGGCTGCGGGAGGCCACCGTCGAGCAGGACGGACGCCTCGAGCTCGACGACCTCGCCCCCATCCATCGCGAGCAGGTGCGCCGGATCGCCCGGTGGGCGGCCACCAGCGCCACCGGCGACCAGGCCGAGCTCGACTGGTCGCCGAGCGCCACGGCCTGGGAGGCGGTGAGCGTGACGAGCGAGCAGTGCCCCGGCGCGACGCGCTGCCCGCTCGGCGACCCGTGCTTCGCGGAGGCGGCCCGCCGCCGGGCCGCCGAGGCCGACGTGGTGGTGGTGAACACCCACCTCTACGGCCTCGACGTCGCCGCCGGCGGCATGGTGCTCGGTGACCACGACGTGGTGGTGCTCGACGAGGCGCACGCGCTCGAAGACACGATCGCTTCGACCGCCGGCCTGGCGTTCTCCGGTGGGCGCCTGGCCCATCTCGCCGGCCTGGCCCGCCGCATCCTCGACGACGACCGGCTGCTGGTCGACCTGGCGGCGGCCGGCGACGACCTGGCCGGCGCGCTGCGGCGACGTCACGACGAGCGGCTCTCGATCCCCCTTCCCGACGACGTCCTCGACGCGCTGGCCGCGTCCCGGCGCACGCTCGGGCGCCTCCTCGACGCGCTGCGGGCCATCGACCCGCCCGTCGTCGACGCCCAGCAGCGCAAGATCCGAGCCCAGAAGGCCGCCACCTCGGTGGCCGACGACCTCGACCGGGCGACGACGCTCGACGACGGAGTCGTCGCGTGGGTGGAGGGGCCTGACCATGCTCCTCGGCTCGTCGTGGCGCCCATCGACGTCGGCCCGGTGCTGGCGGCCGGCGTGTGGGACAAGCGCACGGCCGTCCTCACCAGCGCCACGATCCCGACCGGCCTGCCCGCCCGCGTCGGGCTCCCCGCCGACCGGGTGGACGAGCTCGACGTCGGCAGCCCGTTCGACTTCGAGGCGGCCGGGCTCCTCTACTGCGCGACCCATCTCCCCGACCCTCGCCGCCCCGAGGCGCCCGCCGCACTGCACGACGAGCTCGAGGCGCTGATCCTCGCGGCTGGCGGGCGCACGCTCGCCCTCTTCACGAGCTGGAAGGCGATGCGGACCGCCGCCGAGGCGCTCCGGCCGCGGCTGGCCTACCGCGTGCTGTCGCAGGACGAGCTGCCCAAGCCGGCCCTCATCGCCGCCTTCACCGCCGACGAGACCTCCTGCCTGTTCGCCACGGCCGGGCTGTTCCAGGGGATCGACGTGCCCGGCGACGCGCTGCGCCTCGTCACGGTCGACCGCATCCCCTTCCCCCGGCCTGACGACCCGCTGCTGCAAGCCCGCCGCGAGCGAGCCGGGGCCGACGCCTTCCGTCTGGTCGACCTGCCACGAGCGGCCACCCTGCTGGCCCAGGCGGCCGGCCGGCTGATCCGGTCGTCGACCGACCGGGGGGTGGTGGCCGTGCTCGACCCGCGGCTGGCCACCGCCGGCTACCGGTGGGACGTGGTGCGGGCGCTGCCACCGCTGCGGCGGACCCGCCACCGCAGCGAGGTAGAGGCCTTCCTGCGCTCGCTCGGCTAGCCGACCTGCAGCTTGTAGCCGATGCCCCGGATGGTGACGATCAGCTTCGGGTCGTCGGGCTGGTCTTCCACCTTCACCCGCAGGCGCCGGATGTGGGCGTCGACGAGGCGGCTGTCGCCCAGGTAGTCGTACCCCCAGACCCGCTCGAGCAGCTGGTCGCGCGACAGCACGATGCCCGGGTGGTCGGCGAACTCGCACAGCAGGAGGAACTCGGTCTTGGTGAGCGACAGCTCCTGGCCTCGCTTCAGCACGACACCCTGCTCGCGCCGCAGCTCGAGATCGCCGAAGCTCGACGTCCGCACCGCCGGACCGGCCGTCTCGTGGAGCTGCACGCGCCGCAGCAGCGCCCGGATGCGGGCCGACAGCTCCTTCGGGACGACGGGCTTGGTCACGTAGTCGTCGGCACCGGCCTCCAGGCCGGCGACCATGTCGTAGGTGTCCGTCTGGGCCGTGACGATGATGATCGGCACGATGCTCTTGTTGCGCAGCGTCCGCACGACATCGAAGCCTTGGATGTCGGGCAGGCGGAGGTCGACCAGCACCAGGTCGGGCTCGGCCCGCTCGAACTGCTGCAGCCCGCTGCGCCCGTCGGGGGCCTCGTCGACCTGGTAGCCCTCGTCCTCCAGCGCGAGCCGCAGCGCGAGGCGGATCTGGTCGTCGTCTTCGATGAAGAGCAGTCGGTGCACGCGGTCCTCCCGGCCCCGAGGGTAGAGCGATCGGCCATCCGTGATTTCGTCACGCAAAGCGCGCACGGCCGCGGCGATCACGCAACGAACCGGTTCCACGATGGCCGCCGGTTCACGCTGCATTGGTGGGGCGCCCCCTCCCCCTGGCGCCCCACCAGCGCGTCCGGGGGGCTGCTGGTATGCGGCGGCCGGTTCGGCAAGGCTTGGGCTGTGGCGACCACGACGACCTCCACCGGGTTGCCGGCCGGTACCGTCGCCACGACCGCTGGTCCGGTGACGGCCCGGCGGGTGCGGTTCGGCATGCGGGCCCGCGTCACGATCGCCTTCGCGTTCGCCGGATTCGTCGTGTCGCTCGGCCTGTCGCTCATCACCTACTTCGGCACGCGGTCCTACCTCCTCGACCAGCAAGACACCGTGGCCCGCCAGCAGGCCTTCCTGGCCGCCGGCTACCTGCGCGACGTCCTTCGCAACCCCGACGTGGCCATCCCCGAGGAGTTCAACCTCCTGCAGACCGAGGGCATCTCGCTGCTCGAGGTGGGTGGGCAGTGGTACCGCGAGAACGTCGGGTTCACCGAAGACGCCCTGCCGCCCCGGCTGCTCGGCTCGGTCGAGGCCGGCCAGAGCGGGCGCCAGTGGTACAGCCGCGGTGGCGACCCTTACCTGGCCGTCGGCGTCGCGATGCCGGGTGTCACGGCCGCCTACTTCGAGGTGTTCTCGGCGTCCAGCCTGGAGCGCACGCTCGGCGTGATCGGCACGTCGCTCACGATCGGGTCCATCGTCACCACCATGGTCGCGGCCGCCGTCGGCTGGTGGGCCAGCCGCGAGGTCCTCAAGCCGGTGCGCCGGGTGGCCGACGCCGCCTCGGAGATCGCGACCGGTGGCCTCGACACCCGCCTGCGCCCCGAGGCCGACCCCGACCTCGATCGCGTGGCCCGCTCGTTCAACGAGATGGCCGACGCAGTGCAGGACCGCATCGAGCGCGAGGTCCGCTTCGCGTCCGACGTGTCGCACGAGCTCCGCTCCCCCATCACTGCGCTCACCGCGGCCGTGGAGGTGCTCGACTCCCGGCGCGACGACCTGCCCCCGCGCAGCCAGCAGGCCCTCGACGTCGTGACGAGCCAGGTCCGCCGATTCGACCAGATGGTGCTCGACCTCCTCGAGATCTCCCGCCTCGACGCCGGGGCGGCCGAGCTGAACACCGAGGAGGTGATGCTCGGCGACGTGGTCCGGCGCATCGCCGTCCGCTACGGCGCCGAGCACGTGCCGGTCGTCGTGGCCAGCCCCTTCGACGTGGAGCCGGTGGAGGTCGACAAGCGCCGTCTCGAGCGGATCCTCGCCAACCTCATCGGCAATGCCGACCACCACGCCGGTGGCGCCACCTGCATCGCCGTCGAGCGCGGCCCCCGTGACCGCGTTCGCCTCGTGGTGGAAGACGCCGGACCGGGCGTTGCCGCCGCCGACAAGGAGCGGGTCTTCGAGCGCTTCGCCCGCGGGACCACCGCTCGCCACCGAGTCGGCACCGGGCTCGGGCTGGCGCTCGTGCAGGAGCACGCCCAGCTGCACGGCGGCCGGGCCTGGGTGGAAGACCGCCGCGGCGGCGGGAGCCGGTTCGTCGTCGAGCTGCCGAGGAGCCGGCGGTGACGCGCGAGCGCTGGGGAGCGCTCGCCACGGTGGTGGCGGCCGCCGCGCTGGTGGCCGCCGCCTGCGGCGTGCCATCGGAGGACAGCGTGCGCGCCGTCGACCCGGCCGACGTGCCCTACGGGCTGGCCGACACGACGACCACCACCCGACCGCTGCCGACGACCACCGCCCTCGTGCCGGCCGAGACGACCACCGCCACCACGACCAACGACGAGGTCCTCACCGTGTACTTCGTGCTCGGCCGCCGGGTCCGGCCCGTCGAGCGCGTCCTTCGACCGCCGGTGGGTCCCGACGACGCCCTCGACGAGCTCCAGCGCGGGCCGCTCGAGGAGGACCGTCCCGTGGGCCTGCGCTCGGCGATCCTCCCGGAGATGCTCCGGGGGGTCACCGTCGCCGGCGGCATCGCCACCGTCGACCTCGCCCCGTCGATCCTCGGGCTCACGACGACCGAGCAGGTGCTGACGTTCGCCCAGATCGTGGCGACGCTGAGCGAGCAGCGGGGCGTGGGACCGGTCGCGTTCACCATCGAGGGCGAGGCCGTGGAGCCCTACCGGGGCGACGGCACCCTCGACCCCGACACCGTGAGCCGCGATGACTACCGCAACCTGCTGCCGTTCGACCCCGACGAGCCGCCGACCTCCGCAGTGTCGACGACGGCGCCGACGACGACGTCACCAGTGACCACGGAACCTGCGACCGCGGCACCACCGGCGCCGTGAGCTAGTAGCCGAGCCGCTCGATGCGGTCCGGGCGGCGCTGCCAGTCCTTGTCGACCTTCACCACCAGCTCCACATAGGTCCCCTCCGGCAGCTGGGCCCGCACCGCTTGGCCGACGGCCTTCAGCACGGCGCCGCCCTTGCCGATCACCATGCCCTTCTGGCTCTCGCGCTCGACCAGGATCTCGATGCGCACGTGGTCGCCCTCCCACGAGGCGACGCGGGTGGCGATCGAGTAGGGCAGCTCCTCTCGGGTGGCAGCCAGCAGCTGCTCGCGCACGAGCTCGGCCACGTGGACCTCCTCGTCGACGTCGCTGGCGCTGCCCTCCGGGAACCACCGAGGACCCTCGGGGAGCCGCGCCACGAGGTGGTCGACCAGCGCGTCGACACCGGACCCGGTGCGGGCCGACACCGGGAACCAGGCGTCGGCGTCGATCTCCGACGAGGCGTGCAGCATGGCCGCCACCTGCTCGGGGCGGGCCCGGTCGACCTTGTTCACGACCACCACCGGGCGGGCCGGCAGGCGGGCCGCCACCCAGCGGTCGCCCGATCCGAAGGGCTTCGTGGCGTCGAGCACGAGGCAGGCGACGTCCACGTCGTCGAGCGCGGCCTGTGCCGTGGCGTTCACCCTGTCACCCAGCGCCGTGACCGGCTTGTGCAGGCCCGGGGTGTCGACGAGGACGAGCTGCGAACCCGGTCGCTCGACGACGCCTCGCACGACGAAGCGCGTGGTCTGCGGCTTGTCGGACACAATGGTGACCTTGTGGCCGACGAGCCGGTTCACGAGCGTCGACTTGCCGACGTTCGGCCGCCCGACCAGCGTGGCGAAGCCGGAGTGGAAGATCTCGCTCACGGCGCCGGCGTCACGTCGGGCACACCCGGCTCCGAGGGCGTCACCCGGACGCGGGCGATCCGGCGGCCGTCGACTCGCTCGGCGGTGAACCGGAACCCGGCGTGCTCGATGTGGTCCCCGGCCTCGGGCACCCGCCCGAGGGTGCCGAGCACGAAGCCGCCGACGGTGTCCCAGTCGTCGTCGGGAAGCTCCACCTCGAGCACGTCGCCGAGCTCGTCGATGGGCGTGCCGCCGTCGACGAGGAGGGCGCCATCGGGCAGGCGCTGCACCTCGGCCTCCTCCTCGTCGTACTCGTCCACGATCTCGCCGACGAGCTCTTCGAGGCAGTCCTCGAGCGTCACGAGGCCGGCGATGCCGCCGTACTCGTCGACGAGGATCGCCATGTGGAACTTCCCGGCCTGCATCTCGCGCATCAGCCGGGCCACCGGCTTGGTCTCGGGGACGAAGTGGGCCTTTCGCACCACCGAGCCGACCGGGTGGAAGCCGTGGCCCGCTCGCTCGGCGCCGACGAGATCCTTGGTGTAGACGATGCCGAGCACGTCGTCGACGTTGCGGTCGAGCACGGGCAGGCGGCTGAAGCCGTGGTCGATGGCGACGTCGAGCGCCTCGGCGACCGTGGCGGTCGCCGCCACCGTCACCATGTCGGGTCGGGGCACCATCACCTCGCGGGCCACGGTGTCGCCGAACTCGATGATGCTCTCGATCAGCTCGCGCTCCTCGTGCTCGATGACCTCCTCCTGGGCGGCCGTCTCGACGATGCCGAGGAGCTCCTGCTCGCTCACGAACGGGCCCTTCTCGAGGCCCTTGCCGGGCAAGACCCAGTTGGCCAGCGCGATGAGCCCGTTCGACAGCCAGCGCAGGGGGGCGAAGCGCACCAGCGTGCCGGTGGGGCGGGCGGTGGCGAGCGCGGCCGACTCGCTGTGGAGCACGGCGTAGGTCTTCGGGATGGCTTCGGTGAGCACGAACAGCACCACCACGTTCAGCACCGTGCCGACGACGACACCCCAGGTGCCGAACAGCGAACCGGCCAGCGTGGCCACCAGCACCGTCTGCACCGTCTGGCAGATGTTCACGGTGAGCAGCACCGGGTTGAGGAACCGCTCGGGCTGCTCGACGAGGCGCAACAGCGCACCCCCGCCACGCACACCCCGGTCGACGAGCGACTGCGCCTTGTGGCGCGAGATGCGGTTCACGGCTGTCTCGGCGACTGCCAGGAACACGAGCGCGAGCAGCAGCAGCACGATGGCGACGACCAGCCACAAGTCGGTGGTGGTGAACTCGACGGCGGTCACCCGTGCTCCTGGCGGAACGCGGCCGGTGCCGGGCCGCGCCAGTGGTGCGCCTCGAGGAGCTGGCGCTCACGGGACCGCATGCGATCGGCCTCGTCGGGCTCCGCGTGGTCGTGGCCGAGCACGTGCAAGACGCCGTGCACGACGAGCAGGGCGAGCTCGTCGTCGAGGGAGCCGGCGTGGTCGGGCGCCTGGCGGGCGGCGACGGTCGGGCACACGACGACGTCGCCGAGCAGCAGCGGCAGGTCACCGGCGTCGACCGGGGCCCGGTCGGGTCCTGTGGTCGGTGGCGCCGGCACGGTCACCACCTCCACCTCGGTGGCGTCGATGGGGAACGCCAGCACGTCGGTCGGGCGGCTCGATCCCATGAACTGCTCGTTCAGCTCGGCGATGGCGTCCTCGGACACGAACAGGATGCTGAGCTCGGCGTTGCCACGCACACCCTCGGCCACGAGCACGTCCTCGGCCAGCAAAGCCCACCGACGGGTGTCGATCGCAACCTCGGTCTGCTCGTCGGCCACGAACACCTCGAGATCGCCCTCGCCACCCACCTTCTTGCGGGTCGGCAGGCGGGGCGGACCGTCAGGCACGGTCGCCCTCGGTACGGGCCCGCACCTTGCGGCGCGAGGGAACCGCGGCCTGCTCGTCGCTGGCCCGTTCGTAGGCGGCCACGATGTCGGCGACGATGCGGTGGCGCACCACGTCGGCATGGGTCAGGTGGATCCACTCCAGCCCGTCGATGCCGGTGAGGACGGGCTCGAGGCCGAGCAGCCCGCTGCGGCCGCCTTGCACGTCGACTTGGGTCGTGTCGCCGGTGACGACCACCTTCGAGCCGAAGCCGATGCGGGTGAGGAACATCTTCATCTGCTCCGGCGTGGTGTTCTGGGCCTCGTCGAGGATGATGAAGCTGTTGTTGAGCGTGCGACCCCGCATGAAGGCGAGGGGCGCCACCTCCACCGTCTGGCGCTCCAGGAGCCTCTGCGCGCCTTCCGGCTCGACCATGTCGTAGAGCGCGTCGTACAGCGGGCGGAGGTAGGGGTCGACCTTGGCCATGAGGTCGCCGGGCAGGAAGCCGAGCCGCTCGCCCGCCTCCACCGCCGGGCGGGTGAGGATGATCCGCTGCACCTGCTTGGCCTGCAGCGCCTGCACCGCCATGGCGACCGCCAGCCAGCTCTTGCCGGTGCCGGCGGGACCGATGCCGAACGTGATGATGTTGTGGCGTATCGCCTCGACGTAGCGCTTCTGCCCTGCCGTCTTCGGCCGCACGGTGCGGCCCCGCGAGCTGCGCAGCACCTCGTGGGTGAGGACGTCGCTCGGCCGCTCGGCGGCCCGGACCATGTCGATGGCCCGCGACACGTTGCCGGTGTCGAGCGCCTGCCCGTGCTGCAGCAGAAGCACGAGCTCCTCGAACAGGTGGGCGACCTGCGACGCCTCGTCGCCGGCGATCGCGATCTCGTTGCCCCGGACGTGGATGTCGGTGCCGGGGAACGACTTCTCGATCTGGCGCAGGTGCTCGTCGCGCTGGCCGAGCAGGCCCACCATCAGATGGTTGCCAGGGACGACCACGCTGGCGGTACCGCCGCTCACCGGGTGCTGCGCACCTCCGTGCCGGCCGACGGTCGATCGGCGGCGCGCGCCGACCTGCGGTCGGTCGTGCTGCAGGGCCGGTTCGACATGATCGCTCGATCCTACCCGCGCCGGGCTCCGCGGCCGCCGTGCGCCGGCCGTCCCTCGAGGCGGACGCGCTCACCGGGGGCCGGCACCGCCGCGAGGACGTCGAGGTCGGCGTCGATCCGGCCGGCCAGCTGGCGGGCCGCCCGCTCCTCGCCGTGGACGACGAAGACACCGCGGAGCTGAGGCGAGGCCGTGCGCAGCCAGGCCAGCAGCTCGGGGGCATCGGCGTGCACCGAGAACGCCGGCAGGTGCACCACCTCGGCCCGGACCCGCACGTACTGGCCGAGCATCTTCACCTCGCGGGCACCCTCCACCAGCGTCCGTCCCCGCGTGCCCTCGGCCTGGAAGCCCGGGAACAGCACGGTCGTGCGGGGGTCGGGCAGCTTGGCCACGAGGTGGTGCACCACCCGTCCGCCGGTGGCCATCCCCGACGCCGACACGATCACCGCCGGCTCGGTGCTGGCGGTGAGGCGCTTCGACCCCTCCACGTCGGGCACCGCCACGAGGTGGCTCGCCGCGAAGGGGTCGGGGCCGGCGGCCACCTCCGGGCGCACGTCGGGCGCTCCCCCGGCCACCGCGGTGCGGTAGACACCGAGCGCCGCCAACGCCATCGGGCTGTCGACGTAGACCGGGACGTCGGGCAGCCGCCCGGCCCGGGCCAGCCGACCCAGGTGGTGCAGCAGCACTTCGGTGCGGTCGACGGCGAAGGCCGGGATGATCACCACGCCACCGCGTGCCACCGTGCGCTCGATCACCGCGGCCAAGGTGTCGGCGAGGTGGGCGTCGTCGTGCACCCGGTCGCCGTAGGTCGACTCGACGACCACCCAGTCGGCATCGCCCACCGGAGCCGGCGGCACCAGGAGCGGGTGCTGCGGCCGGCCGAGGTCGCCGGAGAACACGATCGTGGGGCCACCGTCGAGTGCCAGCGTCACCGTGGCCGACCCGAGGATGTGGCCGGCCGGGCGCAGCGTGGCCGTGGTCCCTGGTGCCACCTCGACCGGGTGGGCGAACGGCGCCGGGTGCAGGGCGCCGAGGGTGCTGACCGCCTCCTGCTCGGTGTAGAGCGGCAGCGCGGGGCGGTGCTTCGAGTAGCCGACCCGGTTGGCGAAGTCGGCCTCCTCCTCCTGCAGGCGCCCGCTGTCGGGCAGCACGATGGCGGCGAGGTCGGCCGTGCCGTCCGTGCACCAGACGTCGCCGTGATACCCGCCCGTCACGAGGCGGGGCAGGTAGCCGCAGTGGTCGAGGTGGGCGTGAGTGAGCACGACCGCGTCGAGGTCGCCCGGGGGCACGCCGAAGGGAGCCCAGTTGCGCAGGCGCAGCTCCTTGAGGCCCTGGAACAGCCCGGCGTCGACGAGCACCCGCCGGCCCTGGTGCTCCACGAGGAACCGGCTGCCGGTCACGGTCCGGGCGCCGCCGAGGAATGTGATCGTGGTCGCGGTCACGGCCCGAGCGTGCGCCGGCCGCGCCGCCCGGCCAAGGGGCCAACGGCCTCAGCGGCGCTCGCGGAGCAGTCGCTCGAACACCGCCGGGTCGACGGAGATGAACAGGCCCTCGGCCTCGGCGCACAGGCGACCCTCGTGGCGAAGCTCGGCCGACGTGTGGATCTTGCGACCGTCGACCCGGTCGACCCGGGCCCGCAGCTCGAGCGGCTGGTGCAGCGGCGTGGGCGATCGGTAGGCGATCGTGAGACGGCCCGTCATCCCCGGCCGGCCGGGGAGTGACTGCGCGAACCCGAGCACCTCGTCGAAGGCGGCCGCCACGAACCCACCGTGCACGCAGCCCGGCGGGCCCTCGTAGGCGGCGCCGAACGAGCCGCGCGCGACGACGGTGTCGCCCTCGACCGCGAGGCGCAGCGGGGGCGCGAACGGGTGGTGGAGCCCGACGAACGGGCTGTAGTCGACGGTGTGGTGCGCCCGGTCGCCGGTCGTGCTCTCCTCGCCGGTGCCTTCGTAGGGGCGGCCGTGCTGGGCCGCCGTCAGGAGAGCGGCCGCCCGCTCGACGAGCTCGGCGGCGGCCGCGACCGTGTCGTTGTCGGCCCCGGTGGACATCGACCCGTCGATGGCCCGGCGGGTGGCGTCGGCCAGCCGCAGCAGCACGGCTCGCCGTGGCGACACGTCGTCGAACGCCGACACGGCGGCGCGCAGACGGACCACGGCGTGGTGCTCGGGTGCGGGTTCGGCGGGTCGCTCCGACATCGACCAAGGACCGTACCGACCGCCGCCGGCCAGAACGCAGTGGGGTCAGGCGAGGTCGACGACGACGGGGGCGTGGTCGCTCGGCTGCTGGCCCTTGCGGGCGTTGCGGTCGATGACGGCCCACGTCACCCGCTCGGCCACCGACGCCGACGCGAGGAGCAAGTCGATGCGCATGCCCCGCCCCTGGTGGAAGTCGCCGGCCCGGTAGTCCCACCAGGAGAACAGGCCGCCCTCGGACCAGCGGGCCCGGAAGGCATCGACGAGCCCCCATGCCTCGACCGCGGCGAGTGCCTCGCGCTCGGCCGGCGTCACGTGGGTGGTGCCGGCGAAGGCGGCCGGGTCGTAGACGTCGCGGTCGTCGGGAGCGATGTTGAAGTCGCCCGCCACCACCACGTCGTCGGCCGGGTCGGCGGTTGCCTCGAGGTGGGTCCGCAACCGGCCGAGCCACGCCAGCTTGTAGTGGTAGTGGTCGTGACCGACGGCGCGGCCGTTGGGCACGTACACCGACGTGACGAGTACGCCCCCGCAGCGGGCCGTGACGATGCGGGCCTCCGGGTCGGGCGGGGCGCCGTCGGCGAAGCCGGCGATGACGCCCTCGAGACCGACGCGCGACAGCACGGCGACGCCGTTCCACTGGCCCTGGCCGTGGTGGGCGACCTCGTAGCCGAGCGCGCCGAACGTGAGGTGCGGGAAGGCGTCGTCGGCCAGCTTCGTCTCCTGCATGCACAGCACGTCGGGGCGGACCTCGTCGAGCCACGCCTCGACCCGCGGGAGGCGGACCTTGAGCGAGTTCACGTTCCAGGTGGCGATGCGCACAGGAGCGACCGTAGCGAGCACCGGTACGGTGGGGCGCCCGTGGACGCCATCGTGTGGAGCGACTACCTGTGCCCGTGGGCCTACCTCGGCCGCGACCGGACGCGGCTGCTCGAGTCGCTCGGCGTGACGGTGACGCGGCTGCCCTTCGACCTCCACCCCGAGCTCCCGCCGCAGGGACGGCCCGTGCCTGCGGGCGGCCGGCTGGCCGCCGTGTTCGAGCACATCGGGCGCGAATGCGCCGAGGTGGGCCTGGCGTTCGTGGCACCCCGGCACGTCCCAAACACGCGCCGAGCGCTTCAGGCCGCAGTCCTCGTCGGCCAGGGCTGGCCCGAGCTGCGCGTCACGATCGACGACGCCCTGTTCGAGGCGGTGTTCGTGGGCGGCAACGACGTCGGCGACCCCGACGTGCTCGACGCCGTGGTGGCGTCGGTGGGCGCCGACGCCACCGAGGTCCGCGAGGCGCTCGACGCCGGCGTCGCGTGGCCGGCCGTGCAGGCGTCGACGGCGGCCGCTCGTGAGCATGGGGCGACCGGAACGCCCAGCTACCTCCTGGCCGGGGCACTCCTCGTACCCGGCGTGCAGCCCCGGGCCACGATGACCCGCTGGGTCGAGCGCCTGCAGGCGCGAGCGGCGCCCGAGGCCTGACGGGCCCCTCAGGCCCTCTTCGCCGCCTTCTTGGAGGCACCGGCGACCTTCTTCGCCGTGGGCTCGGCCGCCGGTGGCGCCGGCGTCTTGGCCGGCACCTTCTTGGCCGGCGCCTTCTTGGCCGCAGCCTTGGCGGGCACCTTCTTGGCCGCAGCCTTCGCGGGCGCCTTCTTGGCCGGCGCCTTCTCGGTCGGTGCCTTGGTGGCCGTCCGTGCCGGCGGAGCCTCGGCGGGCGCGGGGGCGGCCGTTGCCTCGTCCGTCGGGACGGCCGGCGCGCCAACCTTGGGTGTTCGCGTGCGAGCACCTCTCGGGGCCGGCGCGGCGGGCGCTTCGGCGGTGGCCTTCTTCGACGCTCGGGCCGGAGCCTTCTTCGCGGGCGGCGCGGCGGGCGTGTCGGCCGGCGCCTCGGCGGCCGGCGCGGGCACCGCCTTGCCCCTGGCCTTGCGCGTCGGCGCGACCGCCGCCTCGGCGGCCGGCTGCGCCTGCTTCGCGCCCCGTCGGCGGGTGGGGGTCGGCTCGGCCTCGACCACCGGCGCCTCGACGGGCTCGGGGGCCGCCGGTGCCGCCTTCTTCGCCTTCTTGGCCTTCTTGGCGGGCTTCGTGGCGGCACCGGCCGCCGTGGAGCGGGCCGCCGGCGCGGTCTCGAGCACGACGACGTCGGCGGGCTGGAAGCCGGGCAGCGCCAGGTCGATGCCGCGCCGTCCGGCGTTGAAGCTCACGACGACGAACGAGGCGACCTGGCCGATGGCCAACACCTCACGGGCGCTGCGGGGCGCCGGGTCGGCGAGGAAGCGCAGCGGGGCATAGGCGCGGACGTCGCCGATGCGGACGTAGGCACCGTGCGACGAGTAGGACTCGACGGTGGCGTCGACCAGCGCGCCGACCGGGTGGGCCTCGACGAAGCCGAGGAACGGTAAGAGCTCGTTGATCGGCTCGTGCTTGGCCGGCGACGGCGCCACCACGTGACGAGCCGGATGCGGCGCCTCGGCCGGTGGCTCGGGCTTCGGTACGGCGGCCGTCACCGCCGGCTTGCGGGCCGGGGGCGGCACCTTGGGCGTCGGCATCGGCGCGCTGGCCGCCTTGCTCGGCCGGCTCGAGCCGCGGCCCCTGTCACGCTCCTTCTCGCGCCCGCCCTTCTTGGCGTCGCGCACCGAGCGGCGGCTCACGGGTCCGCGCACGGGGGCACGGTTGACGAACACCCAGCCGATGTTGGGTACCGGCTTGCCGCCGACGAGCCGGCCCTCGTCGAACAGCCACGGGTAGTCGCCGTGGAACTCCTGGAAGGAGTCGTTCGACAGGATCGCCGCGCCAGCCTTGTGGGCGATCGTGAGCACGAAGGCATCACCTCGGCCGATGGCACCGGCCGGGGGGCACACGAGCTCGTTGTTCTCGATGGCGGCGTCGTACTCCGGCACCTCGGATGCAGCGATCCGATGTCCGAAGGTGGCGTCCACCACCACGGTGATGAGGTCGTCGGGGTTGTCCTGCATGAAGGCCAGCACCGCGTCGTTGAGCTGCTTGAGGCTCGGAAGCGTGCGCCCTTCAGTGGCGATGTTCGACCCGTCGACCACGACGTGTCTGGGCATATCGGTCGTCAGTCAAGCACGCCGAGCCCACATTCCCGGGGATGGCCCACTACGGTCGCCGTCCGTGGTCGCCGCGGTGCTCTGGGACTTCGGAGGTGTGCTGCTCAGCAGCCCCTTCGACGCCTTCGCGGCCTACGAGCGCGAGATCGGACTGCCCGAAGGCTTCATCCGTCGGGTCAACGCCACCAACCCAAACACGAATGCGTGGGCGCGCCTCGAGCGCAGCGAGCTGTCGCTCGAGGCTTTCGCCCGCCTGTTCGAGGACGAGGCGCGGGCCCTCGGCGGCGAGCTGAGCGGCGATCGTGTGCTCGACCTGCTGGCCGGCGAGCTGCGGCCGGAGATGGTGGCCGCGCTGCGGGCGGTGAAGGGTGCCGGCTACCGGACCGCCTGCCTCACGAACAACGTGCTCGGCGGGGGCGACGGGCCCGAGGAGCGGCGCCGCCACGTCAGCGAGGTGATGGCCCTGTTCGACGTCGTCGTCGAGTCGAGCCGGGTCGGGGTGCGCAAGCCGGAGCCCCGCTTCTACGAGCTGGCCTGCGAGCTGCTCCACGTGCGTCCTCGCGAGTGCGTGTTCCTCGACGACCTCGGCGTCAACCTGAAGCCGGCCCGCGCCATGGGCATGACCACGATCAAGGTGGTCGACCCCGCGCAGGCACTCGCCGAGCTCGGGCAGGTGCTCGGGCTCGCGCTGCGCTGACGGTCGCTTAGCGCGTGCCGAACGTGTCGTCCATCAGGTCGGCCAGCTCCTGCTCGTGGATCTTCGCCGAGCCCGTGGCCGGGCTGCCGCTCTCGACGCGGGCGGCGTGACGGAACGACCGCGGCGCCATGAGGCCGTGGCCCCGGTGGAAGACGAACTGCCACGGGCCCATGTTCTCGGGCTCCTCCTGCAGCCAGACCACCTCGCCCGCGTTGGGGTAGCGCTGGAGGACGTCGAGGATCTCGCGCTCGGGGAACGGGAAGAGCTGCTCGACCCGCACGACGGCCGCCGGGGCCTGGCGCTTGGCGCGCTCGGCCATGGCGTCCCATGCCACCTTGCCACTGCAGAGCACCACACGGCGCACGCTGGACGGGTCGTCGACGAAGGGGTCGTCGACCACCTCCTGGAAGCTGCCCTGTTCGAGCGCGGCGAGCGGCGACCGGGTCTCGGCTCGGCGCAGGAAGCTCTTCGGGGTGAACACCACGAGGGGCTTGCGCACCTCCCGGTGGAGCTGGCGGCGCAGCAGGTGGAAGTACTGCGCCGCAGTGGTCGCGTTGGCGACCTGGATGTTGTCCTCGGCGCACAGGGTGAGGAACCGTTCGATGCGGGCCGAGCTGTGCTCGGGGCCCTGGCCCTCGAAGCCGTGCGGCAGCAGCAGCACGAGCCCCGAGGTCTGGCCCCACTTGTCCTCGGCGGCCACGAGGAACTGGTCGATCACGATCTGGGCGCCGTTGATGAAGTCGCCGAACTGCGCCTCCCACAGCACGAGCGCGTCCTTGTTGGCGACGGAGTAGCCGTACTCGTAGCCCAAGGCGGCGTACTCCGACAGCAGCGAGTCGTAGATGTGCACGGTGCCCGAGCCGGGCGGCAGGTGCTTCAGCGGCGTCCACCGCTGCCCGGTCACGTAGTCGGTGACCGTGGCGTGGCGCTGGCTGAACGTGCCCCGCCGGCTGTCCTCCCCGGCGAGGCGCACGTCGAAGCCCTCGAGCGCGAGGGTGCCGAAGGCCAGCAGCTCCGCCGTGGCCCACTCGACCTCGCCCCTGTCGTAGAGCGCCGTGCGCTGGTCGAACTGGCGAGCCAGCTTCGGGTGCACCGTGAACCCGTCGGGGTAGCCGGTGAGCGCGGCGAAGGCCCGGTCGAGGCGCTCCCGGCCGGCCCCGGTCTCGACGTGCGGCAGCACGCCACGAGGCCGGGGCGGGCGGGCGGCCTTCACCGGCTCGGGTGCGCTGGACCGGGTCGTGTCGAGCGAGGCCTGCAGCCGGGCGTGGAAGTCGTCGAGGGCGGCCTCGGCCTCGGCGAGGGTGATGGCACCCCGCTTGACGAGCGACTCGACGTAGCGCTTGCGGACGCTGCGGTGCTGGTCGATCGCCTTGTACATGAGGGGCTGGGTGTAGCTGGGGTCGTCGCCCTCGTTGTGCCCCTGGCGCCGGTAGCAGACCATGTCGATCACGACGTCTTTGTGGAACGCCTGGCGGTACGAGAACGCGAGGTGGGCCACGCGCAGGCAGGCTTCGGGGTCGTCGCCGTTCACGTGGAAGATCGGTGCCTGCACCATCTTGGCCACGTCGCTGCAGTACTGCGACGAGCGGCCGTACTCGGGTGACGTCGTGAACCCGATCTGGTTGTTGATGACGAGGTGGATCGTGCCACCGACGCGATAGCCGTCGATGTCGCTCATCGCGAAGCACTCGGCCACCACGCCCTGACCGGCGAAGGCCGCGTCGCCGTGGATGAGCACCGGGAGCACGGGGAACGAGCCGGGCGGCTCGATGCGGTCCTCCCGGGCGCGGGCCATGCCGAGCACCACCGGGTCGACCGCCTCGAGGTGGCTCGGGTTGGCGGCCAGCTCCACCGTGATCGGCACACCGGTGCGGCTCACGTGCTTGCCGACCGCGCCCAGGTGGTACTTCACGTCGCCCGAGCCCTGCACCGAGTCGGGGGCGACGTAGCCCTCGAACTCGCGGAAGATCTGGTCGAAGCTCTTGCCGATCACGTTGGCCAGCACGTTGAGGCGGCCGCGGTGGGCCATGCCGAGGACGGCGCTGTCGAGGCCGGCGTCGGCGGCGTCGTCGAGGACGGCGTCGAGGATCGGGATGGCCGACTCGGCTCCCTCGAGCCCGAAGCGCTTGGTGCCCACGTACTTGGTACCGAGGAAGCGCTCGAAGGCCTCGGCGGCGTTGAGCCGCTCGAGCAACCACCGCTGGTCGTCGTGGGTCAGCTCGATCCGCACTCCTTCGACGTTGTGCTGGATCCAGCGCTGCTCCTCGGTGTCTTGGATGTGCATGTACTCGATGCCGATCGTGCGGCAGTACGCCTCGCGCAGCACGTCGAGGAGGTCGCCCAGGCGCATGCGGTCGGCGCTGCCCACACCTCCGGTGAGGAACTCTCGGTCGAGGTCCCAGATCGTGAGGCCGTACGTGGCCGGGTCGAGCTCGACGGGCATCTGCGGCTCACGCCACTTGAGGGGGTCGAGGTCGGCGATGAGGTGGCCCCGGACGCGATGGACGCGGATGAGGGTGGCCACCTGCATCTGCTTGTGGAGCAGGGCCTCCTCACGGTTGATCGGGCTCACGTCCTGGCGCCACTCGACGTGGCGGTAGGGCACGCCGAGGCTCCGGAACACCTGCTGGTAGAAGTCGTGCTCGCCGAGGAGGAGCTCGTGGACCCGCTTCAGGAACAGGCCGCTCTCGGCGCCCTGGATGATGCGGTGGTCGTAGGTGGACGTGAGCGTGACGACCTTGCTGACGCCGAGCTCGCCGAGCGCTCGCTCGTCGGCCCCGGCCCACTCGGCCGGATGGTCGATGGTGCCGACACCCACGATGACGCCCTGGCCAGGCATGAGCCGGGGCACGCTCTGGACCGTGCCGAGCATCCCCGGGTTGGTGATGGTGATGGTGGCGCCCTGGAAGTCGGACACGGCGAGCTTGTTGGTGCGGATCTTGCGGATGAGCTCCTCGTAGGCGGCGTGGAACTCGGCGAAGCCCAAGGTGTCGGCGTCGCGCAGCACCGGTACGACCAGCGTGCGGCTGCCGTCGGACTTGGCCACGTCGGCGGCCAGGCCGAGCTGGACGTGCTCGTGGCGGACCACGCGGGGTGCGCCGTCGGGCCCCTCGACGAACGTGCTGTTCATCACCGGCATCTCGTCGGCGATGGCCCGCACCACGGCGTACGCGATGAGGTGGGTGAAGCTCACCTTGCCGCCGCCGTGGCGGGCGAGGTAGCCGTTGACCAGCTGACGGTTGACCTCGAGCAGCTTGGCCGGGACGTCACGGAACGACGTAGCGGTCGGGACGCCGAGCGAGCGCGTCATGTTGGCGACGATGGCGGCGCCGGCACCCCGGATCGGGTCGCCTTGCGCGGCTTCCGCGACCGGCGCCACGGGTCCTGCCACCCCCGGAGCCCCCTCGGCGGCTGGCGCCGCCGCTGGGGCGCCCACCGGGGGTGTCACCCGTGGCGCCTCTCGCCCTGGCGCTTCCGGTGACGCGCTCGGAGTGGCTGCTTGGGTGAGGAGGGTGGCTGCGCCCACCGGGGCCGTCACCCGCCGCCCCTCGGTCTCCGGCGAGGGTGACGCCAGGACGTCTCGACGGGGTGAGGAAGCGCGGTAGTCCTCGAAGAAGTCTTGCCAGGGGTCGGAGACCGAGGTGGGGTCGAGGCGGTAGCGCTCGTACATCTCCTCGACCAGCCACGCGTTGGGCCCGAACTGCTCGTGCTGCTCCTCGGTCACGTCGGTCGATGCTACCGGTGACCTTCGGCACCCTCCGGGCTCGAGCGAGGCGCGTCGAGGGCTGGCCGGTATCGTCGACGTCCGCTATGCGTGCGCTCCGTCACCCCCGTCTCGCCCTCGTCCTGGCCACCGGCGCCCTCGTCCTCGTGACGGCGGCGTGTGGCAGTGACGACGGTGGCAGCACCGCCCCGCCGCCCGAGAACCCCGACCTGGTGATCGTTGCGCCCGGCGGCCTCAAGTGGGAGAAGGACGCCTACACCGCCAGCGCAGGCGACCTCGAGGTGCTGTTCCGCAACGACGACGCGCAGAGCCACAGCCTGCTGTTCAAGGACGCCGACGGCGACCAGGTCGGCCCCCGCCTGCTCCTCGGGCCGGGCCAGGCGTCGGGTGAGACCGTGTCGCTGGCGGCCGGCACCTACGAGGTCTACTGCGACATCCCCGGGCACGCTGCCGCGGGCATGGTGTCCGAGCTCACCGTCTCCTGATCCACGCCCGCAACGACGAAGCGGCCGCCCTGAGGGGCGGCCGCTGTCGCGTGCGGTGGTCGGGCGTCGGCGCCCGGGCCGATCAGAAGAGGATCTCGGTCATCACCAGGAACACGGCCCACAGGCCGAAGGCGGCCACGAGCGGGTTGCGCACCCCGGGCCCGTCGTAGAGCAGGTTGATGCCCTTGTTGGCCTCGGCCTTCCACGGCAGGAGGCCGAGGGCGTTCACCTCGAGCACCGCGATGATCGCCAGCGTGAGGATCCACCAGATCATCATCTCGCCCGATGACAGCAGCGACTGCTTCGGACCGTGGCTGGCGTAGGTCATGAACCACACCATCGCGACCGAGAAGATGGCGTTCTGGCGGCTGGCCATGAGTGCACGGCGGCCGGCCGCCGGCGCGCCCGGGTCGGGCTGGCCGCCGTTCAGGACGTTGGCGGCGTTGGCCAGCACCACCTTCTGGTTGCGCCAGATGACACCCCAGACGTTCACCAGCATGACGATCCCGAGCAGCATGCCGGTGCTGATGGCGATGCCGTTCGAGCGCTTGCCGAACTCGTTGGCGAAGTAGTCCTCGGTGAGGATCGTGATGAGGATGCCGGTGACGAACGTCGACAACGCCGCCCAGCGGAACCACCACAGCGCCTTGCGGGCCAGCTTGTCGATGGCGATGTTGCGGGCCTTGGCCTCGTCGCCGAACTGCGCGAACGCCGGCACCTGGACGAAGTTGAAGTAGTAGAGCAGGCCGATCCAGGCGATGCCCACCACGATGTGCAACCAGCGGAACCCGAATGCGAGCCCATAGCGGCTGAAGAAGCTGTCGGCGAGTACCACTCGTTCCCCTCCCGTTGACCTGCCCCTGCCGACGCGGACCGTAGCACCAGGTCAATCCCCATTCGGAGGATGCCGGTCGGCCGGCCGCGGCGGCGGACACGCTCACGGGTACCCTCGGCGCGCCATGGCTGCGCAGTTCATCTACTCCACGTACAAGCTTGCCCGGTTCTACCCACCCGACCGCACGGTGCTGGAGAACATCTCCCTGTCGTTCTACCCGGGCGCCAAGATCGGGGTGATCGGCGCCAACGGCTCGGGCAAGTCGAGCCTGCTGCGCATCATGGCCGGCCTCGACGACGGGTTCACCGGCGAGGCCCGCCTCACGCCCGGCTTCAGCGTCGGCCACCTGTCCCAGGAGCCCACGCTCGACGCGGCCAAGGACGTGAAGGGCAACGTCATGGACGGGGTCGGCCCCGTGCGCGACCTCCTCACCCGCTACGACGAGGTGATGGCGATGTGGGGCGACCCCGACGCCGACTACGACAAGGTGGGGGCGCTGCAGGCCGAGCTCGAGGACAAGATGGCTGCTGCCGACGCCTGGAACCTCGAGCGCAACGTCGAGATCGCCATGGACGCCCTGCGGTGCCCACCTGACGACGCCGACGTCACCACGCTGTCGGGCGGCGAGCGCCGCCGCGTGGCGCTGTGCCGGCTGCTGCTGTCGCGCCCTGACCTGCTGCTGCTCGACGAGCCGACCAATCACCTCGACGCCGAGAGCGTCGACTGGCTCGAGCGGTTCCTCCAGGACTACCCGGGCACCGTGGTGGCCATCACCCACGACCGCTACTTCCTCGACAACGTGGCCCGCTGGATCCTCGAGCTCGACCGTGGCCGCGGGATCCCCTACGAGGGCAACTACTCCGGCTGGCTCGAGCAGAAGCGGGCCCGCCTGGCCCAGGAGGAAAAGTCGGCCTCGGCCCGGCAGCGCACGCTCGAGCGCGAGCTCGAGTGGGTGCGCATGGCGCCCAAGGCCCGCCAGGCCAAGGGCAAGGCCCGCCTGAGCGCCTACGAGAAGCTGCAGGCCGAGGCCGAGCAGGCCCAGGGCGCCGGTGACCGGCTCGAGATCGTGATCCCGGCCGGTCCCCGCCTCGGCGACACCGTCATCGAGGTGCAGGGGCTGCGCAAGGGCTACGGCGACCGGCTCCTCATCGAGGACCTCTCGTTCTCGCTGCCCCGTGCCGGCATCGTCGGGGTCATCGGCCCCAACGGCGCCGGCAAGTCCACCCTGTTCCGCATGCTGACCGGTGCCGAGCAGCCCGACGCCGGCTCGGTACGGGTGGGCGACACGGTGGAGCTGGCCTACGTCGACCAGAGCCGCGAGGCCCTGAACGCCGACAGCACCGTCTACCAGGAGATCACCGGCGGGGTCGACAACCTGAAGGTGGGCAACCGCGAGATGCACGGGCGGGCCTACGTCGCCAGCTTCAACTTCAAGGGCAGCGACCAGCAGAAGCGGGTGGGCGACCTGTCGGGCGGCGAGCGCAACCGGGTCCACCTCGCCAAGCTTCTGAAGAGCGGCGGCAACGTCCTCCTGCTCGACGAGCCCACCAACGACCTCGACGTCGACACGCTCCGGGCGCTCGAGGACGGGCTCGAGGCGTTCCCGGGCTGCGCCGTCGTGATCAGCCACGACCGCTGGTTCCTCGACCGCATCTGCACCCATGTGCTGGCCTTCGAGGGCGACAGCCAGGTGCGGTGGTTCGAGGGGAACTTCAGCGAGTACGAGGCCTGGCGCCACAAGGAGCTTGGATCCGAGGCCGACACGCCGCACCGCATCAAGTACAAGCCGCTGGCCCGATGAGATCGGCGGAGCGCTGACCGTGTCGCTGGGGGTGCTGCGAGGCGTCGTGCTCGTCGTCTGCGTGGGCGGGATCGTCGGGATGATCGTCGGCACGGTCGCGAGCGACAACAACAACGGCGTCGTGATGACGTTCGGCATCGTCACGGCCGTGGCCGTGCTGGCGCTGATCGCCAGCACCATGGCGGTGAAGGCCACACCTCCGCCGCCCGACGTCGCCCCCCTCGGTGCCGCGCCGGTCGACGAGGCGCTCGCCGAGCAGGTGGAGGCCCGCATCGCCGCCGTCGTCGCCCAGGGCGCCAGCGAGACCGACGTGCGGGCCCTCGTCGGCGACGCCGTGCGCCTGGGCCGGACGTCGCGATGAGCGAGGACGACCACCAGCTGGCGGCCAGGCTGGCCGCCGAGGCCGGCCGGCTCCTCGTCGCGCTGCGGGAGGACGGCTGGCGCAGCGGCGCCCACGCCTGGCAGGTGATGGACGAGGGCGACATGGCGTCGCACCACTTCCTCGTCGGTGCCCTGCGGGCGGCCCGGCCCAGCGACGCCATCCTCAGCGAGGAGGGCCGCGACTCCCCGAACCGGCTGAGCGCCAACCGGGTGTGGATCGTCGACCCGCTCGACGGCACCAACGAGTTCGGCGAACCCGGTCGACCGGACTGGGCCGTGCACGTCGCGCTCGTGGTCGGCGGCGACCTGGCCGCCGCTGCCGTGGCGCTGCCGGCTCAGGGCCAGCTGTTCGCCACCGTTCCGGCCTCTCCGCTGCCACCACCGCCCGCCGGCCGGCCCCTTCGCATCGTCACCAGCCGGCACCGCTCGCCGTACGCAACGCAGCTCCTGGCCGCCGCGCTCGGGGCCGACGTGCTGCGCATGGGCTCGGCCGGCGCGAAGGCGATGGCGGTGGTGCGCGGCGACGCCGACGTCTACGCCCACGCCGGCGGCATGTACGAGTGGGACTCGGCCGCACCGGCCGCGGTCGCTGCCGCCGCCGGGCTGCACGTGAGCCGGATCGACGGCAGCCCGCTCGTCTACAACCGTCCCGACCCCTGGCTACCCGACCTGCTGGTCTGCCGGCCGGAGCTGGCCGGGCCCGTCCTCGAGGTGCTCTGGGGCTAGCTGGGCCGGGCACGCCCGCCACGTGCCCGGCACCGACCACCACTCGGTTCCCGCGTACTGCGAGTCGACCGGCTCGAGCAGCGCTGTTCTGTCACCCCGCGGACGCATCGCCTGTGACCTCCGTCACCAACGCGGGTCGCGCTGGCCCGGCCGGCGGGGAGCCGTCCGAGGTCCGGCCTCCCCCAGGAACTCGAATGCCGAGCCGACCAGCGTGCTGAGCCGGTGTGTCCGCTTGCGCCGCATCTGATCCCCCCAACGGTCTGCGCTTCGTGGCGACATCGCGCCACGGCGCCGCGTGCGGTTCCGTCGTCCGGACGACACTGGGACGGTGGCGGGCGCCACAGCGCCTCCACGGACACGACGCCCGACCGTGCCGGTGGTGCCGGTGACCGTGCCGATGGCGGCGTCGGGGATCGGCTGGCTGGCGTCGACCACGCCCGGCGGCGGGTCAGGGGCGGGCCGGCAGCTCGAGGACGCGCACGGTGCCGGCGGCACCGTCGACTTCCACCAGGGCGCCGTCGGGGATCCTGTCGGTGGCGCCGGTGACCGACACGACACACGGCAGGCCGAGCTCGCGGCTCACGATGACGGCGTGGGTGATCTGCGCACCCACGTTGACCACCACCGCCGCCGCCGGCACGAACAGCGGCGTCCAGGCCGGGTCGGTGAACGGCGCCACGAGCACCTCGCCCGGCTCGAGGCCGGCAGGGTCGGTGGCGTCGAGCACCACTCGGGCCCGGCCCACGGCCACACCCGGGCAGCCGGGGATGCCGGTGAGGGTGTCGCCGGCGGCGGCCGCCACCTCCACGTGGCGGCCCTTGCGGGGCCAGGAGGCCACGGGCGGCGGGGCGCCGTGGCTCACGAACGGCGGCTCGAGCTGCCACAGCGTGAGGAAGTGGGCCTCCCGCTCCGCCGCCAGGCCGGCGTGGTCCGGTAGCGGGATCATCGGCGGGTGGCCGGCGGCCCGCCCCGCCACGTCGTCGAGCTCGTGGTCGGCAAGCATGAACACGTGCTCGGGCTGCTGCAGCAGGCCCTTGGCCGCCCAACGCCGACCGAGCTCGAGGGCGACGAGGCGCTGCTCGTGCACGAGCAGGATGCACGTGGTCTTCGTGCGCTCCCGGCCCGGGTTGAACACGTGGGCGGCCTGGAGGCCGGCCTCGAACTGGGCCCGGTCGTCGGCGGGCGCGCCGGCCAGCGCCGCTCGCACGGTGGCCAGGGCCGCCTCGCGCTCGACGACGCGGGCCTCGGTGCGAGCCTGGGGCGAGTCGGCGTCGGGAGCGAGGCGCATGCGGTCGATCGCCGCAAGCGGTGTGCGGGGCTCCACGGCCCAGACCGCGGAGCGCAAGTCCCACTCGTTCGGACCCCGGCTGCCGAACCGGCGTAGGAACTCCCGGAAGCGGGCGGCGAACGCTGCGGCCGCCTCGTCGCCACCGGCCGCCAGCTCGTCGATACGCCCGGAGAGCCCGTCGGTGCCGGCGTCGAACGCCTGCGTGAGCGACGGCGAGGCCGCCACGATGCGACCCATGTCCCACATGGCCCACGAGGGCGCAGCGGAGTCGACGTCGCCGAGGCCAGCCACGAGGGTGAGCGCGAGATCCGGGCGCCCGACGGCCGCCGCCACCTGACCCACCACCGACAGCCCGACACCGGCTGAGGCGCTCGTGACGATGTGCTGCGTGAACAGGCGCCGGTAGAGAGGCAGCGTCGAGCGGGCATGGTCGATCAGCTGCTGGTCGGTGAGCTCGTCGAACGACGGGCGGTGGGCGACGAGCCGCTCGACCTCGGCCCGGTCGTCGCGCAGCCACGGCAGGTCGGCCTGCGCGAACACCCACTGCAGGAACGCCTGCAGACGCTCGGTGGCCACCGGGTGCTCGTCGGTGGGCCGGGCCTCGTCGGCGTACGGGGTGATGCCCGGCATGTCGCCGAAGTACTGCTGGTCGACGAGCTCCGGCGTGAGGCCGGGGAACCGCACGCCGTAGATCCGGGTGGTCGACATGTTCAAGAAGAGGTACCCGCCGAACACCCCGAGGCAGTTGGCCCGGTCGGGCTCGAACTCGTCGCGGTCGAACGTGCCGGCCCGCACGTAGGCGTCGCGCCAACCGGCCTCGCCGGGACCGACCAGGCCCCACGACGCCGTCAGCGGCGACACAGGGTCGGGCATCACCTCGCCGGCGTTGGCCCGGGTGTAGATCGGGTAGCGCTCGCTCGGCAGGGAGTCGGCGATCCAGCGGTCGGCCATCGGGTCCTCCTCAGTGCAAGGTGACGGTGCCGGCGTCGCCGTCGACGGTGACGGTGACGCCGTCGGGGATGCGCCTGGTCGGGCTGCGGTGCGACCACGTCTCGAGGGACGGCACCTCCCGGTTCACGATGAACGGCGGGTCGAGGTCGAACAGCGACCGGTACTGCTGGGCACGGCTGGCGAGGCGGGCTCGCAGCGCACCGGGGTCGGCCGTGAACGCGTCGAGCTCGTCGGCCAGCAGCATGCAGATCGTCTCGTGGTCGTAGCCGTGGCGGGTGCCGAGCTCGCGCACCGCCATGCGGACCTCGTGGATGACCTTGATGATGTTGGTCTTCGTGCGCTCACGGCCGGCCAGGTGCAGGTGCGCCGAGCGCAGGGCCAGCTGGAGCTGGGTGAGCGTGGCTTCGTCGGAGGCCAGCGCGGCGGTGATCCTCGCCGTGGCCGCCTCCCGCTCAGCGGCCAGCTTCTGGCCCCGCGCCTCGGGCGAATCGGCTTCGGGCGTGAGGCGCATGCGGTCGACGAGCGCCAGGGCCAGCTCGGGGGCCGTCTCCCAGGTCTGGCTGCGGATGTCCCACTCGTTCGGGCCACGGCTGCCGAAGCGCACCGTGAACCGGGTCAGCTCGTGCGCGAAGTCGTGGCACACCTGGCTGTCGCTGGCCCGCAGGCGGTCGAGCAGGCCGTCGACGCCGTGGTCGAACACGGCCATCAGCTCGTCGCTGGCCAGCACCTCCCGGGACAGGGTCCACAGCGCGTAGCTGGGGGCGGCCGAGTCGACGTCGTCCACTGCCGAGATGAGCGTGAGGGCCAGGCCGGGCTCACCGATGGCCGCCGTGACCTGCTGGAGGATGCCCGGCCCGATCGACGCCGCCCCCGTCTGCGCGAGGTGGCGGTCGAACAGGCGCCGGATCAGCGGGACGAACGAGCGGGCCCGAGCGACGAGCTCGTGGTCGGCGAGGGCACCCAGGTCGGGGCGCGACGCGCGCGCGGCGTCGGCCTCGTCGCGCTCGGCTCGCAGGATCGGGAGGTCGTCGGCGAGCAGCACGCCGCCGATCCACGCCGTGAGCTTCTCGGTGCTGGCTGCGCTCTCGTGCCACGGCTCGGGCTCGTACGGCGGGACGTCGGGGTGCTCCCCGAAGTACGTGCGGTCGACGATCGACGCCGACAGCCCCGGGGCCCGCTCGCCGAAGATCCGCGCCGTCGAGACGTTGACGTAGAGGTAGCCGCCGAAGAAGCCGACGCACTCCCATGGCTCGATCTCGTGCTCCGCGAACGTGCCCACCCGCACCTGTGAGTCGCACCAGCCGGCCACCACACCTGGATCCCACACGAGCGTCTGGCCGAGCGGGCTGCAGGGGTCGGGCAGCACCTCGCCCGCATTGGCCCGCGTGTAGACCGGGTAACGGGCGCTCGGCGGGTAGTCGGTGATCCAGCGGTCCACGGCAGCGGGGCTCCTCGGGTCCGAGCCGGGCGAGGCGCCGGGCGGATCGGGCAGGGAACGCCAAGGGGCGCGGCCCGTGGCCCCCTGCGCGCCCCGGCAGCCGCACCCCCCTGTGGTCGACCGACGGTGTGGCGGCGGACTGTACCGCGCCTCGTCTCGAGGGCTCGCGAAGTGGAAAGGTGGGGGTGATGCCCCCCATCGACACGGAGCCGACCGGCCCCACCGCCCCCATCGCGCCCGCCGACCTGGCCTGGGGTGCCTTCTCCGACGACCCACCCTGGGTCATCGACCGCGCCGCCCTCGACTGGGATCGCCACGTCAGCGAGCTGCGGGCCGCCGCCCGAGCCGAGGTGCCCCGCCTCACGACGCCGTCGACCCTGCCGCCCGGGGCGCGGGTCGTCACCGTGGTCGGCCGGCTGACCCGAGCCCTCACGCCGTGGCTGACCCGCAAGCGCACCGGTCGGTACGACAACCCGGAGGCCTCGCGCGCCGACGTGTCGAAGCGGCTGCGGCGAGCCGCCGAGGCGCTCGGACCCACCTACATCAAGCTGGGCCAGATCATCTCCTCCGGCGAGGGCCTGTTCCCCGAGGAGCTGGTGCGGGAGTTCAAGCTGTGCCGCGACCAGGTGCCGGCCGAGCCGTTCGACGTGGTCCGCCGGGTGGTCGAGGAGGATCTCGGCGAGCCGCTCGAGCGGGTGTTCACGTGGTTCGACCGGATGCCGCTGGCGGCGGCGTCGATCGCCCAGGTCCACGCCGCACAGCTGCGCTCGGGGGAGCGGGTGGTCGTGAAGGTGCAGCGGCCGTCGGTGGCCACGCTCGTGCGCAAGGACCTGGCCGTGCTGGCGTGGTTGGCGCCCTACCTCGTCGGTCGCATCCCGATCGCCGCGCTGGCCAACCCGCCGGCGCTCGTCGAGCTGTTCGCCGAGACGATCGCCGAGGAGCTCGACTTCCGGCTCGAGGCCGACAACATGCTCGACGTCGCCGCCGTGCTGGCCGACCTCGGCCAGCGGGGCTACGTGATCCCCCGCCCGCATCCCACGCTCGTCACCCGGCGGGTTCTCGTGATGGAGCGCCTCGAGGGCTTCGCCTTCGACGACGTCGACGCCATGCGGGCGGCGGGCATCGACACCGAGGCCGTCATCCGCACCGGGATGATCGCGTTCATGGAGGGCGCCATGATCCACGGCGTCTTCCACGGCGACCTGCACGGCGGGAACCTGTTCGTCATGCGCGACGGCCGCACCGCCCTGCTCGACTTCGGCATCGTCGGCCGGCTGTCGGGACTGCGGCGCCAGGCCTTCCTTCGCCTCATGCTGGGTGCCACCACCAACGACATCACCACGCAGCTGACGGCACTGCGTGACCTCGGCGCCCTGCCGATGGACACCGACCTCGAGGCCGTGAAGCGCGACTTGCGCCTCGACCAGCCCGCCGTCGACCCCACCACGCTCACCGCCGACGAGCTGGTGAAGGAGGTCCAGCGGGTGGTGAAGGCCCTCCTCGGCTACGGCGCCCGCATGCCCAAGGAGCTCATGCTCTACGTGAAGAACATGGTGTTCCTCGACGGCGCCATCGCCAGGCTGGCCCCCGACCTCGACCTCATCGGCGAGATCGCCCACATCTCGATGTACTTCGCCGAGCGCCACGGCGAGCGCCTCGGCGCCGAGCTCGGCATCGACGCGTCGGCGGTGGAGATCGACCTCGACGGCTTCAAGGCCAGCCTGGGCGTCGAGGCCACCGTCGACCGCCTCACCTACCGCCAGCTCCAAGAGCGCCGCGAGCTCATCAACAAGCGCATGCGCGACCGCGCCAAGCGCTGACCACCCTCCCCCACAGAGCCCGCCGGCCCGCCCCGTCCGAGACTGTGGCACCACGTGAGCGCCCCACCCACGGGCCGCCACGGTCACCGCCCCAGCTGCTCACTGTGGTGGCAGGTGAGCGCTCCGCCCACGGCGCACCACACTCCCCCGACCTCCCACCGTGGTGCCTCCTGAGCACCCTCCCCGTGGGCCGCCACCGTCACCGCCCCGGGCTGCTGACTGTGGCGCGACGTGTGCGCCGCGCCCACGGGATTCCACACTGGCCGCGGGACGAGCGTCGACGCGCTCACCGGTCGAGCACCCGGCGACGGGCTTCGACGATGCGCAGCATCCGTCGGGCGGCCGTCGCCGGGTCGACGGTCGCGTCCCAACCGAGGTAGACGAGGTGCCAACCGACCTCGGCTGCCCGCAGGTCACGGTCGTTGTCGGCCAGCTCCGGGACGAGGCCGAGGTGGTGCTGACGGCTGTGCGCCTCGATACCGAGGAGCAGCTCGACGACGGCGAAGTCGACCCGGGCCACGAAGGAGCCGTCGGCGCGCCGGATCTCGTGCTGGCGCACGAGAGGTGGCATCCCGGGCACGGCCAGGCACGCCTCGAGGACTCGCTCGAACCACGAGCCGGGCGGCCGCCGTTCCCGCTCGGCCCGGTCGAGGAGCTGCAAGAGGATGCCTGTGCCTCGCTGGCCGCCCCGATGACGCCGTTCGGCGTGGCGGCGGATCCACGGCAGCGAGGCCTGCCGACGCCAGGCGTCATCGAACGCCTTCTCGACCAGCACGCGGGGCTCGACCATGCCGAGATCGGCGAGGGTGCAGGCCAGGTTCGTGCACGGCAAGCCATCGACGATGGTGATCTGGTCCGGGTCGTATCGCTTCCACTCGTGGACGACCACGCCGGGGACGACGAGCGTGGTGCCCCGCGGCACAGCGACCTCGCGCACACCGGCGGGGTGGCCGTCGAGGCGATGGAAGCTTGCCGCCGATCGAGCGACCACGCGGGCGGTCTCGGATCCCGCCAGCGTGGCGATCCGTAGGTCGCGCCGCACCGACGGCACCGCCCCCGCCACGACGAGTGCGCCCGGCGCAGGCTCTTCGAGGATCCGGCCGGCAACCAGCCGACGGACGTCGTCGGCGCGCAGCCCGGCCTCGTAGGCCTGGCGGCGGGAGACCACCCCGTCCTGGTGGGTGGCAATGGGCAGGAGCGTGCTGAGGGCATCGGTACGTCGCATGGTCGAACCATCGGCGCCGACCCTCACCGCACTTCTCACCGCGATCCTCCCCGCCGAGGTCACTGCAGCGGCAGAGGCTCCCAAGCCCCATGTCGGTGGCGCATGGTGACCGCCGCAGCGCAGCGGCACCGAAGTTCCCCGGGCAACCGAGCCCGGGCGGCCGGGCACTGTGGCAGGCGGTGAGCAGCACGCTCACGACGCACCACGGTTCACTCGGCGGCCGAGCACCGTGGCAGGAGGTGAGCAGCACGCTCACCACGCACCACGGTTGGCGCGCGCCGGTCGGTAGGGTCGGGCGTCGTATGCGGTTGGTGATCGCCCGGTGCAGCGTCGACTACCAGGGGCGCCTGGAGGCCCACCTGCCATCGGCGGTCCGGCTCATCATGGTGAAGGCCGACGGCTGTGTCGCCATCCACGCCGACGGCGGGGCCTACAAGCCGCTCAACTGGATGAACGCGCCCAACACCCTGCTCGAGGAGCCCGGGCGCTGGACGGTGGAGAACCCGAAGGGCGAGCGGCTCGTGATCACCCTCGACGAGCTGCTGTCCGACACAGCGCACGAGCTCGGCACCGATCCGGGTCTGCGCAAGGACGGCGTCGAGGCGCACCTGCAGGAGCTGCTGGCGAGTCAGCTCGACGCCATCGAAGAGGGCCTGCGGCTTGTGTGCCGCGAGTACCCGACCGACATCGGACCCGTCGACCTGCTCTGCCGTGACCGCGACGGCACCACCGTGGCGATCGAGGTGAAGCGCCGCGGGGAGATCGACGGCGTCGAGCAGCTGACCCGCTACGTGGAGCGGCTCGCGCGCGACTCGTCGCTCGGCGCCGTGCGAGGGATGTTCGTGGCCCAGGTGGTGAAGCCCCAGGCGCGCGTGCTGGCCCAGGCCCGGGGGTTCGCGTGGCGCGAGGTCGACTACGACACCCTGCGTGGCCAACGCGCCGACGACCTCACCCTGTTCTGAGGGCGCTCACACTGTGGTGCCCGGTGGGCAGGACGCTCACGGCACACCACAGTGCGCAGGGCGAGACCTCACTGTGGTGCCCGATGGGCGGGACGCTCAGGACGCACCACAGTGCGGGTGAGCGCCAGGGTCAGGCGGTGTAGCGGAGGAGGCCCTGGTCGATGACGGTGGTGCCGTCGGTGCGGGCAGTGGTGAAGACGGCCTCGCCCTCGCCGATCACCCACATCGACACGGTGAGCGTGTCGCCCGGCAGCACCGGCGACGAGAAGCGGCCCTCCACGTGGTGGAAGCGAGCCGGGTCGGACCCGCACAGCCCGTGCAGGAGCGCCCGGCCGGTGAAGCCGTAGGTGCACAGCCCGTGCAAAATCGGGCGGTCGAAGCCGCCCATGGCGGCGAAGGCCGGGTCGGAGTGCAGCGGGTTGCGGTCGCCCGAGAGCCGGTAGACGAGGGCCTGGTCGGGCGACGTCTGGTAGGTCACCACCTCGTCGGGCGCCCGGTCGGGCGGCACATTGCGGGGGCCCGACGGGCCGCGGTCGCCGCCCCAGCCACCCTCGCCCCGGATGAACGCCGACGAATAGGTGGTGAACAGCGGCGCGCCGTCGGCGTCGTCGGTGGCGACCGTCTCGCTGGCCACCACCGCCGCCTTGCCCTTGTCGTAGATGCCCACGATCGTCGAGCGCATCGTGACAGCGCCCTCCACCGGCAGCTCGCGGTGCAGGGTCACCCGCTGCTCGCCGTGCACGAGCATCGCCGGGTTGAACGAGCCGATGCCTCGCATCGCGCTCCCCCGGCCCCAGCCGACCACCACCGGGAACGTCGGCAGCACCCGCTGGTCGACACCCGAGGTGTTCTCGGTGGTGAAGGGGAGCTCACCGACGCCGGCGCCGACACCGACGGCGTAGAGGAGCGCGTCCTTCGACGTCCACGAGACCTGGACCGGCTCGCTCTCGGAGCCGACGGCATCTGGGTTGATGGGCATGGTTCCCCCTCGGAGGCGGTGACGATCAGGTGGTCAGGACTTCAGCTGCGGCCAGGTGCCGTCACGGCCGTCCATGCCGGCGTTGGGCCGGGCCGACGACAGCAGCTCTTGGACGACGGCACCGAGCTGGGTCGGGTCGTCGAGCGGCTCGTGGGTGGGCCCGCGGTGCCAGCCCTCGGCCACCGCCAGCACCGAGCCCGACGCCTCGAACACCCGGCCGGTGACCCCGGCCGACTCGGCCGACGCGAGCCACGTGACGATCGGCGCGATCCACCGCGGCGAGCGCATCTCGCGCTCCTCGTCGGTCTCGGGGGCGTTGCCCAGCCCCTCTGTCATGCGGGTGAGCGCGACGGGCGCCACCGCGTTGACGGTGACGCTGTAGCGGGCCAGCTCGAGGGCGGCGATCACCGTGAACGCGGCGATGCCCGCCTTGGCAGCGCCGTAGTTGGTCTGGCCCGGGTTGCCGTAGATGCCCGAGACGGAGGTGGTGTTGATGATGCGGCCGTCGACCGCCTTGCCGGCCTTCACCTGCTCGCGCCAGTAGGCGGCGGCCCAGCGGCTGGGACCGAAGGTGCCCTTGAGGTGCACCTTGATGACGGCGTCCCACTCCTCCTCGGTCATGTTGGTGAGCATCCGGTCGCGCAGGATGCCGGCGTTGTTCACCACCACGTGCAGGTCGCCGAACGTGGTGACTGCGGTGTTGACGAGGTTCTGGGCGCCCTCCCACGACGAGATGTCGTCGCCGTTGGCCACCGCCTCGCCGCCCATGGCCGTGATCTCGGCCACCACCTGCTGGGCCGGCGTGACGTCACCGCCACTGCCGTCGACGCTGCCGCCGAGGTCGTTCACGACGACCTTGGCGCCGTGGCGGGCAAGCGACAGCGCGTGCTCGCGGCCGATGCCGCGGCCGGCGCCGGTGACGATGGCGATGCGACCCTCGCAGAGCGTGCTCACGTGAACCCCCTGGTGACGACCGAGCGGCCGACATCATGCAATCCTCTCCGCCGCCCGCCCAAACCGGCCGTGGGCCGTGGCAACGGCAGCCGTAGCCTGACCCGTTGATGAGCACGGCCGACGTCGTGGTGGTGGGCGGGGGTCCTGCCGGGGCCGCGGCCGCGGTGACGCTGGCCCGTGCCGGCCGCGAGGTAGTGCTCGTCGACAAGGCCCGCTTCCCCCGTGACAAGTGCTGTGGCGACGGGCTCACCACCGGCGCGCTGCGCCTGCTCGAGCAGCTCGGCCTCGATGTGGCGGCCGTGCCGAGCTGGACCGACGTTGGCACTGCGTGGGTGCGCTCGCCGAGCGGCCGGGTCGTCGAGCTGCCGTTGCCCGCCGGCCGGGGCCGGTTCGCCGCGGTCGCACCCCGGCTCGAGCTCGATGCCGCGCTCCTCGACGTCGCCCGAACGGCCGGGGTGAAGGTCCACGACGGGCACGCCGTGACGGCTGCCCGCCACACGGCAGGCAGTGCCGTCGTTGCGGTGGACGGCATCGGGGAGATCGAGGCCGCCCACCTCGTGGCGGCCGACGGCATGTGGAGCCCGCTGCGCAAGCACCTCGGCGCAGCCGAGCCCGGCTACCTCGGCGAGTGGCACGCCTTCCGCCAGTACTGGAGCGGCGTCACCGGCTCGGCTGCCGACCGGCTGTGGGTGTGGTTCGAGCCCGACCTGCTCCCGGGGTACGCCTGGTCGTTCCCGCTTCCGGGTGGGCGCGCCAACGTCGGGCTGGCCGTCGTCCGTGACGGCACGCGACGGGTGCAGGACATGAAGCGCGAGTGGGCCGACCTGCTCCAGCGCCCGCACGTGCGGGCGGCGCTCGGACCCGGCGCCGTCGCCGAGGCGCCGCACAAGGCGTGGCCCATCCCGGCCCGCGTCGACCGGATCACGCTGGCAGCAGGCCGCGCGCTGTTCGTGGGCGACGCAGCCGCCGCCACCGATGCGCTGACCGGTGAGGGCATCGGTCAGGCGCTGCTCACCGGGGTGCTGGCCGCCGAGGCCATCGTGGCCGGGGGCGACCCGCAAGCCGTCGCTGCCCGCTACCGCCACGACGTCCGCCGGGCGCTGGTCGCCGACCACCGCATGTCGCTGGCCCTGGGGCACGCCCTGCGGTCGCCACGGGTGGCCCGTGGCGCGGTGCGGCTGGTCGGGCTCTCAGCCTGGACGCGGACGAGCTTTGCCCGCTGGCTGTTCGAGGACGAGCCCCGCGCCGTCGTGCTCACGCCCCGGCGCTGGCACCGACGGTTCCTCGACCGCGACGGCGCCTGGGCCTGACGGTCGCGGTCGGCACCGTCTCTTCACCAGCCGTTGGCCTGCTGGTCACCTCCGCGTGACACGGCCGAAACGCCCGCTGCGTAGGGTCTGCCTCGGCGTCCATCTCGTATCCCCCCGGTGGACGGCGACCAGCGGGCTCGGCGCACCGGCGTTCCCCCTTGCACGGTGCGCCGAGCCCGGCAGGTCCGCTCACGAAGCGGGTATTCGGAACCGTCCCGCGCGAGCGCGTATGTTGCGGCCCCATGCGCACACGCCTCACCGATCTGCTCGAGGTCGAGCACCCCGTGATGCTCGCCGGCATGGGCGGGGTCTCGTACCACCGCCTCGTGGCCGCCGTGAGCGAGGCCGGGGGCTTCGGCACTCTGGGTGCCTCCACCATGCAGGCGGCCGAGATGGTCGAGGAGATGGCCAAGGTCCGCGAGCTCACGGCCAAGCCGTTCGGCGTCGACCTCCTCACCGCCATCGCCGGCCAGGTCGAGAACCAGGTCGGCGACGTCATCCGGGGCGGCGCCCGCGTGTTCGTGGCCGGGCTCGGCGTCCCCCGCGACGCCATCGACGCCCTCCACGCCGCCAATGTCCTCGTCGGCAGCATGGCCGGCAAGGTCCGCCACGCGGTGGCCGCCGTCGAGAGCGGCTGCGACTTCGTGGTGGCCCAGGGCACCGAGGCCGGCGGACACACCGGCACGGTGGCCACCATGGCGCTAGTGCCGCAGGTGGTCGACGCCGTCGGTGACCGGGTCCCGGTCGTGGCCGCCGGCGGGCTGTTCGACGGCCGCGGCCTGGCCGCCTCCCTGGCGCTGGGTGCCGACGGCGTGTGGATCGGCACCCGCTTCATCGCCACCCCCGAGGCCCGCGCCGTCAACGGCTACAAGGACACGCTGCTGGCACTGCCCGAGGACGGCACCGTCGTGAGCCGGGCCTTCACCGGCAAGACGTGCCGCGTGGTGCGCAACACCTGGACGCAGCACTTCGAGGAACACCCAGAGGAGCTGCAGCCGTTCCCGATGCAGGCCATCGCCTCGGCGCAGGCCGGCGCCAACCACCTCGGCGCACCGGACGGCACCGAGGTGGACGTCAGCCGCGAGTTCATGCCGTGCGGCCAAGGTGTCGGCGCCATCAACGAGCTCGAGCCGGCAGGCGACCTCGTGCGACGGATGGTGGCCGAAGCCGATCGGGTGATCGACCGGCTGGGTGCGGTGCGGCGGTGACCACGGTGGCCGACCTCGCCAACTACGCGGCGCAGCTCTGGGCCATCGACCTCGAGCCCGAGCTCGAGCCCTCCATCCGCATCCCCTGCCTCTCGTCCGCGCACGCCGGGCGCCCCACGATCGCCATGGCGCTCCTGCTCGACGACCACGCGAGGAGGTAGGCATGCTCCTGGCTGCACTCCGCGACCTCCAGTGGCGCCGGCGGCGCTTCCTGATCGCTGCCATCGGTACGGCGCTGGTGTTCGCCATGAGCCTGCTGCTGTCGGGCCTGTCGAACGCCTTCGAGTCGGAGACCGCGGCATGGATCGAGTCGACGCGTGCCGACTACTTCGTGGTGAAGGACGGCCAGGCCGGACCGCTCACCGGGTTCGCACCGGTCGAGATCTCCCGCACGGCCGAGGTGGCCGCCACCCCCGGCGTCGAGCAAGCCTCGCCGTTCATGTACGTCCATGCCACCACCCACGAGGGCGACGGCTTCAAGGACGTCAACGTGTTCGGCGCCGAGGACGGTGGGCTCGGCTGGCCGGAGGTCGACGAGGGCGCGTTGCCGTCGGCGCCCGGCCAGGCCCTGGTGAACGGCGGCCTCGGGTTCGACGTCGGCGACACGATGCAGATCGGCCAGACCGAGTTCGAGGTGGTGGGCATCGCCGACGACTCGACCCTGAACGCCGGGATCGACAACGTCTACATCTCGCTGCCCGACGCCCAGGCGCTGTTCCTCGCCGGCTTCCCCGGCACCACGATCATCCTCGTGAGGGGCGAGCCCTCCGGCAACCTGCCGGCCGGGCTCACCGCCTTCGACCGAGAGCAGGCCCAGACGGACCAGCTGCGCCCGCTCAGCAACGCCCGGCAGTCGATCGACGTCGTGCGGATCCTCCTGTGGATCGTGGCCGCCTGCATCATCGGCTCGATCGTGTACCTCACCGCCCTCGAGCGCACCCGCGACTTCGCAGTGTTCAAGGCGGTGGGGGCGTCGACGTCGGCGCTCGGCGTCGGCCTCGCCGTCCAGGCCGTCGTGCTCGCCGTGGTGTCGGCCATCCTGGCCACCGTGATCGGGTTGCTCCTCGCGCCGGTCTTCCCGCTTCCCGTCGACATCCCGTTGCGGGCCATGGTGCTGCTTCCCGTCGTCGCCGTCGTAGTCGGCCTGCTGGCCTCGCTCGTCGGGCTGCGCCAGGCCGTGAAGGTCCCACCGGCTGCTGCCTTCGGAGGTCCGTGATGGCCGATCTCGTGGTGGAGGGCCTCACCGTCGAGTACCCGGCGGGCGACTACGTGGTGAGGCCCCTCGACGATTTCCACCTCCACGCTCCCGACGGATCGCTCGTGCTGCTGCTCGGGCCGTCGGGCTGCGGGAAGACGACGCTGCTGTCGGCCATGGGCGCCATGCTCACGCCGGCCCGGGGCAGCATCCGCCATGGCAACACCGAGGTCACCACGCTCAAGGGCGACGCGCTCACGCAGTACCGGCGCCACGGCGTCGGCATCGTCTTCCAGGCGTTCAACCTCGTGCCGAGCCTCGACGCCACCGAGAACGTGATGGTGCCGATGCGCTCGGCCGGCGTGGCGCGCGCCGACGCCCGCCGCAAGGCCACCGACCTGCTCGGCCAGGTCGGGCTGGCCGAGCGCACGCACCACCGGCCCGGCGACATGTCCGGCGGTCAGCAGCAGCGGGTCGCCATCGCGCGGGCCCTGGCCAACGACCCGCCGCTCCTGCTGGCCGACGAGCCGACCGCGCACCTCGACTTCGTCCAGGTCGACGGCGTGCTGCGCATCATCCGCGGCCTGGCCCGGCCCGGGCGCGTCGTCGTGGTCTCCACCCACGACGACCGGATGCTGCCGCTGGCCGACCTCGTCGTCGAGCTGGTGCCGCACAAGGCCACCGAGTCGACCGGCCCCAAGCGGGTCGAGCTCGCGCCCGGCGAGGTGCTGTTCGAGATGGGCGACCTGGGCGACCGCATCTACGAGGTCGACAGCGGCCTCGTCGAGATCTTCCGCGCCCGCCCCGACGGCAGCGAGGAGATCCTCGACCGCGTCGGGCCCGGCCGCTACTTCGGCGAGCTCGGCGCCACCTTCCGCCTGCCCCGGGCCGCCGGCGCACGGGCCGAGGGCCCCACCGTCGTCACCGGCTACACCCTCCAGGACTTCCGCCGCCGCCGCCAAGCCGGCACGGGCGACGAGCACGACGGCTGATCAGCGCGGCCACGAGCCCAGAGCGCCGGATCAGACGTCGTCGGCCAGCGCTCGCAGCTGCTCGATCGTCTTCACGGCGTCGGGGCCGACGGGGTTCACCGACAGCACCGTCACCCCGGCCTCCTTGAAGGCGGCGATGCGCTCCTTCACGTGGCTGGCCGGGCCCACGAGGTTCGACAGGCGCAGCCACTCGGCCGGCACCTTGGCCGCCGCCTCGTCCTTCTTGCCGTCGAGGTAGAGGTCCTGGATCTCGTCGGCCTCCTGCTCGTAGCCGTACTGGCGGGCGATCGTGTTGTAGAAGTTCTTGCCGCGGGCACCCATGCCACCGACGTAGAGCGCGGTCATCGGCCGCCCGAAGTCGAGGATGCGGTCGGCCGCCTCGCCCACGAGGTCGTCGCCGATGGCCACCATGCCGCCGGCCGCGATGTCGAGCGGGCCGAGGTCGGGCGAGCGCTTCGCCAGCCCGGCCTGGAGCTGGTCGCCCCACACCTGCTGGTACTTCTCGGGGATGAACATGATCGGCAGCCAGCCGTCGGCCACCTCCGCGGTCGCCTCCACGCTCTTGCCCATGAGGCTGGCCCACCAGATCGGGATGTCGGCCCGGACCGGGTGGTTGATGAGCTTCAGGGACTTGCCGAGGCCGGTCCCCTGCCCGGCCGGCAGCGGCACCTGCACGGTGGAACCCTGGTAGTCGAGCTTCTCGCGTCGCCACACCATCCGGCAGACGTCGATGTACTCCTTGATCCGCGTCATCGGCTTGTCGTAGGGCACGCCGTGGAAGCCCTCGATCACCTGCGGGCCGCTGGCGCCGAGACCGCAGATGACGCGACCGTCGCTCACGTAGTCGAGACCGGCGAACGTCATCGCCATCAGCGCCGGGGTGCGGCTGTAGACGTTCACGATGCCTGAGCCGATCTGGACCCGCTCGGTCTTCGCGGCCAGGTAGCCCATCTGGCTGACGGCGTCGAAGCTGTAGGCCTCGGCGACCCAGACGATGTCGAGGCCGGCCTTCTCGAGGTCGACCACCTTCTGGACCGACTCCTTGAAGCCCCCGGCGTAGCTCAGCTGCATGCTCAGACGCACGTCCGCACCCCCCGTGTCGTTGGACGGCCGGACGATAGGACGGCGGGTGGCCGGCCACCCAACCCGGGCCTCAGCAGGTGCCGCCGGTCCCGAACTGCTGCGACCAGAACGTCGACGTGGCGCCGGCCACCTTCGCCGCGCCGAGGTGGACGAACACCGGGTCGACGATGTTGGCGCGATGGCTCGGCGAGGCCATCCAGGCCGCCACGACGCGATCGACGTCGTTGAAGCCGAAGGCGACGTTCTCGCCGATCTTCCAGCCATTGCCGGCACCCGGCAGGTACCCGGCCCGGAAGGCCCGCTCGCGCAGCGTCGACCCGTCGGTGCCCGTATGGCTCATG